>BNJS01000767.1_pt1 | contig 94508 bp, 124 predicted proteins | sample 8540461 | NCBI WGS metagenome assembly BNJS01 (sample SAMD00202454, study PRJDB9452) | human saliva metagenome | isolation source: human saliva | place: Japan | reverse complement strand
GCGCAACGCCGCGCGCGCGCGCGCGGCGCAGCAGCGCCCGCTGGCGGCGTCGTCAGCGCGTAAGGCCAACAAGTTGCGCAAACCGTCGTTGTCAGAAACCGACGGCAGTCGCCGCGCAGAATGTCCTGCACCCAGTGACATCATCAAGGACGAGGTGAATCAACATGAGCCAGCGACTGAGCATGTGACAGCATTGGCCGCTTTGAGAAGGTTGCGGTGAATCCCCGCCGCCGTACCGCGCCGTGCAAGGTTCCAAATCGCGATCGGCCGTCAAAGCGGGCAATTACACGCAATGACGACCTGCTGCTGATGCAGCATCACCTCACGGCGGATGAAAGTTCACCGAACGACCTGCCGCGGCCGGACTCGAGCAGCGCAACTGCGCAGACGAGGTGTGGATGCTGCCGGTTTGCAGTTGGTTGACCGCGAAGTCGCTGCAGTTCTTTGAGGCAGAAGGCCAGCCGCTGACGTGTGATCCGTGGTCTGACGCCCGAAAGTCGTCTGGTTTGCGGTAATGGATCGCATTGAGGTCGAGCTGTTTGTGTCTGAGGATGTTGATAAAGCACGGCCACGTCGTTTGTTGTTGGCGCGGCACCAACATCGTTGAGGGAAAAGTCATCGCGTCTACATGCCGCCTGATCGCTTCGTTTTGATGTGTCACGATCACCGAACGCCCGGCGTTCTGGTGGTGCTGGGTTCTGCCGGTGGAGGTGGGGGATTGCGCGCGCACCCCACCCCGCGTAACGGGCTGTTGCGGGTACGGCCACGGTCCATTTTTGAATCGCCATTCCACGGTGCCGTCTTTGTGCATGGTGGAAGGGCGAGTTTGTCGGTTTTAATGTTAGCACGCGCGCCGCGCTTGTAGGTTTGCCAGGTGGTGGGCCGCACGGCGTCGGAAATCACATGGTCCGCGTCGCATTCCCAGGCGGGCGGCTCGCTAACCTGAAGTGGCAGCCGTCGCGCCCGATGACAAATGCGCGAATGTCGATGGGGTGGGATGTAGAGGAGTTGGTCGTGATGGCTTGCATGTCGCATGACGCAACCATCAGACAGCCAACCCGCGCCCCGGAGGTAATCGTGATCCCAGAGATGGCACATCGCTGCAATAACCGACGTGTTCAGCAGCGAGTTTGCAAGGCCTGGCGGAGGTCATGGCGTTAATCGCGGAAATCGCCTTGAGTACCTGCGAGATGATCGCTTTGTCGCGTCGCAAACGCCCCGAAGACGCAGAGATCAGTCTGGTGGGCGTGAAGCGTGCCCTTCCTCCGCGGCGTCGATAGTCTTGTGCGCCGCTGGGATCGAGGGGAGAGCACCAGTTTGCGGACCCAAGCGGCGCGAGCGTTCGCGTTGGTAATTGCTGTGGGGCCATTAGCACCGGTGTTGATGAGGCATGGTCTGATGAGTTCCCGTCTGACGGCGAGGGTGTGTCGGTAGATAAGGCAGGCGGCGCAGGCAGAGTAACACCAGCGTTGGCGCGAACCTTCAGGCGCGCGGCAGCAGCTTGGCAACATCAGCGCTACGCTCGCAGGCTTGGGAACGTCTCGTCTCGAGGTAATGGGCTGTGTGGCAGACGATGGAGGAGATGAACTATCGATGTCGCTTCGGTCAACGCCAGCCTGTGAAGAGCACTCAAATCCAAAAGCCAAGTTCCTGCTTGATCGCGGTGGTGCTGCGCACGGCGAAGTGGTCATAATGTTACACAGGGCAACATGGTAGAAAGTTGTAGCCACGATCCCCTCCAGATTATCGCTGATGTTTTCTCAACATACCGCACGCAGCGCAGCAGAGTGAGGGTAGATGAGTGATGGTGCGGCGGCGGTCCAGGATGGCGCGCGGCCATCGTTGTCGATTACGACTGCTGGGCGAGCGCTGGATGTCGTAAAGCCGATAGCAGCGGCAGGATGAGAGTAGAGGCCGAGGAGCGCCGCGTTGATGGCGACAATGTACCGTTGCGACGGTGAACACGCCGCCGAAGAAACCATTGATGCTGAGCAGGAGCAGCGGGAGGCAACAGGGAGCGGGAGGCCAGGAGAATGACTCATTAATCCGACGATGCTGGCGTGACCGCAGGCCAGTAAACAGCGCCTGACCGCCGGTGAAGCCGTCCGGCGGCACGTTGCCGTGGTCACGGTGAACACGCCAATGCCGTAAGCAGCGTGCGATCAGCCACTCTCCCGCACAGTCCTGTAAAATGACCCGCGCGTAAGTTGAATACCTGCATGCTGGCACCTAAGCAACGAGTGATGGTGGCAGTGTGCACGACAAGGAGCGCCAGTGGAGAGAACGCGGCGGGCGCGGGTGGTGGCGCGCGTACGACGGCGACGACAAGGAGGCTCGCAGCGATGCAATCAATCCCAGAGATGGCGAGTGGATCCGGTGACGGTGTGTCGCCAGTTGGCGTTGCCGCTGAGGACGAGTCCGCGCGGGACGCGAGGGCGGCGCGCCGCGAGTCCGTTCGCGATAGCGCGAGGGCGCGACCGCGCCGTTCAGGGTGGTGTGGATGGCGGCGGTGATGGCCGACGCGGAGGTGAGCATACTCGCGCCGACTGCAGGCGACGCGGGCACCCAGTGCTTACGCCGAAATGCTGCGCAGGGCGGAATGCGTGCTGCCGAGGATGAAGATGACAAGGCCCGCCCGGAGCGCGGGCTACAAGCGGACAGAGCGTGTTGAGGATGGGGCGCAGCAGGCGAAGGTGATGCGCGAAGATGGTGACCAGCTGCGCGGCGGTGGTCGCTCGATACGTGCAGATCGGAGCCGATTTCTTTGAGGAGTCCGCGAGGCCGAAGCAGAGCCGGCGCCTCCACGGCGAAGGTCAGGAGGTGGAGCCAGGTTTGTTTGACATACTCACCAACATGAAAAACTCACCAAACATTCTTCAATAACGCGGCGATGAAGCCATGGATCATGCCAGCTCCACTTCCGCAGCCAGCGCTCAGCGACATAGAACGCCTACCCGTTCTGCGGCGGCACTGGCAGATCCGGTGCAGTCGCAGCTCGCTGCACCCTGATGAGTAAGATCTCGTGAGCTGTGGTTTTGCAAGCTAAAGAAATGGCCTGCAACAACCACCCTGTCCCACCGACTGGAAAGCCCACGAAGCAGGAGGACCACCACCACCATCTCTGCATGAAACGGTCACTCCCGCCGCGACGACATGGACCAACGCTTCCCGACCCACTGACCCGGTTATACGCAACCAAAGGACTCAATGTTTCCGACGTATTTCTTTGGGGCGGTGCGACCGCCGCCAACCAAATCGAAGCAGCCACAACGAAGGCGGCAAAGGACTCACACCAGGACGTCGCTCCCACGGCGTGACGACGCCGCCACCGACGCCCCCACGCCGACAAACCTCAAGCTCGACGCTATCGACTCTATCACCGCCACGCTGAGGATATCGCCTCTTTGGCCGAGACAGTGGCTTTGCAGCGTTTCGGTTTTCAGCGGCGTGGTCGCGCATTTTTCCTCGTAAGACAGTAGGGAGCAACCCAATCGAGGGAAGGACTGCGCTTCGACTGAACGCAACTCCGATGAACTGGAAAACACGGCATCGAACCGCTGGTGACGATCAGCCACTACGAAACCTCACCCACTCCGGCTGAATACGGTGGCTGGACCAACCGCGCACTCATTGAGCCCTACGAACGCTACGCCTCGCGTCCTGTTTGAATGCTCGCGACGCGTGAAATACTGGCTCACCTTCAACGAAATCAACCCGGCGCTGCACTTCCCGTCTGGGCGTCCGGCGGCATTCCAGGAAACCCCAGCACACAAGAGCTCTCACCAGGCGGCAGCCACACGAACTGTCGCCCGCGCGGGGTTGTCTGGTGGCACGAGATTGATCCCGACAACAAGATCGGGTGCATGATCCTCGCCGTCCCGCGCTACCCACTAAGCCCCAGCGCTCGACGACGCCCGCGCAGCCCAACGCGCCGCGCAACCGACGTGCCTTTCTGGCGATATCCACTGCCGCGGCTACTATCCTGCACTCCGGCACCTGAAAGAACGTGGCGTCGACTCTAGACATCACGGAGCAAGACCGCAATGACCTTACGCATGTTGTCGACTTTGTGTCTCTCAGCTACTACATGTCCGCCTCGTGAAACCGCCGACCCCAACAAGCGCGTTGCGGGCGAGGGTAATCTCATCGGCGGCGTGCCCAATCCCCACCTCGATCGCTCCGAATGGGGTTGGCAAATCGACCCTGTTGGTCTGCGCATCATCAGCGGAACGACTACTGGGACCGCTGGCAAAAACCCCTGTCTGTCGTGGAAAACGGGCTCGGTGCGCGTGACGAACTCATTGACGGGTTTGTTGATGATGATTATCGCATTTCACCAATGACCATCTTGTGCAGGTAGGGAAGCCATTGCGGACGGTGTTGATACCCTGGCTACACCACCTGGGGCTGCATCGACCCAGTGTCCGCCTGCCAGCGCAACTCAGCAAAACGCTACGGCTTCATCTACGTCGACCGCGACGTGACAAACGGCGAGGGACCCCGGCGCGCTACAAGAAGCAGTCTTTTGATCTGGTACAAAACGTCAAGTAGCCACCAACGGGCCAGCCTTTGAAACTTAGGAACTCTGCGGAAATCGCGTAATCTGGTCCCAGGAGGTCCTCATTGAGGCGCCTTCAGCTGGCTTCTGGGATGAATAGTCCTCGTGGCTGTTCGATACAATCACCGCCCATGAGACAACGCCTCACCGCGCCCGCCGTGATGATTGCCGCTCTAGGCTGTCGCCATACGCCGGAGCAGCCCTGCGGTGGGCGACGGAACGCCTTCGCCAACGATCATGCTGTGTGCGTTCTCGCGCTCGCTGCAGGCGTGGTGCTCTTGGTTGTTGTGCGGCTGCACGCTGGAGCTTCTACGAGACGTGCTTTCGGGTCATTTGTCGCCGCGTATTTGGTTGCGTGACCATGGCATGAACACGGTTCTTTATGAGGCCATCGCGCGGAACGTTCCATTAGGCACTGCGGTGGCTATTGAGTTTATAGCCGATCGTGGTTGCAGCATGCTAAGGTCAATACGGGATTGGCTTGCCTTGCTGTTGGCTGGGGTGCGGGTGTTGCTGATGTCAGGGCGCGCTGGTCGGCGAGTCCACGTGGAGTCATTTTCGCCCCGTTAGCCGCGACGTTATGGGCGATCTATATTGCGCTGGGCGTAACGTATGCTGCTACGCAGGGAGTCTGAATGGGCGCCTGACCGTTGGTGCTATGCCACTGTCGCTGGATTGCCGCTGGCTGCGGGTGCAGGTGGCCGCATGGAGCAGGTGTCTCGCCGCCTACGGTGGTTGGACATTATCTGGGGATTCTCAAGCGGCGATTCGCTGCCAGCTTCTGGATCAGCTGCAGCTGAGGATGGCAGGGCCGTCATACTGCCATCTCTGTTGGCGCCATTTCCTTTGACGGCTGCGCTGCTGGGGGCCGTGCGCTTGGGCAAAAGCCTTTCTATCGCTCAGAAATGGTGGGGGATCGTCGCGGGTGGTGGGGGCCGTGGCTGCGCGCGATCAGGTAGGTGCATGAATTGACCATTGAATTTCCAGCGAAATTGCACGTTCTAGGTGATAGTGCAACAAAATGGGGATTGATTTTTAAGCGAATATTTAGATCCGCTATCGGGAAAGCGTTAATTTCAGTGTAATGTCTTCCAAAAGGTTGTATTTATGGAAGGAAGCAATGCGGTATTACACGTTACAGAATGCCTGGCGGGAGGCGTTCAAACGGTGCTAGGGCGGCGTTAGCTAAGCGACTCGAGCTGGACTGCTGTTACTCTCGCCACCTCGGCGCGGGCACAACATCACTATGCGTGAGGTTGAAGGAAGCTCGCGTTTTATGCTTCTACCAACAAACCACCCAGCTGCGGTAAAGAAGGTCGCAGGCCCGAGAGGTCGGACCTGATGTTATCCGCATTCGAGCTCGCAGGTGCGTATAGTCGAATTGCTACTTTGTGTGTGAATGTTCGGTGGTGTATACGCCCCACGCGATGCCGGCCGGCCTGATTTTCTCTTCCGGGAAGCGCGCCCGCGCAAGGGTGGAGTCTGTCGTGGAAGACAGTGTTTGCCGGGTTCCGTGCGAAAAGTGAATTGTCAGGTTTGACATGCCCGTGTTCTAGTGGTGACTATCCTACCGCGCCGCTGCCGATCATCCCGCAGCAGTCCTGCGTGGGGGCCAGTCAGTCAAAGCTGCCGCCTGCGTGGTGGGCATGACGGCAGGATTACGAGTACCGCGACCCGCAACGTTTCATCGACATTGTTGAATCGGTGAGGAGGCACAACAGCGACGTGGATGCTCCGTGATCAGCGACGGTGACGACGCTCAGCGGGCCCGCCCTGAAGGCTGCCGGAGTGCACGTGACCGGCTGGCTTTGAGTGGGACCTGCAGAAGAAGCACGGAGCTATCATCGCAGAGTACACCTCACGGTGGGATGGATTCATGGTGATTCTTTTGAGGCCATCAACTCCCGCGTGCCAAACTCAGTGCCAATATTGCGCCACTGAAGGAATGTCCGGAATCGGCGCGCTTTGACACCGCAGTCATGGGCCAGCAGCCTTGTTCCTAAAGCAACCGAACAGAACCAGCCCCTCCGCAGCACTGGGACCCGCTGCCAGGCCCACGCCGGCAGCTTTGACAGCTGCAGAACGCGGCATTGATCCGCGCCCACGAACCTGCGACAGCAAGTCGACGAACGATAAAGAAAGAACACACACACCACCGAGAACATAACTCCTCCAGAAGAACATCGCGTCTGGCTGCTCATGCGCGGGCACCTGCGCTGATCCTTGCGGCCATTGGGCGCAGCTGGGCCACGCGTACAGTCAAACTCTTTGACAACGAATACGTGGACTGGACCTAAAATTTTGGTGACCAACCCCACATCGAAGACGATAACGAAAACTCTCGGCCACCCGCTCTCGGTCGCACCTGTGATGACATCGGTGCTGCTGGGTGAGGCCACCAACTGTATGCGTGAATTTCACCAGCGGCTCATCCTAACGCCCGGCGTGAACGTAAGTTCCCTGTTTCCGAGATCACGGTACCAAGACCCGAACCGCACGTGTGGTCACGGATACGTGTGTCCTCGAAACAGCCCGAGACAGCCTCTGCCGTTCCGCGCCGCGTTTGACACCCTGGAGCAATACCCGCAGGGACCATCGAGGTGCTCTGCAACCGACACCGGTTTGTTGTTCATCAACCCGAAAGCATCGCTGCCTTCAAGTCGGGCGTGGCGCTGACTGGCGGCCTCGGCCTGGTGCTGGGCATGCTGCTGGGCATCACCCCGGTCTGCCATCAGTTCGCGGTGACCATGGAGAGAAGGGAAGACGAATGAAAAACATACGTTTTCCTGGTGGGCAAGTCCCAGCACGCTCTGGTGATCAGCCTCCTGGTAGAAACTCTACGCCATCGTCTTCGTGGACGACGAGCAGTACAACATTTGGAAAACACCGCGCCATGTCACCCACGTTGAAGGGCGTTGAGGTGGAAGCGTGATCGTCGCGGTGTTGCTGTTATTGCTGTTGCGGCGTCGATAAGCCAACGCAGCAACGAAAACCACGTGGCAGACACGCGAAGTTCCTCGCAGCCGCCAGCGAAACACGCTGTTTACATCTTCACCGAGCCTACCATGCATCGGATACAGCATCTGGATCATCAAGCGCGTCTCCACGGTGATCAATCTGGCGCGGGAAGTGCTGGCCACCATCACAGGGCGACCCCGCCGTGTCGCAACTGAGGTACCGCGCAAACCGCAGCCGGGCTGACTTACCCTGACGCAATTCGTCGCTGGTGGTGGTGCTAAGCATTCTGCGAGACTGGCGCAGGAGACCCAAGCTCATCGCAGCGTTTTGTTCTGTTTTTGTCTGTCCTACGTTTTGTGCTACGCCGAGCGCATCGCTTTCCCGGAAGTAAGCTCAGTACCGCGGTGATCCTCGCGCATCACTGTGGCCAACGAGCAGGTGCGGCACATATCGGCGCGGAAGTGGATCACCACATCCTTCCGATTGTGCTGCTGTAATGCAGTTCATACTGTTTGCGGTGGGGAGTACCCTCGTTGTGGGCTGGTGCTGCGCACCCAAACATCGCAAAACCTACACCGAATTTATTATCAGCCGCTTCTGTCCTGTACTTTGCCGCCACTGCCACCAACAATGAGCGCTGTACGGCAGATCTGCGCACGCCATCAACTCCTCGACCGCCACAGCGTTTTATGCCTGCTATAACCTGCCGGGGAGTCTTTCAGCACCGACGCCGTATCCGGCACCAATCTCATCAATGGTGGGGCATGCAATTGGAACTGTTTGCCAACCCTCAGCCTCACCAATACCGCACGATATTTCCACCGATCGGCGAACTCTCCCTAGCCACTGTGCTCATCCTCTTTTTCGCCGTTGGATATATATCTACTGTCTATTCCGCCAAGCAAAAACGGTCACCCTATTTCCATGATGGCTGTTCCGATTTTTGTGCTACGCATTCGTGGAATTGCCGCGCATTTCCTACCTAACGCTTGAGCCGCAGTGTCCCCACATTCCTGGCATTCTGATCAGTGGTTTGTCTTTGACTCTATGGAAAAACCACCGAACGATACACCCTGCAAAAGAGCAGCAGCAATGAAAAGTCTACTATCCGGGCCGGATCGAGAACGAAATGTTGGTGGTAACACCACGTACACCCGCGCTATTGCGGAAGGCATTGTGAATATGGGTGGGAGTGGATGCACGCTTCGTACCACTCCAAAGCACCCGTCACCGCGCTCATGCGGACAATACTCGGCGCCGCAGAAACCACTTCTGAGAGCTGGCGTGCACCAGCGCCGACACCGGCCCGCTCATCCCCGTGCGACGCCCCTCCGTGGTGACCGTTCACGGTGGCCGAGCGCCGTCGCCGAAGTGTGACGCAACCCTGTCCAGGAATTCACCCTGGCGCAGCCGCGTACAGGCCGCCATGCGCTTTACCGATGCCCTGATTACCGTCTCCGAATCCAGCAGCGAAACACTCCAGGATGTGTTTGGTATCGACGCCGCGAAAATCAACGTCATCCCCCACGGCATCGACGTTGACCTGTTTTTCCACCCCCGCCGTCGCCCTCGCCGAAGTGCTTGATCGCTCGCCGAGGATTATCTGCTTTACCTAGGCAACATCGAACCCCGCAAAAACATCATCGAACTGGTCAATGCTGTTGATCGCCTTGCCCTGCCCTTGGTCGTCGCCGGGCGGGCGGCCTGGAACTCCGAAGACATCGAACGCCGCATTGCGGAAAGCCCCAACACTGTGCGCGTCGGATTCGTCTCCAACGCCGACCGCGTGTACCCTACTCCAACACTGCCGGGCCTTCCGTTCCCCTAGCCTGTACGAAGGTTTCTGGGCTTCCCCGTCTGAAGCCATGGCCGCAGGCGCACCCGTACTGGCAACCCGGCGCGGTCCTCTCGCGATGTCTGCAGGACCCGCAGGCCAGCATCCAGACGTCACCGCCGACGCCATTGAGGAGGCCCTGAACACCTACCTGAACGACAACACCTGGCTTGAACAGGGTCAGAGACGAAGGCCGCGCCTGGGCCAACGAATTCTCCTAGGCCAACAGCGGCTGGCCGCCCACCATCGCCTGTACGAGGAGCTGGTGGCATGAGGGATCCCGCTTCTCCACGCCTACAGCGCCCACAACCGTGGCGACGGGCTGACTTGTCGACGAATCCGTGGCACTGATCCGCAGTGTCTTCGACGACGTCGAACTGGAGGTATGGCCTCCGACCCGGATAGCTTTAGCTATCTGCGTGTGCCCGTCTACAACGCCAAACCCGGGCGTCGCGGCTGGTCGCGGAATACCTGCGGGTGCTGCGCAACCTGGACAGCTACGACTTGCCTCGTCGGTGTCGGCGGCGGCTACCTGCGCGCCGGGAAGCCCGTGGAGATGCTTGAAATGCCTGCTGGTGATGGACTGCAGATTTTCGCTGCTGGGGCGCAGCTCGACCCGGAGCGTTTACCTTCCGCAGAGTATCGGCCCGTTCCATTTGCTCGGCTCGATTCACCCTGTTTCGGGCTTTGGTGAAACGCATTGAGTGTCTTCATGTTTGCACGACTCGCTCCATGCAGGAAATCGCCTTTGGCTAACTGTGTCCGCCTGCCGATTTGGCAGATCAGTTCCCCGGAGTTTACTGGCTCTTTGAGTGCTTAGTGATAGCAGCGTGATGACACGGTGATTTTCACTACCCGTGCGGTGGGAGGCGCGTTGCCCCACGGGTCAAGGAATTGGGACGGCTGCTGCACGCTGCGAATATTCCCGTGGTGGCATGTGCAAAGCGCCATCGGCGGCATCAACGATACGGAGGTGCAGCGCGAAACTCACCGGCGACAATCCGATTAGCTCTGAGGAATATCTACGCCAGGGCGATTATCCCCGGCGCGTGGTGGTGGCTGTGCGCCCGCACGCTGCACTCATGGCCCCTGAAGGCCGGGCATTACGTGATTCACCTGGCCTATGAGCGCAAAAGGCTTCTCTGCCTTTGAGGACGTGGGCTTGCCGGAGTGGGTGCATAACGTAAAGCACGTTCACGCCCACGGAGGTGCGTGCCCAGGTGGAGGCGCTGCTGCGTGACGAGATCCGTGCGGGCGGAGTACCGCCGTAGACTCGCTCGAGCAGCGTGAGGCCCTGGAGCAGAAGTAGCATGCCCGTATGTCTGAGATTCTTCGGGAACAATGACTCACAGAAAACCACCGTCTCGGCTGGCTAACGCAGTGGCGCTCGGCGCGCAGGTGTTCAGTAGTCTGAATAGCTTGATCATCATTAGTAGCGCCAGGTTCCTGGAATTGGGTGTGCACGGGCACTTTGTGTCTCGGGGTGGCACTGTGCCAGATTGTGCTGAGCCTGGTGCGGGCGCTGTGCGGGGGACGGTGGTGGGTAGCAGTCCACGCGTGGCGACGATACCACCGACGATGCCGCCTTCAGCTCGGCGATTGTTGCTCGGCGGTTGGGGAGTGGTGCCTGCTCACCGCGATATTCTGGGCGGAATACCGTTCAGCGCTGATTGCTACCGCGTTTGTGGGGAGTTCCGTGTGCGCGATGGATGTGCTGCGTTATTGCGCTATTGCTGAGAGCGCAGTGAGTTGCTGCTGTTTTCCGATTTTCTTGTATTTGTTGGTACCTACGGTGGGGTTGCTGGTGGTGGGGCAGGTCGCGGCGTCGCCAGCGCCTTCCCTGGCCGTATGGGGGTGAGTTGCCTGCTGGTCAGCATATTGCTGGTGTGGCAGTTGGACATTCGGCCGGTGCTGTTCCGCGCGACGCTGGACTGGCTGGCAATCAATTTCCCGCGCAGCTCGGCGTTCTTCGCGGAAGCGGCCCTGGGGCGCGACGGCGGGCGTGGCGATCCTGGCGGTGATGGCGATTGTGACGGATGAGTGAGCGAGTCTCCATTTTCCGCACCGCTTTGACCATCATGCGGTGGACCAGCCTGATCAACAACTATGCGCAGTACCGTGCTGCGGGAACTTTCACCGGATCTACTTGTTGATCAGCGCAACAAGACCTATGTGATTCGTGTGTTCTTTGGCATGACCGCGGTGGTGACATTGGTGATCGTGGTGTTTGGGCTGTGCATCTGGCTGGCACCCAACGGGCTGACCGCAGCGATCTTTGGGCGAATTTCGTGGCCATTGTGCCCGTGTTGCTGCCGCGATCATTCACCGCGTGTGCGCCAGCTGCTCCACTATTCCCACCATTTTCCCTTAGGGCTCAGGGAATCACCTGGCAGGCGACCCGGTTCCGCTCTCGTGGTGGTGGCCATCGGCATTATTGTTGGGCCGTTCGGTGCGTACCTCGGTGGGGCACACGGCGCGCTGATCGGCGATATGATCACCTATTTAACGTTATTTGTGGGGCTGAGCGCCCTTGTTATGTACACCGCAAACAAACAGGACAACGCATCGCGACGACTACACCTATGGGGTGGCTATCCCCACAAACGGCAACGGCGAGCATTTACGTGAGGTGCTGGAATCGCTGGCTGGGTTGCCGACGCCGCCGCAGGCCGTTGCCATTAACGATCAATCCCGCGGAACGGACGTTGCAGGCATTTGCGAGGAATACACGAGAGCGCTTTCCGACGCTGGTGCGTACCACCCGCACTGACCTGCCCGGTGCCGCGTCCGCACGCAACGAAGCCATCGCCGCCATTGTTGATGAGGTGGAATGGTGTGCATCCTGACGATGACTCCGTAATCCTCCAGCTCCCCGAGATTGTCTCCGGTGCGTCGGCGATAGTGGGAGAATACGAGGGACGCGTGGCCAGCACCTCCAGTGAACCGTTTGCCCTGGACGGGCGAACCATCTGGACCCACGCCATTGAATCTGCCACGTTCCTGCGCGCCTCCATCCTGCGCAGGGGGGTGCTTTTCGACGAAAACTTGGGTACCGGTGGTCCGACACCCTGGCAGTCGGGCGAAAGGCACCGATTTGTTGTACAGGTTCATGCGGGAAGCCCATCATGTCACGACCCGCTGTATCGTGAAAGGGCTGGATGATGGGCGGAGGCGTTTCCCATTAGTAAGCATCGCCGTTATGCGCGCGGAACCGGTTACGTCTTACGACGCCGCGCACCGCTGACACAGCAACTGCGCGCGCTAGTGGGCCCGCTGGTGCGTGCGGTGAAAGGGCAGCGGAGATTGAACCTACATGTGTTCCTCGGCCGACTGGAAGGCTTGCTGGGAAGGACGTTTTAGCCGGTAGAACTATTACTGTGCTACCCGGCAATAAAAAGATAGTAGGCGCCCTCGGACTGCAGGACTGCGCTTCAGTGTGGCAAAGATGATGCGCATGTCAAGGGTAAACGTCCAGTTGTCCACGTAATACAGGTCCAGGGCTTGGAGCCAGCTGCGGGCTGAGGTTTGAGCGGCCACCAACTCGCCACAGGCCCGTGATTCTGGCGGAACCTCCAAACGCATGTACATGTCGGCGTCGTACTCGTCCACCTCGCGCTGCACCTGCGGGCGGGGGCCGACCACACTCATGGTGCCGTTCAGGGGTTGAAGAACTGCGGAGTTCGTCAATGCTGTATTTCCTGATGAACTTGCCCACGCGGGTGACGCGTGGATCGTCCTTCATCTTGAACAGCGGGGACTGTCGCCGGTTTCCTTGATTAGCGCCTGATTTTCTTCCGCATCAATGCCCATGCTGCGGAACTTCCATACTTTGTAGGGTTTGCCCTTCTTGCCAATGCGTTCGCTCTTGCAGAACACCGGGCCGCCGTCCTCCAGCTTGATGGCCAGGCTGTGGCCAGCATGATCGGGGAGATCAGCACCAAAATGGCGGCGGAGAACACAATGTCGAAGGCGCGCTTGATCCAGCCATTGGCCGCACAGAATGCGGGGCGATCCACGGACAAGACCGTGCGGGGACCCGATGGGCATGGGGTGCAGGCGGGTCTCCGCGACACCTTCAATCATGGGCTCCAGGTACAGGCGGGCCTTCACGCTACGCAGGTTCCATGCGAGGCGGCGCGTTCTTGTTGCCAAAGTCAGGTGACGGAGGCGACCCAGACGGCGTCGTAATTGAGCTGTTTAGCGGTTTTGTGCGACGTCGTGATCCGGTAGGTAGGAAACGAAGGACAATCCTCAAGTTGGGGAAGGGCATCCTTATTTTCTGGATCAGTGAGTTAGAAATGCGGCAATTTGGTAGGGTGAAATGAGATTGAAATTGTTTCCCGTAGCATCCAAATGTCGCTGGATTTACCAACAAACAGTAGTCGGGAAGGGCGGTGTCGCTTGATCCTGCGAACAGTAAGAGCGGATACAGCGCGCATGATACTGATAAGAACAATGCCTACCGGAATACTCACCAGGAGGTAGGGATGAATGAAGGGTGGTGAAAAATAGTGTCAAAGAGGCCAGAATTCCGGCGAGGTACAGGCTGGATTTCACAACATCTTGATACCAATTGTGCTATGAACGCGAGAGTGGAAATGCGTAGCTCTGATTGAGCCAGATGATGCCCATCCACACTGCCGTAATAACGGCGAGGGGTTGCCAGTTCTTGGGCGGTGGACTGTGTGGTCAATGCGGTAGGTGCTGTACCGCGTGCTGGCGAAAAGCACCAGAATGTCAGTGCTGCTGTTATGGGAGAGAAAGTCCAAAAGGTACACAACGTAGCGGGCACGCCACTTCTTCCGAGGCTGCACCGGCGGCTGGGTGATGATCTTCCGAGTTGGGATCGATTCAGTGATGATCATAGTTTTCGCAAATGTGAAGTCGGTTTTTGTTGATGTGTAACAAGAAAGTTGCGGACAGATTGCGTGTGAGATAACGAGAATTAAGAACAGTGAAAGACTAGTGTTGACCGAAGGTCAAGTCACGCAGATAACTTAATCGTTATATAAATCGTAATTTAATCCTCTTCACAGGATCTGATTATAAAAACCATGAACGACCTGGCAATAGCGGTGAATAAAAATTTGCCCACGATAGCAATATCGAAGATGTAGATACATCATCATTTTTACATGTAATTAAAACGCTTTGGATTAAAGAGTTTTTCATCAAACGCATAAGCTGCGGAGATATCGTTATCGCATAACGTAACAAAAATCTTTGTAAAACAAATCAACTATATGCACATGTGCTACCATGGCTGTATGCAAGAAGCTGCGATCTTTGACATGGACGGAACACTGTGCGACGTGCGCTCTATCCGGCACTATGTCCAATACAAACCGAATCACCGCAACTTTCCATAAGTTCCACGGCGAGTCCATCAATTGCCCCGCATATCCAGAGGTGAAAGAACTTTTTCTCAAGCTCCAGCAGCAGGGGCTAGCGATGCTTGTGGTGACTGCGCGCACGTCGGACTACTCCATGCTCACGAACCTGTGGCTGCGCGAACAGGGGCCTTCACTGCGACGAGATGTATATGCGGGAACGGCGTGACCAGCGCCCCGACGCCGAGGTCAAAGCCGACCTTCTGGTTGAGATTCAACGCAGCTATCAACCCGTCCTGGCTGTCGACGACCGCGAGCACGTCGCCGCTGTCTGGCGCGCCGCAGGTATACCTGTGATCATGGTGGCCGAAGACGGCAGCCTCCACCCGGACGCATAACCCACACAAGTATTCTGGTGCCTATGCAACGCTGGGTCCTGCACATCGATATGGATGCGTTTTTCGCCTCCGTGGAGCAGCTGACCCGACCAACCTTGCGAGGGGCGACCCGTGGTGGTTGGGGGAGTAGACGGGCGAGGAGTGGTCGCCGGGGCGTCCTACGAGGCGCGCGCGTTTGGGGTACGTTCGGCAACACCCATGCACCAGGCAAAGGCACTGATTGGGCTGTCGGCGGTGGTGGTGCGGCCGCGGATGGTGGTGTAGCAAGCGGCGTCGAAACGCGTGTTTGAGCTGGTGGCGCGTCATGCAGGGGTGATTGAACAGCTATCCGTGGACGAGGCCTTCATGGAACCCACCGCGCTCATCGGCGCCACCGAGAATGAGGTGCGGGAGTGGGGAGAAGGGTTGCGGCGGCTGATTCGGGAAGAAACCGGACTGACCTCCTCCATCGGGGCCGGGTCCGGTAAACAATACGCCAAAATTGCCTCCGGGCAGGCAAAACCCGACAGGGTGTTTTGTGGTGCCCGCGCGCGGGAACACGAACTGCTCGACCCTCTGCCCGTGCGCAAACTTTGGGGCATCGGCCCTGTCGCGGAGACAAAACTGCAGCGCATCGGCGTGGCTACCATCGGGGACTTTGCCAAGCTCAGCGGCGTGGAAGTGGACATGACGCTGGTTCGACCGTGGGGCGGGCGCTCTGGCAGCTCGCGAGGGCCACGACGATCGGCCTATGGAACCCGTGCGATTGCCAAGCAAATCTCCGCTGAACACACGTACTCCAAGGACCTCACTACCGTCGCGGATATCGACGCCGCGATCGACCGCGCCGCCAGCGGTGCCTACCGACGCCTGCTTACCGACGGCCGCGGCGCGCGTACTGTCACCCTTAAACTCAAGATGGCGGACTTTCGCATTGAATCCCGCTCACAATCACTGCTCTACGCCACCGACGACGAAGCAACCTTGCGCGCCATGGCTCACAAACTCGCGCGCTACCCTGACGAAACCGGACCGAGTGCGGCTTGTGGCGTCGGATTCAGCAACCTCAAGCCGCCCGCCAAAACGTGCTGTTTCCCGAGCTTGACCAACAGGTCAGTACACCTGAGGTGGATTCTGACTACGAAACCGGAGTGCGCGCACACAACCACGATGAGGTCGTGGAAATAACAGAACCTTCCGTGGCGGCGCAGTGGTTTAACACCCAAGACGTATGGCACCCCGAGTACGGGCACGGCTGGGTTCAAGGTGCAGGCCACGGTATTGTTTCCGTGCGTTTTGAAACCCGCACCACTGAACGCGGAATCACCCGCACTTTTCCCGACGATGACCCTGATCTCATTGCCGCAGACCCCCTGAATAGCCTCGAATGGGCCGATTGGTTTGAAAAACAAATATAGTAATTCCTATGGGATATGACATTTCAGGATTTATTGCAGACCAACGCCTCACCAACGACGACATTGATCAGATGTTTGATGGGGTAGAAGCAGAAGGCATCACAAAATTTGAAGGAGTCACCGCCGGTGTTGTCGACGTGATCCGCACCGACGCCTACACCCTTGGACTCGGTGTGTTGGAAGACATCGGCACGGCCACCCTGAACTCCGGTGAATTCATTAGGTTCACCATCGGCAGCACCGCAGGAGTTTACATTATGGAACGCTTTGTAGACGGCGAAAAAACCGACGAACGCATCGACATGGAAGGTTACATCGAAGAAACCGGCGACGCCTTCGCTGACGCAGGTGACGATATGTGGCGAGTACATCGAAGACTACGTGGAAAAGCGCACCGGACTTACCGCCGAGATCTGGCAAACAATGGAGTTTGAGCGCTTCTCTCTTTAAAAAGGGTTGCGGGATGGTGGCCCGTCGCAAGTGCAATAGCCAACAGCACCCGCGCCTGAGCCGCACGGAAATACGTTGACCCCAGCGCACCCTTCGCCGCCAGCGTCGCGCCGCCACCAGCGCCACCATATGATCCATGCACTTCACCACGAGGGACGCGGGTCGTAATAATCACAGGAATACCCTGGTCCAGTGCATCCGCCACGCCCTGGGCCATCTCACGGCCCACATTGCCCGCGCCCATCGCCTCAATTACCAGCCCCTGCGAACCTGCAGCAACCGCGGCGTCGATAAGCGTGCGCGGCGCGCCAGCATACGCGGGAATAATATCCACCTGAATACCCGCGAGCGGGTGCGGAAGAATCGGATCCGGGCGAGTTGGCTCTTCCGGACCATTGGTCGCAAACGCCAAATTATCCGACGTATGCCACTTCACCCGCGCCCCGGGCCGGAATCACCGCATGATTAAACACAATAAGACAGCCAATATCGCGCGCGGAATCATCCGCAGCAATCACAATCGCATCAAATAAATTCTCCGGACCATCCGCCTCCGGGTGGTTCGACGGCTTCTGCGCGCCCGTGAACACCACTGGGCGAGAATCGCTATGGAACGTATCTACAGCAATCGCCGTCTCCTCCATCGAATCCGTACCATGCGTGACGACGACCCCCGTGGTCTCCGGATCATCCAACGCTTCCTGCACCGCCGCCACAATCTCATCCACGTCAGCAAACGTCATGCTCGGACGAATCAAGGCGAGTAAGCTCCCGAACCTCACACACAATCGACAGAATCCGCGAAACGCTCCGCCACCGGGCGCACCAAATCCTCGCCGCTCACCGTCGGAATGAGAGCACCATCCGGGCCCGCTGTACATGCAATCGTGCCGCCTGTGGTGAACACAACAATCTTCTTAGTCATGCACCCAAGCGTGCCACAACACCCAGGCCAGCGAGCAAACAGGGGGATGGCTCAGCGGCGAGTCTTCAGCAGGGTTACAGTGAAATACATCTGATTTACTTAAAGATCTCATAAGAGAACTACCCCGTGTACCATGAAAAGCAGACCGTGATGCTAGGGCGTGACGCTAGGCGAACGCACCACAACAACCAAGGAGAACTGTTGAAGTCTTCACCACAAAAACCATGGCCATCGTCACCGCAGCTGCAGCAGCGCTCACCCTCAGCGCCTGCTCCAACGATGACAAAGACAGCAGCGGCTCCAAAGAAACCACCTCTGCGGCACGGACCACCGCCGCAGCCGCCACGCTTCCCACCGCAGCAGACCTCAACACGGTGCTGACCACCGCAACAGACCCAGCTGCCCCCTGTCGAAGCCAAAATCCGCACCGTCCAAGGTGGCCAGTCCGCGCCGGAACTCTTTGAAACCATGACCCGCTCCAAGCAGGAATCCGGCGCAAACTTCCAGGTTGTTGACCCCATCTCCCCGGATACACCCCTCAACTCCGTCCTCGCCACCGTGAGCTTCAGCGTGCCAGGCAACGAAAACCGCAAAGCAGACAATGTTGAATTCATCTTTGAAGACAACGTATGGAAACTCTCCCAAACCTGGGCCTGTACCCTGATCACTAACACTGTTGCTCCCTGAGCAAGTACCGCCCATGTGTGCCAACGACACGGCAGCGCCGCAGCCTTCCCGGCGCTGCACCTGCACTGCGTCTGGCGCCGCCCCGGCACCAGCAGCTCCCGCACCCGCCCCTGGTGCTGCTCCCGCTCCGGCGGCTCCGGCACCCGCTTCTGGTGCCGCCCCAGCCCCGGCAGCCCCTCGCGCCTGCTGCGCGATAACATACGCGGATGTGAGTGTGGAGGTTTCACCCGCGCCTTGATGGCGCGGGTTTTTCGTGTTTGGGTTAAGGCAAAGATTGACGCCAGCATAAGGGGCTCCTCATTTTTCTCGCTCTCGCGGAATGCCGAGTTCAGGGATGTGGAGGTTCTTAAGGCTGGCGTCGATAAGCGATAAGTTACTTCACCTCGGCACGTCCGCGACGTAGCTTTCCACGTCAGTGCCACCGAAGTTGCTGGCAAAGATGATGCGACTGAGATCGCGGGAGGCGGTTGCTTGGGGTTCGAGGAAGTAGGCGGCGTCGCCGGTGGCTTTGCTATCGTTGGCTCGGATGTGAGCGACGTTCAGGGAACGGCCATTCGGTGCGAGTTCCTGGAGCCACACTTTGCGGTATTCGGGCCGCAGAGTCGGGGCGGGGGAAGTGGCGTTGTAGTCCGCGGAGTCGGCGTAGGTGGAGATCACTACCCAGCCGGGTTTGTCAAAAGCCTGTCCGCTGACATGCAGGGCGTATGCCTCGCCTGAGGCGGGGTAGAGGGAGTGCAGGTCGATGCGTTCTTTGAGTCAATATCCACAGCGACGAGGCTGTCCGCTGCCGTAGTCGGCATAGACAAAGTAGTCCTGCTTGTTGGGGCCGAATGCCAGGTCAGAGTGTTCGGAGCCGGTGGCGAGTTCACGGACTTTTTAAAGTCCAAGGTGTAGGCGCGGGTGCCGCCCTGGCCCGTTCAGCCACGAGGGCACGGCGTATTTTCCGCTGGCGGAGGTGCTGATGTGGTCGGGGAACGCGCCGGGGACGGGGAAGTCTTTGGCATCTAGCGTGCCTACGATTTTTCTTTTTCACGAATGTCTAGGGTCAGCAGGCCGTAGATTTTCTTTTCCTTCGTGGATTCGTTGTAGCTGGTGGCCATGAGGGAGAGGTAGCGGCCGTCGGCACTGGTAGTGCCTTCGCCCTTGGTCCAGTAGGAGGTCGCATCCGGCCACGGGGTTTTGCCTGTGAAGTCGAGACACCACGTCTTTTTCTTGGTGGTGGTGTTGTAGGGTCCACCAGGTGGTGCCGCCGTTGCGGTCGGTGGAAGTAGATGAGGTTCGGATCGGTGGGGGTGCCAGATGGGTTCGCAATCGCCTGCGAGCGTTTCAATAGCGCCCAGGTTACGGAAGGTTTTCCCGTCGTAGAGGTACCAGGGCTCCGCGACCGTCTTGCGCGAGATAGCGGGAGTTGTCAGCGTTGAACGCCTGCCTGCGGGAGTATTCGTGGCGCACGCGGCCGCCTTCACCATCGGACGCGGCCGTGGCGCGGTGAACGTGGGATCCCATAGGGCGGGGTCGGTGAACTCGCCGCCGGGTTGGGGTTTATCCACTGGCTCAATGGCATCGGCAGACAAGGGGGTGAGGCCCGCGCTCTGCTGCTTCTGCTGCTGTGTATTTTGCTGCTGCGTTTTCTGCTCTGGACTCCGCTCTGCCGTGCGTTCTGTTGTCCGTTCGGTGCTTCTTTCCGACGTCCTTTCTGTCTTCTCCACCCTTTCCACGGCTGCTGCGTTCTGGCCCATCGCCAGGGTCAATGCAGCCATTGCGCACACGGTGCTCACTCGAATCCGGTGTTGGTTCACAACCTCATCCTTTAACTCTCAACCCAACAGTTAGTGGATAGGCTACTCTGTAAATGGCCAGCGTATCAATACTTTTTGCAAGATGAGGATACTTCACCAAAACCTCACCGAAATTGTCAGACTACCTATAGTAGATAGTTAGATAACGCAAGGGAAGTGTTAAGGATTGCCGAACGTGAGGGCAGTAGAGGAGTCCTGGGTCACTCGGGTCGGGGAGTCATCCTGACCGTGTATCACGCGCGTGGTGAACTCCACATTCCCCGCCGGGGGCAGCGCCTGGGAGAGGTCGAGACGCAGGTGACCCGCCGAGGCAGTGCGGGAACTCAGCACTTTCAGCTCGCCGCCGCCATCAATGGGAATCGCGCCCACAGTGGGGCGCTGTTCCACTGAAACATCCAGTTCAAGGGTCGAATCCTTCACGGAAGTCAGCGTGTACGTCAGTGTTTGCAGCATGGCGGATTCCCCAGCCACCCGGCTATCCACTGTCCACTGCGCGCCCACACCCACGGCATCAGTGGGGAACACCACAGGCAGGGACAACATGCGCATGGCCTGGCGTTCCACCACAGCGCGCGCCTCATCCGTGGCTCCCGTCGGTGCGCCGAAACGCACCATACTCACCTGGCCGGATTTGGCGCGATCCCACGCCAGCTGGTGAATCCCGATGCTGAGGACATGTCCTCTTTTGCCCGCGTTGAGGGTCGTTGAAGGTGAGCACCACATCTTCCTCCTCGCCCCTGTCCGGCTGCTACGACACTGTGAGGAAAACGTCGAATCCACAGCGCCTGACGGCGACTCGGGTGACTCGGAAAGTGTCGCGGCGTCGTCACCCGACAGCGTCTGCTGCCTAAACCCGCTGGTCACCGTCACGGGGACAGACTGCTCAGGCGCGCCAGAAAAAACGCCAGCACCTGCTGTTCACCCGAACCGGGGTTGGTGAGGGTGACGCGAGGGGCGTCGACAGGCAGCGAAATGGTCTGCTGGGCCGCAGCCGGATCCTCCGATGAGAATTCGATCCACACGACGCCACCAGCAACGACGCGGCAACAACGCGAGCATACAACTGACATGGTTCTTCGCACGACGATCAGACTACCCTCCCAGGTACAGTTTCAAATAGGAATAGCGGCCATTTTAGGGGAAGATAGACTACGTGACACGACCGAAACGGAGCTTTTAGGCTCGCGATGCTGGCCATCGCCATCACCGTGGGCATCATCGATCAAATAACCAAAATAATCGTCCTCGCGCGGCTAGAACCGGGCGTGGCGTACCCCATCATTGGTGACTGGTTCCGCTTCTTTCTCATCTTCAACTCCGGTGCCGCCTTCTCCTTCGGGCAGGGCATGACCTGGATTTTTACCCTGATACAGCTTGGCTACATCATTGCCATCGCCTTCTACGCGCCGCGCATACGCACCCTGGCCACCGCCGTGAGCCTCGCGCTGGTTGCCGGTGGGGCTTTGAGGGAACCTCATTGACCGGCTTTTCCGGGCACCAGCGTTTTTGTGGGTCACGTCGTGGACTTCATCTCTGTTGGGTCCTTCGCCATTTTTCAACATCGCCGACAGCGCCATCACCGTCGGCGTCGCGCTGTTCGTTGCGTCCGCCTTCCTGGATGCGCGGCGACGGGGGGCTGCTACGGAAAAATGAGGTGGCGCGATGAGTAACCCTGCGATGGGCAAGCGGGAAAGCCGGCACCTCATGGTTCCCGAAGGACTCGACGGCATGCGGGTCGATGCCGCACTGGCCAAACTCCTGGGTATTTCCCGCACCGTCGCCGCCGAACTCGCGCAAGCTGGTGACGTGCTTGTCGACGGCGCGGTCGTCGGCAAGTCTGACCGGCTCGCCGCCGACACCTGGCTCGACGTCACCCTGCCCGCAGCCCCCGAACCGCTGCTGCCCAAAGCCGAACCCGTCGAAGGCATGGACATCTCTACTCCGACGACGACATCATCGTGGTGAACAAACCCGTCGGCGTTGCCGCGCACCCCACCGTCGGCTGGGAAGGGCCGTCCGTGATCGGCGGGCTCGCTGCCGCTGGGTACCGCATCTCCACCTCGGGGCCGCCTGAACGCAAAGGCATAGTCCAACGGCTCGACGTGGGTACGTCCGGGGTGATGGTGGTCGCCGCCTCCGAACGCGCGTACACCGTGCTCAAACGCGCCTTCCGGGACCGCAGCGTCACCAAAACCTACCACGCACTCGTGCAAGGGCACCCCGATCCGCTGCAAGGAACCATCGAAGCACCCATCGGGCGGCACCCCTCGGCAGGCTGGCGATTCGCCGTGACCACCGACGGCAAGCACTCCGTCACCACTACAACACGCTCGAAGCCTTCCGTGAGGCAACGCTGCTGGAAATACACCTGGAAAACCGGCCGCACCCACCAAATCCGCGTCCCTTCTCCGCCCTGCACCACCCTGCTGCGGCGACCCCATGTACGGCTCCGACCCGGCGCTGTCCGCGCGCCTCGGGCTCGACCGGCAATGGCTGCACGCCGTCAGCCTCGGATTCACGCACCCCGCCGACGGCCGCTACGTTGAATTCCACGCCCCTATCCCGACGACCTGCAAGGCGCCCTGGATGTCCTTAGACAAGGTTGACAGGTTTTCGCGCCGGGGTTGCCGTGCTCGCAGGGCGGGGACTTCTTGGGCCTCGTCGGGATCATGGCGTAGCAATCCGGTGACCCCACTTCCTCTACACCCACGCATTTCAACGGCGACAGCGTGGGCCGCAACAACGGCGAAAGCATAGAGGCCTACATCGCCCGCTGCCGCAACACGCGTATCGACGCCGCGGATTCCTTCGCCCTGGTCACCCTTCACACAGCCATTGGGAGCTAGGGGAAGTGGCTGAGATTGTTAGGGTCGGCTGGCTCTGGCGGGGCTGAAGTTGGGCGTGTGAGTGCCGTGGTGCCCTATGAAAACGCGCCCGTTGCCCTGCCGGAACCCGTTGCTGGGGCGACGCGTGAAGACGTATTCCGACGCTGGGTCGGCGACGCGCCCATCGCTGGGCTGATTGTGCACACCAACGGGTCGGCTAAGGAGAAAAATACGGTCTGACCAGCGGAGTTATGTGTGTTGAATCTTTGTCCGCAGATGCCGCGTGGGGGAAGTTTGGGATTAAAGCCGGTGTTGTAGGGGGTTTTCATAAACCTCATCATTCTCTGACATCACCCCTCGCAAAAGCCCAGTTCAAAAGGTGCTACCTGTCAGGGATTGAGGTACTTGACAAGGAAAGTACCTCACATTCTGACAATCCCAACGTCATGCAGTGAGGCGGTGACGTTAAGCGGTGGAACGGCGCGCCACAACAATGTCGGTGAGGTAAATGGCGACCGAGATCCAAATGATCACGAAGCCCACCCAGCGGATCGGCGTCAGTTGCTCATCCACCACGAACACCGCCCACAGCATCTGCATCGTCGGTGTCATATACTGCAACATTCCGACCGTGGACAGAGGAATCAGCTTGGCACCCAAGCCGAACAACAGCAGCGGAACTGCGGTCACAAGGCCGGCACTGATCAGCAGTGCGGTGTGCCCCGCGCCGAAACCCGTGAACGTGCTTTGGTGTTGGGTCGTCAGAAACACCAGGTACAGCAGCGCGATAGGGAAAAAGCACCATCGTTTCCGCCGCGAGACTCGCCGCCGCTGAGACGTTCACGCGCTTTTTGATCAGGCCGTAAAAGCCGAAACTAAAACGCCAGCCCCAAACCCAACAGCGGCGGCTGACCGCTGGCAATGGTGAGCATGATAACCGCACAGGCGGCAATGGTCACGCTGATCTTCTGCAGGTTACGCAGCCGCTCGCCAAGAAACACCATGCCCAGCAGCACATTCACCAGCGGGTTAATAAAATAGCCGAATGCCGCATCCGACACGTGCCCCGAGTTCACCGCAATCACATACAACAGCCAGTTCACCGCAATAATTATCGACGCCGCGCTAATACTCAACCACGTACGACGATCCGCCGCCCGCAGCTCCCGGATCGCCTTTTGTCGCGACAATCAAGATGAGCATGAAGACGGCAGTCCACACCACACGATGCGCCAAAATCTCCAGCGGGGCTGCTGGCTTCAACAACGGGAAAAACGCGGGGAACGAACCCCAGATCAAATAGGCCAGCACAGTGTAAAGCATGAGAATAGGATACTCGTGGCGGGGGAGGGGAGTGGAGAGGCGGTGGGATATGACTGACTACTATCGGACGCACAAAAAGTGGCAAACCTGAAGCAACAGTTCTTTGGTGCGGGGCGCTATCGACCATTAAATAGCTGCTAGAACGTGTGACGCACCAAAAAGCAAAAATATCGTGAAAAAACACAAACAATGACGACTAGGGTAACATACCTCCCGCTAAAAACGGGGGTAATTTAAGTTAACTCTAGCATATCCTGCTAGGGTTCAAGATAAGTATCGCGCTATAGCGGATTGAACGTCAGTAGGCTAACCACCCGACGACTAAAAGGATGACATGTCACTGACCTTATGGTAGAAAATTGCCTTCTACTAACCCCTGCAGACGCAAAGAATGTCGGAAGGAAATAGCGTGATGAAAAAGAGAGAAGATGAAAAAATGCGGCTCGTCAAAAATAAGCCAATATCTGATTGCCGACAACGAAATTGGCAAAGCCGATTAACGACGCCATTGGGCATGAGAAGATAGCAGAGCATCTCGCTGATTTAGTAAGGGATGTAGAAACTCCTACAAATATAGCGTTATATAGGTCCTTGGGGGTCTGGAAAGACGACTATCGGACTGCTACTGGAAGAAAAACTAAAAAGCGAAAAATCTGTCGTGTTTGTTAGGGTTGATACATTTAAGTACGCTGATCTATCGCTTCGAAGGAACTTCATCAAGGTAATTGCGAAGAAGCTGTATGGCGGCAGTTGGGCTGAAAAAGGAAAAGTAATAAAATAAAAAGAAAACTTGATACAGCGTCAAAAACCACCAACACCATAAGGCTATCGTGGCGGTCATTGTTTATAGCTGGACTTATATTTTTCTGCTACTTTATATTCGATGACATATTGGCAATTCTCCAGACCATATCTATCGCGGCATTACTTACGCTAACAAGTTCTCAAGTTACCAGAAATGTCTCTAGCCCAAAAGAGGAGGACGAGTTTGAAGAAATATTTGAGAATATGATTAGAGGAGATATGTTTGATCAACTAAAAACGCATATAACTAGAAAAACTACGTTCGAACGTTTGGTAATATTTGTAGACGAGTTAGATCGTTGTCCGGCAGAGGACATGGTAAAGAATCTCAATGCTGTACGAACATTCTTTGATATAGAGAAATGCGTAATTATTATCGCAGCTGATAGAAATGTGCTAGAAACAGCGCTAGAACAGGAAAGCCAACAAGCTATACCGATGGGTAACGAAGATCCGTATTACAGTACGGGAGGTGCCTACCTCGACAAGGTATTTAGATATCAAATTAGTATTCCACCATTTTGGAAAAAATCAGGGCGTAGAATATGCTGTTAAGCTGGTAGAAAGCGGAGAGGATGGTCTATGGGGTAAATTTCAAAAGAGTATCGAAAAGCAATCCTGGAAATATTAGTACCAGATTACGTTGTTAGTCCAAGGAGAGTTAAAAATCTTCTTAACTCATTTGCTTTGCGTTATCGACTCGCAGAAAATAAAGGTCTCCTCTCCGGTGGTAGTGATAGTATCAAAATTTTAGCTCGTTTGACATGTCTTCAGGTTGAGTTTCCAAATTTTGCTAACGATATACTAAAAGATTCCGAGCTTCGAAACACGTATTGATGCTTAAAGAGGGTCGGAAAGATGAAATGCCAGAGGTTGAAGGTGAGGCATTGAAAATTGCTCGAGAATACGCGGAAAATAAACGAAGCACAGTAAAAATAATATCAAGATCGTCATCTGGCGATCATAGCCAAGCAATTGAAGAAATTCATCGTAAAAGATTAATAAGATATCTATCTGGTACAAGAAATATTGGTTGTCCATCCTTTAGTTTATTGTATTTAGACCCTGAATTTAAAACGGAACTCGGATTACGCTCTTTAGGAGCTGAAAATCTTTTTGATCTTGCGAAAAATAATCAGGTAGGTGATTTTTCGGCAGAACTCAAAGAACTAAATGAAAAAGATTGTGCAAAGCTATCGCGACACCTCGTATCTAGGATTTCTTCCGATATGGAATTGCTCCGCAATAGCGGTAACGTCGTAAACACTATTTTTGATTTTCGTGGCGATTTGCTTTACTCTGAGTATGTCGAAGCGGAGGACCGTGCTAAGTTCATTAGAGGAATATTTGTGCTCGCTGCCCAAAGATACTTCCCGTACTTTTAGAAGGAAATAATGCTGATCAAATATGGAAACTGTGCGAAGAGGTTAATACATGGGAATCATATTTTTTGCGTATCAATATTATTGAGGAATGTAGTATCTCAATAGAGCTGTTGACAAAAAAGTTTAAGTTCTTATTTGACAATATAGGATTTATATTTGATGCATCACCAGATTCGGCATTAAGCATTTCTATGAGGATGCTTCGATTCCAATCTGGAAGTACTTTCATTCGTAGCATATTTAACGCCAGAAAGAGTGATTTGGTTGATATGCTACCTCAAGTACTTTTTACAGTTGCGGATGAAGAAAAACTTGGCAACTGTTCGCAATATTCTTAGAAAGATAGCGTCTGTTGGTCTCGGCTATGAGTCGAGACATTGTCGAAGGTTATTCTATCGTGTTTGAGTGCAAAATTGATTTTTCACAAGAGTGAAGACGCTATTGACAACATACTACTTTCAGGATTTGCGTCTGATAACCCGCAAGTCTTGAGCTATGTATTTAAAAATGTTCTTAAAATCTCACCGTCTCGACAGGCTGCGTGGCTACGTCATATCCTCGCAAACTCAGATAATGAAATATATTCGGATTTGCTGGTGACTCTATATGCTGATTTCATGACGGATCTTGAGCAGATAAAGCGTGCTGATTTCTCTGAAATAGAGAAGTTGATTTGCAGCTTTATTCATGTTATTCCAGATATAGTTGAGGCAAAACGACTGATTGTTGAGTGGGGTACACTCAAATAACTATGATCAAGATAATCTGTCGAGAACGAATATTTTTAGGTGGTATGGGATGATTTTAGGAAAAACGTGAATTGTCGGTTCATTCGCGCATGCTGGAGCCTTGATGAAGCGTGTTCGTTTTTGCTATCAGCGATACGAAGAAAGGGCTTATGTCTAGTGCCGAGCTTGATGATCTATTAAAAGAAGATTTGGCAGAAGATGAGTTTGATATTGTTGATAAAAACTTTTACTAGAGAACAGATTGAGGAATTATTGTATCAATTGATGCGGTGTGAGATACTCGACATATCATCTCGTTTCACGTTTATTTCCATTATTTCTAAAGCTATTTCAGGATTCTTCTCTATGAAGATCCAGGAGCGCTGCCCTCTGTCGATGATATCAACACTCAATTAGGGGCTTTATGGTGGACTCGCTGTGAAACCGGCTCTCGTGTGGCTGAGGAAGTATAATTCTCCCGAAGTTTCGGCAAAAATTTTAACACCTTATTCACTAAAAAATCTTCTTGATAGGGAGTGGCTTTGCTGACTCCCTTTATCAGGATTAGAATTCAAAGGAAATGACGATTTTCTGGACGGAGTGTTTTAGGTACGTCAGCTCTCACCCGCAAGACATAGATGTGGTTAGAGCTTTTTCTTTAGATCAGGTCTCTGACGATGATGAAGATGCTCTCGTGAATTGGCTTACTAGCACTTTCAGTACCTACAAAAATGTCGAGTCACGTGAGTTGATTGTTAAGCTTTGGGAAAGTGCTAATATTGTCGACTATTCGGATCGGATTAGGGGGAACATTCTTATCCCACTTTTGGAGCAACACTTAAACGCAGAGTTGGGCGACATCCCCGCGGTTTTGTTGGGAATTAGCGTAGTTGAAAGGCTTTTGCCAAAGGGATTTGTAGACAACGATTTGGAATTGCAGAACTACTTCAAAAGGGTGCTTGGCAAGACTCCTTCTTTATGGATGCCGATTGAGCGAATAGCTCAATCACTTAGATAGCATTTTGTCTAATATGTAATTTGGTTAGGTTGGTTAGGTAGAGCGCTTGTATCGTGGAGCGCTGTGGGTATGAATGTGTTTGTACGACACATCGCTAGATTATAAGAGTAATGTGTAGCGTTTACCTCGCAACGGAGTAGCTGGAGGAGCAGTGTAGAGAATGAAGCACAAAGTCTCAGCTTGGCAAGTTTTTCTAACGCCCGAGTTTACTTGGGGCTATAGAGTTCATCTTCACTTCGTCGCTGTTTGAGAAGCTGACGTTGGGTGGCTATCTTTCGGAATCTTGGTAACCCATCTTGTATGGCGTATTGGGTGTTTTTCTGTTTGGGATGGGCGATAGTCAGGGCAAGGAAGTGCTCTGATCAGCCACAATCGCGGATGTTCAAGGCCTGGTGTTCATCACAGTGACGTACGTTTTGGGGCTTTTAATGTATCGCTAACGATGGTAGTAGGTTTGCGTCTCTTCGGTGCTGTCCCATGTGCGATATTGGCATTTCGGTCGCGCTGCAGGGTGCGGTGGGCGGGCGTCGAGAGGCATCCCACCCGAATGACAGGCCTGTAACCTGCAGGGTCGCCATGCGGTCTGAAGGCGGTTATCATTCAGCGGTATGAGCAACTCTTCCTCGTGCACCTACATAATCACACTGAGTACTCGATGCTGGACGGTATGGCGAAGGTGGACATGCTGGCCGCCGAGGTCAAACGGCAGGGTATGCCTGCGGTGGGGGATCACCGACCACGGCAACATGTTCGGGTCGGACGCGTTTTTACCAGAAGATTGTGGCGGAGGGGATTAAGCCGATTATCGGTATTGAGGCGTACTTGGCGCCCGAATCGCGGTTTAATAAGAATCGTATTCGGTGGGGCGAGCCGCATCAGAGTCGGATGATGTCTCGGCATCGGGTGCTTATTTACACCAAACTATGATAGCGGAGACCGCAACCGGGTTGCAGAACCTGTTTTACCTTTCCTCTATGGCGTCATATGAGGGGCAGTTGGGTAAATGGCCCCGCATGGATGCCGATCTTATTGCGGAGAACGCCACCGGGATTATCGCTACAACGGGGTGTCCGTCAGGGGGATGCTACAAACCCGTTTGCGCCTAGGGCAATTCGATGAAGCGCTTGAGGCCGCCGCAATGTGGCAGGACATTTACGGCAAGGAAAATTACTTCCTGGAGCTCATGGACCACGGCTTGGATATTGAAAATCGTGTGCGGTCCGAACTGCTGGAAATTGGTAGAAAACTTGAGTTTGCCGCCGTTGGTGACCAATGACTGCCACTATGTTCTGCAAGACCAGGCCCACGCGCACGAAGTAATGCTTTGCGTGCAAAACCAGTAAAACAATGCAAGACCCAGATCGCTTCAAATTCGACGGTGACGGGTACTTTATTAAATCCGCCGCGGAAATGCGCGCAACCTGGGATATCCTTGCGCCCGGTGCCTGCGATAATACGCTGCTGATTGCTGAGCGCGTGCAGGGATTACAGCAAACTCTGGGAAGCACATCCGCACGATCGCATGCCCCATTGCCAGTGTTCCGAGCGACACGCCCACATCATGGTTGACGCATGAAGTGATGGAAGGGCTGAAAGAGCGTTTCGACGGCGGGATAGTCCGCAGGTCTATATTGACCGCGCGAACTACGAAATTGAGGTTATTGATATGAAGGGCTATCCTTCATGCTTCCTCATCGTGGCGGATTTGATTAAACACGCGCGCTCCATTGGTATTCGCGTGGGGCCGGGCCGTGGTTCTGCCGGTGCTTTGGTGGCGTATGCGCTGACTATCACGAACATCGACCCGATTAAACACGGCCTCGCTGTTTGAGAGGGTTCCTCCCGGAACGACCCTCTGCACCCGATATTGATGTTGACTTTGACGACCGTCGGCGCGGCGAAATGATTCGCCACGCTGCCGACAACTGGACGAGGATAAAGTCGCGCAGGTGATCACCTGGCACGGTGAAAACAAAACAAGCGTTGAAAGACTCCGCGCGCGCACTCTTTGGGCAGCCTGGCTACCAAATCGCCGATCGCATTACCAAGGCATTGCCGCCCGCGATTGATGGCCAAAAGATATTCCGCTGTCCGCAGCATCATGGACCCCAGAACACGCGAACGCTATGGCGGAAGCCGGTGAGGGTGCGCGGGCTCATTGAGAATGATCCCGATGTGCGCACCATTTACGAAACCGCGCGGGGGTTGGAGGCGTCGTTAGGGCAGGCCGGCGTGCACGCCTGTGCCGTGATTATGAGCGTGCCGCTGCTCGACTGCATCCCGCATGTGGAAGCAGCCTGCCGACGCGCGCGCTGATCACCGGCTGGCGTATCCCTCTTGCGAGGCCATTGGCCTGCTGGAAAATGGACTTCTGGGGTTACGCAACCTCACCGTTATCGGCGACTGCATTGAAAAGCATCAAAACCAGCGGGGCATCGACCTGGACCTGGAAGCTCTGGAAACCGGAGGACGTGCCACCTACGAACTTCGTCGCGCGGCGACACCCTGGGCGTGTTCCAGCTGGACTCCGGCGGCATGCGTGAGCTGTTGAAACACGCATGGAACCCACCTGGCTGACGACATCGTCTGCCTCGCGCTGTGCCGCCCCGGGCCCATGGGTGTGGGCGCGCACTGGGCGTACGCCGACCGCAAAAACGGCCGCGAAGAAATCCGCCCATCCACCCTGAACTTGAAGAACCACTGCGGGGAAATTCTCGACGAAACTTATGGTCTGATCGTGTGCCGAAGAGCAGATCATGCGTATTTCTCAAAAGTGCGGCCAACTTCACCGCCGGACAAAGCAGACGGATTCCGCAAAGCCATGCCGGGTGAAAAAGCCCGAAGTGCTAGCCAAGGAATTTTGTCACCTTTGAAGCCGGGATGAAAGAAAAACGGCTTCTCGTCCGAGATCATCAAAGCTTTGTGGGACACCATCGAGACCGTTCGCCGCCTACGCGTTCAACAAATCGCATGCCGCGGGCTGCGGGCTGGTGTCTTTCTGGACAGGATACCTCAAGCCAACTACACCTCCGAATACATGGCCGCGTTGCTCACCTCCGTGGCAGACCGCAAAGATAAGTCCGCCATATACCTTGCTGACTGTAGGCACTTCGGTATCCGAGTGTTGTCACCTGACGTAAAATGAATCCGCCTACACGTAGCCAATCCGTGGGCGAAGATATTCGCTTCGACTCGGCGCAGTCCAGCAATGTTGGTGAAGACGTTGTGGCCTCAATTGTGAACAGCCGCGGGAAAAATCGGGAATTCAAGACTTCTCCCACTATTTGGAATCCATTGACACCGTGGCCTGCAGCGAAAACGATGTCACCGAATCCTGATCAAAGCCGGTGCCTTCGACTCTCTCGGGCACCCACGAAAAGCTCGCGCTCATCCACGAAGACGCCGTGGACGCTGTAATCTCCACCAAAAAGCCGCCGATAAAGGGCAATTCGACCTCTTTGCCGGATTTGGCGACAGCGGCGGAGATAGCGGGGAGTGAACAACTTCTTTTGCCGTGCAGGTCCCCGATGAAGAATGGAACGCTAAACACGAACTCGCACTCGAACGCGAAAATGCCTCGGGCTCTACGTGTCTGGACACCCGCTTGACGGATACGAAGAAAGGCCCATTGCCGCTGCACAAACCGACACCGAACTCACCACCATTCTCGGCGGCGAACTCAAACACGGTGCCGAAGTAGTCATCGGCGGAATCATCCTCCGTTGACCGGAGATTCAGCAAAAAGACGGCTCACCCTGGGCGATTGTCACCGTTGAAGACCACAACGGCGCGTCCGTGAGAACTCCTGGTATTCAACAAACTCTACGCCCTGGTCAGCCTGCAAATTATCGAAGACAATATCATCTTAGCCAGCACACATATCCATCCGCGATGACCGTATGCGAGTCTCTTCTGCGACGATTTGAAAACCCCTGACCTTGGGCCAGGAAATGGGCCGGATCTGCACCTCCGTCTGACTATGCGCAACGACCAAGTACCATGCCCACTATCGCCGAAACTCAAACAAGTACTCGTGGCCAATTCCGGCGACTCAGACGTGTATCTCAAACCTCGTTGACGGCGACGAAAGCACACTCTATGATCCTTGGCGACCATCTTTGCGCGTCACCCGATCCGCCAGTCTCATGGGCGACTCAAAGCTGCCATGGGGCCGGGATATTGGGATGTAGGTGGTCTATTTATTGCCTGGTACTGCTGTGGAGAGTCGGTAATGGTGTGCGCGGTGTGGGTTCGGCTATCATCGTGTATGGTCGAGGGACTTGACGACGGTGTGGAGGTGGTAGATGGCGCTGCCGTCGAGGGTTTCCGGTTGTTTTAGTCAGAGGGAAACTGTGCCCCCAGCCTTCAGGTTTTCTAAACAGATTCAGTTAGGTACAACAATACGTGAAATCGGGGGCGATTTTTGCTTCAATAGCGCAGTTAACCGCCCCCAAAGCTGGGGGCGGTTAACTTATAACGGGGGTAGTGTGATCTAGGTAATTAAAAGTCATGGTTCCTCTGTGTTCAATGTTGCGATCTTAATCTGATAGATGGTAAGCACTAAGAAAATGTGAAAATTGTTGATGGCTGTACAAAAAGTGCTTCCGCTTGAGTCTAGTGGCTAAAATGATGAACCATCAACAAACATCTTCGGATCTACTTGTTTGTTTAGTGAGGTTGCTAGGTATGGTAAATAGCTGGCGAGTCAGGGCAGGGCTAAGCCAGACCCGGAAGGAAAGGTATTCATTTCTTACCGAAGGGATGACAGGGAACAGTATGCAAACGAAATCAGGGGCGCTACGTGCGGTGGGTTGCGAATCTGGCGGGACATTTATGACATGCCAGCAGGTAATACACCAGAAACGCTGGAAAGGGTGCTGAGTCGAGGAAACGGCAGCGGGAGTGCTTATAGTAACACCTAAAAATTTATAAAAGCAATATGATTATTAATCATGAGGCTCCCCATACTGCGCAGCTTTGGCGAATAATCCCTGAATTTCCATTGGCGGTTGCAAATTCAGTGTTAAAACCTGACGGTGAAATTGACTATGACGCACCTGATAGAATGTTGAGAACCTATTTGGATAAGCCGCTGGGCGAATATAACCAATTTAACTTGCTGAAACGCGATGAAGTGAATAAACTGGTAACGACGTTACTCGCGCTCGAGTTTTTGCATGTTAGCAGAAAAATGCGCGAACAAGTACGTGATACCATTGTGATTGATCTTCGAAAGCCGAACGCCTCACGGAGCCCTTGAAAGTGTAAAAGGTGATTTACAGGTGCGCATTAACCCGGACCAGGATAATTCGGGTAAACTATCGAAACAGGGACTTGAGGATCTTAAAAGCTGCATTGCCCATCATGAAAAATGCGCTGAAGCGTTACCCCAAGATAAAACGGTGAGGCTCACCGAGGTAGTGCATCTCACGCCTGCGCTTGCTGTCGGAGCGACTTTCCGTCTACGAAGCCTGGAACCGTTGAGGTGCTGGACAATACTGAACGAATTATGGCGATCTGAGACATCAGCAGGATGTGCCGGACGATATACTTTCTGTGAAAGTGAACTATCCTTACGTGGAAATGAGAGTCATCGTATCGCAATTATGGTATCGATCAAATTGCTCCGGATTACTAGCATTTTTGACGAAATGATAAAAACGATGAAAAGGGTTTTGATAATGAGGGTCATTATATCTTTAAACTATGAGAATATTGATCCACGTTGGGCTGCTGCATTGAGTGAACGCATAGTTAAGTGGAACTCGCTAAAAGCGTTCCGAAATTCATCTCGCTTTTCATGGTCCGGCTCACAATGGCAATTTTGGTTTGAAGACTACTGAATACATACAAGTTAGTGCATGAGGAGGCTAGAAACAACGTCGGGATATTCTTATCAGCCTGTATTGAAAATTGATGTCGGAGCGGTCGCTCCTATTCAAGAGGTATATGGCTCTCCTGGCCTTGGTAATGATGGTCTGGAAAAGAGCTGCGCGTTAGACTTTTGGTAGATTTTGCTGAACGACGGCATCATTCATCACGCCTCGCTATAAAGAGCAAGAGCATTGAAACTATGAATACGCAATGGTCATTATGACCAAGCAGAAAAAATACATCGAAAGGTCTACTAATGACCAAGTTTGTTAACCCGTACACATTTGTTCCCCTACCTGATGCAATTAAAAAGAACCGTTGCAGATGCACGATGGATCGCAAAGGATAAAGACTTTGTATACCGGCCGCTTCGTAGTTCAATGGGAATTGAAATCTTCATTGCTACTTCCGGAAAATGCAGAAGCGGAGGGTTGGCTTGAGCTTATTGGAAAAAATGTTGGAAGAATAAGGGTCCCTGGATCAAGCGTAAAAAGGCGCTATGCGTTCACTATATGCAGGCTGCTATTTTTGGTTGGCATGTCGGTCGTTGATCAAAACTATATTCCGGTATATCGCGAGGCTTCAGTTAAAGGTCAACGGACGGATGATGACGAATGGGTCATTGAGTTGTCGAAGATATAGACGAAAATGGTAAGCCCTTAAGAATACCAGTCCAAGCAAGGGAGGGACCGCCTGGGTAAATGCGGAAGTTCTGCCCAATATAGGTCGCTCTGCACATAGATGAAAAATAAACTTCCTCAAACAGGGATATTATTCAATTTCCTTGAATCAATTATGCAAAATGGTCGACGAAAGGTGGATAAAATTAGCAGTTTTCGTCCGCGCCATAGTGATAGTTTTTGACGGGTATATGAGGAATGACCGTCCTTATTATTACAGATGGCGGAACGCGTCAAAAGCTGCGTACCTGGCATTGGGCGTCTCAAGAAATTGACAAAGGATTCACCTTGCTAGCAATCAGCAAGGATGCTTGAAGCACTTTTGAAGCAAAGGTAGACGGCACTGAGGATAGAAGAAAGGAAAAGCTGAAATTAAGAAAGAATGGCGGCTTTCCGGCTGCGGAGTTCAGGCTACAAGGTCTTGAAAAGTTCTTGAAAGCGCCTATCGCAGAAAGTGGAGTATTCGCAGCTGGTGACGCACTTTGGGTGAAAATCGGAATGGTCGACGGCGAGAAAAAGGTCACCGAGTTAGCTTATAGTGCTATCTGGCGTCGCGTGGCTGTTTTCTCCAGAGGGTGATGAACGCGCTGGTGAGGTTATGCATCCCGGAGATCTGCTAGGTGATCTTGGTCCTTGCGACCCAAACTCAGATGAGGGTGACGTCTATCGTGCCTCTTTGTTTGGTGCAGTGGGGCCTGAAAAAGAAGAAGGCGAAAAAGGATTGGGATACGCTGGGCATGTCCGTTTTGGCAGCTTGGGCCAGATAGTAGCTTACAGGAAGACGGAGTAGATATTTCGCCGAAGAAGAAGATTATGCCGCTGTCGTCTCTAAGCCGTCGAACGGCCAATTTTACATGACAAACCCGGAGAAGGCTTTGGGGAACCAACTCTTCAAATGGTCGATGACGGTGAGACTACGTCTCACCGATCGTCGTCGAATAAAAGCATGTTGATCGTAAGCTAGCTGGGCGAAAATTCTACTGGAATCATAAACCTGATCGGAAGCACAATAATGGGCGCTTGCATTATGAAAATTTGAAGGAGCGAGCGACGAACTTACTACCGAACGTAGGTTTGTGTTCGCAGGAGACAAAGGCGATAAAGTAATCTTTAAGGGTGAGGTGATTTTCGACCAAAATCACTGGCGCACAGTTGGCTTCATTGTGGTGTCTTCTCAACCCAAGCTCGTTATTCGAGTCATTCAACGTTGAAAGGCCCAGATGTGCCGGTCGTTCGCCTGGGTGGGGCAAACCACTTGGCTTTGGGTCTGTGGCACCCAGAATCGTTTCGCACCAGGTCTATAATTCTGTTGAGCGCTACACTGGCAAACATGCTGAATTTGGTGATTCCAATGGCGAGAATCTTAGTTCGTACAACAAGCGTTGGAAGAGTCTGACTAGTGCCCTTGAAAGACGAGTAATCGCGGACGGCGATAGCAAGAAGCTTGTTAATAACATAAAGATGCTCAATAGGTTGATGGACCTTGATGGTCTAGGCGACGCGAAAGAGCTTGTCACCTACCCACCCGGCGCTTCTGGAGTCAATACGGGACTAAAAAGTTCCATGAAACATACCGATTCTTTGTTGAAAATCGTGGCTTTGCGGGTGGTGGGAAAAATGGAACCTATTGGGGTGAGTGGATGCCTTTGCCTGTATTAAAGCCGACTGATCGTCCGCAGCACATGCCTGACGACCAAACGTTGGATTGGTGATTAAGATGCAAACACTTTATATAGATATTGGTGCGCAGCGCATTCAAACCTGGATTTCTAAGCCGGTGAAGTTGAAATATGTGAAGGGAGGTTCAATACGCCTTTCGGAGGAAACCGACGACGATAAGATTGCATGTTGGCTTAACAATGAGCACATTACTGATTTCGTTGTTGCTAAGGAAGCTGGGAACATTGATGGAATTGTTGTTCTTAAAGGCAATAGTTCGGAAATTGCGACGGAACGGGCTGACGAGGTAGCTTATAAGCTTCTTCTTTACTTGAATGAAAGGCTTCCAGGGATTGAGTGGGCTGGTTGGCGTTGTTTCGCCTCGAGTTTCTTAGATGCGTACAATAGAGGAGAGCAAAAGAAAGTCGATAAAACGATATTCGCTTGAACCTCTGGACTATGGAATTCCGCTGGATTTTCGCTTTGTGAGGGCTGCAAAGCTGAGCCTGCTGTGCGTAGCATCGGACACGTTCAAGAGAATCTCGGTCCTGACTGCGCTTCGCGCTTTGGCAACTCGGAAATGGATGACGAAAGGCGAGAAAAAGAAGTCGATGCACGGTGGAAAAAGCTATCGGGGGATTGGCTAGAATCAGATCGGGGTGGCCGCAAGATTTTACCGAGTTGGCGGGTCGTGTTGGAAATGTTGCTAAGAAAAACAAAATACGCAATCACGTCGCTACTGTTTGCGCGGATGGTAACTCGAGTTGGAGCACTGTTCAAGGAACTAAGTAACTATCCTGCTCTTGCTGATTTCAAATTAAAGGCAATTAGGCTTTTGGACGATACGACTCGCAAAGCGGTGCAAGATGCAGCGTTCGAGGTTCAGCAGGAGGACATAGTCATACTTCCTCACTATATCGGTGGTGATGATATTCTCATTAGTGTGACTGCTGATGAAGCGTGGAACTTTGCAGTTGCAATGATAGAAAACTTTGAGAAATTGAAGGAGGAATATCGTAAGATACTAGAGCCTATGAATGTCAAAGACATTGATGGTAATTCGATGGCCAAGCTGCGCAAGTCAATCGACGATATTTCTCTTGGCGTAGGGCTGGTTTTTTCTCATGCTAGCTATCCTTTCTATGAATGTCGTAAAAAAGCTGAGGAGGCTTTGAGCCACGCGAAGCAGGAGTATAAGGGTGAGCGCTCAGCTATTTGTTGGATGGACTTGACGGAAGGCGGAGGGGAGTCACAGCATACTAGCGATAATCACGTTATTGCGTTCGACGATGCAGGCGCTCAGTTGAAAGGTAAGCATAAGTTGCCTGATGCGATCAGCAAGCTTACCTCCTCGGCTCAGCATAATCTTCGCAATCAGATTATTGCATGGATGCAAGAACATCATAAAGAAATCGAGGAAGCCTCAAGTGAATGGCTGAAAGAGTGTTCGGAGTATCTCAAACAATGGATAATACACGTACCCAAGATGAGAAAATTGAAATTGATATCAATACTCAGAAGCAGATCTTCATCGTGGCGCGTTGGTGGCCCAATAATGCTGATGATAAGGAGAAGAGTGCATCATGAGTGCTGTGGAATTATCTTTTGAAATTAAGTTTCGTGGTCCCTTTCTTGTCGGCGGCGAGGCGGCTGGAGATGGAGCAGACATTCGGGTTAACCAGGATATTTTAATTCCAGGAAGCAGTATTAAGGGACGGATGCGCGCGGAGGCCGTCAATGTTCTCAAGCTGCGTAAAGAAGTCATTGATGATGTGTTTTGGCCCAGTTGATCAGCCAGGTAAAATGGTGGTTTTCTGCACGTAGACCTCAAAAAGGAAGACTATAGTATCCGCACCTCTAACCGTGCTAGCAATGGATCCAGATAACCTGATTCAGGGGCTCACTGACGAGCATCAACTCAGTTTTTACGATCAGTGTTGGGCTGGAACCAGCTAGCTTTACCGTCGAGCAACTAGGTGAGCATGGAAGACTCCGAACTGAAACAGCACAAAGCCATACTGTGTGCTGCGGCACATGATGTCACCAACTTTGAGCGATGCGTCGCAGGGGGCATGTGCGTGGGTAAGTATTATGCCGACATCCGGCGAGGATAGTAGCGAAGAAGAGATCATCAAGATCTTGAGGGAGAGCCGTACGAATGACTGATTACACATACTTTTCCTACCTGTTGACGCCACTATCTCGGGTGTCAGTTGGACGCGGTGATGAGGTTCGTTTTTGAAGCGCATGCAGGATATTGTTCGTGGAAGTGGTATTCGAGGTGCGCTCGGTGCAGCGTGGTGGAGTAATATCGATCCTGGTCACGAGCATATTGTTAAGAACGACATGCAGCAGTCGTTTGACGATCTTTTTGCAAATAATATGCATGTTCGTCGAAAGCAGTCCATGGCGTTCAACGGTAGAGAGGCTGATTTCGTTCCCGTTTCAACTTTGCTATGTAAATACCAGAACCAGCCTGACTGCCGTGATTTTCGCTTTCCTTCGGCGGAAAAGACTGATCAGCCAGAGAACTGCCCTGCCTGTGGAGGAAACTTGAGGTATGGGAAGGGGTGGAGCGTCCCAAGCGACTGGTCTACAAATGTCACCACGACTGCGTTAACGGAACGTGGTGTCGCCCTGGAGCAGAAACCTATTTTCGCGTGAGGTCTTTAAAGGGAGACGTTACGTTCCAGGGAACCCTGCGCATCAATAGGAGAGTCACCTTACTACGACATGGCTGTTAGTGGATAACCACTGACCGTCGCATTTCTATCGGTGGTAAGCGATCGGTACTTGGCCGTGTTAGGTGGAAAGCAACGAAGATGGATACACCTCCGCCGAATGTCACACCACCGCAGGACAGCAATCTTGTAGCACTGTATCTCAGGTCGCCAGCGATACTCGTCGATGATCTCGGTTTTCCAGAGCTTGACCTCAAAGAATGGTTATCGGATCTTACGTCACATGGTGGTGAGGTTGTAGATGCCTGGCCTCGCCCAACAACAGAGTCTGGATGGAACACATCGCAGCTGCCAGAGCCTACGGTGGGCACTTGCACCTGGTAGTGCAGCGCTTTGGCGCGGTTGGGACAACGAAGCTCTGCGTAATCTAGGGCAGGGGATTGGTTTACGCCAAAACGAAGGTTTCGGCGAAGTTCAGCTCGTTCAATCTTACGCTGAAGGAAGGGGAGCGTGATGTCTGAAGGTAACTGGATAACACTGTATGCGATTGATTTGAAGTTTGAAGAACCATGGTTGATTGGCGGGTTATCGACGCTCAGTGACGAAATCGATATTCCATTTGTTCAAAACCCCAGAACTAATGATCCAGTTCTGCCTGGTCCATCAATCGCCGGTAGCCTCCGCTCAACGGCGATGAAGGTGCTATCTGGCGATGCCGCTGAAGCGACCGAAGAGCTGTTCGGTCACGTTACGTTAAGCGTTGAATCTGACGGCAAAACAAAGAAGACCATTACTGCGGCAAGCGCCGTTGAAATCCTTGGTGCAACTTTGGTGAATAAAGAAGCCTGCAGACATTGAAGCGTCACCGTACTGCTATTAACCGTGAGACTGGTGCCGCGCTGAATCACATGCTTCGTAACGAGGAGATTGTTGGGCCCACGTCATATCGAATCATCGTACAGGTTCAGGGGCGTGCAAGTGATAAATACTTTTACGTAAGCCAGTTTGACAAGGTTCTAGAAGAATGGCAGCCCCAGCTTGGGCGTGGTCGTAGTGTCGGGTTAGGACGTGGCAAAGTTGAAAAAGCTATGCGCATTTCTCTGAATCTAGCCAGCGACGAAGGATTACAGTGGTGGCTATTCGAAAAGCAAAGCTTTTTGATGGTGTTTTAGAGAACATGCCCAAAACCTCAGACGGCAAGATAGAGCGTGATTTACTGAGCACAAAATCAAATACTGAGACTGCTCATATTACCGTGAAATTTGAACTGAAGGAACCAGTCCATGTTGGTTTTGAAAAGCCTGAATCCGGCGAAATTCCTATTTACCAGCAGTTCAGCCACCCGGCTATTCCCGCAACCTCATGGAAAGGCGTATTCCGGCATAGGGTTGAAACGATTATCACCTCGTTGACAGTTGTGATTTTGGCTAACGACGTCGCGAACGTCATGTTTTGGTTCGTCGGATACAGGTCGTGACGCTAAGGTTTCGAGACAGCTACTTTGTTGACACCAACGACAAAAAGCTGGATGAAGGCCGCCTTCAGCGCCTGTGAACACGTAGCTATTGATCGGTTCTCGGTGATAGCTAAAGATTCCGCAAAATTTACATGGCAATGTGTACCGCAGGGGTTCCTGACGGAGCTTGCTGCTGATTTTCCGGATAAAGAAAAATATTCAGGGTGTAATAATCTGATCAAGCATGTTGTTCGTGATATTCATGATGGAATTATTGGTATTGGCGCGGGAATAAGCCGCGGCTATGGCCGAATAATTGTTTCGAATAGCAAGAGCGAATATATCTTGCCTGCCGGTATTGACGTAGAAAAACTTAAATCAGAGGTTAAACAAATCTTTGAAAAAGAAAAAGTGGAGTAGGTGATGGTAATGAGAGATGCCTATATTGATAAGATTGACGTTGCTAACTTTCGTGAAATCCCAAACCGAGGGGATCAAAGCGTGGTTTTGGACGGACCCAGACACCACAGTTCCGTTCAAAGGTATTCACCTCGTGAAAGATTTTCCAGACTCTATACCGCCGTTTGCAACTCATATTTGGGGATGGGGAGACGGTCAATATATTCGTATTCGTGTCGATCATAGCCTCAAATCAGGTTTTGCTGCTATCAAGCTGGCGTTTTCTGAAGAGGGGTCTGATAGTAAAAAATGTGTGGTGCAAGAAAATGAGAGCAACTCATTTTCTTGGGGATTGGGAAATCTGCTAGCAGGTGCGACAATATTTGTCGCGCGCAGGAATGACAATCCCTGCAACATCTGTTGAGTTTATCAGTCTTAGGTAGCGAAAAGTTATAATGTTTAAAAATCTAGGGAGAATGATCAGGACTCAGGTATGGGATTATGTGCTAGCGGGAAGTGCTGTCATTATAGCCTCAATTGGTGGCGTGTTAGCGACGAGAGTATTTGAGCTAACAAAAGCTGATAGTGCAGTTGTAATAGGCTACGCATTAGTGATTATCGTAGTATTTATGCTTATATCCGCTGTTGATCGTATTTTGATTCGCCCGCACAGCCTATCAAAGTGGGGAACTGGTTATTATGTAGGTGTTCTTGGCACGAGGATGAGGGACGACCACGGCGCCTCGTTTAAGGCACTAGTAAAAGGTGCCGGATATCAAGATTATCGAGCTATTACGCATAAATTATCGGCGCCAAGTTTCTATGGATTTGATTGGGTCGACGATATTAATTTAGTATATCAGCGTATGCAGGACTCGATGAACGAGGATGATATTTCTACTGGTTATTTGATTGTCCCTAATATCCTATTTCCTGCCGCCTTGGCCTTTGGTTCTCAGATATATTTTCCAAATGAAATAGAGCTAGTTGAGATGCCAACTTTTGAAAAGGAGAAAAAAGATACCCCGGCGAATAAGTGGCCTCGTTGGCTCCCTGTGGATATAGAAAGTTATATCGACAGCCTTGATGATAGTCATGCTGCAAATGTTCACGATATTTTAGCCTCCACTGATCATAAGCCGTACATTTTTTCTTCCGCGGAGTCTTCTTTTTTATCCACAGTAGAGCGTCTCTCTAGAAATGGGGTTATATTAGTTAGTTTAACTAATGGGCGTGAACCGGAATTGGGAAACTTGTTTGATGTCAGTTATCGTTTTTCGCTTAAGCCTCAAAAGATTCTTTTTAATGAAGCCAAGATTATTAACGATGATGCATCAAAGGGGGAACTTCATAAGATTTACGAGGTGAGTCTCAAAAACGGTGGTTCTATACTGTGTAAAAATATTTACGCAAAAGAGCTACTGTTTGATGTGTTGTATTTGATATCGGAGGTGATGCGCTTTCGGTGTGAATTGGATGACAGTGACGCTCCAATAGTCTTGTGTGCACGTCTGCCAAAGACGATTTCATTTGTGTTGGGGCAAGCTTTTGATTTGCTAAATCCAGGACGTCAACATACGTCTTTGTGGGAAAACTTGATTATTTTGAATTGGGAGCCTGGTAGAGGGGTGCCTGAAGAAAGCTGGCGAATAGCGCGCGTTCACCCTTCTCAGATGTCACTTGAGGAACAGTATCGGAAGTTAGAGAAGTATGGTTATGTGTCTCCACCTTGTAAGTGACCAGTAGTAGATAAAATATATATTTAGATCCGCAAGCTCAATATCAAGCCTGGCGGATTTTTGCTATAGTTGCTCTATCTGCTATATCGCGGTACTTGGTTTTCAACTCGCCGCTGACATGGGTTTCGTGGTGGCGTAGTCGGGTTTCTATCCGCTATATCGCGGTACTTGGTTTCCAACGATGTTGGGCAACCCACATGGATTTGTGGGAAAGAGTTTCCATCCGCTATATCGCGGTACTTGGTTTCCAACCTCAACGATATCCTCGATACTGTAAATTTCCGGGTTTTTGTTTCCATCCGCTATATCGCGGTACTTGGTTTCCAACACGCCAAGCTCGAGATATATCTCAGCCACCTATCGGTTTCCATCCGCTATATCGCGGTACTTGGTTTCCAACGCAAAGAACGCAAATCCCACTAGAGTGGGAAAAGCAAGTTTCCATCCGCTATATCGCGGTACTTGGTTTCAACGCGGTACTGGCAGCAAGCTACGCGCACACGTAACAAGTTTCCATCCGCTATATCGCGGTACTTGGTTTCCAACAAGAATACCTCTCGGAAAAGCTGGACGATTGGTAGTTTCATCCGCTATATCGCGGTACTTGGTTTCCAACGTTGGCTGGAATACTACGGTATTCCGACTGACGTGGTTTCCATCCGCTATATCGCGGTACTTGGTTTCCAACTGGTGGTTAGCATCACGGGTGGAGAAAGCTATTCCCGTTTCCATCCGCTATATCGCGGTACTTGGTTTCCAACCTCAACCAAATTCGTGGCAATGTCCACAACATACTGTTTCCATCCGCTATATCGCGGTACTTGGTTTTCCAACAACTCCGCTTTAGTTTGGAGGATCAGTGACCCGAAAGTTTCCATCCGCTATATCGCGGTGCTTGGTTTCCAACCATGGACGCACTCGCTAGCCATGCGTATTACTATAGTTTCCATCCGCTATATCGCGGTACTTGGTTTCCAACTATCAGTCCAGGAAGGCCAAGTCCTCCGTAGCTGGTCGGTTTCCATCCGCTATATCGCGGTACTTGGTTTCCAACAAGCATCAGCGAAAACTTCTTACAGAAAAGGCTACTAGTTTCCATCCGCTATATCGCGGTAGCTTGGTTTCCAACGGCCAAGTTCCGGATTTTACCTGGAACTTTCCCGACGGTGTTTCCATCCGCTATATCGCGGTACTTGGTTTCCAACGCGGCCACAAGCAATTACCAACATAGCGCTTGCAGATGGTTTCCATCCGCTATATCGCGGTACTTGGTTTCCAACTAGGCTTATTCAGCCTGCCGCTCGCCATGTTTGGCGGGGTTTCCATCCGCTATATCGCGGTACTTGGTTTCCAACCCTACCAGAAAAACACCCCTCTGACCAGCGGCGGAGGAAACGGTTTACACCCCCGTCGAATAGATCACATTCCCACATTTGCTTCCTTAAATTACGATAAAAACACCAGTTCAAAACCACTACACACCAAACGCCGGTATCGAGTTATCTGAGACCACCCCCCCTGAGCGCACCACCTTAGCACTGTTCATGTCACATAACTGTCCAGCAGAGTTCGTCGGGGTCATCATCTATTTGACCTTTCAATTGTGCGTGGGACCAGCAGGTTTGGCATTGTCGTAGGACGATCAGGCTGTCGTGGTTGTGGTCCGCGAGACTGTTCGATTTGTTCGATCAGTGTGTCTAGTTCACTGCGCTCGATGGTGATCAGAAAGACTGACCGTTGGATGCGGTTGCCGTGTGCTTGGAGTCGCGCGGCTATTTTTGGCGCGATTGTTGCTGTTCTGCACATCGTAGGCCACAATGTTCATCATCGCCATGACATTCCACTCCATTCGTAGTCGTCATGCATAATCGCCCCAGCCAGGCGTTGTGCTTGGCGGTAGAGGTGTCTGCGAATGCTTCCTGCGAAGTCAGGGATTGATCCTTTGACTACTTGTAGCATCTCGTTCTTCGTATGCTTTGAGTATTTCTTCTCGACCCTTTTGGTAAGTAGTATGCCTTGCCCCTTAGGGTCTTTGCGAGCGTGCTTGCTGTTCAACCGATTTCGTCGTGCAGCGTTGAGTACCACTTGGTCCGCTACAAGCGGTCGGAATTCTTCGAGCAGGTCAAGCGCAAGGCTGGGTCGTTTGGCTTGTGGGCTGTGGAGCACGCCAAGTCCTGGGTCCATTCCGGCTGCGCCTAATGCGGTAACGCATTCTCCGAGCAACACTGTGTAGAGGAATGAAAGGGACGCGTTTGCTAGATCAAGGGAGGTTGCCGGGAACGCGTGGTGAAAGCCAGTTCATCGGGTAGGAGTGATCCATAGGCGGCGAAGTATTCTTTTGCTGCAGCGCCTTCAAGGCCCATGGCTTCGTCGATGCTCGCGGCATCGTCGAGCATCGACATGAATTTGCGCATGTTGGTGATCGCGTTGCTGACTTTTTCCTCGGATTCACGTTTGCTAAACCGCTGGAGCACGACGATTTGTTTGTGGATTTTTGCTCGAATGATAGCGCAGCTGATTTCTAGTTGGCGCGGTGTGTCATTGATTTCTACCTGGGCAATCAGTCGAGCGGAATGGGTTTCTGTTTTCGTGCCTTGCATGATGCCGAGGTAAGACCCGCGTCTGCTCGCCAGCACAATGTCTACTCCGTTGTACATTGCCCACGATCGTAGACCGGAGGAAATGGCGACGGATCCGAACGCGACGATGCGGCTGACGTGCCCGCAGGGAACATCGAAAAGCTTGGTGGGTTTACTGCCACCATGACCACCGCCATTCCTGCCACCTTTCTGCCGGTCTTCAACGATCAATCTACCTTTAGAAATACGCGCATGTGCAGTTTGCGCACCCAAATACAGCACCCTATTTTCAGGTTCTTGGACGCGTTGGAGCGGCATGGCTGGTGGGTATTTCGGTCCGAAGTCTTCGCCGAGGAAGGCAAAGCCGTCGTCGAAGGTCATGATGTCGGTTTTGTCGTCGCCGAGTTGCATGTTGAAGCTCCTAAGTATTCGTTGGCAGAAACGGGCGGCGTCTTCGAGTTCTTCTTTGGATTCGCCGACCATAACAATGTCGTCGGCGTAGCGAACAACGGTGAATCCTGCTGCGTTGAGGGCGTCGTCAAGGTCTACAAGAACCAGGTTCATCAGCACAGGGGAGAGCGGGCAGCCGAGGGGAAGCCCGGGAAGTGTTTTTCCGCGTATTTTCCCGTTGCCTACCGTTCGGCCAAGTAATTGTTCCACCACATCGGTGATGTCGGTATCGTGCACTGCCTGGGTGAAGCGATCAAATGCAATATCGGGGAGAGGGAGGGAAAACAATCGTCAACATCGGTTCGCAGCACCGCTGAGCCCTGCCTCGCGGGCATCAACAACCGCTTGCACAGCATCGGCCACGCCTAATCCCGGGCGGTATCCAAACGCGGACGCGCCGAGCAACGGATCAACACGGGAGGTAGTTGTGGCGAGTATCGCGCGGGCGACAATGCGGTCTTGTACTGCGGGGATGTGCAGGGTGCGTTCTTTTGCCGTTTGTTTCAATGTCAACTTCGGTGAACTGGTATGGCTTGTAGCTTCCATCGAGAAGCGCTTCTGATAATCGCAGTATTTTTCTTCTGCGTCTTCTTGGAATTTCAGAATGCTGGGTGCGAGGTTCCCATCGTCGGATTCTCTTTTTCTGCACTTTCTTCCATGCGATCCCGAGGCTGCGCTCTGAAAAAGCATGTTCAGCAAGCCATGACATGCAGTTACCTCCGTGCGGGTGCTGATCGCGCTGGCCTTGATCGCCCCGATTTCGCATTCACTGGGCTCACTGGACTCACTTCGCACACCCCGCAACCTTTCAACGTGAAACTCCCGATACCTGAGTAGGGTGCGAGTCGCAGTAACTTATCGGCAATGGGGGCGAGTGTGCGGTCGTCGCAACGCAGGTGGAGTTCCCCAATGCAACCGGAAATGATCTGGCGGTGAAAATCCACTGTGGTGCTGGAAAGGTTGAGATCACTTGCCCACACCGCGCGACCCAGATCATGCAAGAGGTCACCGAAATCGACGTCCTGCACATCGCTCCAACGCTCCCAATGCTGCGAAAGTCCGCGCACAATGGCAGGAATATTCGGCAGGGGAGAATTGCGCGAGCCAGAACGATGCGTTGTGGGGGTGAGTAAGGCAATATCCCACTGCGTAGTGCCATGCCAGTGCGCAAGATCATCCCAGCTCTCATAGTGAGTCATGTCGGCCGTGCTTACGCTGGTGTGGTGTTCTCCCAGCCGCAACGTTGGGTCATCATTCAGCCGATCAAGCAGAATGTCTGATAGGTCATCAACAAGCACCCCAAGCTGGAATCCGTATTCCCCATGCCGCTCTGCCAGTGGGGAAATGGAATAGGGCTTGTGCGTGGTCCAGTGGGCATCCCCAACATCGAACCATCGGGTAGTTGCTGCATGAATGTGTTCCATACGCACGGGCAACTGTACGGAGTTAAGGGAAATCCACCACTGTGACGGCATAGTATTGTCCTTGGGAAAATCTGTCTAACAAAACTTATCGAAAAAGTATATGTGGTTATTTCCGCGAGCGGGACAGTCTGTCACCTGTTTTTGGGGTAATAAAAACGCACGTCAAATGAACATCTACCTGCATTTCGGCACCCTAATTCGCGTTAATCGCGTATATATTCACTGCGGTTATATTCCTCTCCGCTTCCCGCACCCTGGTTCGATTCCCACCAGCATCGGGACTAGAATCCTCCCCATGACCGTTCGCACCGATAGCGCCGACGCCGAGGGCCACTGCCGCCAAGCCAACAACCACCGCCGGGACCCCCACCCCAGCAAGACCAGCAGGCTCACCACACCCCCATGCTTCCCATTCACGCTGCTGATATCCAGTTGGCGCAGGCCCGCATTTCCAGCGTGATCGCCCCGACGCCTCTGCAGTACTGCCCGCGCTTGTCGGAGCAGACGGGCGCGGAGGTGTATTTAAAGCGTGAGGATCTGCAGGATGTGCGTTCTATAAGATTCGCGGTGCCTACAACAATATTGCGCAGTTGACGCCGGAGGAGCGTGAGGCGGGGATTGTCGCGGCGTCGGCAGGCAATCATGCGCAGGGCGTGGCTTATGCGTGTAAGAAACTGCAGATCAAGGGCCGTATTTACGTGCCGAAGCAGACACCGAAGCAGAAGCTTGATCGTATTCGCGTACATGGCAACGGCAATGTTGAGCTGATGCTCACTGGTACCACCTTTGATGAGGCGTCGCAGGCGGCGAAGGAATATGCAGCGGAGACGGGCGCGACGCTGGTGGAGCCTTTCGACGCCCGCGAGACCATCGTTGGTCAGGGCACGGTTGCGGCGGAGATTCTTGCGCAGTTGACGGCGCTGGGCAAGCAGGCGGACACGATCATTGTGCCTGTTGGCGGCGGCGGTTTGATTTCGGGCGTGGCGAGTTACCTGGCGGATATGGCCCCACGCACAGCGATCGTCGGTGTGGAGCCCTCGTCGGCGGCCTCGATGAAAGCGGCGCTAGAAAACGATGGCCCGGTCACCCTCGAGGACATCGATCCGTTTGTCGACGGCGCGGCGGTGAAGCGTATCGGTGACAATAATTACCAGGTGATGGATGAACACCGCTCGCGGGTGCATCTGATGGATGTGAGCGAGGGTGCGGTCTGCACGGAGATGCTGGATTTGTACCAGAATGAGGGCATTGTCGCGGAGCCCGCGGGCGCGTTGTCGGTGACGGGTTTGGGGGAGTATCGCGCACGTAAGGGCGAGGTGATTGTCTGCATTATTTCGGGCGGTAATAATGACGTGCTGCGCTATAACGAGATTGTGGAGCGTTCGCTTGTTCACCGCGGTTTGAAGCATTATTTCTTGGTGGATTTCCCACAGGAACCGGGCCAGCTTCGACTGTTTCTCACGGACATTTTGGGTCCGAATGATGACATTACGCGTTTTTGAATATTTGAAGCGGAACAACCGCGAAACAGGCGTGGCGTTGGTCGGCCTGCAATTGGGCGACGCTGCGGATATGGAACCGTTGTTGCAGCGCATGGAGGAATCGCATCTGCATTGTCAGCAGTTGAAACCGGACACGCCGGAGTACGGTTTCCTGGTATGACCGACCCCGCCCCAGACATCGCCACACCTTACCCTCTCCGTTGGTGGGGCCTCGCAGTATTGTGTTGCGCTATTGCCATTTTGGCTATTGACACAACGGTGTTGAATTTCGCCATTCCCGCGATTACCACGGATCTTTACCCCTCCGCCACCCAAATGCTGTGGGTGGTGGATGTGCATGCATTGTGGTGGCGGCATTGTTGGTCACCATGGGCACGGTAGGGGATCGTATTGGCCGTCGCCGTTTGTTGTTGTGGGGCGCGTTTTTCTTTGGCGTTGCTTCGGTTGCGGCGGCGTTTTCACGCACACCAGAAATGCTGATCGCGGCTCGCGCGGTGCAGGAGCGCCGCGGGCGCTACGCTGATGCCGTCCACGTTGTCGCTGATCAGGGCCATGTTTAACAATGCAGCAGAGCGCGCCCGTGCGGTGTCGTTGTGGGTGGCGGTGTATTCGGTGGGTGCCGCGGTCGGCCCGTTGCTGGGCGGCTTTTTGTTGGAGAATTTTCACTGGGGTTCGGTGTTTCTGATTAATGTCCCGCTGGTTGCGGTGATCATTCTCGGCGGCCTGTGTGTTCTTCCGAAAAGCGCCCCCACAAACACCGGACTTTTGATGTTAAAGGCGCGGTACTCAGCATTATTGCGCTGTTTTTCGCTGGTGTATGTGGTTGAGGTTCTGCCGGTTGAGGGCCCATCGCTCCTGGTCGCCCTTGCTGCCGTCACAACAGCAGTGACGGGCTTTCTCCTCACACGTCATTTGCGTTCCACACCTCACCCGCTTATCGACATCGCGTTACTCAAAGACCCCGTGTATACCACCGTTGTGGTGGTTAATGGCGTGTCCATGTTTTTGTATATCGGCATGCTGTTTTTATTTGAGCCAGTATTTTGCAATTGGTGCTGGGTTTATGGCCCGTGCGAGGCAGCGTTGATGATGATTCCGCTTCTGAGTTCGCTGGTGAGCCACGCTGATTACGGGCCGCATCACGACGGGCCTGTCCTCACGTAAAAATTCTCATTCGCGCGTTTCTGATTACCGCGGTGGCCATGCCTTATTCTCGCGGATGCGCTCGCTGTGTTTGAGCATATCGGTGGCTCTGGTGTGGCTGGGCATTGGTTTTGCGGTGCTCGGTGTCGGCGTGGGAATGATCGACCCAGTGAGTAATGACTTTATTTTTGTCCGCAGCACCGCCGGACCGTGCGGGAGCTGCGGCGTCGTTAAAGCGAAACGGGCTATGAACTGGGCGGCGCGTTCGGTACGGCGGTGCTGGGTTCGGTGTTGCTGGCCCGTCTACGGGTACCGGCTCAGCCTAACCACTCACGTCCCAGAAGCGGCGCGGGAGTCCTCGACCAGGGCGCATGAGCTGGCGGCGGGGATGCGCAGGTGATTGCGGCGGCGGATGATGCGTTCCGGCTGGGGTCGTGGCATCCTCAATCGTGGCAGCGCAGCGGCGCTGAGGGGTGGCTCTCTCTTGGTGGCGCGGTTTGTGCCCAAACATACCTAAAAGCGAGGAAAACGGCATGGATTCGTATGCGGCACCGACGGCGGGCATCACCACCACGGGCGAGCTGGAGGTGAAGCGCTCGCGGTTTATCACGCTGATTCGGCGGGTGAGCGAGCGAGGACGGGCCAGGGCCTTTATTCAGGCCACCCGTGCGGAGTACCCGGATGCGCGGCATCAGTTGCAGCGCCTTCATTTACGCGGTGGAGGGTGCGAACCTGGTGGAGCGAGTCCAGCGACGATGGCGAACCCTCGGGCACGGCAGGGCCAGCCGATGCTGGATGTGCTGCGGGGGAGCGGCATGCTCGACATCGCGGCCGTGGTGGTGCGCTATTTCGGCGGGGTGAAGTTGGGGACGGGCGGACTGGTGCGCGCGTATTCCGGACGCGGTGTCGCTGGTGCTGCCGGAGGTACCCGCGTGCGTCGGCAACAGCTGACGGTGGGCGTTGGCGGTTCCCGCATGCGCAGGCGGGCAGGTTGGAGGCGGAGCTGCGGGCCACGACCGCGAGGAACGCATAGAGATTGTGGGTGTGGATTATGGTGCGGAGGCGACGCTACAGTTGCTGCGGCGGACGACGACACCTTGTTGCATACTGTGGCGTCTCTGACAAAGGGTTCTGTGCAGCCTGAGCGCATTGGCGCTAGCTGGATTGAGGTTAGCGACTACACTGGGTGATCATGAGCGTGCAACAGTACCCACGTAACCCCATCGAGCAGCGTAAACGCGCGGTACGTACCTACTCCCGCAATGGTGTTTGTCGGCGTGGTCGGGGTGCCGCCGGTGGTATCCTGCTAAGCACTATTACCGGGGCGTCGTTTTCTTGTTTCTTGGACTGATCATCGCCGTGGTCGGCGGCTTTGTGAATTACCGCCGGGTCCGCCGCATTATTAACCACCGGGATTAGCGGAACGAGGGGAAGTTTCCACGACGCGTGTGAGCGCCTGGATTTGGGCTGTTCGCCTGGTAAAACCCGCCCGCAGGCCGCCGAGGCATGTAAGGCTGGGCAGTGAAGGTCAATGGTGTGTCAGTGAAGCCCTCGCACGCCGTCGCCCTGGTGACCGGGTGCGCGTATGGGTGGATCACCGTCAGTTTGATGTGAGTGGTCGATGATATTCGACGCCGCGTCGGCTCCTCTCGCGTAGCACGTAATCGTGCCACGTCGACCATTCGCCCCCGCCCCTCCGAGAAAGGAACTCATTGCGTCCATGCCCAGGCGTGATCACGGTGCCGGGCGCGCGCTAAGCGGGAGCGCCGCGAGATTGACCGATTACGTGGGCGAGGCTAACGTCCGGTTGCTCTGAGACGTTGACTCCCCATGAGGGCGGCGGGAAAATCGACGCCGAACCCGCTGGAAGAAGTCTGCGCTGGTGAGTGCCAGACGTGTAGAAAAATCGAGAAGCATTGCTGTGGAACCCATGGTTCTATCTCCTTGCTTATGTAGGTATGCAAAGTTTTTATCATCTACATACCGTACCCTTCACAGCTAATTTTGTTCACTTTGCAACATTTTTATCCTATTTTTAATTTTGCCAACCGTGACCTGGGATTTTTCCCGATCTTGGCGGTGCGTTCGATGTGTTGCGCGCCGAAGCGGTGCAGTGAGGAGATCGTCAACAATGCGTGCCTGCCCGGGGAGAAGCGGTATCGGATGGCGCGTTCCACATGATCGATGGCGGCGGGTTTGAGGAGATCGCGCAGTTTCCAGGGTGGTGATCCCGTTTGCTTCCAGAATCTCCTCCAGCCACGGGTAGGTGCTGGTCCGTGAGCTAGAGAAGCGGTTGCCCAGGATGGTGGCCAGCTTGCCGGGTAACATGTCGGCGGTGATGGCCACGTCGCGGGTGTGTTCGTCCTGGTCCTGCTCACGTGTTTCGGCTGCTTCGACTTCTTTGATCGCGGCGATCTGGTCGAATTGCTGGTCCGCGAGTTCGATCAGCCCCGCCGCCAGCGTGAAGGCACGGTCAATGCAGGGGTCCAGGGCATCGGCAGGGGCGTTTGTAGCGGATGTCGTGTTCAAATTCCGCCACGCGTGTTGCGGGACGGTGCGAACCTGCACTCAAGGTGAAATCCGCGTAGTCTTCGAGGTCCTGCATGCCTTGAGGAACCGTGAGGGTGAGGTGGTGAGACCCGTAGCCGAAGCCGCCGGAGATTTTTGTCTCCTCCGCCTTGTCCACGGATTTCTCCAGGATAAACGAATCCTGCAGCACGGACAGTACGGCAGGAATCTCGGTGGGTGATAGGTGGTCGCCGCGCACGCCTACCACGTCGTGAATATCTGCCCACGGGTCGGGGTAGATGAGGTTGCCGTCACTGTCACGTTTTGCGGCTTTGGCGTTGAGGGAGCGCAGGTCTTTTTCACCCGCACGGTCACGCGATCAAAGCCCACCCGCGTCCACCAGCAGTCTTCGATGGTGGGTGAAAAATCCTCCGCTGCGTGCGGGTGCGCGGTCGTCCACTCGGTGTAGATGCGTTCGCGTTGCTGTCATAACGCCCAACAGTGTAACTACTGCAACCTGACTGGCCGGGGATAACCGTACGGGCAGGTAAACGGCGTGGCGGTCAGCGTCACCTCGGTTGCCTGAGCCGCACCTGCAGCGTCGCGACGTCGGTACGCGGGTGCACAGCCAGAAGTACCTGCGGGGTCGGCGCGTAGTATGTCGGCTCGGCCTCAGCAGCGCACGCATGTGACGGTCCAGCGCATCAAAGGTATGGGGGTGCGTCACCAGCGTCGTGGGTTCCACTTGTTCGCCGTGCTTATCGACGCCCAGCGACACCTGACACCCCGACATCTAGCCCGACCAGCACGCCGGCGTTTCTCATCTTCAGCTTGATCGTCGTGCCATCCCCACACTGTTCCAGCAGGTTCTCTGCGGCATGATCCCACAGGTGAAGAACCCCAACGCCCACCTCATCCAGCTGTTCGTGGGTCACTTGCGTACCGTCGCTGTAGAAGCGGGCCACCAACTGCGGCGACGGGGATATTGACGGCGGCTGCTGCAGCAGCATTCCCCGCTGCGTTGTGGTCATTTCTTTCCAGGCGGGGCAATACTGTGCCCAGGTCAAGCGATGTTTGTATGGACGTTGTCATACCCACTTAGACTGCGACACGCGCTGGTGTGGTTCCCTACGTGGTGAAAATGTGCGCTAACACCGTTAGAACGGCGGGTCTTCGTCCAGCCCCAGTTCGCGGTAAAGCTGGTCGGCGGTCCAGAGTGTGATCCTGCTGGCCTTTTTCGATGAGTTCTTCGGCGCGTTTCTGCTTGGACGTGACGGTGTGCCACGGTCCGCATACAAGCAGGGTGGTCTTTTTGCGTGACGTTTTTGCCGATCACGCCGCCGCGCTCCGCGATGCCGGACCAGAGCATGGATTTATCGTATGGCTCGAAGTCGCCGGTGAGTGTGACATTGTGGCCGTAGAGCGCGCCTTCCGGGTCGGCCTCGGTGTTGGTTTCGGGAATGACCCTGGGTGTGGCGGCTTTTTCCCAGGCGGGCCGTTGCCTGCGTCGTGGCTTTTCTTCCGGTACCTCAGTAGCAGCGTCAACCACAGTCCCGGGGAAAAGACGTTTACGTTGCGCCGCGATGTTGAGTCCGCGCGCATCAGCGCGCAGTACGGGGAGCACTTTGTCAGGGGTGAGTTCGCCAAGGGTGAAGCCGGAGGCCCAGAAGAACCCGGCAAAACCTTCATCATTCGATGCGCCTGAACCACCAGAAACCCCAGCCGACGCCAACCCGACGATGATATCGCCGCACGCGCGGGCGTCGGAAAGCGCGTCGTGGTGTTTGGCCAGTTCAACGCCAAAGTGTGCGGCGACGGTGGGGAGCCGGTGGTTGCTGATGCCGAGTTTGGCGGCCCGCGCGAGGGCGAGCGAGGCAGCCGAATGTCCAGTGGGGTACGGGCTGCCCGGGCGGCGGCGCAGGCGCGGGAAAAGGCAGTCATGTCGAATTGGGCGTTGTGTGCGACCACGGGAAGTTCCCCGACGGCCGCGACAACGTCCCCAAGAACCTCTCCGAAGGCGGGTGCGTCGGCTACATCGTCGGGTGTGATGCCGTGGATGCCGATATTCAGGGCGTCGAAATGTTCGAGTCCAGGCGGGGCATGCAGAGCCAGGAGTCGCTGGCGCCGACCTGGCCATTGGTGTAGCGGACGACACCGACTGGCAGATGGACCCCCAGTCGTCGTTGGCGGTCTCCACGTCAATGGCCACGAAATCGAGCCCGGGAAATGAAGGTGGCAGGTTCGTCGGGGAGTTCGTCGTTGCGGGCGCTGTCGATCATGGCGAGCAGCGTGTCGAGTTCGTTTTCCTGGTTGGGTGCGAAGCGGATGGTGTGGTTCACCCCGCCAAGCCGCGCCCACCTGAGGTCAACGAGCGGTGGGGTGCCGCGTGTCAATGTCAGTAATGTCGCTGATGCTGAGGCGGGTGCTTGTCGACGCCCCACCTTCCGGCAGCCCCGTGGGTTGATTGCAGCGCCGCGAGGAGTGGGCTGTAGGTGATTGTGACGGTCCGGGAGGTGACGTCACGGTCGCGCCGTGGGCGGAGATCACAGGTGTCCTTTCGCGGGCTGAGCTGGGCTTAGCTGTAATCGTCAACGGCGCCGCTGGCGTCATTGGAGTAGTCGTCAGAGTACTCGTCAACATAGGGTTCCGCAGCTTGCTGCATGTCCGCCTTCGTGGGTGGCGGGGCGGCATCCACATGCTTGGGTGGATTCATCACGGCGGGTGTGCGCGGGGTGGGAGCACTGGCCCCAGTCTCCTCAGCTGACGCATCAGTCGTGGTGCTTTCGGCAGCCTCAGCGGAGCTTTCCCCTGAATCGGCATCGTCGTAGACGGGCGGCCTCGATTTGCTTGAGCAGCATGGTGGAGCGTGCGGGGACTTCGATGGTGCCGTCGGCGTCGATAATTTCGGCGGTGAGGGGGTATCCAGTGTCTTCAGTGGTGTCCACGATGAGTTTCCACCGCTGGCCGGAAGCGTTTTGTCGGGCAGGGTGAATTCGATGCTTTCGTGGTGGGCGTTGAAGCAGAGGATGAAGGAGTCGTCGATGATGCGCTGGCCGCGGCTATCGGGCTCGGCGATGGCGTCGCCGTTGAGGTACACCATGAGGGATTTGCCAAAGAAGAAGTCCCAGTCGGCTTGGGTCATGAGTTTGCCGGAGGGGACCAGCCACGCGATGTCGCGTTGTTTCATGTCTTCGCCGAGGGACCGCCGGCAAGGAAGCGGCGGCGTCGGAAAACGGGGTGGTTGGCGCGAATGCGCAGCAAACGCCGGGTGAATTTGACTAGGGGTCGAATTCTTCGAGTTGGTTCAGTTGATCCAGCTGAGTGGCGAGTCTTGGCAGACATTGTTGTTCCCGCTTTGAGTGCGGGCTATTTCGTCGCCGTGGGCGATCGTGGGTGTGCCCTGGGAGAGCAGCAGTGTGGTGAGGAAGTTTCGTCGCTGCTGGGCGCGGAGCTTCAGGATGCTCGGGTCGGTGGTGGGGCCTTCCACACCACAGTTCCAGGAGCAGTTGTGGCTTTCGCCGTCGCGGTTGCCTTCACCGTTGGCCATGTTGTGCTTTTCGTTGTAGCTGACCAGGTCGTTGAGGGTGAAGCCGTCGTGGGCGACGACAAAGTTGATGGAGGCGGTGGGGCGCCGTCCGTTAGTAGCGTAGAGGTCGGAGGAGCCGGTAAGGCGGGAGGCAAATTCGCCGAGGGTGGCGGGTTCGCCGCGCCCGAAGTCGCGCACGGTGTCGCGGTATTTGCCGTTCCATTCGGTCCAGAGGGGTGGGAAGTTGCCCACCTGGTAGCCACCCTCGCCGACGTCCCAGGGCTCGGCGATGAGTTTGACTTGGGAGACCACCGGGTCTTGCTGCACCAAGTCGAAGAAGGCGGCGAGGCGGTCCACGTCGTGGAGTTCGCGGGCGAGTGTGGAGGCCAGGTCGAAACGGAAGCCGTCGACGTGCATTTCCTGCACCCAGTACCGCAGGGAATCCATGATCAGCTGCAGGGTATGCGGGTCACGGACGTTGAGGGAGTTTCCGGTGCCCGTGTAGTCCATGTAGTGGTATTTGTCGCCGTCTACCAGCCGGTAGTAGGCGGCGTTGTCGATGCCGCCGGGAAAGCAATGGTGGGGCCCATGTGGTTGCCTTCGGCGGTGTGGTTGTACACCACGTCCAAGATGACTTCGATGCCTGCTTCGTGGAAGGCGCGGACCATGTTTTTGAACTCGGCGACAGCCCCGCCGGGTTTGCGGGCGGCGGCGTATTCCTGGTGGGGGGCGAAGAATCCGAAGGAGTTGTAGCCCCAGTAGTTACGTAACCCTAATTCGCGGAGCCGGTCGTCCTGAAGGGAATTGGTGCACCGGCATTAGCTCAATCGCCGTTATACCTAAATCCTTCAAATAGCTAATAATCGCAGGGTGTGCAAGCCCTGCGTAGGTTCCGCGGAGGTTGTCGGGCACGTCCGGGTGGGTCATGGTCATGCCCTTGACGTGCGCCTCATAGATCACGGTTTCGTGGTAGGGGTCCGGGGCGCTCGGTCATTGGCCCAGTCGAAGAAGGGTTAATCACCACGGATTTCATGGTGCCCCAAGCTGTCTTCGGTGTTGCGGCCCTCAGGGTTGCCGGGGTCAGTGATGTCGTAGCTAAAAGAGAAGGGGTGCCCGTCGAACTCACCGTCGAAGGCTTTTTGCGTAGGGGTCTACGAGCAGTTTGTTGGGGTCACAGCGGTGACCGTTTGCGGGGTCGTAGGGGCCGTAGACACGGTAGCCATAGCGTTGGCCTGGTTGAATCCCGGGAATATAGCAGTGCCAGATGTGGGCATCGACTTCTTCGATGTTGATGCGGGTTTCGTTGTCTTCACGATCGAGAAGGGCACAGTTCCACGCGTTCTGCCACATCGGAGAAAAAGCGCAAAGTTTGTTCCCGCGCCGTCATAAGTAGAGGCCGAGGGGTACGCCTCACCGGCCAAACCTGAAAGCTATGTTCGTAGGTGCTACTCATACTGGAGTATTTTATAGGCTGGCTGTCCCCATTGTTGTAGCCAAACCGTTGAGAATTATCTCAATTCCGTTTTCGAAAGTTATTTGAAACGCATTGCTAGCGGTAGTGAGCTTTTTCATCAACATCCGCCCCACCCGGATTGGTGTCCCGCATGAGCTGTAATGCGGACTGTTCGTTCATAGTTGCGCCCATGACAAAATGAAGCAATGTCGTCGCACCGGTTTCCAGTAAAGGTTGCGATGGGTGCGTTGTCGCCTCCGTATCTTTACTGAAGGAGCGCACTAACGCCCGGGTGATGTGAGCCTCAAGGGTTTCGCGCAGTCCGTTGTCCGATAGTGCGGCGTTAACCAATTCAGCGCCGTCGCGGTGCGCGAGCATCAGCGTACGGATAGTGGCGCACAGTTCCGCTGGTGGCACAACATCCTCACGTGTCGACGCCGCCTCTTCCGCATCCGCCTTGGTAGGCTCCGCGTCTTTGTCCAGTGGGGCTGGTGGTCCGACAACTTCCGAGAGGATGAATTGACTAATCGCCGAAATGAGTGCCTGCTTGTTGGGGAAATGCCAGTACAACGCGCCGGGTGCGACGTGAAGGCGTTTGGCCAGTCGGCGCATGGTCATGTCGGCAAGGCCGTACTCGTCCAGGATGTGGACGCCTGCAACGGTGATACTGTGTTGAGTCAACTGCACACTTTGTTAGTGTACGCGCTATTTGACGGTGGTCCCCACGGTTTCTCGCTAGATCGTTACAAACTGGTTCATTATGGGGGTGGCGCCGGTGGGTTTTTAATTCACACAATGCTGGCATGTCTGACATGCTACCTCTGCGTGTGAGGTGGGGAATGGGGCTAGGTTGCATACATGCTAAAAAGAATGTACCTGAACTGCTGATTTGATGTGACCTTGGCGGACGCATGCAGCCTGCTGGTAGCACGAGTGCGGGTTGTTGTGTGCTGCGAAGAAAAATACGGCAATTGTGAGGTGCGCCGAAAAAACCGCCTATTTTGCGTGAAGGGTTCTCGCAAAGCGTGGTGTCCTTGGTAGGGTGGTGTAAGTTTGAGTGCCGTTGGCGTCAAAGAGTCGCAAATGTTTGAGGTAGGAGCATTTCGTAGTGCAGACCATGTCAGTGTTGAAAAAGGCCATGATCGTGGGTGTTTGTGTGACCCCTCTGGTCCTCGGTGCCTGTGGTTCTAATAAAGAAGAAAACAAGGCTGAGGGTTCCACGAGTAGCGCCAGCATGTGAGTGCTGTGGCCAAGCAGGCTACATCGTCATCCGATGCGTCCACTTCCGCAGCTACGTCGTCGGCGGCTCCCACGTCGGAGGCCCCGGCACCGGCAAGTGAGCCAGCAGTGCCGCCTGAGGTTAATCTGGAAAACCCCATCCAGGCGCAGCAACTCGCTCCGATTGAGGGGCAGCCCGCAAGTGCAGGTGATAAGGATGCGATCACTAACGTGGTGCGCAGCATGGTGCCCACCGGAACCTTTGCGTCGAGTTCTATGGCTACCACGGTTAATAACACGTGCGCCCGCGTGATTGAAGAGGGGGCGGCGTACCGGATTTGAACGAAGTTCCGGACCTGCCGCTGAGTCCATCCCGGATTACCAGAAGGCCAAGCCGACGGTGGATTCCGTGGAAGATGTCCGCGTGAATGGTGAATCTGCTTCGCGTCTGTGACTCACACGTCGAACGGCAAGACTGAAACTGGCGTGATGCGTTTCCAGAGGGAAAAACGGCGCTTGGAAGATGTGCAAATAGAATAGCGCGTTTGCTGCGGGGATACCGCAGGCTAGCCTCACCACTTGAACACTGTTCTAGGTGCGGGGTATTTTGGGTTTTTAATGCAAGGTTTCCAGCCCAACCTGTGATCTGACCCAACCCACAAAGGAGCACACCGCAACCATGACCACCACCCAACTGCCTCCCATCCTTGAGCTTGCCCGCGAAAAAAGTTCTGAAACAGGGCATCGGTCTATCCAAAGAAGAAATTCTTCAAGTCCTCCAGTTACCTGACGACAACCTCCAAGACCTCCTCGCCCTCGCACACGAGGTGCGCCTGGCATGGTGCGGTGAAGAAGTGGAAGTAGAAGGAATCGTCTCCCTCAAGACCGGCGGCTGCCCCGAAGACTGCCACTTCTGCTCGCAATCCGGCCTGTTTGAATCCCCCGTGCGTGCCGCCTGGCTGGACATCCCCGGTCTGGTGGAAGCAGCCAAACAAACCGCAAAAACCGGGGCCACGGAATTCTGCATCGTCGCCGCAGTCAAAGGCCCAGACGAAAACCTCATGTCCCAGATGGAAAAAGCCATCGCCGCTATCCAAGCAGAAGTGGACATTCACGTCGCCGCCTCAGTGGGCATTCTCACCCAGGAACAGGTTGACCGCCTCGCAGCCGCTGGCATTCACCGCTACAACCACAACCTGGAAACAGCCAAGTCATTCTTCCCCAGCGTGGTGACCACCCACACCTGGGAGTCCCGGCGCGAAACCCTCCGTATGATCAAGGAAGCGGGGATTGAGGTGTGTTCCGGTGGCATTCTGGGCATGGGGGAGAGCCTGGAACAGCGTGCCGAGTTTGCCGCTGACCTGCAAGAACTGCAACCTGAAGAAGTGCCCATGAACTTCTGGATCCGCGCCCGGGCACCCCGTTTGCGGACTATGAGGGTGATGGAGACTCCCGATGCTCTGCGCGCATCGGGGCGTTCCGTTTGGCGCTGCCAAAAACGACTCTGCGATTCGCTGGTGGACGCGAGCTGACCTTGGGCGATCTTGGTGCGGAGCAGGGGCTGCAGGGTGGCATCAACGCCATTATCGTCGGCAACTACCTGACTACTTTTAGGCCGCCCGCAGGAGCAGGATTTGGACATGATGGACAAGCTGCGTCTGCCGATCAAAGCCTTGAATGCCACGGTGTAGCATGCGCGACGTCACAAGCGATGAGCTGCTGACGGCGCTGCTGTGCGGTGACCCCCAGTGTTTCACCCGAATACTGGTCAGCGCATTGAGGAGGGCACGGTGATTAAGCTGTCGCCATCGGCGCGCGCCGGGTTGAGGCCCCACGGTACTGCCAGTTGTGTGGGAGAAGGATGGTGGTGCAGGTCCGCCCGGATGGCTGGGATGCGTCGTGTTCGCGTCATGGTCGGGTAGATTCGGCGTACCTGGAGCAGCGCTAGTGTAGTGTTGCCATACTGTGAGTGCTTTTGTTGATGCCCCTGATGCCTCTGTTGATGCGAGTGACGGGGCGAGCGTCGTCAGGCTAAACCTGTGACACTCATGCGCCTGAGGCTGTGTGGCTGAGCGTGAGTGTGCTCGTGTTTGGCGTGGTGGGCGCTGTGTGGGGGGTTGTTGCGTCCGCGATATACGCTGAACGTGTTGGAGGGGGCACTGTGAGGTGGCTGAGCAGTCGGCGTCGTCACGGGAGTTTGGGGCGTTTTGTTCGTATTTGGGTACGGTGGCTGTCTTTGCTGCAGTGGTGGTGGTGCTGTGCCTATGGATCTTTGGGCGGTTTTTACCCCGACATGTCGTGGGCGCGTGCGGTGCGATGGTTCCGTGGGGTAGTGCCTGTGTTGCTGCTGGCTAATGGCCTGCTGGGGGTGCTGATGTTTAGTCAGTGTGTGGAGCTGGTGTCGCGATGGCGGTGGCCCATCCCTGATGCGGAGAGCTTGCACCCGGGGATTCGTTTGATGTGGTGGTGGAGGTTTCTGGCCTGCATGGTTTGATCGTGGCGGGTCTGGTTACCACCGTGTTGTGCTGGCTGCGTCTTGTTTGGCTCGGTGTATAGCCCGGTCGAGGAGGAAGCGTTGGCCGAGGAAGATCGGGAAGAAGAGGCGGGCGTCGTCAGCTAAGCATCAATCCTACAAACGTCAGGGGGTGGCGGTGGCCAGTGCACGGCGCTAGTTCCGCAGGTGTCTACGCTGATGCTGTGGAGTCCTTCGAGGAGGAGTTGGACGGCACTGACGATGCTGTGGCTGAGTTGGTGGTGGGTGAGGCCGAGACTCATGGGCGCCACATAATCGACGTGGACTTGGAGTCCGTAGTCGTCAGTGGTGGGGAAAGCTTTGGTGCAGGTGGAGGTTTCGTTCCAGTCGTTGCAGATGAGGAATGTGCGTATGAAGTCGCTGTCTGGGTCTAGGTCGGGGAACCAGAACGCGCGGATAAGGAGCGTGGGGCCGGATTCGATGAAAAATGCGATCGGCACGCCATTGAATCCGGTGGTGATGTGGTGGGGATCATCGTCGTCATACTGCTGAATCCCCAAGTCTTTTGAGTGTGGCGGCGATGCGGTCAATGGTGATGTTGGTGGACAGCGTGTTGTCGTGGGCAGGGATGATGCGCTGTGCCGATGGCGGCGGGATGATGGGGTGTTCAGCAATGTGAGGCAGCGGCAGAGTAAAGGCCAGCTGGTCCCGTGTGGTTGCCTCGTCCAAGGAGGGAGGAACGCATTTCGGGAAAGGCCGCCAGGAAGTGATTGACGGCGAGGATATCGGTTTCGTGGGCAGCGTGGAGGAAGGCCACGATTTGAGCGGGGAGGCACCGTCTTCAATGAGGAGAGGAGCGCATTTCTAGGCCCAAGTCGCCCTCGTTGGACGTACACACTAGTGAGGTGGGGCCGAGGCGGCGCCGATTCCACTCGGACAGCAAATGCGCTGCGTCGTTGAACTGAGGGAAAGGTCCAGCTGGCCGCGCACCGTGGACAGAGCGACAAGATGCTTGCCTTCTTCCTCCGTGAAATGCACCATGGTGCGGTGATGCTGCCAAGGAATGATGATGCGGTCTTGGGCGTCGTGGGGAGAGTTGACCGGCGGGCTGATGGGTGGAAGCCAAGCCGACCGATGGCGTATTTGACCTGGTTGATGGTTATGTGGGTGATGAGGTGCGGCTCCACGGCGGCCATTGCTGATCCTCCTTACCTCTGCCTCTGGCGGGAATGAGGGCAGAGAGCGCTGCGCTGTCACGACCACCCGGCATTGCTGATATGGCACGTGCCGGTAGCGCAACGCTGATACCACTTTGAGTGTACGAACTTTTTGAGTTACGTATAATATTCACTCTGAATGAGGGCACCTGTGTCTGGGTACTGCATGTGTGATATGTAGGCAGTACGAAGCCGGGTTTATCAATTCAGATAAATGTGCATATGTATTTATATTTGTTTGTGGTATATGTAACAATCCGGCGCTTTATCGTGGACTTTGCTGTACAAGCGCCCATTAGATGCTAGGTTGTAGGCAGTTTGCGTACGGGTCAGCAAAATATTTCGATCAGAAAACCAGCCCTCTATGCTTGACTGAAAAATTTATTTTTAGCATGAGCATTTGAAAGTATCAACATAGGTAATGGCTGATGTGTTAGTTGGGGTTAGTTGATGAATCCTGATGAAACGCATTGTGTATGCATGCCGATACCTATTACGTACCTACTACGTTCACACCCGGGAAGTTATTTGATGATGTTTCATGCTCGATCACAGCGCAGGGCACCACAGGCTGCCCTGATCAATCCTCGCGCACGCTCCCAACAGGAGCCACCAGGAAAGCCGTGAAAATTGCGACCGCAACCGCAAGTGCCGTGTTCAGCCGTGGCCCTCTGCGCAGGTATGTCCCCCAGGTGCCTCAGGCGGAAGCGCAGAGTAGTCCTGATGTTGCTAAGGCACTGACCTCAGCCAGGGGTACGGATACCCGCGCCCTGAAGGCGGTGCCAAGGTGGTGGTGTTTGGTGATTCCCACACAGCAGGTACCAACGCGCCTCTGTGGGCCGATGACCGTGGCTGTTTCCGCAGCAACACTGCCTGGCCCATGCAACTGCAACGAAAGCTGGGGCTGGCACCCGGTGATCTGATTGATTCCTCCCTGCTGGGGCAGCACTATCAACTCTGGTCCGAATCTTCACTTCTCCGATCAGGGTTCGAAGCGCCTCTGCCCGTGGGGCTTTGGGACAGCGCACCGAGCACATTTTTATTCAGCTGGGCTTCAATGACGCATGGGGCACTCAAGTGACCATGAAGGACCCAGTGAAGCACTGCCTCTTGACGTTGCACACGGTTTGCGGCGACGAGGCTGTTCGCGCTGGTGCCATGCAGGATCCGGCGGCCATTACGGGCACTCACTATGCGGACCGAGTTCGCCAGGGTTGTGGACTATCTGAAGTACTACGCACAAAGGCCAAGATCACATTGGTGGGGTACCAGGAGATGGTACCTCCGTCAGGCGGCGAGCTGTGCACCAACGTCGCGGGACAACAGGCACGCAAGGCCGATGCCCCGGCACTGGTGCAGGCAATCAATAACATTGACCGCGCCCAGCGTGAGGCTGCTGAACAGCTGAAACTGGGCTTCATTGACCTGAAAACAGCCAGTGCGGGACACAGCTCCTGCTCTGCGGATCCATGGGTGAACGGTGTTGGCGATGCCCGCGCCACCATGATGGGCGGCGTGTGGCACCCATCAGTACATGCTGAAGAGATCACGGGTGACATCATCGCCCAGTATGTCCGCCAGTAGTGGTGGGGCGTGACATGGCTGTTGGTCAGCTGAAGTCATCTCCACCGTCATCCACTCCGTCGCCGTCGCGCCGACCGAACCTCCCGTCGTTGACGGGGGCCGGTGGTGGGCGGCCATGCTGGATGTATGTGCTGCATGCGCTGGTGTTTTTGCCGGTGTATCCGTTTCAGAAGTCGGAACTGTTTCGCCAGATCCACACTGTGGTTCCCATGCAGTTGGGTTCGGCCGGAGTGACGTTCTTTTTCATCCTGTCGGGTTTTCTCATCTACTGGTCCAACAGTGAGGTCAGCGGCGTCAGTGACGCCCTCTACTATTGCCGACGCCGCCTAACCAAAATTTTCCCCATGCACCTGATCACGATGGTGATGTTCGTCCGGCATCGGCCACGGTCACAGCCAGCAGCATCACCTGGGCATTGTCCTTTGATCGCCTGAAGGTGTGGCTGCCCAACGCCCTGTTGATTCACACCTGGAACCCGGATTGGGCGGTGCTGGGCGGGATGAACGTGCCGTCGTGGTCGCTGTGTGCGGAAATGCTGTTCTACCTCACGTTTCCCCTTTTTGTGCCGCTGGTTCGCCGCGTCCGTGGGCGGGGCAACTGGTGGAGCATTGGGTGCGATGTTTGCGGTGTCGCTGGGCATCATCACCGTTGTGCACTTGCTTGCCGACGGCCCGAAAACCACCGAGAACTTCTTCGTTCCGCGTCTCTGGCCCCAGGATGTATCGCCCGTGGCGGATGTACATGCAGACCCAGTGTGGTTTTCCCAAGACCACATTCCGGTGTTGCAATCCTATTGGCTGTCCTATTATTTCCTCTGACTCGCCTGGTGGAGTTCTATTTGGGCGTGTTTGCGGCGAAGCTTGTGTGGGAAAAACAGTTCCACAACACTGACCTCACACTGCCGTTGATTCTGTTGGGCATGTCCTACGGCACAACGTGGTTTGTACCGATAGCGTTCAAAAATGTCGGTATTGATGTCATTGCCCATGACGTATGTAATTGCTACGTTGGCGGTCGGGACATCGAAGGAGTGTCGAGGTTTATTGCAAGCCCTCGCTCGGTACTGCTGGGCAACATTTCGTTCGCGTTTTTATATGGTGCAATTCCCGGTGATGGTGTTTGTACAGCGCTATTTCGTCGCCGGTGGAGAATACGGATTCTTCAGTGGCTGTTAGCCGCCGTGGGGAGTTTCGTACTTTTCCGTCGCACTGGCGTGGTGCTGTTCACCTTTGCTGATGATCCCTGATGCGCGCAACAGCCCGCAAAACCGGCACGCCGACCAGCCCATGCGGCCACACGCACGCGGTGACCGCACATTGACCGTATGTTGATACGGGAGAAAGAGAGACACAATCATGTTTGATCGTAAGTTTGTTGTTATGGTCCCTGGCCTCTGTCGCTGTCGCTGGCACCCTGACCGCCTGCAACAACGACGGGAAATCCGGGGAAAAGCTCCACCGCGAGCACCAAGGCCACCACCTCCTCCAGCGCTGCCCCACAACCCTCGGCACCCGCCATGGAGAGCTCCGCACCGATGGGAGCACTGTCTGATGCCTCCGCTCCGGCACAGGCCCCAGAGCAGGCACCCGCAGCCCCGGCTGCTCCTGGAGGACAGGCCCCAGCTCAACAGGCTCCGGCACAGCAGGCCCCAGCTCAGCAGGCTCGGCACAGCGCCCGCCCCGGCTGCCCCGGCGCCAGCTGAAGCGCCTGCCCGGCGGCTCCCGCCCCTGAACTGCCCGGCGGTGGCGGCGGACACGCCGGATGCTAAACCGGAGACCACCACAGCCCCAGAACCACATCCCATCACTGGTACGTCCCTGCACTAGAATGGACGAATCGAAACACAAATGTTGGGATGTGGTTTTCTCATGCTGAATGTTGTTGACCTGCGGGGGCGCACGGCGTCGATAAGCGAACTGCGGCGAACCCTGCCGCGCGGCGGCACGGACGTTGATTCGGTGCTTCCCTGTGGTGGAGCCGCTGGTGCGGGAGGTGCGGGGGCGCGGCGCGGAGGCGGCGCTGGAGTACGGGGAGAAGTTTGATGGGGTACAACCGGCGTCGATACGCGTGCCCGCTGACGTCATCGAACACGCCGCGCGCGAACTGGACCCTAAAAGGTCACCGAGGCGCTGCGGGAATCCATCGCCCGTGTGCGTGCCGTGCATGCTGCGCAGAAACCCGCAGGCAACACGGGTGGAACTCGCGGCCGGCGGGACGGTGACGGAGAAGTTTATCCCTGTGGAACGCGTGGGCCTGTACGTGCCGGGCGGCAACGCCGTATACCCTCCAGTGTGATCATGAACGTGGTGCCCGCGCAGGGAAGCGGGCGTGTGTCCTCGCTGGTGGTGGCATCTCCGCCGCAGGCCCAGTTCGGCGGTTGGCCGCACCCCACCATCCTGGCGGCCTGCCAGCTGCTGGGGAGTGCAGGGAGGTGTGGGCCGTGGGCGGTGCGCAGGCCGTGGCGCTGCTGGCCTACGGTGACGACGCCCACCAGCTCGAACCCGTGGACATGATCACCGGACCCGGCAACATCTACGTCACCGCCGCCAAGCGCCTTTGCCGCAGCGTCGTGGGCATAGATTCCGAAGCAGGGCCCACCGAAATCGCCATTGTGGCTGATGACACCGCCAATCCCGTCAGCGTTGCCTACGACCTGATCAGCCAGGCCGAGCACGACGTCATGGCTGCCAGTGTGCTGATTACCCCTCCGCGCAGCTCGCCGCTGACGTGGACCGCGAAGTCGAAGCGCGCTACGGCGTCACCCTCAACGCCGAGCGTGTGGCCCAGGCGCGCTGCGGGGCGAACAATCCGGGATTGTGCTGGTAGACGACCTTGACACCGCCATCCGCGTCGCCGATGCCTACGCCGCCGAACATCTGGAAATCCACACCGAAAACGCCCGCGAGGTGGCCGAACGCATCACCAACGCCGGGGCGATCTTCGTGGGTGAGCATTCACCCGTGCCGCTGGGGACTACTCCGCCGGGTCCAAACCACGTGCTGCCCACCTCCGGGACAGCGCGCCACAGCTCGGGGCTATCCACCCACACCTTCCGAAATCAGTGCACCTCATTGACTACGACGAGGCCGCACTGAAAGACATCGCCAACACCGTGGTGACACTTGCCGACGCCGAGCAGCTTCCGCCCATGGCGAAGCCATCCGCGCCCGCTTTGAAAACCTCTGAATGGAAAACCGCCCATGACTGAATCCACTGCTTCTGAACCTATTGCGTCTGAACCGACCGCCCAGCCTTTAGCCGCCTCCACCACCCTGGCCGATCTGCCGTTGCGCGAAGAGCTCCGCAGCGAAGAAGCCTACGGCGCGCCCAACTCGACGTGGACGTGCGCCTGAACACCAACGAAAACCCCTACGCGCCCTCCGAGGCGCTGGTGGCAGATCTGGTGGAGAAATCGGCACGCAGGCCCGCACCCTCAACCGCTACCCAGAACGCGACAATGTGGAACTACGCACTGCCCTGGCCGAGTACATCACCTCGCAGACCGGCGTGGCGGTCACCCAGGAGAACCTGTGGGCGGCCAACGGTTCCAACGAAGTACTTCAACAGCTCCTGCAAGCATTCGGCGGGCCGGGGCGCACCGCCCTGGGATTCCAGCCCAGTTATTCCATGCACCCCATCCTCTCCACGGGCACCCACACGCACTTTCTCAACTGCCCCCGCGTCGGGGAGAACTTTGACATCGACCTGGACGCGGCGCTGCGACCATCGCTGAGGAACAACCCCACGTTATTTTTCATCACCACCCCAACAACCCCACCGGCGGCGTGACCAGCCTCGATGACATTCGCACCATTCTTGATGCCGCGCCAGGCATCGTGATCGTCGATGAGCCTACGCCGAGTTTTCCGATTCCCCCTCGGCGGTGACGCTGCTGGAGGAGTACCCCGCCACCCTGGTGGTGTCCCGCACCATGAGCAAAGCCTTCGACTTTGCGGGTGGGCGCCTCAGGTACTGTGGCTGCCCCTGCGTTTGTACAGGCAGTGATGCTGGTACGCCTGCCGTATCATTTGTCCAAGCTTTCTCAGGCGGCGGCCATCGTGGCGCTGAAGCACAGTGAGTGGATACGTTAGCAACGGTGGCCAAGCTGGCGTCGGAACGCGACCGTGTGGTGGCTGGCCTTGAAGCTGGGCTACAGCATTGTGCCCACCGAGGCGAACTTTGTGTTCTTCGGTGATTTTTCCGACTCCGCCGCAGCGTGGCAGGCGTTTTTGGGGGAGGGGTGCTCATCCGCGATGTGGGCGTGCCGGGGTACCTGCGTGCCACCGTCGGGCTGCCGGAGGAAAAATGACGCGTTGTTAGCAGCAGCTGCTAAGGTAGCGCCCATCCACGATAAGAAAGTAGAAAGGTAGGCCACCCGTGCCGAGATGGGAACGCAACGCCCGCGTCGGACGCGTGGAGCGCACCACCCGGGAATCCAGCATCACCGTGGTATCAACCTGGACGGCACAGGGCGCACGGACATCAACACGGGGCTGCCGTTCTTCGACCACATGCTCACCGCCTTCGGCGCGCACGGCAGCTTCGACTTGTCTGTGCACGCCAACGGTGACATCAACATTGATGCGCACCACACCGTGGAGGACACGGGCATTGTGCTGGGGGCAGGGCGCTGGACCAGGCGCTGGGGATAAGTCCGGCATTCGCCGTTTCGGGTCTTGCCAGCTGCCCATGGACGAAACACTATGCGAGGCCATTGTGGACGTCTCCGGCCGCCCCTACTTTGTGATCACCGGCGAACCCGAGCAGATGCTCACCACCGTCATCGGTGGGCACTACGCCACCGTGATCAACGAACACTTCTTTGAAACCCTAGCGCTGAACGCGCGCATTGCCCTGCACCTGCGATGCCACTACGGGCGCGACCCGCACCACATCACCGAGGCGGAATATAAGGCCGTGGCCCGTGCGCTGCGGGGAAGCCACCGAATCTGACCCCGAGTCCAGGGTGTGCCCTCACGAAAGGCAGCCTGTAGATGACGTGGCTGGTGTACCTGCTGTTTGCCGTCGCGGGGCTGCTGGTGGGTGGCGCGTGGTCGGCGTATCAGGCGGAAAAAACCGCGCCATGACCTACATTGCCGCCATCGGCGCGGCCATCGCCTTCACCGCTGGGGTGCTGTGGATGATAGGGTGAAATGTCCTGAAAACCCCAGGTTTTATAGCCACCCTGGTGGCGGTGGCTGCAACGTTTCTGAGCTGGGCCTTGCTCCTGCCGGTGGTACCGCTGGGCGTACTCACCAACGGGGGTTCCGACGCCCTCGCCGGTTCCACCACCGCCATCTTCATGGGCTGCTCCGTGCTCACCCAATGGAACACACCCCGCGCCCTGCGCCGCTTCGGCTACACACCCGTGATGGTCTTCGCCGCCATCATGCTGGGCATTCCCGCGCTGGGGCACATCACGCTTGACGACGCCCCGTTTGTGCTCGCCCTCTCCGCCTTCCGAGGCATCGGATTCGGTGCTCTGACCGTCGCCGAATCCGCACTTGTCCTCGAACTGGTGCCCAAACGCTTTTTGGGCCGGGCGTCCGGGCTGTTGGGATTGGCCATCGGATTAGCGCAACTTGTTGGCCTGCCGCTGGGAGTGTGGCTGGCCACGGAATACTCTTTCGCTTCTGCGTACATCCTTGGTGCCGTGGTGGGGCTGCTGGCTGCGGTGGCATGTATTTTCATTCCCTGGACCGTGGCCGAAGGCGGGGGTAGTGGCGGTGACGACCCTATTCCGTGGCGTGCCGTGGTGGTGCCCTGCGTAGGAATCACCACCGTGGCCATGGGATTCGGCGCAGTCTCGTCCTTCCTGCCCGCAGCTTCTTCTTCCGGCGTGGTTGCCGGGCTGATTCTTGCCGTGGTGGGTGGTGCGCAAATGATCGCGCGCTACCTGGCAGGCGTGACCGCCGACCGCATGGGTGGACCCGGGCTGCTTCTCATCCCATCGCTGGCCTGCGGCGTTGTTGGGCTTGTGGTTGTGTCGTTGGCACTGCTGCTCGGGTGGCCAGCCTGGGTGCTACTGGTGGGCGCGCTGGTATTTGGCAGCGGATTCGGGGCCATTCAAAACGAAACCCTGCTGCTCCTATTTGGCTCACTGCCGCGCACCAGGCTCTCCGATGGCAGCGCGATCTGGAACATGGCCTTTGATGGTGGCACCGGGGTGGGGTCTCTTATCCTGGGCGTGATCGCCGTGAAGCTGGCCTATCCAGAGACTTTTGTTGTTGCCACTTTTTTGGTGGCGGTGGGGCTTGCCATCGTGTGGGCTAGGGTGTTCCCCAGAATTGATCTTCGCCAGGTTGGTCCTCCGAGAAAAGCCTGACGGCGGTGATTCTTCCGCTCGTGATGGTCAGGGAGGTCAATGCCCGTCATGTCCATTGTTAGTGTGCCTTGTGGGGTGTCTTTGACACGTGGACTACGAACTCACCCTGCTCATTCGGTGGACCAAAACACACTTTTGATGACATACTCGCAGCCCGCGCTCACTACGATGCGCGGGCTGCGAGTACAGCCTAAATACCAAACAGCGCTAAACCAACCACCAGGATAATCAACCAGGAGAAAATGGTGAGGATAGAGGCAATCCCTAGGAAGATGCTGCGCTTCGTCCACGCGACATAAAGCCCGAATGCCACCACCGCTGGGGAAAGCAAGCAATATGCCCACGCAACCCAGGTGGGGATCCTATCGCCTATGAATGGCGTGCACACCCACACCACGACTATGAGAAACCCAGGCGGTGATTGTTTTCCAACGATCCCGCCAGTTAACCATGTCAGACATGTGGCAACCCTCCTTTTTCCTGCCTTCCTGCTGCAAGTCCGGTTGCTGTATGGTGTTACTTTAATTTTAACACCCATAGGCTGCAGGAACGATACGGACTACGGCCTCAACGTGGGTGCCGTCATTGGTGTTGCATCGTCCGTACCAGTATCAGCGCCTGAAAGTGGGGAGGCATGCGGGATTGGAAACCTTCTTTGTGGATTTCGCTGACTTCAACAAGCTGTTGCTTGGTGCCTGCAGTGAGGGGGTTTCTGCGTCAAGCTGATGAATGTTGTAACGCTTTTGTGTGATAGTGGCCGTTTGAGGGGATGGGCATTTCTGGATATAGGCCGACTTTAATCTTGTATGTTACTTTCTCTGGTGATTCATTGTTTTAACTGTTCAGAAGCTTCTGAATTTAATTAATGACACGTCATCAATCTAATGGTAGGGTTGACTTCTATCAGAAGGGTAGAAGCCGACCAGAGGAGGAATTATGAAGCTTCAACGCCGTCTTGCAGTGGTTGCGGTGACCGGCATGCTTGCGAGCGGTCTCGCTATTCCCGCAGTTCACGCGGCTGACCAGAAGCAGCAAGCAAACAATCAAGTGACAACATCCAGCGAAGGCATTGTGGATAGTGTCAAGGATTCCATTGCTACGCTATTCCTTGTTAGGCTGTTCGGCCCACAGTATCATCGTGCATTGCGAATAATGACGCTTCTTGTGAATTTATCTAAAATACATTTAACTAGAAAAAATGGAGTCCGCGATCACGTGGACTCCATTTTTATTTTACTGGTCACGGCGTGAGCACATTGCCTTTCGTGCGGTAATTATTTTTCCCGTGAAAATTTGTTTGTGGCCGCTATGTCGCGGTACTTGGTTTTCAACCATTGTAGACACATTTTTATTAATGTGTTACATCATAGTTTCCATCCGCTATATCGCGGTACTTGGTTTTCAACTGTATCGCATTGGAATGCCAATGTACACGTCAGTGAAGTTTCCATCCGCTATATCGCGGTACTTGGTTTTCAACTTTGCCTTATACCTGGCAATGTTTATACTGATCATGATCGTGTTTCCATCCGCTATATCGCGGTACCTGGTTTTCAACGTAATGCCTACCGACTATGGCAGCAAAAATCAAACAGATGTTTCCATCTGCTATATCGCGGTACTCTGGTTTTCAACCCTACCAGAAAAACACCCCTTCTGACCAGCGGCGGAGGAAACGGTTTGCACACCCCGTCGAATAGATCACATTCCCACATTTGCTTCCTTAAATCACGATAAAAATACCAGGTCAAACCACTGCACACCAAACGCCGGTATCGAGTTATCTGAGACCACCCCACCACCCCTGCAAGTTAACCCCGTTCAAAACTCGGTCTGAACAGGGAAGATTGGGGACGTGTCATCAGGGATACTATCACCGTAACATGATTAAACGGTGCAAATGGGGAGCAACGCCCTCTTTCGTTGCGGGCAAAATGGCGCGTTGCTGTTGCTTGCTATCAGCTTTCGGTTTCGGAATGTTGATGTGTGTCAACTTCCCGGGTTGTTTCAAGAATTTTGGCTAGGGCACTGATGTTGTCATTGTTGGCGGCTGCCGGAAAGATCCAGTGAAGGTCGATTTTTTCGGTTGTCACATCGATTTTTGCGCACGAATTATCGTTGTCGGCCGGGGTAAAACGAAGTGACGAACTTCTGAACGGGGGACTTCGCCTTTGATTGTGCCGTGATTGCGGAAGTCGTGCGGATTGGCGGTGATGATGCGGGCGTCGATAACCGCGATGAACGATGCACTTACTGCTTTAGAGACGGTGCCGATTTTCTTTTCCAGTCTCAGTAAGTTCCATGATGCGTCCATTTTTAGATCGAAAGCAGTAGAAACCATGGTCAGAGGATTGTTTGAGTCCATCTGGTGTGGGAATGCGATAGCTAGTAGATGCTCGTTGTCGTTGAGGAGACAGCGCAGAATGCGCACGTATACGTCAGTGTCATAGCCTTCGGGTGCGATCGTGGTGATTGTGGTAGCGCTATCTAGCTTGTTTCTGATCGGATTGAGGGCATTAGCCAGCGGTTCAATGACTTCGAGCAGTTGCGCGCTGGTAAGTTGACTTTGTTTATGGTGTCGTTGTGGCAAAAGTGGAAGTGTCCTACGTCCGGGAAGCTCGGCTATGAGATGTAACTGGCGGTTAAGTGCCGTGATCAGGGTTGTTGCTGTGTTGCGACACGCCTCTACCTCGTCGCGTGCGTCGTTGATGATGACGTCGAAAAGCTTGGCTTCATCAGGGGCGTTGGTTTCGTTGACTCGTGCCCTATAAGCGTGCAGAACCTGGAATTGGGTGTGTATATAACTGGTTTCAGGTTTTACTGACCCCTTGCCCAGGGTGTACGGCTCACAGGATCCACGAGAGACAGTGCTGAATCTGGCGACCCCTTGTAGGTGTGTCGGCAATTCGATCTGGTGGATTTGCCCTGATGCACTCGAGGCATGCTCGGGAGTTAGAACAACCCTAGCGATGATGTGTCATAGTGACGATATTATTACAGATGGAAGAGGGGCCATTATGACGTGTTTTCAATGTTGCGAGTATGGTGGTTATGGATGGCAACATCTATTCTGCGTCAGGGGCTATGCATAACCTGGATCCGTCGCGTTATCCTGGACTGAATACTGATAGCTTAGGTGATCTTCGCATGGTTAAAAATCCTGCTCGGTATGAGCGTTTGCCGTTTCATTCTGAACAGAGGCTGCTGGACTATGTGAACGCACGCAACATTGATGTAGAAGCGATCTACACCTAGCTGCATCTACATTGAAGCCTGTCCAAACGGAGGCAATTGAGCAAGGTGAAGGAGGCAGTAAATGGCATCTATAAAGGTTTTAAAACGTGCGACCTTTCCTTGTTTAACAAAGGTCTAAAGTCTTTTTGATAATAAAATTGTACCTATAGGAAGAAGTAGTAAAACTCTTGAAAAAGCAAAAATATAAAGGAGAAATTATTTGAAGTTATAAAATTGACAATACGATAAAAATTTTACTTATAGAGGTTATGGATGTGAAAAATAGAATATTATGGCTATGGGGGTGCGTGTACTCTTGAACAAAGTCTGATTCCGTTTGATCGAATCCTAAAAATATTTGAAAAATAATCCTGGAACTAGATGTTTTATAGCTGCAAACCACTGCATGAAAGAAGACATCGACACATGGCTTAATGACGATAAAGTAAACGTATACTGGTGGGAAAATATTTCTAACTACCCGCAATTGAAAATATAGATACTGAGAATCTAGATTCTTATGATGTAATTGAATTGTTGTCTCGCTGCTTCTCCAAAGAGACTTAACTTTGCTGCACTGCTAGAAGTTTTGTTCCTGTTGATGCTGAAAAGTTATGCTCATTATATTACCCAACAAGCAGTCACCCACGGGTGAGCTGTTGGTCACATGTGATCAAGACCCCAAGCCAGGATTTATTGAAAATTTTAAAGTCGCGGTTGATGGTAATGCGCATGATATTGATGGGCGATCGGAAGCTATTTCTAAATATCTGGAGGATATATTTAGTGGTTGGGCAAAATTTACATATACAGCAAGTCTTGAAAGTGGCTTGAATGCTGACGAGAGATGGGAAACTTTTCTAATACCAAAAATATAGTAATATAGATAGTTCTTTTATTGACTGGGGAGTCCTGCTGAGTTCAAGTCGTACGGCATTTTAGCTGTGATGCCTGACGCCACCCTGATACCTGAGCTCCTTCCACAATCCTGCCAGGGGTTGCTGTGATCCGCTTTCCATGTTTTGCTGTTGGAAGGTTTGTCTATCTTCAATGTCGTTAGGGTGACAGATTATTTTTGAGCAGTAATCGCAGCGTCTTCTGCACACGCCTCCTTGATAGATTCACATGCACTCAACGCATGCCCCAACTACCCCATTTCTTATTTCAGAAATGATCGGCGAGGTGCATTCCATGAGGAACTCTGATGAAAAGTCTACGAGGGTATTTTTAACGCTGCTGGGTATGATGGATAAGGCAATCTGTACTTCGCGTCAGGCGCTGCGCATAACTTGAATCCAGTGGATTACCCTGGGCCTGAATATCGTTACTTTCGGCGACCAGACAGAGTTGAAGGGGCCTCGAGCGGCATGAGTGCTTGTATCTTCATGCTGAGCAGAAGCTGCTAGATTATGTGAAATCAAACGGAATTGATGTGGCAGAGATCTATACATATTTTCCCGCTTGCCCAGACAGATTGGTAACTAACAACTATACACGATTAGTTTAATAAGGGGTAATAAATATTTCGCGAGAAATGTGGTAGCGTCATGAATGAAAAGTGGCTTTTTCGTACAAAAAATTCGCTTTTGTATGTGGCTGATACGATGAGAAAAATACTTACCCGCGATACAAACCTTGTCCAGAAAGCGGCTAACTTATCACTCAAGGATTGAGATAAGAAAGGATTTTCCATGGTTGCGCAAGGATCTGATGGATCTGATGATAAGTTCATATACTGTGACTACGAGATTGATGCGACGGGCGAGCCTGAAACAGTCCCGTTTGATCGTTTTATCAGGTATGTGAATAACCATCCAGGAACTCAGTTTTTCATTTTTGCTGATCAATGCTCGAAAGAGGATGTGGATGCTTGGTTTGCCAATGAATATGTCACAGTGCACTGGTGGAAAGATATGACGCGAACACCAGCTACAGATCCTCTTTCTGTACTGGTTGAGTCTTTCAATCCAAGAAAACCTAATTTTGGAGGAATACTTGAGGTGTCATCATCAATATCTCCCGAAGAACTATGTTCACTATGCACTCTTGACGATGGCAAGATGACAGGTCAGATTATTCTTGCACGAACCTCAAGGTTGCCTGACAATATCGGTGATTACTATGAAACAGTTTTTAGGCGAGATCTTGAGAAAGAAGATATCCAACCTTACATTAAGTCTGTGTTTCATGGTTGGGCAATTTTGGGGTATTCGCAAGAGTTTGATGAGGAACTAGAACCACCACGGCGTCTCGATTCTGTACTTATCTATTCCGATAGTGATTTAGATGATGCATTTATTGATTGGGGAGAAATTATAGGTAGGCATATTGTCAAATTTTAGTATCGCTGAGGGTTATTCGGGATTTATTGAAGAATAACAACTTTATTTTCGGCACCCTGCAATCGGTGTGTACGATACGCTATGTCTTCACATTCGCGATTGCTTGTTCCACCGCATAATGAATCTGGTCAATCCTACGGTTGCGCCATATCTGCCAGTCTTTCAACGGCTTCTGAACAGGCTGTTTTTACGCGGCGTGTCGCACCTGCACCCACGAGTCTTTATCAGCAGTCAGATGCTTTGGATCCAGGACATCCAACATGCCCGTTTCCTGTTTCGTGGAGCACCGTCAGATCGTATTGATGTAAATCGCTCAGATATTCAGTATACTTTTTTGATAGTCAACGCTAGACTGTGGAGTTTGATAGAATGTCATCCAGTCGTGGGTTAGATTATAATTTTTGTGCGCAGGCTAATAATTCAAGTTTAGTTATTGTTCTTATGTGGATGGGATAGTGTAAATGAATGTTACAGTAGGGAATCAGGCTATCGTTTTTAAGGGAGTGAAGCAGACTGCTGTCCAGATGTTGGAAAAAATGTATGGAGGAGCTTGTTGTGGAACTGGTCAAAACTGACTCATTGGATGTTGTGTTCAATAATGGGCAACGCTCCTGGATAGTGCAAGAGCAGAATGGTTGGTGTGTGATTGAAGAGCTTTCGGCTGACAGCTTCATACTTTATGATTTGCTTAGTGTGTCTGGGGATTTTCTTGATAGCGTTGCTTATATTTTTTATGTAAGGCAAGAAAAAGGATATAAAGTTTCAGGGGGCAGGCTGCTTATATAGGTTATTATTTCGGGGTCTATAATCCAGTTGATGGGAAGCTAGAATTTATACAAAAAGGACTTTCTATAGATAAGTGGGAATGGAGTAAAAGTTCAAACAGCTCACCAACTTCCAATTTCTGAGTCTATCGCTCAATCGTGAGGGGTTTGGAAAAATTTATAGAGATAGAAGATATCCCCATCTCTTTTGGGAGGGTAGGGAAAAATTGAACCCGGACCCTATATGTGAAAAGTTCCTGAAAAAGAGTGATGAAGAATGGGCCGCTTTCTTTGAGGGTTTTTACAGGAAGAGCTAGGATAATTTTCCGTGTTGTAGCACCATGCTTCTATCTTGTGTTGGGGGTGGAAGAATCCGATAAATCTCACAACAAATGGACACCTCTATACTGTGATTGTTTTAGAGGACCTGCAGGAAAAGAATTTTTGTAACGCATTTAGTGTTTGCTATAACGGCAGCCCTCGTGCATGCTCACACTCACCCCACCCAGAATCGAGCCCGAAACCACCCGCCAACGGCGAGTGCCGGGGCGTCGTTACGCAGGCGCTAGACTTCGCACTATGGCTAAAACAGTGGCGCTTCTTGATTACGGCTCTGGCAACCTTCGTTCGGCTCAGCGCGCGGTGGAGCGCGTGGGGGCTGAGGTCACGGTGACCAGTGATCCTCAGACGGTTCTCGCCGCCGATGGCCTGCTTGTTCCCGGCGTGGGGGCGTTTGCGGCGTGTATGGATGGGCTGCGTGCTGTGAATGGTCCGCGCCTGATCGGGGAGCGTTTGGCTGGTGGTCGGCCCGTCATGGGGATTTGCGTGGGCATGCAGGTGTTGTTTGAGCACGGCGTGGAGCACGGCATTGATGCGCAGGGCTGTGGGGAATGGCCGGGCGTGGTGGAGCGTCTGCACGCGTCGGTGCTGCCACACATGGGGTGGAACACGGTGGAGGCCCCGGAAAATTCGCAGATGTTCGCGGGATTCAGCAGTACTGATCGCTTCTATTTTGTGCATTCCTACGGCGTGCGGGATTGGGTGTTTGAGGGGGATGATCTGACCACGCCACCGCTGGTCACCTGGGCGCAGCATGATGGGGACCGGTTCGTGGCGGCCGTGGAGAACGGCCCGTTGTGGGCCACGCAGTTCCACCCGGAAAAGTCGGGGGAGATGGGGTTGAAGCTGCTGGAGAACTGGGTGGGGTCGCTGTAGCTCCTCAGCAGCGTCAGCCACAGCTGCTCTCTAAAAACCTACCCCACCCAACCCCCACTTGAACAGCGTTTTTATAGATCACAATGTGAACCACACTATTGGGTGACCCTCAGCGCTGCGGTTCACCAACCGACTAGACTTGCCCCTATGAGTCTCACACTTCTTCCCGCTGTTGATGTTGTTGATGGTAAGGCTGTGCGGTTGCACCAAGGCGCGGCGGGGAGCGAGAAAGTGTACGGAACTCCCCTTGAAGCCGCGTTGAATTGGCAGGAGCAGGGGGCACAGTGGCTGCATTTCGTGGATTTGGATGCGGCGTTTAATCGGGGTTCTAATTATCAGCTCATGGCCGAGGTGGTGGGCGCCCTGGATATTAACGTGGAGCTCACCGGCGGCATTCGTGATGATGCTTCCCTGGAGCGTGCACTTGCCACGGGCGCGCGGCGCGTGAATATCGGCACCGCGGCGTTGGAGAATCCCGACTGGTGCAGGCGCGCAATTGATCGCTTCGGCGACCGCATCGCGGTTGGTTTGGATGTGCGCGAAGAAAAGCGGGGGAATGGCGCGCCAAAGGCAACGGCTGGGTGTCCGACGGCGAGATTTGTGGAAATCCTAGAGCGCTTGGATGCGCAGGGGATGTTCACGTTTCGTGGTCACGGATGTGTCTAAGGACGGCACGTTGGATGGCCCGAATATTGACTTGCTGCGGGAGGTGGCGGCGGCGACGGATGCGCCGATTGTGGCATCGGGCGGCGTCGCTAAGCTGCAGGATGTGGTGGATATTGCGCAGTTTGTGGAGGAGGGATTGATTCGGTGATTATCGGTGAGGCTCTGTACGAGGGCAGGTTCACCCTGGCTGAGGCATTGAAGGCTGTGGATTCTGTAGAAGTGATGAAGCCTCGGTGACCGACATGTGGACCAGGGAGCTGCTGGCCGTCGCCGAGGCGGTGGTGGGTGACGCGGAGCGGGTGTTCCGGTCAAGCATTGGCGCGGAGCCGATGATTACTAAGGGCGCGGGGGATTTCGCCACGGAAACCGACATGAAGATTGAGCAGCGCGTCCGTGAGACCCTGGCAGAAAGGACGGGCCTGCCGGTGTTCGGGAGAGAAGGCGGCGGCAGCCTGGACGAAGACACGGTGTGGGTGGTGGACCCGGTGGATGGGACGTCGAATTTTCTCGGCGGGCAACCCCATGTGTTCCACCATTGTGAGCCTGCTGCACTACGGCACGCCGGTGGTGGGAGTGATTTCCCTTCCCATGCTGGGCAAACGGCTCACAGCGGTGCATGGTTCGCCGCTGTATGTCAACGGCGTGGCGCAAAAAACCCTGGAGGAGTCGTCGCCGCTGGTGGCGCAGGTGGGGTTCGGTTCGATTGTGTCGGCTGTGGATTCCCGGTTCCCCACGATGCGTAGGCAGGCGCTCATGCGCATGTTGGCGGACCTGTATCCGCGGCTGCGGGTGACGGGGTCGGTGGGCGTGGACTTGGCCTTTACCGCCCTGGGCACGTTCGGTGGATCGATTAGCTTCAGCCCGCACGTGTGGGACAACGCCGCCGGGGTGCTGCTGGTGCGTTCAGCGGGCGGCGTGGTCACCGACCTGGACGGCAACACCTGGGGGCCGCGCTCACACGGCGTGATCGCGGGCACCCCGCTGGTGCACCACGCCCTGATGAGTACGATTGAACAGTCTGGTTAAGCCTTTCTATGTAAGGAGCGCTGTCTCGTGAGCGTTGCGGTGCGCATCATCCCCTGCCTGGACGTGGACAACGGCCGCGTGGTCAAGGGAGTCAATTTCCAAAACCTGCGCGACGCAGGCGATCCGGTGGAACTCGCCGCGCGTTACGACGCCGAGGGGGCCGACGAACTCACCTTCCTCGACGTCTCCGCCTCCAAGGTCGGGCGCGGCACCATGCTGGACGTGGTGCGCCGCACCGCCGAGCAGGTGTTCATTCCCCTCACCGTCGGCGGCGGGGTGCGCAGCGTGGAGGACGTGGACCAGCTGCTGCGCGCCGGGGCGGACAAAGTGAGCGTGAACACCTCCGCCATTGCCCGACCAGAACTGCTGCGGGAACTCAGCGAACGCTTCGGCGCGCAGTGCATTGTGCTGAGTGTCGACGCCCGCCGCGCCACCGGACCCGACGCCGATACCATGCCCAGCGGCTTCGAGGTGACCACCCACGGTGGTTCCCGCTCCGCAGGCATCGATGCCATCGAGTGGGCCCGCACCGGCGAGGAACTGGGCGTGGGGGAGATCCTGCTGAACTCCATGGACGGCGACGGCACGAAAGAAGGCTTCGACCTGGAACTGATTCGCAAAGTCCGGGAGGCCGTGCACCTGCCCATCATTGCCTCCGGGGGCGCGGGCGTAGTAGAGCATTTCCCGCCCGCCGTGGCTGCGGGTGCCGACGCCGCCCTCGCGGCCACCATCTTCCACTTCGGGGAAGTAGCCATCACCGACTGCAAACACGCTATCGCCGACGCAGGATACGAGGTCCGACTATGAGCTCACAGACGCCTGACGATCCCAGTACCTACGAGCTTGACCCCACGATCGCGCAGCGCCTGCGCTTCAATGACGCTGGTCTCATACCAGTCATTGTCCAAGCTGCGGGCACCAAAGAAGTGCTCATGATGGCATGGATGGACCAGCATGCCCTGGCCTACAGCCTGGCAACGAGACGCGGCACCTATTTTTCCCGCTCCCGCAACGAATACTGGATTAAGGGCCTGACCAGCGGTCATGTGCAGGAGGTGGTAAGTATTCGCGCGGATTGCGATGGGGATACCCTGCTGATGGAAGTGCACCAAACCGGCGCGGCCTGCCACACTGGGACGCGCACGTGCTTCGACGCGGACCTGTTGGGGTGATGTTATGACCAAAAAACGAATTTCATTCATGGCAAAAGCTTTTGTTGCCGTAGGGGCGGGAGTGCTGTGGGTGTCGTCCCGACTGACCTGGATCAACGTCACAGCCAGTGATGATAAATCTGGGGAAAGCACCCAACCCCTCGTGGGAGCCACATGGTCCACCGAGATCATGGCGCTCAGCCTGCTGTTGCTGGCGGGGTTTGTGGCATCGCTGGTGCTGCGGAAAACGGGGCGTCGCGTGGTGGGAATCGTGTGCGCGGTGGCCGCGGCAGCTGCCAGCTGGGCACCACTGGGGTTGCTTGCCGGGGAACCCGACCCGGCGCGGGCGAAAAGCCTGCTCACGTCGGGCGTGGCCACCCAGAATTCCTCCGCGCCCACCACCCTGTCGGACTGGGCACAGGTGACTGACCTGCACGTGAACGCCCTTGGGCCGTCGTTGGCGTTGCTGGGCTGCGCTGTGGCGCTGGTGGGCGGCATTGTGGTGGCCATGCGCCCAGGTGAAGATACGCCCAAGCGCAACCAGTATGAGACGAAGGCAGCGCGCCGGGAGAAACTGGAGGAGGACTTGGCGGATGCCCCCGAATCGGGGCGCGTGATGTGGGATGCGTTGGATGAGGGGATTGATCCGACGGACATGACGGGTGGGGCGGGTAGCGCCTCCGAGGACACCTCCACAAGCTGATAGCAAATTAGATAATAATCTGTGATTTCAGCGGCTTGATTTTATGAATGGCGGGTGTGGCCTATAGCCTGGAACGTATTAGCACGACGTTGTTAAATGCGGCCAAGGTCGCCTAAGCCCAATGCGTAAAGGGGTGAGATGTTCCATGACCACAGTTTTTGACCAGTTCCTGGCCGGAGTGCGGGCAGACATCAACGCCCGTGAGGCGCGGCTGTCCTTCCAGGACATAAAGGCGTTGTCCGCCTCTGTGCCGCCGCCGCGTGACGCCTTTGGGTGCGCTGCTGCAACGTGGTTGTGGGGTGATCGCGGAGATTAAGCGTGCTACACCCGCGAAGGGCACTATTGCATGGTTTGATTCACCTAAGGATGTGGCTGTGCAGTTTCGAGGCGGGGGGCGCGCAGGTCATCAGTTGCCATACGGGGCGTCATGGTTATGGCGGATCGTTCCAGGATTTGGATGTGGTCAAATCGGCGGTGGGGGTGCCGGTGATGTGTAAGGACTTGATTATTGACCCGTACCAGGTGCACGAGGCCCGATATTTCGGGGCGGACATGGTGGCGTTGGTGGCCTCGGTGCTGGACCAGTCTCGGTTGGAATCGTTGTTGGACCGTGTGGAGTCGTTGGGCATGACGGCGCTGGTGGAGGTGCACACCACTGAGGACGCCACCCGCGCGATCAGCGCCGGGGCTCGCGTGGTGGGGATTAACGCCCGCAATGCGCACACGATGACGGTGGATCGTGACACGTTTTCAGAGATTGCCCCCGGGTTGCCGTCGGGGACTGTGCGGGTGGCTATGTCGGGGGTGCGTACGGTGGCAGATTTGATGAGGTACGCGGGGGGCGGGGGCAGATGCGGTGATTGTGGGGGAGGAGCTTGTTACGGCTGCGAACCCCAGGGAGGCGTGCCGTAAACTTGTGGCCGCTGGGCAGCATCCGGCTTGTCCTTCTATGAACTAGTTCCAGAAAAGGCATATCTGCTGTGATTGTGGAAAATCTGAGCCTCATTCCGTCACCCCCGCAAGGTGTGTGGTACCTCGGCCCGATTCCGATCCGCGCCTACGCGCTGTGCATCATCACGGGCATTATCGCGGCGGTGTGGTTGTCGCGGCGTCGATACGTGGCGCGGGGCGGCGACCCTGAAGTGGTGATGGATGCGACGCTGGTGCTGGTTCCGGCTGGCATTATCGGTGGGCGGCTCTACCACGTGATCACCGACAGCGACCAGTATTTTTGCTCCGACTGCAACCCCATGCAGGTGTTCAACATCGCCAGCGGTGGTTTGGGCATTTGGGGCGCGGTGACGCTGGGCACCCTGGCCGTGGCGGTGATGATGCGGGTGAAAAAGCTGCCGTTCGCCCCGCTTGCCGACGCCGCGGCTCCCGGAATCATTCTCGCGCAGGCCATCGGCAGGCTGGGCAACTGGTTTAACCAGGAGCTGTATGGTCGGCCCACGAGCGTGCCGTGGGGCCTGGAGATTTACAACCGCGTGGATGATGCAGGGCAAGGTTGCGCCCATGACCGGGCATTCCACCGGCGAGGTGCTGGCGGTGGTGCACCCCACCTTCCTGTATGAGATGTTGTGGAACCTGCTGATTTGCGCGGTGTTGTTGTGGGTGGATCGCCGCTTCCGCATGGATCGTGGGCGGCTGTTTGCCCTGTATGTGGTGGGGTACACCCTCGGTCGGTTCTGGATTGAGCTGATGCGTTCCGACGCCGCAACACTCATCCTGGGGTTGCGTGTGAACACCATCGTGTCGGCCGTGGTGCTGCTGGCGGGGGTGGCGTATCTGGTGATTACCCGGCGACGAGGGGAGAAGAATACGGGCGTTACAGGCGATACAGGCACAGTGTGACCAGTATCGCGTGTGGCGGAATTCTCACTGCGCATCCCATCTTTATGCCCGTTTATTTTTGATTATCCCTGCTTATTTTCGCCAAGATGTGGTTTTTCGGTCATGAGTTTGGTGGGCAAACGTGATTATTGTCCCCCTTAGCGGGCGTTTCTGTGTGGCTTGTGGGGCCAAAGGTGGTTAGGGTGGGAGGCGTGGATAGACGAACAAAAATTGTGTGTACGCTGGGTCCAGCCGTCGCAAGCAAAGAGGGAATCCTCGGTCTTGTGGAAGCCGGCATGGACGTCGCCCGGATGAACTTCTCTCATGGCGACCATAAAGATCATGAGCAAAACTACGAATGGGTTCGTGAAGCAACCGACGAGACCGGTCGCGCCGTGGGCATCCTTGCAGACTTGCAGGGGCCAAAGATCCGCCTGGGGCGCTTCGTCGATGGGGAAGCCTACTGGAACGATGGTGAGATTGTTCGCATCACCGTTGACGACGTCCCCGGCACCCATGACCGCGTGTCCACCACCTACAAAGGGCTGGCCAAAGACGCCAAGCCCGGCGACCGCCTGCTCGTGGACGATGGCAAAGTCGGCCTCGTCTGCGTTGAAGTAGACGGCAACGATGTGGTCTGCAAGGTTGTGGAAGGCGGTCCCGTCTCCAACAACAAGGGCGTGTCCCTGCCGGGGATGGATGTTTCCGTCCCGGCCCTCAGTGAAAAAGACATTGAAGACCTCCGCTTCGCGCTGAAACTCGGCGTGGACATGGTGGCGCTGTCCTTCGTTCGCTCCCCGGCGGACGTGGAACTAGTGCACCAGGTCATGGATGAAGAAAAGCGTCGCGTTCCCGTGATCGCCAAGCTGGAGAAGCCGGAAGCCGTGGATGCGCTGGAATCCATCATCCTGGCCTTCGACGGCATCATGGTCGCCCGTGGCGACCTCGGTGTGGAAGTTCCGCTGGAGGAAGTTCCGCTGGTTCAAAAGCGCGCCATCCAGATCGCACGTGAAAACGCCAAGCCGGTGATCGTGGCCACCCAGATGCTGGACTCCATGATTGAAAACTCCCGCCCGACTCGCGCCGAAGCCTCCGACGTGGCTAACGCCGTGCTCGACGGTGCCGACGCCGTGATGCTCTCCGGCGAAACCTCCGTGGGCCGCGACCCGCAGAACGTGGTGTCCACCATGTCCCGCATCGTCAAGTCCGCAGAGGCTGACGGTGAAGTCCCGCAGCTGTCTCACATGCCACGCACCAAGCGCGGCGTGATCTCCTACTCCGCCCGCGATATTGCGGAGCGCCTGAACGCCAAAGCTCTTGTTGCATTCACTACCTCTGGCGATACCGCTCGACGTGTGGCCCGCCTGCACACTCATCTTCCGCTGTTGGTATTCACCCCAAACCAGGAGGTGCGTTCGCAGCTCGCCCTGACGTGGGGTGCGCAGACGTTCCTGTGCCCGGTGGTGGATAGCACCGACTCGATGATGCGCGAAATTGATGAGGCATTGCTGGCCATGGATGAGTACAACCGCGACGACATGATGGTTGTTGTTGCCGGTACTCCTCCCGGAGTGACCGGTAATACCAACATGATTCACGTTCACCCACTGGGTGAAGATCTTCACAGGAATGTGAAAGAGGATTTAAATAAGGCCACTAAAGAAACGGCGAAGAAAGAGTCCAAAAAGGCTAAGCCTGCGGTAAAGAAAAAGTAAAAATTCCGCTGGTATTCGCGTGATCTTCGTTGATCACTGCACAAAGTAGAATCGGTCCATCTTTGTGGTAATAACCACCACAACAGTGAAGATGGGCCGATTTGATATTTCTCACGTCGAGAGGTTTTTATTAAGTGGCATCGGGGGACTGAATTGGATAAATTAGAGGGTGAAATCTTCCGGCACTGTAAAAGTAGCACATAATATTCCATCAGCGCTGCGTCCGTTGTGGCGTCTGGCGCTCAACTTGCGGTGGTCATGGCGCCCCGAGACTCGCGAACTGTTCCGTAGCATCGACCCTGAGTTGTGGGATGCGTTGGGGGATAACCCCAAGGAACTGCTCCAGCGCGTGCATGTGGACCGCCTCCGTGAACTCGCCGCCGATGACGGCTTCCTCGGTAATGTCCGCAAGGAAGCCGACAATCTCGACCACTACCTGCAGGAACCCTTGTGGTTCCAAAAGACCTACAGCAAACAGAACAGCGGCACAGGCCGCAGCTCCACCGACCCCATCGCCGCGTACTTCTCAATGGAGTTTGGCATTGACCCCACCCTGCCGATCTACTCGGGCGGTCTGGGCGTGCTCGCGGGTGATCACATGAAATCCGCCTCTGACCTCGGTATTCCGCTGATCGGTGTGGGTCTTTTGTACTCCTACGGCTATTTCTCGCAGTCTCTGTCCGGCGATGGCTGGCAGGAAGAAAACTACGAGTACCACGATCCTCGCGATCTTCCCGTGTCGCCAGTCCTGGGTAAAGACGGCAGCAGATCACCGTCACCGTTGCCTTCCCTGACCACCGTGACATTGTGATTGCGTTGTGGGTGGCTGAGGTTGGCCGCGTGCCGCTGCTGCTTCTGGATACCAACATTGAAGAAAACCCCGCTGACCTGCGGGATGTGACCGACCGTCTGTACGGCGGCGACTCGGAACACCGCATCAAGCAGGAGCTGGTGTTGGGTGTCGGCGGCGTGCGCGCCGTCAACGCTTTCTGCGATGCCCGTGGCCTGGCACGTCCGCGCGTTGCCCACTTGAATGAGGGACACGCTGGCTTCCTGGGCCTGGAGCGTATCCGCGAACGCATGAACGAGGGCTTGGATTACGACGCCGCGTTGGCTCAGGTCCGCGCCACCAACATCTTCACCACCCACACCCCCGTTCCCGCTGGTATTGACCGCTTTGATATTGAGCTGGTCCGCCGCTACCTGGGTGCAGGTAATGAGGAATCTCGTCACCTGTGTCCAAACGTCCCCATCGAAGAAGCCATCAAACTGGGTGTGGAGTCAGACCCGAATCGCTTCAACATGGCTCACATGGGCCTGCGGCTGTCACAGCATGCGAACGGCGTCGCTAAGCTGCACGGTGAAGTATCGCGTGAGATGTTCGCCAGCCTGTACCCCGGCTACGTCGACGAGGAAGTGCCGATCGGGTCCGTCACCAACGGTGTGCACCTGCCCACCTGGGTGAAGCCAGAGATGATGAGCATTATTGAGAAGGTCTCCGGCAATGCCGACCTTGCCGTGGCAGACAGCTGGGACTTCCCGGATGCCGTGAACGATGAAACCTTGTGGGAGGCTCGCAACAAGCTACGCGCCGACCTGGTGAACGTGGCCCGCGAGTCCGTGCATGATTCCTGGGCACACCGTGGCCTGCCCGATGCGCAGCTGCACTGGACCAAGCGCGTACTCGATCCGAACACCCTGACCATTGGTTTCGCACGTCGCGTGTCCACCTACAAGCGCCTGACCCTGATGCTGCGTGACCCGCAGCGTCTGCGCAGCATCCTGCTCAACGAAGAGCGCCCCGTGCAGTTCATTATTGCAGGTAAAGCCCACCCCCACGACATGGGCGGCAAGAAACTCATGCAGGAGATCGTGCGCTTTGCCGACGACGCGGGTCTGCGCGACCGCTTCCTGTTCCTGCCCGATTACGACATCGAACTGGCTGGCTACCTCATCTCCGGCGCGGATATTTGGTTGAACAACCCCATCCGCCCGCAAGAAGCCTCCGGCACCTCTGGTATGAAGGCTGTGATGAACGGCTGTCTCACCCTCTCCATTTCCGACGGCTGGTGGGACGAAATGCCGCAAGAAGACCACGGCTGGACCATCCCCACCGTGGAATCCCACGACACGGACTACCGCGACCACCTGGAAGCGCAGGCCCTGTACGACCTGATCGAGCACGAGATTGCGCCGAAGTTCTACGACCGCGATGCCGATGGCCTGCCTCGTGAATGGCTGCAGTGGGTGCGTCGTTCCCTGGTGGACCTTTCACCAATGGTCACTTCCACCCGCATGCTGCGCGATTACGTGGAAGGGTACTACCGTCCCGCCGATGAGGGTGCCCGCCGGGTCACCGCAAGCCCTAAGGTTGCTCAGGAGTACGTCCAGTGGACCAAGCGTGTTCAAGAAGGGTGGGAGAGCATTCAGCTGTCCAACCTGATGTGTAACGGCGAAGCTGCGCCGAACGCCGGTGAGACACTTGCGGGTGACCCGATCCGACTGTCCGTTGATGTGAACCTGGGTGACCTCACGGGCAAGGATGTGCTGGTGCAGGCCATCATTGGTATTTCAGATCCGGAGAATCCTGAGGAATTAGTGCAGCCGTCGCTGATTTTCGATATGAAAGACAGCTCTGGCAAAGGCCGCTATGAAGTGGAAATCGGCAGCGATGTACCCGGCGAGTTTGGGTACACCATTCGCGTCGTTCCGAACCATGAATTGTTGGTTTCCCCGGCCGAGCTGGGTCTGGTGAAATACTACAGCGAATAGTTTCTTACGCTCTGTGAGCGTGCTGCTGCACCCCGTCTGATTTATGAACAATCAGGCGGGGTTTTGCGTGGTTGTGTTGCGGGGGAGCGCGGGATGCTGTGTCGTAGAAAAAGGAACCAGCGTTACCTAAAAATCACCAGTAGACCACAAATGTGACGCATCTCTCTATTTTGGGATTTTATGGTAGGTTGACAGGTAGTTGCTGTCATACAAGACTTGCCTATCAATGTTGCGATAACCTGCAATTAATCTTATTGGAATCGCCGTATTTTTTCATTGCTCAACAATGTAGGCATTGTGCGAATTGTTAAGTTTGTCACTCGAAAGTAGTAACTGTGAAGCAGGGGTATGGCGGAGTGGGGTTTAACATCGGGTATGGGGTGACGGGGACTCATCCTCCTTGGTTTCTGTTCCCCCAACGTTTTCATTCGACGTTTTCATCAGTGAGAAATACTCCCTGATCATTCAGGAACTTATGCCATGATTCAGTTTGTTTCGCAACGGTGGAGTCAGATAATGCTGAACAGTTGGCAGCATCTGAGTCTCGTTGTTCAATGTCTTGTTTTGGCCACTGTTATTGCACTTGTTGTCGCCGCAGTGTGTTATCGAAGTACTTTTTTAACGTCTGTTGCCAATAATGTCTCCGCCGTGGGATTAACCATTCCGTCTTTTGCACTGATCGGTTTGCTCATCATCCCATTGGGCTTCGGTGTTGCCCCAGCGGTGGCCGTGGTGACCTTCTTCGCCGTGCTACCCATTTTGCGCAACGCCGTCGTCGGCCTCACGGAAGTGGATCCGGCGCTGGTGGAGGCTGCCCGCGGCGTCGGCATGAGCCGCGTAGCCACGTTTTTTCGGGTGGAGCTTCCACTGGCCTGGCCGGTGGTCATCGCCGGTATGCGCATTTCCGCCCAGATGACCATGGGCATCGCCGCTGTTGCAGCCTACGCTCTGGGGCCCGGCCTTGGCGGCTACATTTTCTCTGGCCTCTCCCGCCTAGGCGGAGCCAATTCCTTCGAGTCAGTAGCCACCGGTGTCATTGCCGTTGTCATCCTGGCTCTTCTTCTCGACGCGGCCTTGATTGTTATGGGTCGCCTGACTACCTCAAGGGGTATCCGTGTCTAACCCAACTGTTTCCCAATCAACAGACAACGCAGTAACCGAAATAACAGGTGCCGAGGAAGGCGGCGCCGCAATTTTGATTGACAACGTAACCAAGCGTTACGGCGGTAAGAAAGGCGCTGCTAAGAAGGCCGCAGTGAACCAGCTGACCCTGAAATCCCAGCAGGCGCGGTGGTGATGTTTGTTGGCCGCTCTGGGTGCGGCAAAAACCACCACGCTGAAAAATGATCAACCGCCTGATCGAACCCACCGAGGGCAAAATTGTGATCAACGGCGAGGACGTGACCCACATGAATGGGGATAAACTTCGCCGTGGCATCGGGTATGTGATCCAGGCGGGTGGTTTGCTGCCGCACCTGACCGTCGGCGCGAATATCGCCATGGTGCCCAAGATGCTGGGCTGGGACAAGCAGCGTATCGCCGAACGTGTCGATGAGCTGCTGGAACTCATTTCCCTGGACCCAGATCTGTACCGAGACCGCTACCCGAAGGAACTGTCGGGCGGACAGCAGCAGCGCGTGGGGGTGGCACGCGCCTTGGCTGCGGATCCGCCGGTGCTGCTCATGGACGAGCCTTTCGGCGCGGTCGACCCGATCACTCGCCAGAAACTCCAGGACGAGCTGATCAGCATCCAGTCCGAGCTGCACAAAAACCATCGTGTGCGTCACCCACGATTTCGATGAGGCGGTGAAAGCTAGGGGACTGGATCGCCATTTTCGACGACGGTGCACGCATCGTCCAGTACGACACCCCTGAGCGTATCCTCGCGGAACCCGCCGACGAGTTTCGTGGAGGAGTTCATCGGCTCCGGCGCTGGCCTGAAGCAGTTGAACCTGACGCATATTCGGGACGTCGAATTGCTTCCCGCCGTCACCGGGCACCCGGGCCAGGACCCGAAGGAACTTGCGCACCTCGCCGACCAGGCAGGGCACGGACACGTAGTGATCCTGGATGACAAGCATCGGCCGCTGTCGTGGATTCCCCGCGAGCAGCTGAACACCATACGGTCCATTCCCAGCCACGTCGACCCCGATCTGCCGGTGGTATCCACCCATTCCACGCTTAACGACGCCCTGGACACCATGCTGGTGGCCAGCACCGGTGCCGCGCTGGTGGTGGGTCCACGGCAGTACTTTCAAGGGCGTCATCAATGTGGAAACAGTGATGCAGGCCATCACTGAGCTGCGGGAAACCCAGCCGAAAGAGGATGCTCCGGTGGGTGTGAATGCGGACGCGGTAGAGGAAGCAGGGGAGAGCGATGACCACGACAACAACCTCTGACCGGCCCGATTCCAGACGCTGGTTGGGTCTGCTTGCCCAACCCACGTTGGTGCTGTTGGCGATAGGTGCCGTGCTGGTTTGGATTACCCGTGCCGATCTCACCGAGACCGAGCGGGTGACGCTCACCATCCCTTACCTGTGGGATCTGACCGTGCAGCACCTGAAGCTGACGGTGGTGGCGGCGGCCGTCGTCCTCGTCATTGCTATTCCACTGGGCATTGTGCTTACGCGCAAACCGCTGCGGTGGTTGGCTAACCCAGTGATGATGCTGGCTAACCTTGGCCAGGCAGCGCCCGCCATCGGACTAGTGGTGTTGTTTGCCTTCTGGCTGGGCTTCGGTTTCGATGCCGCCGTGGTCGCCCTTGATCCTGTACGCGTTCCTGCCGGTGCTGAAAAACACGATGGTGGGCCTGGATTCCGTCGATCCGGCGCTGATTGAAGCCGGGCGAGGCATGGGCATGAGCGCTTTGTCAGTGCTGTTTCGCATCGAACTGCCCCTCGCCGTGCCGATCATGCTGGCGGGCATCCGCACCGCATTGGTGCTGCTCGTGGGCACCGCCACCCTGGCGACCTTCGTCGATGGCGGCGGGCTGGGCATCCTTATCACCACGGGAGTGAACCTGGCGTTAGACCGTGTACTGATCACTGGATCGCTGCTCGTGGCGCTCTTGGCGCTGCTTGTGGATTGGGTGGCCCGCGTCTGCGAGCACACCCTGCGGCCGAAAGGACAATGAGAATGCTAAAAAAGATCTCCCTCTGCTGCGTCATGCTCTTTGGCCTGGGGCTGTCCGCCTGCGGCCTGCAGCCCTCCACGTCAACAGTGCCCGCCATGACGGAAGGGATCCATCAAGCCAATCGCCAACGCTCGCGATGAATCCATCACCATCACCTCAAAAAAACTTCACCGAACAGATTGTTCTGGGAAAAATCGCTGTGCTCATAGCCAAAGCATCCGGTTTTGATGTCACCGACATGACCAACGTGCCGGGCTCTCAACCCTCACGCAACCTCATGGTGTCCGGGCAGGCTGACCTGGCTTTCGAATACACCGGCACCGCCTGGCTCGCATACCTGGGACACGAAGGCGGCATCCCCGAGAAGCAGAAGCAATGGCAGGCTGTGCACGACGCGGACCTGGCCAACGGCCTGACCTGGGGACAGCCTGCGCCGCTCAATAACACCTACGCCTTTGCCGTCCGGCCGGAATTCGCAAAAACAGCACAACATCTCCAAGCTTTCTGATATTGCCTCTGTTCCAGTGGGAGGAGCGCACTATGTGCGTGGAATCGGAATTTAACTCCCGCGTTGACGGCCTGAATCCCATGTTGAAACTCTACGGAATCCCACGCGGAACCCCCGACGGTGTGCCGGAAGGAAACATCTCCCTCATGGACACCGGCACTGTCTACCAGGCAACAGCAGACGGATCCTGCAACTTTGGTGAAGTATTCACCACCGATGGACGCATCCAATCCCTGAACCTGGTGATCCTGGAAGATGACCAGCATTTCTTCCCCGCCTACAACGCGGCACCCGTGTTTAACACCGAGTTCCTGAACAAACACCCCGAACTCGCGGAACGCTTCGCCCAGGTCACTCCGCTGCTTGACGACGACACCATGCGTTCCCTCAACCTCAAAGTTGATGTGGAAGGCGCCGACCCAGGTCAAGTCGCCTACGACTGGATGGTGGAGAAAGGATTCATCGGAAAGTAGAGCCAGGGAGTAAAAGCTTATCTGCTACCGTCGGTGGTATGGATACAATTTACTTCTACACAGCAAATGACCCGTACGGTGAGCTATCAAACTTTGCCCGCTACGGGTTTTACAAAGATGACGTTTACTGGCGCACCGCCGAACATTACTTCCAGGCGCAGAAATTTGAGGATGAAAAACTCCGCGAAAAAATCAGGCGCACCCCATCGCCGTTGAAAGCTGCTGGTATCGGCCGCGATAGAAGCAACCCCTTGCGGGCTGATTGGGAGGAGGTTAAGGACGACGTCATGTACACCGCCGTCCTGGCAAAAGTTCCAGCAAAAAGGACTTAGCAGAACTATTGCTGGCTACTGGGGATGCCATGCTGGTTGAGCACACCGGCAAAGATGCCTATTGGGGAGACGGCGGTGATGGTTCCGGTGTGAACCGGCTTGGTGACATCCTCATGCGCGTGCGAGAGGAATTGTCCTCACCTTAAGTGTTGAACTTCACTCCACTGAGAAGCGTCACAGCAGACACGTCATTGTGGTCGATAAACAGGCTGCTGCCGGTATCCAGGGTGGAGATGGTCGGCCATCTGGGCGTCGGAAAGCGTGAAGTCAAACACGTTGATGTTCTCCTCGAGGCGTTCGCGGCGCGCGGACTTCGGAATTACCACAACTCCACGCTGGATCAGCCAACGAAGTACCACCTGCGCCACGCTTTTACCGTGCTCCTCAGCGATGGCGGTGAGTGTGGGATTGGTGAACAAGTCGTTCTTTCCTTCAGCAAACGGTCCCCAGGATTCGATCTGAACGTTGTACTCCTGCATAACCTTCTGGGCCTCCACCTGCTGGTGGAAGGGATGAGTTTCCACCTGGTTCACGGCTGGGGTGATCTCATTGTGCAGGATCAAATCCACGAGGCGGTCTGGGTAGAAATTAGACACGCCTACCGCGCGGGACAGGCCCTCCTTGTTGATGTTCTCCAGAGCGCGCCAGGAACCATAGACATCACCCATGGGCTGGTGGATCAAGTAAAGGTCCAGGTAATCCAGTCCCAAGCGTCCCAGGGAACGCTCGAAAGCAGCGCGGGCGGGTTTCTCGCCGGCGTCTTGAATCCACACCTTGCTAGTGATGAACAGTTCGTCGCGGGGAATGCCGCTGGCTGCAATGGCGCGGCCGACGGCTTCTTCATTCCGGTACGAGGCCGCAGTGTCAATGGAGCGGTATCCAAGCTCCAAAGCTTCCGACACCACGCGTTCGCATTCGCCGGGTTCGGTGAGTTGATACACGCCAAGACCGAGGATGGGCATCTCGACGCCGTTATTCAGGGTTACGGTCTGCATACTTTACCTTTCTACATAAAGACCAACGGTCTGTGTGGCTTGGGGCTTCAAGCCTAACGTTGTTTACACGGCTAGGTAGGCCAACACCGCAGCCAACGCCGCGCGATTAGACGCAGACACCACCGGCTCATAGTCGGGAAGGAAATGAGGCATGTGGTTGCCCGGTGCATCAGCATCATCGGAGTTTGCGCCGATCAACCAGAAAAAGTAGGGCACTCTGAACGCGCGTGGGACTTCGGAAAAATCCTCCGACGCGGTCCAACGTTGGGCGTCCACGGAGGCGTCGTCAAACACGGCGTCGAAAAGCGGGCGGACCTTGCCGAACACCTCGGGGGAGTTGTCGGTGAGTTCGCCGTGGTTGGAGTACGTGAACGTGGGTTCCTTCTCGCATCTGGAGGCGATGCATTCGCCGCGCACCACGCGCTCAATGGCGGCGTAGGTGCGGGCCTTCACGTCGTCGTCGTAGAAAACGGCAATTGAGCACCAGGGTGGCGCTGCCGGGAATGGTGTTGTTCGTGTGGCCCTGAGGTTAGTGTGCCCACCGTGACCACCGCGAAATGTTCGGGTGAGACTTCGCGGCCCACAATGCCCTGCAAACGCACCACAATCATCGCCGCAAGAAATGTCGGATCGATAGAGTCGTGCGGCATTGAGCCGTGTGCCGACCGCCCAAAAAGCTCAATGGTAATCGTGTCGCAGGCGGCCAGGGCGGGCCCCGGCATGCTCATGATTTTCCCGCTTGGCCTGCAACAATGTGCTGGCCGAAACACACATCCGGCGTGGGAATGCGTGAGGTCAGGCCATCCGCAACCATTGCGGCCGCGCCACTTGCTGTTTCCTCCGCAGGCTGGAACAGGGCGATGAACGTGCCCTGCCAGCGGTCGCGGGACTCGTTGAGGATCTGGCACAAGCCCAGTAGGGCAGTGGTATGCATGTCATGCCCGCAAGCGTGCATCTGGCCCTCATTTTTCGACGCAAACGGGACACCTGTGGCTTCCTGAACCGGTAGGCCATCAAAATCCGCACGGAACAACACCGTCGGGCCTTCGCCGTTGCGGAAAAGAGCAACAATCCCGTGCCCGCCGATGTTGGTGATGACCTCGCAGTCAAACTCCCGCAGCTTGTCCTGAATAAAACCCGCGGTTTTCTGTTCCTCGCCAGACAACTCTGGGTACGCATGCATGTGTTCGTAGAACCCTCGCTGCCACTGCGTATCGACGCCGTGGTGGTTAATAAAGTCCGCTAGGGTGCTGTGTACATCGCCGTGTGCAGCGTGGTTGCCTGCGTTGTGTGTGCTCATGGAGTTAAGGCTACCGTCAAACCTTCCACCTTGACG
>BNJS01001480.1_pt1 | contig 94523 bp, 107 predicted proteins | sample 8540461 | NCBI WGS metagenome assembly BNJS01 (sample SAMD00202454, study PRJDB9452) | human saliva metagenome | isolation source: human saliva | place: Japan | reverse complement strand
ATAGCCGTTATCCGAAATACCGATTTGTGATGTCGTCCGTTGTTTCAGTTGCAGGCGTAGATACGGGAAGCCACCGAACGTCTCATGGACAGTTTGTTGAACTTCCTGCGAACGACCCTGAAGCCCTCACGGTCCGCGTGAGAACATGTTGTCAACACACACATCGCAGACCCGCCAGCGTCCCGACGAAGAACATTGATTCCGGTTTTGAGGTTGTGATTACCTACCCGATCATCTGACGCCAGATGACGGCCTTCAGCCATCCACGTTCGACTTTTCACGGTCGCTCATCGGTAAGGAAACACCGTTACCTGCCCATCAGCCGCGCAGACCAGCCTCCGATCATATCAACCCCTCAAAACATCACGGCGTTTCGAGTCACGGTCGAGGCAGAAGAACTGGCAGCCGAAACACCGAGACGTTCAACGAAAACAGTCGTGCCGAGGTGAGCTGCCCATCCCCACCGACGCTTCCACAGGGAGCAGTTTCACGGTCAATGGCATTCTTCCGGAAGTGGCCACCACTGCCTGAGGTTCAACGCCGATCCAGCCGCGCAGCCTGGTCGCATCGCCGCTCACATCTCTGACGTCACGTCCCCGTCACGAGCGGATGTCACGCAGCGCAGCAAGCGCAGAATCCCATTACACCGACGACACAGTCAGTTCGAAATTGCCTTTCCGAAAGTTGTCACCGGCTCGTTACGGAGAACACGACCTGTAGCGGGCAGCGTCTCCAGGTCGGCCGTTGCACCACGGTCAGTCGAAGACGAGACAGAAAACAGCATTGAACCTTTAAAAACAAAATTGCTCGCGCCGCAGCAACAACGCGGTCTGCCCCTGAACGGCGTAAACGACGCAGTTGATCCGTGACGGGTCATCACGTTCACCGCGATTGCCTGAGGAAATTATTTTAGTCGCATGCGACGGCATCATACACCAGCAGCCCATCCTGTGAACACATAATCTATTGTCAGCGTGCGTTATTGAAGAAGGAATTTAGGCCCGCTTTATAATTAATTGTTACTGGAAAATTACATGCGCAAGACGAATTGCTTTAGTGGCCAGATATGGCGGCGCTCAAACACAATAAATTTCCGGCGTTATTCCCCGAACAGCGGCGGTCAGATTAGCCTGACCAAACGAGCGTGGTCGGTGTCCGAAAGTTCCATCCGTAACCACAGAGTGTCGAACGGTCGATACCTGCAAGCTTCCGCCAGAATCATTCACCATATTATCGGCAATCCGCTCGATGTTGTCTCTTGCGCTCAAAATGAACCCGGAACATAAACAGGCATTACACGCCGTAGTAGTCTACATTCCGCATTCTGCAACGCCATCAGCCTGAGCGCAGCCGCCCGTGACTTCAGCCAGTGAGAAATCAAGAATGGTCATGCGCCCACCACGACCCTCAGCCCCTGGCAACCAACAGAAGAACGATTTGCACGCCGATTATTTGATATGCGCCCGTCTGACGTTCTCCGGCATCCTGATCGCACGTCAGCGCATCATAATACCAGCACAGAAGCACACAGCTTCGATCTACGGATGAGCCGACTTGACAGGTAATGTCACAGATATACTAAACATCGTTACTTGATGAAAACCGTTACGACGACGTAGTGGATATTTTGATGCGCGAACAGCGCAATTCGATAACCTGTTTCAATCGAACTCAACATGGAGCTCAAAATGTCGGCGGTGCATCGAAGCCGGCACTTCGTCACGAGCCTGCTATCATCCCACTCAACGATATTTGCGATTCAGAAACCGTCTCAAACAAACATTTCCCGACCGTCAATGATTGGTCGGTCTCTGTTCCCTCGAGGGCCCCGCATCATACCGATTACGTCACACGAGGTAACGACCGCGATGAAAATCGTACCGACCGCCGAGTTACCTCGCGCGAAATTGTGGCCGGCCACCAGAAACTTCATTTGTCCACGACAGATCAGAACACAATCAAAATGGTCTCAGCCGGAGTGAGTTTTCAGACCCCTCGACAGTCTCGTTATCTTCAGAAGGCTTAAATTGCTGAAACTGAGGCAACAGATTGGGGTTCATATAAACCATAATAGAGGCCTCAACCGAAGTCGCGATGAATTGAAACCAGTCTTTGACGTGATAAACGATCAGCCAAACGAAGAAAGGCGTCGGCACGTCGCACCATTGAAGAATACGAGCCACCCGGCGCCACAGCTGCCGCGCGACAATAAAACAGGTCGTATACAGTCCGCAGCAGCGCCGCCATTGCAGTCGAACTCGCCGCATCAGGCCTCACCAGCCAGGTTAACGATAAACTTCGAAATGTGGTCAAAACGCACGGCGTCGCCATCTGCGGCTGTCGATACTGCAAAGAATGCACAGAGAGCATGGCATGCCGATCAAATTATGAGGCACGATTTATTCCGACATCAAATATCGGCACACACCGCGTTCGACCGCCCAGGGAGACTGCGAGCCAGCCATTGAAAACGTCCGCCTTCAAAATCATCCGGTCCCTTCATTTCAATAAATCATTTTCGACCGCCCTTTCGTTCTCAACATGACAGAAATGCGGCAACAAGGCCACCGCTGATGTTGACCATCATCTCGCTCTTTAACGTGATTATATACGAGCATTTTCAGAGAACATGAGCCGTCAGTTGCCGGTGTTACGCTGGCAATGCCGTTATCGTTAAAGGTTTTAAAGCGAAACGCGACAGTCATAGAGCTCAATAAACCGTTTTGTAAAATATCGCCGATGATTACGATCGTCGAAATTTCCGAGTTTCACGTGCGATTCGGATGAGCCATACGCAGTCGATTATACATTAATGCACGAGGATTGTTTATTCTGCCGCAGAATTTAGGTGAGCCAGTGACAATACTACCCGATACATTTGAAACCATCAGAATGATAGAAGACAGGATATTCGCACACATGGGGATTTTCCCCAGACGGACATTGACGAAGTCGGGCGCAAAAATAGAAGACAAAATTTGCGGAGGCGCCGAAGATTTGTTAAACCGGAGAAGAATTGAGAACACGATATCTCTGTTAAACAAAGACCTTCCTCGTCAATCGATTTCGACAGTCAGCCCGCATCAGTCACGCCCTGGTCGCCGACGTCAGCAGGGCCGGAGCGACCATCGGCGGATTCGCATCTTCAGCTCATTGGCACACCGGAGCCTGACGAATTCAAATTGTGTCACAGATTTTGTATACCACTCAGATCACGGCTCATCAAAGTCGGCATTGGCGGACGCACATCGTCAAACGCAGTTGCCGAAAACACGCAGAGCCCGCGAGCGGTGCGGCAGTTCGCCGCCTGCACGCACTGAGATCAACCTCACAGGGCGCCCGACGGTGTCGGCGAGTCGATCAACGCCCAGTGCATAGTCTCACCGCGCACTTGGCAAACGCCGAAGCCTTCGAGATGGGTTCGAAGACGGCATTTAAAATCATCAGTATGGGACAGTTCGGCCCATCGCGTGCCGTTCGAATAACGACCCCTGTCTCCTTCCCCGCTCCGCCGTTCCGGTTTATTCAGCGAATACAGTTACTGAAGAGTAACGGCTGAACACGCGGTGCCTCACGGAAGTCCGAGCACCGCACGCCAACGACGCGGCCAAGTGCCATGGTGCACGCACACCATCATACCGGTATCTTCAGTTACAGAAATAAATGCTCGAAAGCATCTCTGCCGACAGCAAGATGCCATTACACCGCCCTTTTAACTGCATCGTTAAGCATTATGAGGCAAGGTAGTTCCGTGAGCAATTGCATTGTTCAAGACCGATCTCTTCAAGTATATGTGCCATTGAGTCGCCGACAGCAGGTGAAGGAGATAAGTCGATAATACCGAACGGCACACCCAGTCTTTTGGAAGCCTGAGCCTACGAGCTGTCCCATACGAGTGATTTTAAATGCCGTCTTTGATTACATCTGCAATTTCTGAAAGGCTCATCTTTTCAAGAGTTTTGCAAGTGCACTGCGAATCACACCGCCTGATACGCCGACATTTATCACGCGCAATCGGCTTCACCGACACCGCCGTGAAAGCGCCCGCCATGAAAGGGTTGTCTCAGGTATTGCAAAACAAACGAGTTTTGCCGCACCGATACACCGGACGATCTGCGGTGTTTTCAGCAGCTTTTCGCACGACGGCCTTATTATTTTACTGCGTCCATATTGATACCGGGCTTTTGGTGGAGCTGACATTCACAGATGAACATACAAAATCTGTAAATCAAAAGTGCTTTTTGGTATGGAGTTTATTAAATCAAATCTCCCGTGAAAGCCCTTTGTGAACAAGTGAGTATCCGCTGACAGTTCACCTGATTTTTTTCGCAACTTTGTCAAGCGTTAGGGCGTATTAATAGGATTCCGCCGAAACACCCAACATAGAAATCGGTGTAACGGAAATTTTTTTATAAGTAGGAATATCGTATTTTCCTCAATTTCTTCTCCTGTTTTGAATTCAAATCTTGGCATATCTATAAATTTTATCTCTATTTTTTTTGCATGACTTGTCAATATCCGCATCTGCGCAATCGAGAGAGAAACTCTACAGTGATAGTAACAACATCAAGATTGTCTTCATCATTCTGATGGTTTCCAAATATAATGTTAGTATTTATCATCAAGCCTCCTAAATTTATGCATAGAATTAAATATATCCTGGTGCATTACATGTATAGTCATTTCACAAGGGTGGTTGTCAAATCCTTTCTAAGCTCATCCAAATCGCACTGAAGCTCGGAAATTTCCAACAATCATAATCATAGAAGGAAGTATCTCCTTGTAAAACGGGTTTTCTGAGAACCTCTATAACATCTGGCAAGTGCAGCTGTGTCACACAATGCTGTCTTGGCGTAGTATACCAACCAATGTCCTTTACCAACAACTGATATAACAGCTCTCTTCATATCATTCCTCCCAGAAAATACCTAAATATCCTTATATCTCTCACCACATTATATACATAATCCGCAAGAGCGTTATTTAAAAGAAAAGCGAATTGAAACAAGTCAGGGCACTCTATCCTCGAACAAGCCTCCTATTTCTATCACTCGCAATTTCCCCATCATATTTGAAAACGAAAAGAATTCTGATTCAAAATGAAATTTATTAAAACGAAGAGTCGGATACCTTAAAAGCAGTTGTTTCTTCCAATGCTTTTTCTCGCAATTTCTCCCTGGATCGAGTTGTTACTGAACGCGTGGTAGCTGCCGATAGCATTATCCCGGACAAATTAAACGGTAATTTCTTTAAGTCCGACCTCATAATTTTGATGTCGGCGGCGGCAAATATCTTGTACATTCTCTTTGCAATGTCGACAGCTTTCACTTTCTGATAGCGCGGCAGTATAAAGTGCCGTTTTGATACATCGAGATAGTTCGGTATCGTCTAATACAACAGTGGGTACAGTCTCGGCAAGTTCGCTTTATTAAAGCAGCTCTTGCGGACTGTATAATATTTTCTTTTATTGTCGCACGGCAGTCCTATCATAAGCTGTATACCGAGAGAAAACCGTATTCTTAATAAGACTGCAGTGCTTGTAAATATCTTCGACGCTATGCCTCGTTTTGAGCTGATTAGAACATCACGGTCAAAGGATTGACACCGAGTTCAATCACGGAAACTTCAAATTTTTGAGATTTTTCAAGAATTTCCATTTATGTAGTCGGGCCTTGTAGACATGAATTTTATCTATTTTTCTGTTTTGCTTTGAATTTAAGCGCTTCCGAAAGGTAAGCGCTTTGAGTTTCTATCGAAAGTCCTGTAAAACTTCCTCCGAAAAATGCAAGTTCTACGGTTTTGGTTATATCGTTCATCGTAGACAAATAAGTTTTATTGTATTTTTAATTTCGCACGGAGACATAGCGTCAGTTTTAGCGGTACTTGATTGCAAAAATACGCAGTCGTTTTGACCAAACCCTTCGTGCGGCATGAATATTGATAATCTGTACTGAATCAAGGGCGTTTCCTCCTCATGACAGAACCGATATCGGTAAGGAAATTCAGGAAAATATTTTATTTCAAGACCTGAAGTTTTACAAAATCGCAAAATATCGTTGAAAATTAGATGTGCGCAAAGGTTGCCGTGAAAGACAAAGAAATTGCCGACTTTCCTGATGCACCACCGATAAAACCATATGGAAATTTTTGGAAGCTCTACATATTTAGGTTCAATCAGTAAAATTTATATCAGGTGCAAGTGATTTTAACGCATCAAACATCCTCTGTCAGATGTAATAGCGTGTTTTAATCCAAAACAGCGATGTTGCATTTAGTATATCCCTCGCTTGACATTTACCTTTATCAAATTCAGCTCGTCTAGCTTTTCTGCTATAAGGTCGAAAGCTGTGTGCTGCAAGTTGTGCACGAAGTATTTGCCAATGCGCACGGCATTATACCCGATGTCAAAAGGATAGGGGATGCGGGAGAATGTAAAGCGTGGTAAACAAAAGAACTCGTCATGCGCAAGTCGAGCACATATAAATGTCGGCGTGCGCGCGAATAGGTTCTTCTATGTTTTATTACGTGTATTGTTGAGATGACAGTTTTGCTGCGTCAGCCGTTAGGAAGCAAGGTGTGCATTTTTCCGATAAGTGAATTGTTTTCATATTATTTTCTTAATTTCTCAAGAGCTTTTTGAAGTCGCAAGGCGGCTCGCATGTGAGCTCCAAGGATTTGTGCGTTACAGGATGCAGGAAGTAAGACCTACGGCATGTAATCGCCCGTCTTTTATACTTTCGCCCGGCGCAAGCGTAAAGTCGTCAGAAAGAAGCGGATACCCGATATGCGACATATGTACTTCTAATTTGGTGAGTCCCTGCCTGTTTCGAGTAAGAGCTTTACAAGAGTATGTTTGTCGAACCGTTCGAGCACTTCATAATGAGTTACGGATGGGGCACCGTTTCCATTACAGCTCGTTTTGCCGAGTCGAGATCCGCCGTCCGATAGGTAAATCTATTACACCCGTATTTTCGGGAATAACGCCGGAAACGATAGCGAGATATGTTTTTGGAAACATTGCCCGCCTTCATATTTTCGTAAATTGTCTTGGTGCATATGAATCCAATTATGAGTAGACCTGTGGTATCCATATCTCATGCGATTGATAAAGCGAATTTTTAAATTCTTCTTGTGCGCACGCATATAAAAACATTATGCCGTTAGCCATGGTATGCATAGGATGACCTTTAGTTGGGGTGAACTACATATCCTGCAGGTTTATTTATGACAAGTAAATCTGCATCCTCGTATACGACTTCAAATGGAATTTCCTCAGGCTCAAAAGTCGCTTGATTCAGAGGGTAGGCATATTGATATTACATCGCCGAGATTGGCTTTTTATACATTTTTCGTGTTTGCCGTTTACAAGGGCAAGACCTCTGCGTTTGATTTTACTCGCGAAAGCGCGAGGAAAAGACAAAGTTTTTGTTTTTAAAAAGTTCAAAATACTGCTTTTCCTATCTCATCTTCGGTAACTATGTGTGTACTTGTACAGCCATTATAAGAACTTACTTTTTACCCTTCCCCCAAAAATCGTATTCATCCATAGCAAGCAATTTGATAACTTTTCAGAAAACGAATTTCAATTTTATTTATGTCATCGAAGTATAATGCGAGATTATCTGCGCTTATACGCACAGGCTGCTGCAACATCCGCTTTCGGTATTACTGAGGGACATGGAAACAGGCAGCATCAAAGAAGATGTAAACGAGCGATAAGCTGTTGTATTCATAGGCGTCGATAGTGTAGCGCATGCTGCATCCTCGATCAACGATTGAGCTCCAAGCGAATAATTGTAGGCGGTACTTCCGAAGGAGTTGCGTACAAGTATACCGTCGCCGCTAAACTTTTGTATGAAGCTGCTCCTGCATGGAAACATCGAGGAATAGGATGCGACAGCTCACCCTCAACGACTATTTCGTTTAGGCATGTAATTGTTTCTGGCTTTGCTCGTTCTTCTGCTTTCACGAGTGCCTCAACCGTAGAAAGCTCCAAAACTTCGTAAGTATTATTTTGAAAGTTGAGTATGAAGTCGGAAAGCTGATCCGCGCGTAATTCCTGATAAAACCCTAAATGCCCCGTGTTTATACCGATAAACGGTGCATCAGGAAAATCGAATTTGTGGATAGCTTCGAGAAATGTCTCCGTCGCCGCTATACAAAACAATCAAAGATGAATCAGGTGTTAGAGCATCTGAAACCCCAAAGCCGGAATCAAGTAATTTTCTTGTCAGGACTTCTTTTTGTTTTAATAGAGTCTGCGGTGGTATTGTTGTGTATTGTAATTAGCTTTTTGCATATTTTCTCCTTTGCCGTTATGAAAGGGTTTCAAGTTCGTTCACAAGTTCGCAATTTATCCATAGCAAGTTTTTATAGGTTCGGAAAGCTCCCATATCTACGCCTGCAATTTTAGAAGCTTAACAGGATAGTTGGATTCGCCCGCAGTCAAGAATTTCAAATACTGTCGCGAGCATGCGCACCTTCAGTCAGTATTTGAGAGATAGCGGTAGCGGCACTGTAAACCGGTAGCGTACTGATAAACATAAAAACGCATTGTAAAATGAGGTATTCGAGACCATTCGTAGCGGATGAAATCGTCATAAACGACATTGTTTCCAAAAATATTTTTTATTTAATTTTTCGTATTCATCACATAGGAATTCGAGCGGTAAGACTTTCGCCGCGTTCGACAGCTTCGTGAGTTAGCAGCTCAAATTTCTGCGAACATGGTTTGTCTACAACAGTGTAGTTCGGAATTCTTCTATATGTAGTGCACTAAATATTTCTAAAAATCAGGATCGACAGATGGAGCAAGTGGTTACTAAGTAAGGATTCGTTTACCGTAGATGCGACCTCTGTCAAAAATAGAGTGTCCGCCATATACAAAAGGCCGCGCAGCTCTTGTATAAAGAGAGTGCATCGAGTGCCCCATTTCGTGAACTAAAGTAAACACATCCTTGAGCATATTTGAAAAATTTAACAGTATAAACGGTTTGCTGTCATAGCTTCCAAAGCTGTACGCACCACTGGTTTTACCTGTATTTTCATATACATCTATCCAGCCCGAGTTAACACCGCATGTCAGCTTTTCTATGTAATCGTTACCAAGCGGAGCGAGAGCTTCCTTCATTAGTTTTACAGCATCTTCATATGTGTAATTTACATTTGGCAACTTTACAAGCGGAGCGTAAACATCGTACATGTGAAGCGCATCAACGCCGAGATTCTTTTTTCGAAGGTCCATATATTTGTACATGGTAGGGAGTGTTTCGTTTACGATTTTGATTAAATTGGTGTAAACGGAAACGGGAATATTATCTCCGCAAAGCGATGCTATAAGAGAACTTTCGTATTTTCTGATTTTTGCACTCACCGCATCGGTTTTTGTGTTGTAGTTATAGGTTGTAGCTATCGTATTGATATGGTTTTTATATGCGGTATACATAGCTTCATATGCGTTTTTTCTAAGCATTCTGTCGTCCGATTCCATATAGTTTATGAAATTACCGTGGCTTAGAGGATGCAAAATGTCGTTTGAATCCTTGATTTCACCGAAAGACAGGTCAGCGTTGTTGAGCATGGTGAATATATCGTTGGTAGAAGATGTTACTTCGCTCATATTTGCGAGCAGATTTTCTTCAGCTTCGGATACACGTGAGCTTTTTCGGCAAAATATTGATTTTAAGAGATGTTCGTAAAATTCTAAATCGGGTTCTTCAGCTAAAAATTTCAATATTTTCATAGGAAGCAGATAGAAGCTCAGGTGTAAAACGACAGATTGGCAGATATTTCGCAAGCAAAGAGTGGCATTTGTCTGCCATAGCTTGATATGTATCTACGGTATTATCTTCGTCGCGTTTCATGCAAAACATAGACTTTTTCTGCGATTTGCCAAATTTTATCTTTTTCCTGCAATGCCGATAGCAATGTCTTGGCATCTTTGGTAAGAGAACCTTGATATTTTTTGTAGTCATCCGATAGATTGATAGCCTTCTCATAATCTGCTTCCCAAGCAGTGTTACTTGAAAACATGCTTTCGATATCCCATTTGAATTGATTTTCTATTTCGTCGCGGTTTTAAAAGTTTTGTCCATTACAGTATCCTTTCATTTGAATAGTTGTTTTACTATAGTTAAACTAAAAATCTCACATAATATGAGATTTTCAGCCTGCTGTATTTAACGAGGAGAAAGCTCTAATGTATGAGCTGAAAAACTGCCTCGAACGGTTCCTTTTGTTTGATAAAGCGATTTGTCGGCGTTTTCCAAAGCGGAAGACAAAGACATATGCGGTGTAACTTCCGTAGCGCCGATTGATAGGGAAGTCCAATACGGTTTGATTATCGTTTGTCAAAGTAGTACTGCGCTGATATATGGAGGTTATTATAAAGAGTATATAATGACATATAAGTTTATCATAATAGTTTGAAAAATTTCGACGACGGATTTTACCGTCTGATAATTGATAACTGAATAAAAATTCCGTAATTCATATCAAAAATATTATGAAATGAAAATTGTGGTAAAAATAGTATATGACATATGTCAAGTTTTTATATGAGGAGGAAAGAAATATGGCAGACGGAAAATTTACAAAGGCGATAGTTAGAAAGCCTTGCAGAGCAATGCTGGACGGTATAACCAATTATTTTGCAGAGGGTAAACCCGTTTATGAAAATGCGCTGAAACAACACGAAAAATATGTTGAGGCATTGAAAGAATCTGGACTTGATGTGCTTGTACTCGAGCTCTCGAAGAATATCCTGATTCGTGTTTCGTAGAAGATCCTGCTGTTGTAATGGAGCATCGTGCGATACCACAACCGCAAGAGAATCGAGAAACGGAGAGAAAAATCACATTCTTCCTGCAATCAAGAAGTTTTATGACGAGGATAAAATATTCTATATACATGCTCCCGGCACGATGGAAGGTGGAGATGTAATGAGGGTAGGCAACCATTTTTATATAGGTATGTCGGATCGAACAAACGAGGAAGCTGCAAGACAGTTTAACGAGATCGTTGACGTACCCGGCTATACTTTCTTCGACAGTTCCCGTAACGGAAGGTCTTCACCTAAAAGATTTTGCAATATATCTTGAAAACAACAATCTACTTGTTACCGAGATTATGAACGAAATCCCTGAATTTAAAGATTTCAACAGATATATTATAGAACCGGAGGAAGTATATGCTATAAACAGCTTATATATCAACGGTACGGTAATAGTTCCCGAGGGTTATCCTAAAACGCAGAAGCTGATTGAGGATTTGGGATATCCGATTAAGCTGGTGGATTCGGGAGAATATAGAAAAATAGACGGCAGCTTGACTTGTTTGTCGCTTAGGTTTTAGAATATACCGCAATCCGAAAATAAAAGGTTGCGGTATTTTAGATTTAGAATTTGCTGGCAAGCTCGACGGTTCGACAGACTCCGTCGGTATTTTGTATCTCGCCCGCAGAGTATACGCCTGTTACAAGTACACTGCCTTTATATTGCCAGTTCAATATCTCAAACATCAGTTTGAAAGAGGTTAAAAGACCTGCATATATGGAGGCGTCGGGCTCCTCGCAGCATGAGATGAGCGCACATTCTTTATTCGATAAGTCCTTTTGCGTAACATAAAAAGAAAAGAATTTATCTATTACCGCCTTGAGCGCTGAAGGCATGGAAAACCAGTAGAGCGGTGTAATAAATACGACAGCATCAGCTTTTTCAACTCGGGCGCAAGTAAATTAAAATCGTCGTCAAATGAGCAGGCTTTTCGTGGAAAAACAAGTTTCACATGCGTGGCATATACCTACATTCATAAATGATGCGTCGAATTCTTACGACATCGTGTCCGTTAGTTTGTTACGGTTTTTATAAACTTCTGTGAAGTGTAAAAAGTATTTCCGTCTTTTCTTGGACTTACTGTAATTATCAATATTCTTTTCTCTAGCTTGCCTCCTTTATTGTCCATTATAACAAATACAATAGAATATTGCCAGTTTATTTTTATATCAAAAACGGTTTGACTAAAGTATATGAATAAGGGTATAATCAGATAAATATATAATTTGAGGAAAAATATGAACGATAGAATAGATATAAGAGCATTTTTATCTAGGACTTGATGAAATGTTTAAAAAAGGCGGTAGTGCGGAAATACGCAGCTATATGAAAGACTGGCTTAGGGAAGCGGAATTGAAAAACGATATAGGCGGAATAATTGCGGTGAGCAATGAGCTTGGCGGACTTTGCAGAGCAATGGGAGAAAATTCGGAAGCAAAAGAGCTTTATATTTCCGTTCTTGAAAAATTAGAACTGATAGGTATGAAAAATACGGAAAACTATGTTGTAGCTCTAATAAATATGGGAGATGTATATTTTTATTCCGGCGAACACAAGGCAGCACTCGACATATTCCTGCGTGCAAAAAAAATACTCGAAGATTATAAGCTGAACGGCGATTACAGAATGGCTGCATTATGCAACAATATCAGCATGATATATAGAGAAGAAGGAAAATTTTCAGAAGCGGAGGAAGCACTTGATATTGCGTTTAACATTATCAAGGGACTACCTGAATGTAGAGGAGAACTTGCTACGACATATGTCAATTTGGGTGAGCTTCAAGTTAGGCAAAAATAAGCTGGTTATGGTGAAGGAGAGCTTCTGAAGCTATCAAGATATACGTGGAAAGCACAAACGGGAGGGATGTGCATTATTCGTCCGCTGCCGGAATGGGAGAGGTTTGTTTTTTAAAAGGCGAACTTGCCGAAGCGGCAAATTGGTATCAAAAGGCACTGGAACTTATAGAGCGTGATTTTGGAATAACCGATTACTATAAACTGGTCGAAAACAACTTGAAAAAAGTGAAAAATGCTATGTAATTCTTTTCGTAGCTTAGATAGGAGGGCAATATGAAAGGCCTTGAAATTTCAAAAGCGTATGCGCAGGAGTATGGAATTCCTATGCTTCTTGACAAATTCTATCAATATATGAATAAAGTTGCAGTGGGACTTGTAGGCGAGGGCTCCGAGTGCTTCGGATTTGATGATCAATTTTCGCAAGACCACGATTTCGGTGCCGGATTTTGCATATGGCTACCGGAGGAAGAGTATAGTAAAATAGGCGCGCAACTGCAAAACGCATACAATGAACTGCCGAAGAATTATATGGGCTACGAAAGAAAAAGCACTTATCACGGAGCGGACAGAGTAGGCGTGATTTCAATACAGCACTTTTATAGTAGATATATAGGACTTGATCGTGCTCCGCGTGACAATATGGAATGGCTCAGAATACCCGAAACATTTCTTGCAACGGCGACAAATGGGCAGGTGTTTTTGGACAATTTGGGTAAGTTCTCGGATATACGAAGCACATTGCTTGGATTTTATCCGAAAGATGTAGTTAAAAAGAAAATAGCGGCACGACTTGCAGTTATGGCACAGTCAGGACAGTACAACTATATGCGAAGCATAAATAGAGGAAGCAATGAGGCTGCATATATGGCTTGCAACGAGTTCGTGAAAGCCGCCTTATCAATTATATACTTAATAAATGAGCATTATATGCCTTTTTATAAGTGGTCGTTCAAGGGACTTGAAAAATTGACAAAGCTAAAAGGAGCGGCATCGAAAATTATTAGGTCTTATCGGAATTTGTGATAATTTAGAAAATGCAGCACGAAAGCAGCAGATTATAGATGAAATTTGTAATGAAATAGTATGTGAGTTGAATTTACAAGGATTTACAAGAACAACCGATACATTTTTAGAAACTCACGGACTCGAAATCATGGATACTATTGAGGATTCCAGATTAAGGAATATGCATATTATGCTCGATGCAAGATGAGGGTGATATAATGAGAAGCGAAATCAAAATAAACAACACCGAAAAAGACGGACTCATAAACAATATTATCGAAACGGAGTGGTTCTTTTTTGATAATGTTAATAATACAGGCGGCAGAGCTTGGTGTCAAGATGACGAGTGGGCTTTTTATGTAAATAGATACAGTCAATTCAATCCTTTTAGTGTTGAAACTTTGGAAAGTTACAAAGGAGATTTGGATTTGGCACTTTCCGAGGGGAGGAATGTAATCACAGAAAAATATGCATATATGATGGAATTTACGGATTTCGAATATTATCAAAAGCATCTGAAAGATAATATTCCTAAGGTCTCTGCAGAAAAAGAGCAACTTGTAAATCTAATAGCGGATATTTTGGTGGAAGAGGAAAAGAAATTCGAAGTAGAGTACCCGCTGTTTTCATCAAAAGGGGAAGAAAAATCGAAGGAGATTCTGAATACGCTACATTTAGGGTATATGCAGTAGGAGAACTCAAAACTTATTCTACAAACTACTTGTGCTATATTTTGCCGATTTAGCGAAAGCTGCAAAAGGAAACAGGAATATTTCAAAAGAAATCCATGAAATGACAGCGAGGTTTTACGGTTACAAAAATATTGAGGGACGCGGAAAACAAAAATAAAATAGACAACTTACGGAGACTTATGCTATGGATTTAGAAAAGGGTAATAAACTTTATTCAATAGGAGAAGTTAGCGAAATTTGCGATATTTCAAAAAAAGCGCTTCGATTTTACGATAAAATAGGCATTATTTCACCGACACACATATCGCAGACAAACGGATATAGATATTATAGCAATGATATTTTGTATTTCGTTCCTATAATCGAGATATTTTAAACAGATGGGCTTTAAGCTGGAAGAAATGAAAGCGTTTTTGGACAGCAGCTCGTATGATGTTTGTGAGAGAGGGTTTCGCAGCAAGCTCATGGAACTAAAAAGCAAGGAAGAAGAAATACGAGTTCGTATACTTCTGTAAGCGATTGGTACAATTTGATACTGGAAGCCGAAAGTGTGTGCAAAAATAAAAGCAGGGGAAGTATCGGTAAAGTTTATCCAACCGCTTACAGCATGTTATTTAGAGCAGGATTTCTCATATGATTACCAACAAACAATTATAAATATTCCGTGGACAAATTATCTTAAATCTATAGATGCGGAGATAACGGGAGCGGTTATTGTCGAGTATGCAAGTGCAAAAGACAAAATGGCAAAAAAACCTGTAAAGTATCGAATTTTTACAAAAATATCAGGCCCTTGCAGATGTAGCCGTGATGAGCATCTGGGGAGATATGGCGCATGTTGTTACCACATCGGAAATCATGAAGATATAAATAGGACATACGAAAGAATATACGAGTGGGCAGAGCTGAACGGATATGAATGTGGCGAAAAATCGGTAGAAAGATATGTTACGGATTATTGGACTATTAGAAACCCTAATGTATTTGTTACAGAAATATCAGTCAATGTAAAGAAAAAGACAAGGGGTGAGGCAAAAACAATACCCTATAGGGGAATGTTTTTGCCTCGTCAAATCTACAACAAATAAATCATATAATAAAACCCGCAAAAATACTTGTTTGCGGGTTTTCGTGAACTTTTATAAAAACATGAGATGTTACGTGCGTTTTTCGGTATAATTCATTATATATTATATATCATATATCATTTTAAAAATAACAAATATAGAGGCTATTCATTATCTCACTTTTGTATTAACTTGCTATATAAATTATTTTTAAAAGATTGTTGACATTCCTCTATAGAGTATCGGTTATTATTATAGTATATTATGATGATATAGTAGTAATCATTACTATAGTCAATTATTTAACAATGATTGGCAAAGAAAATGGAGGAATAATTTCTATGAGCGAAATTAACAACACAGCTGCGCTGGAAGCCAGAAAACAGATGGCGCTTGCGTTCAGAAAAAAAGGTATTTTTATTGCTTTACTTAGGATTCCTTTATGGAGGTTACACCGCATTTCTTACTCAAGGAATGGCATCGGGTGTATGGGCAGGTTGGTATGGAGCAAAAAGCGGACTTACAGCGTTTGCGGTAGTTTACATACTTTCTGCAGTCGGAGCTGCCGTAAATGATATATGCTCGGCAATCTGGTCGCTGTTTTATGCAGGACTTATCGGCAGACTTGGGGATTTCGCGAGAGCATTACAGACAAAACCGGGAAAGATTTTGATAGTTGCAGCCATTATCGGCGGGCCTTTGGCATCAACTTGCTATGTAATAGGACTTCAAATGGCAGGTTCTATAATAGTTCCTATAGCTGCACTAATCGCGGCAATAGGCGCAATCATAGGTAGATTCCTCTACAAGCAGAAGCTCACAGGCGGTATGATAGGAGGAATCTTATTTGTTTTGCAGCGGCTGTAATCATAGGTCTGTTCGGATACGGAATTCCTGAGGACGGAATTGCAGGAACAGTCGGAAATATGAGCGGTGAAGCTGCACTCGGTATGGCAGCGGCGTTCCTTGCAGCACTCGGCTGGGGTATTGAGGGTGCAGTTGGCGGATATGCTTGCTGTATGGTAGATACGGAGGTTGCTATTTGTATCAGACAGGTTACGTCAGGGATAGTGAAAGCAGTAGTACTTTGTTCGCTTCTTTCGATAATCGGAGGAGAGAGCATAGGGGCCGGAATCACACTGGTAGGACAGGCTCTTACGGATGCACCGTCAGTTTGGATGTTCTTCGTTGCAGGTATATTTGCATCGTGGTCGTTTAAATTCTGGTACAAAGGAGCGTCTATGTGCGGAGCTGCTTTAGGTATGGGTTGCAACGGTACATACGCATTCTGGGGACCTGCTTATTGCCTTGTTATTTGTGGCTTGATTTTCAAAGGCGACGGATTCATGCTTGCATGGCCTGCATGGGTGGGAGCGCTTATAATGGTAGGGTGGTATATTACTTCTTGCTATTTCCCAGGATAGAGCTAATAAGGCACAATAAATAAGGAGGGCGAAGGAATATGAGAACATTATTTGCAGCTATGCTGAAGAATTTTTCAGAGAATGTAGACAAGGATTTAAGCAGAGCGGATGTACAGGAAGCACTTAAAGATACATATAGCGGATTTAAAGCGTTCAAGGACCATGCTATGGACGAGGCGCTCATGACTGCTTGCTCAAATGCAATCATTCACGAGAGTAAATATGAACTCGATAAAAACGGGAAACTGATAATTTATTACGCTTGCACAAAAGATGAAGCGGCAGTAATTGACAGTTACCTTCAATAGTTGAAAGGAGAATTTTGACATGAGATACTATGCGGAAGAAGCACTGGGGTTACTTGAGACAGTAGGCATGGTTCCCGCACTTGATGCTTGCGACAAAATGTTAAAAGCGGCGGATGTTGAACTGATTTCATACGAAAATGTGGGTTCAACTTTAGTTACAATCATGATAAAAGGTGATGTAGCTGCCGTAACGGCTGCGATTAAAGCGGGAGCAGAGGCGGCAAGTGCGATAGGCAAATTGACGGCAACACAGGTTATCCCAAGACCTATTAAGCCGATTGGCGATATCGTATCCATATACGATATTGACGAAATGTAAGAAAGGAGATACTAAGCATGGCAAAAGGAGCAGAAGCGTTAGGACTGGTAGAAACTTACGGTATAGTGTTTGTAATTTATGCGGCGGATGCGATGGTAAAGGCGGCGGATGTTGAGCTTATAGGTTTTGAGAATACGGCATCGGGCTATATCTCCGTTCTTGTAGAAGGCGATGTAGGAGCGTGTAAAACAGCAGTTGAAGCCGGAGTAAAAGCGGTTCAGGAAATGGGAACGGAGCCGTACAGCTATGTTGTTATAGCAAGACCGCACGAAGCATTAAGAAAAATAACAGCCCTTTATAAGGTTGACAAATTATTACCTTACAAGACACAAGAGTAAAAGTAAGGAGCAAAGGAGAGAGGCAAATGAATATGAAAATTATCGATAATGATTTGCTCTCCGTTCAGGAAGCTCGTATATTGGTGGAAAATGCGAGGGAAGCACAAAAACAGCTTGCGACATTTCCACAGGAAAAGCTGAATGAAATCGTAGATAAAGTGGCGAGCACCGCATCAAAGCACGCCAGAGAATTAGCGGAGATGTCTTGCGATGAAACCGATTATGGAACATGGCGGGATAAAGTATATCAAAGAAATCGTTTCGTTTTGCGATTACTTTACCTACACAAATTCAGAGATATGAAATGCGTCGGGAATCATGCAAAAAGGATGAAACAAAAAGATTATGGATGTCGGGGTTCCTCTAGGGGTGTAATACGTAGGACTTTGTCCGGCAACAAAGTCCCGTGTCTACTACTATATATAACACACTGATTGCTATAAAGTCGGGAAATGCGATAGTTTTTTTCGCCCCATCCGAGAGCTAGGAAAACAGCGTCAAGACTGCTTGATATTCTGATAGAGTGCAGGGCAACGGAGTGCGGATTGCCCTGAAGGGGCGCTTTGCGTATCTGCACACGGTAACACCGCAGGGAGCGGCAGAGATGATGAATCACAAGTTTACATCTTTGATACTGAACACAGGAGTACCGGTATGCTAAAAGAGCATAGTACGGGAAAAGCCCGGTGATTTACGGAGGAAACGGAAAGCGGTCCCGCATTTATCGAACGAACTGCAAATATTCGTCAAGCTGTACGCGACATAATAACAAGCAAAACTTTCGATAACGGTGTAGTATCGGCGGCGGAGCAAGCGATTAGAAGTTGACAGCTGCGTGGCAGATGAAGTGAAGCGCGAGCTTGAAAATAACGGCGGTTATTTTTATGAGCGAGGATGAAGCGGCTAAAACTTGCAAGCATTTTGTATTATCAAAACGGAGAAGCAAATTCGGAAACCGTAGGTAAAAAGTGCAATATATTTGGCAAAGAAAGCCGGATTTACTGTACCGCCCGCGACTAAAGTGCTTTTATCGCCGCAAAAATATGTATCGGAAAGCAATCCGTATTCGAGAGAGAAACTATGTCCGGTACTTGCTTATTACATCGAAGAAGACTGGATGCACGCCTGTGAAAAAGTGTATAGAACTGCTTGTCTCGGAAAACAAAGGACATACGCTTGTTATCCACTCAAATGACGAAGAAGTAATCAAACAGTTCGGCACTGAAAACCGATTGGGAAGAATGCTTTGTAAATACTCCGGCGGTATTCGGAAGTATGGGGGACTACAAATCTTTTTCCTCGCGATGACACTTGGCAGCGGTCTAAGAGGAAAAGGAATGACTTCCGACAATGTATCTCCTATGAACCTAGTGTACATAAGAAAAGTAGGATACGGTGTCAGAAGAATAGAACAGATGGGCATTGGAGCCAATGAAAGTGCCGATATCAACATTTCAGGTATTAAGAATACCAACTTGAATGAAGAAGAGCTTAAAAAATATGTGAAATGTTGTTAGAAGTTATATCAAAAGAATAAATAGAAAAGAGAGGTAAGTAGTTTTTGGATATTCGTGATTTTTCAAACAAACTCGCAGAGGCAACTCAAAACATGTCTCCAGAGGAAAGAGAATCTTTAATGAAGATGTTTCAGTCAGTTGCAGGAGATATTGCAAACATTCCGACAAGCTCGGTCAGCGATAAACCCATATATTATTCATCAACAGCAGCAGCTACTACGCAAGTAGATGCTGACGGTGTGCCATTAGGACCGACACAGCGTATAGTAAATTTGAAGGCGAACTTTTTGAAGCAAGTGCCTTCGATCACCACTTATAGAGCTCGTGCGGTAACACAGATAACGAAAGAAAATCCGGGAATGCCTCCGATACTTCTTCGTGCAAAGTGTTTCAGATATTGCTGCGAAACGGCACCGCTTGTAATTCAGGATGACGAGCTGATTGTAGGTGCACCGAATGGATCTCCTAGAGCAGGTGCGTTTTCCCCTGATATTGCTTGGAGATGGATGGTAGACGAGATAGATACTATCGGAACGCGTGATCAGGATCCGTTCTATATCTCAGAAGAAGATAAGAGGATAATGAGAGAGGAACTGTTCCCATACTGGAAAGGTAAATCGGTTGACGAATATTGCGAAAGCCAATATCGTGAGGCCGGAGTTTGGGAGCTTTCGGGCGAATCGTTCGTTTCAGACTGCTCGTACCATGCAGTAAACGGTGGTGGGGACTCGAACCCGGGATACGATGTAATCCTTATGAAAAAGGGTATGCTTGATATCCAGCAGGAAGCAAAAGATCATCTCGCAAAACTCGATTACGAAAATCCGGATGACCTTGAAAAAATATATTTCTACAAGGCTTGCATAGAAACTACAGAAGGTGTTATGGCATATGCAAGAAGAATGTCGCAGTATGCGGCTGAGCTTGCGGCAAAAGAGACAAATCCAAAGAGAAAAGAAGAACTTATTAAAATTTCAGAGGTAAATGCCCGAGTTCCTGCACTCAAACCGGAAACTTTCTGGGAGGCAATTCAGTCGGTATTTACAGTAGAGTCGCTTCTTCCTGTTGAAGAAAACCAGACAGGTATGTCCATAGGAAGAGTTGACCAGTATATGTATCCATATTACAAAGCGGATATAGATTCGGGAAGAATAAACAATTACCTTGCATTTGAGCTTGCAAGCTGTATGCTTGTAAAAATGTCTGAAATGATGTGGGTAACAAGCGAAGGCGGCTCAAAATTCTTCGCAGGCTATCAGCCGTTTGTAAATATGTGCGTAGGCGGACTTACAAGAGACGGAAGAGATGCTACAAACGAACTCACTTATCTATTGATGGATGCTGTAAGACATACAAAGATTTATCAGCCGTCGCTTGCTTGCAGAATTAACAACAAATCACCGCAAAAGTACATGAAAAAAATCGTTGATGTAATTCGTGCAGGTATGGGATTCCCTGCTTGCCACTTTGACGATACGCATATTAAGATGATGCTTGCTAAGGGAATATCTATAGAAGATTCAAGAGACTATTGCTTGATGGGATGCGTAGAGCCTCAGAAATCCGGCAGACTTTATCAGTGGACATCTACTGCATATACTCAGTGGCCAATTTGTATAGAACTTGTTCTAAATCATGGAGTACCTTTATGGTATGGCAAGGGTTTGCCCAGATCTTAGAGATCTCGATCAGTTCAAAACTTTGAGCAGTTTGATGCAGCTGTAAAAAGAGCAAATTAAGTACATTACAAAGTGGACTGCCGTTGCAACGGTGATTTCACAAAGAGTACACAGAGATTTAGCTCCAAAACCGCTTATGTCAATCATGTTTGAAGGTTGTATGGAAAAAGGTAAGGATGTATCGGCAGGCGGAGCAATGTATAATTTTCGGACCCGGAGTTGTTTGGTCCGGACTTGCTACATATGCGGATGCTATGGCTGCAATCAAAAAGTTGGTGTTTGACGAAAAGAAATACACTTTGAAGCAGTTAAATGAAGCTCTTGTAGCTGACTTTGTAGGATATGAGCAGATAAAGGCTGATTGTCTTGCAGCACCTAAGTATGGTAACGATGACGACTATGCGGATTTGATTGCTGCAGAGCTTATAAACTTTACAGAATCCGAGCACAGAAAGTACAAGACACTGTACTCCATATTGAGCCACGGTACACTTTCAATTTCAAACAATACACCGTTCGGTCAGATGACAGGTGCTACGGCAGGAGGAAGAGCTGCTTGGACACCACTTTCAGACGGTATTTCACCTACACAGGGTGCAGACTTCAAGGGCCCTACTGCTATCATCAAAACGATTTCGAAACTCGCAAACGACAATATGAATATAGGTATGGTACACAATTTCAAGCTCATGGCGGGACTTTTGGATACGCCGGAAGGAGAAAACGGTATCATAACACTTCTGCGTACAGCGTGTGCATTCGGTAACGGAGAAATGCAGTTCAACTATATGGACAACAATACTCTTCTTGAAGCGCAAAAGCATCCTGAACAGTATAAGGACTTGGTAGTTCGTGTAGCCGGATACAGTGCGTTCTTTACTGAACTTTGCAAGGATGTACAGGACGAGATTATAAGCAGAACTATGCTTACAAAATTCTAAGAAACGAGCTCCGAAGGATAGGAGATAAATTTACATGAATAACAACGGAACAAAGATGGCGGAACGTAAAGCCTTCATCTTTAACAAGCAAAAATACAATATGTATGATGGTCCCGGCGTTAGAACAATGGTGTTTTTCAAAGGTTGTCCGCTTAGGTGCAAGTGGTGCGCTAATCCGGAAGGACTTCTTAGAAAATACCAGATAATGTTCACTGCTGCAAATTGCGTAGGATGTCGGGCCTGCGTTCCGGTGTGTCCGCAAGGAATACATAGCTTCAATGAAAGTGGAGAACATATAGTTAACCATGATATTGATTGTATCGGTTGCGGAGAATGTGTGAAGGCGTGCTATTACGCAGCGTTAAAAGTAGCAGGAGAACAGGAAACAATCGAAAACCTGTTTGATTATGTCGAAGAAGATAGAGCTTTTTACGACCAATCGGGTGGAGGGGTTACTCTTGGAGGAGGCGAAGCTACGGCGCAGCCCGAAGCAGCTCTCAGTTTGCTTCAAGTTTGTAAACGCGAAGGTATCAATACTGCTATTGAAACATGCGGATATGCACAAAAGGAAACGATTATGAAGTTGGCTGAGTTTGTCGATTTGTTCTTGTTTGATATTAAAAATATCAACTCGGAAAAACATCAAGAATTGACAGGTGTCAGAAACGAAGTTATCCTTGAAAATTTGAAAGAACTTTTGGAACATAGATACAATGTAAAAATAAGGATGCCTATGCTGAAAGGTTTAAACGACAGCAAAGAGGAAATACAGGGCGTTATAGAATTTCTGATGCCGTACAAGGATGCAAAGAATTTCAAAGGAATAGACCTTTTACCTTACCATCAAGCTGGGAGTGAAACAAATACAATCAATTAGGAATGGATTATCCTATACAGGAAGATCCGAGCCTAAGCGAAGAAGATTTGGACAGAATTGAAGGCTGGATTAAAGAATATGATTTTCCGGTTGCGGTTATCAGACACTAGAATTGAAAGAAAGGTATATGAATGGGAGTAATAAATGATAAAGCGGTAGAGCGTATAATACAGGAGTCGGTTCCGGGTAAGCAGGTTACTATTGCACATGTTATTGCTTCTCCAATGAAAAGTATTTACGACAGGCTTGGCATCGACGATCAGGGGAGCGATAGGAATATTGACTTTGACACCTTACGAAACGGCGATAATAGCGGCGGATATTGCAACCAAGACGGCTGACGTCGAAGTGGGATTTTTGGATCGCTTTACGGGTTCGGTGGTTATAACAGGAGATGTTCAAAGTGTTGAAACGGCACTTACGGCTGTAACGGAAACGCTTTGTAATCTTCTTGAGTTCACTACGGTTCCGGTTACGAGGACATGAGAAAAAAGAGAATTATGGTCATCGGACCGAGAGGCTGCGGTAAAACGTCTTTGGTAAATGTTTTAAACAATTATGACGGACCGCTTAGAAAGACTCAGGATACGATATATACCGACAAAACAATAGATGTACCAAGCGCATATATCGAGAATGTCTGGATGTATAAGCATATGATAGCACTTTCGCAAGATGCGTCATGCATGATTTTGATGCTCGACCAGTCGCGGTGCACGGAAGTTTATTCGCACGGATTTGCAAGAGCTTTTCGATGCCCTGTAATAGGTGTAGTAACAAAGGCTGATGTGAGTCCCGAAAATGAAGATATATGTAAAAGACAGCTTGGCGCTATACGGAGTTAGAGAACCTTATTTTAACATTAACCTTCAAAATAAAGAGGGTATTGAAGAACTGGAAAATTATTTACAATGTCTTACGACTACAAATTGAAAGGAAGTGAGCGCATGAAAAAACTGATTTCTGCCAAAGCGGTAGAAGCTCTGGGGAAACAGGGACAGAAAGTAATATGTATAGATAAAGATACAATAATTACACCGTCGGCGAAGGATGTTGCCGCCGAGTATGGTATTGAATTTAAATCCGGTACATATGAAGCATCAGGTACTTGCACAGAGAATAAGGCTTGTTGTACTAATGATGGCGGCATTGATAGAGAGGTTATCTATAATGCTGTAAAAGCACTCGTTGAAAAAGGAATGCTTGGAAGCCTTTTGAGTAAACTTGGCGAAGATGTTGCGTATGTTTCAGAGGGAGATGCAAATCTTAAACTGGTGCGCGGCAATACGGCGAAGTGGGAAGTAGCTGGACACAGGAAACCCTGCTAATAAAGTGTTCTACAACGAACTGGTTACAGCAAATGACGGCAGCAAAATGAATGCAGGCTTTATTACAATCGAAAAGTGCGAATTCCCTTGGGAGTGTGCTTGTCAGGAGCTTTATTATGTGATAGAAGGAACGCTTACAATAGAATCGAATGGAAAAGTTTATACAGGACATTCGGGAGATTGTTTCTTCTTCCAAAACGGAGCAAAACTGAAATTCGGTTCTCCGGATAAAGTGAAGGCATTTTACGCTACTCACTGATTTTTGAAAAAAATAAAACAGTTACTTGATAAATAAAAATATTATTTAAAAGTAAAGAAATATCAAAAAGGAGGTGCCACAAAATAATGGGAAATATGGATTATGATTTGAGGTCCGTACAAGAAGCAAGAGATCTGGCAAGACTTGGAAAGATTGCAACTCAGCAAATTGCACATTATAGCGACGAACAAATTGATAAGATTCTTCGCAATATGGTTCGTGTGGCTGAAGCAAATGCGGTTATGCTTGCTCAAATGGCAGTTGAAGAAACGGGCTTTGGTAAGGTAGAAGACAAAACTTACAAAAATCACATGGCTTCAACTATCCTTTATAACGCTATGAAGGATATGAAAACAAACGGAATTATTGGAGAAGATCCTGCAAAGGGAATAATAGAGGTTGCGGATCCGGTTGGACTGCTTATGGGTATAGTGCCGTCGACAAATCCTACATCTACTACTATTTACAAGGCAATGATTGCTATTAAAGCAAGAAACGGAATTGTATTTTCGCCGCATCCGTCGGCTGCCAAGTGTACGCTCAAAGCTGCACAGCTAATGGCGCAGGCGGCAGTAGAAGCGGGTGCACCGGCAAACATTATAGGCTGCATATCGATGCCGTCGATGCAGGCTACAGATGAGCTTATGCACTGCGAAGAAGTTAAAATGATAATAGCAACAGGCGGTCCGGGAATGGTTAAAGCTGCTTACAGTGCGGGAAAACCTGCGCTTGGAGTAGGAGCCGGAAATTCACCTGCATATATCGAAAGAACTGCAGATGTTAAGCAAGCTGTTACTAATATCATGGCAAGTAAGACGTTTGATAACGGTACTATTTGTGCTTCCGAACAGTCTATAATCTGCGAAGAATGTAATAAAGATGCAGTTATTGCCGAATTTAAGGCACAAGGTGCTTACTTTATGACTGAAGACGAAACGAATAAGGTTTGCAAGCTCTTATTCAAGAACGGTCATACTATGAATGCTAAATTCGTAGGAAGAACAGCACTCGTAATAGCTGAAGCTGCAGGCATATCCGTTCCGCTAAACACTAGAGTGTTGATTGGAGCGCAAGGAGGAGTAGGCGACGGTTATCCGCTTTCTTACGAAAAATTGACAAGTGTACTTGCATTTTATGTTGTAAGAGATTGGCACGAAGCATGCGAGCTTAGTATCAAGCTACTTCAAAACGGTATCGGACATACTATGAGTTTGCATACAAACGATAGAAATATTGTGCTTGAGTTCTCTGTAAAACCGGCTTCAAGAATTTTGGTTAATACAGGAAGCACAATGGGAGGCACCGGAGCAAGCACATCGCTATTCCCGGCGTTTACACTGGGCTGCGGAACTATGGGCGGAAGCTCTGTTTCTGAAAATGTAGGACCTTTGCAGCTTGTAAATATCAAAAAAGTTGCTTACGGAATCAAAAATTGCACAACACTGGCAGTTGACGATCCTACATTTAATCATCCTGAACTTGCAGGGGCAGGAGCAACTACCGGAAGCTGTATGACAATGTCGAGCTGCGGAAAACCTATACCGCCGGCACCTACGGTACCGGTTACCGCAAATTGCGGAAGCACTGCGACATATTTATCACCGGCTGAATATCAAAGGGGTAACAGCGGAATTACATATGGAACAGGTTGCGGATGCGGTTCCACAAACGCAAATGTACCGTCAGCTTCTGATCAGCCGATAGATACGGCAGAACTTACCAATATGATAAATGCTTTGGTAAGCGCAATGAAAGGCGAATAATCGCAAAAACGATTTTAAAAATAAATATTATAATTAAAAAGTTTTCTAGGAGGAAAAAGATGACTAAAGATGCATTAGGAATGATCGAAAACAAAAAGGTTTGGTAGGTTCAATAGAGGCAGCGGATGCTATGGTAAAAGGTTGCGAATGTTTACCTAATCGGTAAAGTGCATGTGGGTGGAGGACTTGTAACTGTAATGGTTAGAGGAGATGTAGGGAGCTGTAAAGGCTGCAGTAGATGCAGGAGCAGCTGCGGCAGAAAGGAGTTGGAGAACTTGTTTCTGTTCATGTAATTCAAGACCTCATGGCGAGGTTGAAACAATTCTTCCTACTCATGGAGGAGACAAGTAATAGCTTTAGGTTTACTTGAAAAATTAAATTAAAAAGCTCGGTGTCGCGCCGAGCTTTTTAAACATTTATCTAAAAGTCATTTAGATTTGTGAATTATAGATACATGTTTAACAGTTATAGGAATTATTTGAAGTTGTTTGCATAAAAAGTGATTAAATTTAAAGCAACATGGTATATACTATAAAGAAAAGAGCTTTGTAACAATATTTTTACATAAAAGTTATTATGCGAGGAGAATTGTATGAAGATTATTACTATAAGTCGTGAATTCGGTTCAGGGGGAAGAGAAGTTGGAAAACGTCTTTCTGAGCTTCTCGAGTTTGATTATTATGATAGTGAAATATTGACGGTTGTTGCGAATCATAGCGGTATGAATCCTGAATATGTCGAAAACAAATTGGCCAATCACGGTTGGGAGGCATTCCCGCTTACATATAGAGGAACACTGGACTCGATGGATTACGCTAGAGCGGGGGATGTATCATTATTGCTCAAACAAAAAGGATGTCCTTGAGGAAATTGCAAAATTGGGCAAAGATTGTGTGATAATTGGAAGAAATTCGGATGTCATATTGAAGAAGTATAATCCTTTCAATATTTTTGTGTGTGCAGATATGGAAGCTAAGATTAGGCGATGCATGGAAAGAGAGGCTGAAGACGGTAGCCTAACTGAAAGAGATTTGGTTAAAAGATGAAGCAAATTGACAAGCAGCGTGCACAAACCAGAGCTATATTATCGGGATCTGCTTGAGTAAGAGAGAAGCGTATCATTTGATCGTGAATACTACCGATTGGGAGATTAAGGAACTGGTACCGCGCTTGCAGATTTTACTAATAGTTGGTTTAATAAAGAAAAAAATAATTTTATTACAAAAATAATGCAAAATATTTCAAAGGTATGAGATGTTGAAATTTCAACACTAAACGGCAAGACCATACAAAAACTTAACACCAACGCATTATAATTACAGGCTTGACAAATAATTCCTAGCATGGTATAATTAATATCAAATGTGATGGAAAAATAATATTTATTAAAATGTAATGGAGGTAAAGAAAATGAAGGCTACAGGAATTGTTAGAAAAGTTGATGATTTAGGTAGAATTGTTATTCCTATCGAATTGAGAAAGAACATTGGATATCGAAACAAAGGATGCTATCGAAATTTTTGTTGACGGGGAATACATTATGCTCAAAAATACGAGCCTACATGTGTATTCTGCGGAAATGCTGCAAATGTAAAGAGAATCGAAGAGAAAAACATTTGTGCTGACTGTATCACTAAAATTAAGAATATTTAATGCAGCAATTTATAAAATAATAGCTTATTAAAAAAAGGAGGGAACGCAATGAAAACTATTGCAAAGGTAAATCTAATCTTATCAATAATCGGCGTATGTATAGGTACTACTATTTTGGTACTCTCTGCTATTACAACTGCAAAAATCTTCTAAAAATAAGCTGGATGTTCTCTAAGCGCGGATTACAAACCGTGAAAGGACAAAATTAGTTAGAAAGATTATTTAGTTCGAAATGTTCGCGTTGAGCGTTTCGGACTATTTTTGTTTTTATGCGGAGGGATAAACATGTCTTGCAAAATTTCAAAAGATTATTATGACAAACTCAATATGAAAAAAAGCGACTTATCAAATATTTGGTGTATTTTACTACAGCGTCTTTTGCATTGTTGTTTCTATTTTGGGATGGTGTTTTTCATGTGCCTAATGGCAATGATACGGCACTAAATGAATTTTTGTTAATAAAAACTCAAAAACAAAAAGTGATTGACAAGTAGGCAAGAGTTTGTTAATATAATATAGCTGTCGCATAGCGACGGCAGAACATCGAAAAAACTTCTATAGTACGAAAAATTGAAGAACAAATCTGTATTTATACAGGTGCATCAATCTAAGATTGGTAAGAATGCGAAAGCATTAAACACATTCAATTCTATTAAAAACAATAATTCAAAGGAATTAAAGCTAACGAATTAGCCTAGTGTTTTTTCTTAGAGCAAGGCTACAAGACGAAAGTCTTTTAGATACATTAAACAAGAGTTTGATCCTGGCTCAGGAGGAACGCTGGCGGCGTGCCTAACACATGCAAGTCGAGCGAGAAGTAAATTAACAGAGATTTTCGGTCAAAAGTAAATTTATGGAAAAGCGGCGGACGGGTGAGTAACGCGTAGGCAACCTGCCCTTTGCAGGGATAGCCTCGGGAAACCGGGATTAAAACCTGATAACGCCGAGAAAACACATGTTTGCTCGGTCAAATATTTATAGGCAAAGGATGGGCCTGCGTCTGATTAGCTGGTTGGTGAGGTAACGGCTCACCAGGCGACGATCCGTAGCCGACCTGAGAGGGTAAACGGCCACATTGGAACTGAGACACGGTCCAAACTCCTACGGGAGGCAGCAGTGGGGAATATTGCACAATGGGCGAAAGCCTGATGCAGCAAACGCCGCGTGAGCGAGGAAGGCCTTTGGGTCGTAAAAGCTCTGTTGAGAGGGAAGAAAAATGACGGTACCTCTTGAGGAAGCCCGCTAACTACGTGCCAGCAGCCGCGGTGATATCGTGAGGGGGCGAGCGTTATCCGGAATTATTGGGCGTAAAGAGTGCGTAGGTGGTTATCTAAGCGTGGGGTGAAAGGCAGTGGCTTAACCATTGTAAGCCTTGCGAACTGGATAGCTGAGTGCAGGAGGAAAAGTGGAATTCCTAGTGTAGCGGTGAAATGCGTAGATATTAGGGAGGAACACCGTGGCGAAGGCGGCTTTCTGGACTGTAACTGACACTGAGGCACGAAAGCGTGGGTAGCAAACAGGATTAGATACCCTGGTAGTCCACGCCGTAAACGATGAGCACTAGGGTGTTGGGGGAGAGACCCTCAGTGCCGCAGTTAACGCAATAAGTGCTCCGCCTGGGGAGTACGCACGCAAGTGTAAACTCAAAGGAATTGACGGGGACCCGCACAAGCAGCGGAGCATGTGGTTTAATTCGAAGCAACGCGAAGAACCCTACCAGGACTTGACATCTGCCTGACGTACCCTAACGGGTATTTCTTCGGACAGGCAAAGACAGGTGGTGCATGGTTGTCGTCAGCTCGTGTCGTGAGATGTTGGGTTAAGTCCCGCAACGAGCGCAACCCCTTGTCAATAGTTGCCAGCAGTAAGATGGGGACTCTATTGAGACTGCCGTGGATAACACGGAGGAAGGTGGGATGACGTCAAATCATCATGCCCTTATGTTCTGGGCTACACGTGCTACAATGGCGGTACAAAAAGAAGCGAAACCGCGAGGTGAAGCAAACCTAAAAAAGCCGGTCCCAGTTCGGATTGCAGGCTGCAACTCGCCTGCATGAAGATGGAGTTGCTAGTAATCGCAGATCAGAATGCTGCGGTGAATGCGTTCCCGGGTCTTGTACACACCGCCCGTCACACCATGGAAGTTGGGGGTGCCCGAAGTCGGTTAGAAAATAGGCTGCCGAAGGCAAAACCAATGACTGGGGTGAAGTCGTAACAAGGTAGCCGTATCGGAAGGTGCGGCTGGATCACCTCCTTTCTAAGAAGTAAGTAAATTTTCGTGCTATGAGTTTTTATGGGGAATTAGCTCAGCTGGGAGAGCACCTGCCTTGCACGCAGGGGGTCAAGAGTTCGATCCTCTTATTCTCCACCATTAACCTAAAAAGGTTAAGCCTGAAAAGGGCGAAGTGAACATAGACAATCTAATAACAAGAAACCAAAAAACAAAAGTAGAAACGAAATCGAGAAAGCGAAAGCAAAAGTCGAAGCAAAAAGGTCAAAAGACCTGATGCAAAACGTTTCATCGAGAGAAAAGATCAAAAGATCGAAGAGAAAGATATACGAAAGTATATGAGTAACTAGCAATAGATCAAGTAAAGAAGGGCATAAGGTGAATGCCTTGGCACTGGGAGCCGAAGAAGGACGTGACAAGCTGCGAAAAGCTGCGCCTAGGAGCAAATATCCGAATAAGCGCAGATATCCGAATGGGGAAACCTGCCTAAAGTAATGTTTAGGTATCAGTAGATGAATACATAGTCTATATGAGGGAAACCCTGCGAACTGAAACATCTAAGTAGCAGGAGGAAGAGAAAGAAACATCGATTTCTAAGTAGCGGCGAGCGAAAGGGAAAGAGGCCAAACCAATAGCAATATCGGGGTTGAGGACGCAAGAACGCAACGATAGCATAGTCAAAATCAGCTGGGAAGCTGAACCGAAGGGGGTAAAAGTCCCGTAGACGAAATGTAAAAATAGCAAAAGCGAATCCAGAGTACCACGGGGCACGTGAAACCCGGTGGGAAGCAGGGGGACCACCCCCAAGCCTAAATACTACCCAGTGACCGATAGAGAATAGTACCGTGAGGGAAAGGTGAAAAAGAACCCCGAAAGGGGAGTGAAAAAGAACCTGAAACCTTATGCCTACAAGCAGAGGGAGCGCAAGTGACCTCGTACTTTTTGTAGAACGGGCCAACGAGTTATGATATGCAGCAAAGGTTAAGGTGTAAAGCACGAGAAGCCGAAGCGAAAGCGAGTCTTAAAAGGGCGAGAAGTGTATGTCATAGACCCGAAACCGGGTGACCTATCCATGTGCAGGTTGGAAGCGAGAGTAAAATCTCGTGGAGGACCGAACTCATGTCTGTTGAAAAAGGCTGGGATGACGTGTGGATAGCGGTGAAATTCAATCGAACTCGGATATAGCTGGTTCTCCTCGAAAATAGCTTTAGGGCTAGCCTTAGGGAAAGACTAGCGGAGGTAGAGCACTGAATGTTGGAGGGCCTTCACCGGTTACCGAAAACTATCAAACTCCGAATGCCGCCAAGTTATACCTAGGAGTCAGACTATGTGAGATAAGTTTCATAGTCGAAAGGGAAACAGCCCAGACCAACAGCTAAGGTCCCAAAAATGTAAGTTAGTGGAAAAAGGATGTGAAGTCGCACAAACAGCTAGGATGTTGGCTTAGAAGCAGCCATACATTTAAAAGAGTGCGTAATAGCTCACTAGTCGAGTGACTTTGCGCCGAAGATAAACAGGGCTAAAACTTTACTACCGAAGCTTTGGAATTACGAAAGTAATTGGTAGAGGAGCATTGTATATAGGAAGAAGGGCAAGCGGAAGCGAACCTGGACAGTATACAAGAGAGAATGTTGGCATGAGTAGCGCAAGGCAGGTGAGAATCCTGCCCGCCGAAAAATCTAAGGATTCCTGAGGAAGGTTCGTCCGCTCAGGGTGAAAGTCGGGACCTAAGCCAAGGGACGAAAGTCGTAGGTGATGGACAACTGGTTGAGATTCCAGTACCACCAAAATTTGATTGAGTGAAGTGGGGACGCAGAAGGAAGAGCTGAGCACGCGGTTGGTAGAGCGTGTCCAAGTATCAAGGGAGAATATAAAGGCAAATCCGTATATTCGTATTCTGAGGTACGAAGGGGAAGGAAATAAAGTACTGAAGCAGCATAAATCACACTGCCAAGAAAAGCCGCTAGCGAGAATTGAGGTGCCCGTACCGCAAACCGACACAGGTAGATGAGGAGAGAATCCTAAGGTGAGCGAGAGAACTATTGTTAAGGAACTCGGCAAAATGACCCCGTAACTTAGGGAGAAGGGGTGCCTGCGAAAGCAGGCCGCAGTGAAAAGGCCCAGGCGACTGTTTAGCAAAAACACAGGTCTCTGCAAAAGCGAAAGCTGAAGTATAGGGGCTGACGCCTGCCCGGTGCTGGAAGGTTAAGGGGAAATGTAAGGGCAACCGAAGCATAGAACTTAAGCCCCAGTAAACGGCGGCCGTAACTATAACGGTCCTAAGGTAGCGAAATTCCTTGTCGGGTAAGTTCCGACCCGCACGAAAGGCGTAACGATCTGGGCACTGTCTCAACAATAGACTCGGTGAAATTGTAGTACCGGTAAAGATGCCGGTTACCCGCAGCAGGACGGAAAGACCCCATGGAGCTTTACTGCAATTTGATATTGGATTTCGGTGTTGCATGTACAGGATAGGTGGGAGGCAGCGAACTAAGTACGCCAGTATTTAGGGAGCCAATGTTGGGATACCACTCTTGTAACATTGAAATTCTAACTAAGATGCGTAAACCGGATCTAGGACAGTGTCAGGTGGGCAGTTTGACTGGGGCGGTCGCCTCCTAAAGAGTAACGGAGGCGCCCAAAGGTTCCCTCAGTGCGGACGGAAATCGCACGAAGAGTGTAAAGGCAGAAGGGAGCTTGACTGCGAGACAAACAAGTCGAGCAGGGACGAAAGTCGGGCTTAGTGATCCGGTGGTACCGCGTGGAAGGGCCATCGCTCAACGGATAAAAGCTACCCTGGGGATAACAGGCTGATACCGCCCAAGAGTCCACATCGACGGCGGTGTTTGGCACCTCGATGTCGGCTCGTCTCATCCTGGGGCTGAAGTAGGTCCCAAAGGGTTGGGCTGTTCGCCCATTAAAGAGGTACGCGAGCTGGGTTCAGAACGCCGTGAGACAGTTCGGTCCCCATCCGCTGTGGGCGTTGGAAATGTGAGTGGAGCTGTCCTTAGTACGAGAGGACCGGGATGGACATACCTCTGGTGCACCAGTTGTCTTGCCAAAGGCATAGCTGGGTAGCTAAGTATGGACGGGATAAGCGCTGAAAGCATCTAAGTGCGAAGCCCCCCACAAGAAAAGATTTCCTCCAGAAATGGAAAGACCCGTGGAAGACTAACACGTTGATAGGTCAGAGGTGTAAGTACAGTAATGTATTAAGCTGACTGATACTAATAGGTCGAACGCTTGATCAAAAGAATAATTGGGATATTGTTATTAGATTAGTCGATGTTGACTAAAATATATCCGGTGATAATAGCATGGAGGATCCACCTGTACCCATCTCGAACACAGAAGTTAAGCTCCATAGCGCCTATGATACTTGGCGGGCAGCCGCTTGGGAAAGCAGGTCATTGCCGGTTTGCTCAAAAAGGATAGTACAATGTAAGTACTATCCTTTTTGCATTAAGTTCGTCAAAAGCAAACGGGACAGCGTAAGGAGCAAGCTCTACAGATGTGAATATATAATTTCAAGAAATAGGAAAAATGAGCTTGCGACTGTAGGAGCGAAGAGCAAGTCGAACATTCAAAGTTCTGAGAGTTGCCGGTTTTGCTCAAAAAGGATAGTACGATGTAAGTACTATCCTTTTTGCATTAAGTTCGTCAAAAGCAAACGGGACAGCGTAAGGAGCAAGCTCTACAGATGTGAATATATAATTTCAAGAAATAGGATAAATGAGCTTTGCGACTGTAGGGAACGAAGAGCAAGCTGGACTCTCAAAGCTCTGAGAGTTGCCGGTTTGCTCAAAAAGGATAGTACAATGTAAGTACCATCATTTTTGCATTAAGTTCGTTAAAAGCAAACGGGACAGCGTAAGGAGCAAGCTGGACTTCAAAAGCTCTGAGAGTTGTGCGGTTTGCTCAAAAAGGATAGTACGATTTATGTACTATCCTTTTTGCGTAAGCTCGTCAAAAAGCAAACGGGACAGCGTAAGGAGCAAGCTCTACAGATGTGAATATATATAATTTCAAAAATAGGAAAAAAATGAGCTTTGCGACTGTAGGGAACGAAGAGCAAGCCGAACTTTCAAAGCTCTGAGAGTTGTCGGTTTTGCTCAAAAAGGATAGTACGATGTAAGTACTATCCTTTTTGCATAAGTTCGTCAAAAAGCAAACGGGACAGCGTAAGGAGCAAGCTAGACTTTCAAAGCTCTGAGAGTTGCCGGTTTGCTCAAAACCTTGAAATTCAAACGATTTCGAGGGTGCTTTTTATTTTAAACTCAAACTTTGATTGCAATGGGGAGAAAAATATGTTAAACTAATTTTTTTAAAGATTTGCGTACAAGCGACAATCGAATAGAGAATTAATTTGAATAGATCGGATATAAAAACTACAAGATGGGAAGACTTAACAGGAGATTATATAAAAATCGCAGAATCTGAACTTAACAAAATGCAGGAAAGATATAGAAAAATGCATCTTACTTTACATATCAGAATTACGATTATGATATTCGCATTCGAGATAATTTACCTTATTGTATTGGCAATGCTCGGAGAGGTTGACTTTAAAATACCATGTAGTGTGGTATGCTATTGTTCCGTCTTCTTTGAATTTTTATTGTATTTGATTGTTCGGTATTTAAATAACTTGCCGTAATTTTTCGTTTCAACAAGAACGCAATGCTTGTACTGGCATCCGGGCTTCAGGTATTTATATATGCTACGGTACATCAATTTTATATAATGGTAAATGCCAGTTATTTGACAACTTTATTTTTGTCTACAATATACGATGATAAGAAAATGGTGAGGTGTACCGGACTCTTTGCGATAGCCGGAATGCTATGTTCCGCATTTCTGATAAAATACGATTCTACATATCATGTTACTAGTGACGACGTATTTAATTTTTTTGCACTAACATTTACGATGCTGGCAGCAAGGTACATTGCTGAATATGTGGTTACTGTAAATATTGATAAAAGACGAAAAGTAAATAACGTTATACAGGAAAAAGAGCAGTATTGGAACGGGCTTATGATAGACACATTGTCGGGACTATATTCCAGAAATGCGTTAAGAATTTTTGTCGATAAATTGAAGGCTCGAGAAGATAATGAGCCTATTTGCATTGCTATGATTGATATAGATAGATTTAAGAATATAAACGACACATTTGGACATCAGTACGGCGATGAAGTAATAAAACATCTCGGCGAGACAATAAAGAAATATTACAATCGAGGAGTTGTAGCTTTTAGATATGGCGGAGAAGAAATCCTTTGCATGGTTGAAGGAGAACAAATGACTGTAAAGAAGATTATATCTGAAAATAAAAGATTCCTTTACTGATTTATGTAATACCATGCTTAATAATCCCAATATAACTTTCAGTGCGGGTATAAGTGAGGCCGATAAATCTCAAACTATGGCAGAATCTCTAAAACAGGCGGATATGGCTCTTTACCAAGCGAAAGACAGTGGACGAAACAAGGTGGAAATTTACTTTTAAGCGGAAGGTGTTTGTTGCTGACGATGAATAAAAAAGTTTTAGAGTGATAATTAGAAGAATAAAAAGTGTATCAAAAAATACATTCTTATTCTTTTCGTATATAATATAAACTTGAAAAAAATATATTTATATAACGATTTTAATAAATAAATTATTTTAATATGTTGAAAATAGATAATTTAAATTTATAAAGGGACAAAAATAAGCTAATTTTTATTGTATTGTTTAAATTTTATCAAACGGACTTTAAATTTTGAAAAACTTCTTTATTATCTTAGATATCAAATATATGAATATTATCAAATAATACAAAATAAATGACTTTTTACTTCGTACATTATTTTTGTTATAGCTGTAAAATAAATGTATAAAGTAGACAAGTAAAATGCTTGTAGTAGAAAAAGGAGGTTGCGAATGGCTATAAATGTTAAGAGCGAGATTAAGCCGCTGAAAAAAAGTATTATTGCACCGTCCGGGTAAGGAACTTGAAAAATCTTACACGGATACACTGGAGAGGTTGTTGTTTGATGATATTCCATTTTGGAAGTCGCACAACAGGAGCACGATGCTTTTGCGCAGTTACTCAGGGACAATGGCGTTGAGGTAGTTTATCTGGAAGATCTGATGGCAGAAGTTCTGGAATCCAGTGATGAAATAAGAGATAAGTTCTTGTATCAGTGGATAAAAGAAGCAAAAATTTCTACTGAAAAGTATCAGAAAAAAATATACGATTTCATGATGAAATACAATGATAATAAAAAGAGATGGTTCTAAAGACTATGGAAGGTATAGTTTTGAGAGAGCTTGATTATGAAAAACAGGTTCGCTCGTGGACTATATGAGCTCATCATCAAAGCTCATCATAGATCCAATGCCAAATCTTTACTTTACAAGAGATCCATTTGCCAGCATAGGCAGCGGTGTTAGCATCAACAGAATGTATTCTGAAACAAGAAACAGAGAAACTATATATGCAGAGTACATTTTCGAGTATCACAAAGATTTCAAGGGCAAAGTACCTATGTATTATAGCAGATACAAGGCGTTCCACATTGAAGGCGGAGATATTTTGAACTTAAACGATAAAGTGCTTGCAGTTGGAATTTCTCAGAGAACGGAGCCTGATGCAATCGAGAGCTTGGCTAAGAAGCTGTTTAGCGCACCTGAATCTACTATTGATACAGTTCTTGCTTTTGATATTCCGAATTCCAGAGCGTTCATGCATCTTGACACGGTATTTACGCAGATAGATGTGGATAAGTTCACTGTTCACCCTGGAATTTTAGGACCTCTAACAGTTTATGAAATTAAACAGAACGGCGATGAGATAAAAGTTAAGGAAGTACATGGAAAGCTGGAAGAAATACTTGCAACTTACATGGGACTTCCAAAAGTAACTTTGATTAAGTGCGGTGGAGATGATATGATTGCTGCAGAAAGAGAACAGTGGAATGACGGTTCCAATACTCTTTGCATTTCTCCGGGCGTAATCGTTACATACGAAAGAAATACTGTAACAAACAAGCTGCTTAAAGAATACGGTTTAACTGTATTAACTGTACCTAGTGCAGAGCTTTCAAGAGGAAGAGGCGGCCCTCGTTGCATGAGCATGCCTCTTGTTAGAGAAGACTAATCAAAAATATTGGATTGAAATTTAATAATTAAAAATAAAAAGGAGAATTAAAAATGGCAGTTAATTTAAAAGGAAGAAGTTTTCTAACACTAATGGATTTTACACCTGAGGAAATCAGATATTTGCTTGATTTATCTAAAGACTTAAAGTCTAAGAAAAGAGCAGGCATCAAGGGAGAAGCTCTTGAAGGTAAGAACATTGTTCTACTTTTCGAAAAAACTTCTACAAGAACAAGATGCGCATTTGAAGTTGCTTGCCTTGATGAAGGCGGTAAGGTAACATTCCTTGATTCTAACAGCTCTCAGTTCGGTAAAAAAGAATCCGTAGAGGACTCTGCTAAGGTATTCGGCAGATTTTACGACGGTATTGAATATAGAGGTTACAAGCAGGAACTTGTTGAAAATCTTGCAAAACATGCAGGAATTCCTGTTTGGAACGGTCTTACAGACGTGGATCACCCAACTCAGATTTTAGCAGACCTTCTTACTATCGAAGAGCATATTGCAAAACCTCTAAACAAGGTTAAGGTTGTATTCTGCGGAGATGTTAGAAACAACATGAGCTATGCTTGGATGTATGGCTGCGCTAAGATGGGAATGCACTATGTTGCATATGGTCCAAAGGAACTAATCGACGAAATCGATAAGGATATTGTTAAAAAGGTTGAAGCTGTTGCTAAAGAAACAGGTGCTAAAATTGAATTTTGCAGCACTCCTGAGTGCCTAAAAGGTGCAGATGTTCTTTATACTGACGTTTGGGCATCTATGGGAGAGGAAGCTCAGATTCCTGAAAAAGTTAAACTGTTAACTCCTTACAAAGTAACAGAGGATATGATTAAGGATACAGAAAATCCGGATGTAATTTTCTTACACTGCCTACCTTCATTCCACGATTTCGAAACTACTATGGCTAAAACTCAGAAAGATGCAGGCTACGATATCCGCGAGGTTACCGACGAAGTATTTAGAAGCAAACATTCCAAAGTATTTGATGAAGCTGAAAACAGAATGCACACAATCAAGGCTGTAATGGTTGCTACAATCGGTAGACAGAACTAATTTAAGGAAGGATATAAGTAGATGAAAAAAATAGTAGTTGCACTTGGCGGAAACGCACTTCAGTCCGGTAATGGCGGAGCAACAGCAGAAGCACAGCTTGAAGTTGTAAAAAAGACAAGCGAATATCTTGCTGAAATCAGCAGCAGAGGATATGAAATGGCAGTTGTTCATGGAAATGGACCGCAGGTAGGAAGAATTCTTCAGGCGTACGAAGCGGCAAAAGATGTTACGCCGGTAATGCCTTTCGATGTTTGCGGAGCTATGTCACAGGGATATATCGGCTATCACATCCAGCAGTGCCTAAGATATGCACTTGCTAAAAAAGGCAAGAATATCCCTGTTGTTACTCTTGCTACACAGATGGTAGTAGATAGTGAAGATGCCGGATTCAAAAATCCTACTAAGCCTATCGGACAGTTCTACAACGAAGAGGAAGCTAAAAAACTTGCAGAAGAAAAAGGCTATGTAATGAAGGAAGATGCAGGAAGAGGCTTCAGAAGAGTAGTAGCTTCACCAATTCCGCAGAAAATAGTTGAAATCGATTCTGTTAGAAAGCTATGGGACACTACAGTAGTAGTTGCTTGCGGCGGTGGCGGAATTCCGGTAATCGAAAAAGCTGACGGACAGCTGGAAGGTGTTGCAGCTGTAATTGACAAGGATTTTGCTGCAGAACTTTTGGCAGAAGAGGTTGATGCAGATTGCCTAATGATTCTTACAGAAGTTGAGAAGGTAGCTATTAACTTCAACAAACCTGATCAAAGAACCTAGATAAGATGACTTTAGCAGAAGCTGAGCAGTATATCAAAGAAGGTCAGTTTGCTCCGGGCAGCATGCTTCCAAAGGTTCAGGCTGCAATGAAATTTGTTCAGAAGAACCCTTCAAAGAAGGCTATTATCACTTCGCTTGACAAGGCGGTAGATGCTCTTGAAGGAAAAACGGGAACAGTTATTTGCTAATGAAATAAAGTTTAAAATCAAAAGAGGTCCTAACAAGGATCTCTTTTGATTTTAGGGTAAATATAATATGTGATTTGTAAATAGCGACGGCTAGATTTGTAAATTGCACTTTCAGTTTGGGAGGTTAATATGAAATTTATTTGTTATCCAAGATGCACTACTTGCAAAAGCTCAAAAAAATGAAACTTGACGACAATGGACTAAAATACGAGGAAAGGCATATAGTTACGGGATAATCCGACATACGGGGAATTAAAGGAATGGTACGAAAAAGCGGATTGCCGCTAAAGAAATTTTTAATACCAGCGGAAATGTATAAAGAATTAAATTTGAAGGATAAGTTACCTGAAATGAGCGATGATGAAAAGCTAAATTTACTAGCCACGAACGGAATGCTGGTAAAGCGTCCGGGTTTTGGTAACCTCAGATACCGTTTTTGCTTGGATTTAAAGAAGAAGATTGGAAAAATTGCTTAGAAGTTTTAGTGATATTTTTAGCCTTTTTATTTTTAAATAAAAGGCTATATTGTTAGCACTTGTATATTTGCGGTTAAAATGTTAAAATAAAAGGTGCTGTAAACATAAATTGTCTATCGAAGAGCGCCCTGAAAGGGAACTTATATGACGATAAAAATATGTTAAATATAGAGCGGCCGAGAGAAAAACTGTTGATGTACGGTCGAGAAAGTTTGTCTGATACGGAACTCATAGCTATTTTACTGCGAAATGGGGTTCCAAATAAATCAGCCTTACAATTAGCGGAAGATGTGGTTAGTTACGATCAGGCGGGACTTAAGTTTTTGACAAGATGTGTACCCGAGGAGCTTGCACAAATCTATGGAATCGGATGTGCGAAGGCATGTCAAATAATTGCAGGTATAGAACTGGGCAGGCGTGCGAATGCACGATTAAGTGAAAAGCGTCTTTGTGTTAACAATCCAAATGCAGTTGCTGCACACTTTATGGAGGAAATGAAGCATTACACCAAAGAATACTTTAAGGTTTTGATGCTGAATACAAAAATTGAAATAATCGCGGAAGAAACGGTTGCAATCGGTAATCTGGATTCCACGGTTATACATCCGAGGGAGATATTTAACAAGGCGGTCAAAAACAGTTCAGCAAGTATAATCTTGGTGCATAATCATCCAAGTGGAAATCCGGTGCCAAGCACGGAAGATATCAATATAACAAACAGACTGATTGAGGCGGGCAATATATTGGGAATCAAGGTACTTGATCATCTTGTTATAGGCAATGGAGTTTACGTCAGTTTGAAAGAAGAAAATCTTTGTAATTTTTAGCATAATCAATGGAGGTGGCAATGTTTTTTAAGACAGATATGGGAATAGATTTGGGAACGGCAAATACACTTATTTTTATGAAGGACAGGGGAATAGTTCTCAATGAACCATCCGTAATCGCCATAGATAAATTGAATCATAAGGTAATGGCGGTTGGAGAGGTTGCAAAAAAAATGGTCGGAAAAACACCTGCATCAATTGAGGTGATAAGACCGCTTAGAGAAGGCGTCATATCCGATTTTGATATGACGGCTGAAATGATAAGGGAATTTATATCAAGGGCACTTGACAATAAAAAAACGCATAACTTGAGAATTTCAATTGGTGTACCAAGCGGAGTAACAGAAGTTGAAAAAAGAGCGGTAGAGGAAGTCGTAAGACAAATGGGCGCACGCGAAGTATACATTTTGGAGGAGCCGATGGCTGCTGCAATAGGCTCGAATCTTGCCATAGATGAGGCGGAAGCCTGCATGATTTGCGATATTGGAGGAGGGACTACCGATATTGCAATAATAGCTCTTGGCGGAATAGTAACAAGCACCTCTCTTAGATACGCAGGGGACAAGCTCAACGAAGCTGTTATACTGTATATGAGAAAAAATTTCAATTTACTTATAGGAGACAAAACCGCAGAAGATCTCAAGATTAAGATCGGATGTGCAATGATCGAACTCGATGAAGAGGGAAACGAGGTTAGAAAAACCGAATTGGCACGAGGAAGAAATGTTATTTCGGGGCTTCCTGCAACGGAAGAAGTTACAAATTACAATATGCTTGAAGCGCTGGAAGAATCAGTAGAGATTATTGTTGACGGAATAAAGCAAACTCTCGAAAAAGCTCCGCCCGAAATTTCTGCAGATATTGTAAATAACGGAATGGTACTTTCGGGAGGTGGCGGTATGCTGTCGCAGCTCGACAAGCTGATTACAAAGCGTGTCGGAATGAACGTTACCGTCCAGGATAACGCGTTTGAAGCCGTTGCATTGGGAACGGGAAAGAGTCTTGAAGATTTGGAGAAACTCAAGCGTTATGTTTGTGTATCTTCGGATAGGTAATCAAATGAGATTTATTAAAGAACATAAAAGTTTATTTGCTTGGATATCTGTATTTTTTTAGTTTTGCTTGGACTGGTTGTTTTTCCTATCAAAAATGCATCCAGGCAGGGAGCGGTCTTCAGTTTTATTACAAAAAGTAACATTAAAATAGAAGAACCGCTGTACAGCGGAGCTACCAAGGTTAGAAATACGATTACCGAATTTTTAGATTCAAGAAAATAAATGCAGAAAATGAAGAGCTTAAAAATAAGGTTGCAAAGTTGGAAAAAGACGTTATTGATGAGCAAATGAGCAAAAGCTGGAGCTTGATGAACTGAGAGAACTTTCGACTGCTTTAAACTATGAACATATCAAAAATGCGGATAATTACATCAGCGCAGATATAGTCGCTATGGATAATTCGAATATATTTAATCGTTTTACTATAAATGTGGGAAAAGAACAGCGGTATTAAGGAAAAACGCTATAGTTGTAAACGGCGAAGGGTTAATCGGAAGAATAGAGTCCGTAGAGGACGATTATTCTAAAGTTGTATCAATAATTGATGAATTAAACAGTGTCAGCTTTATGGTGCAACGAGATATGAGCATAATCGGAATTGTTAAAGGTAACGGTAATGCTAAGCTGGACGGATTCACTATTGACGCTAAAAGCTGAGATAATCAAAGGAGATATAGTGATTACTTCGGGCATGGGTATGTATCCTGCCGGTATTAAAATTGGAAAGATATCTAAAGTTAAATACAGTAGTGATACCCAGCTTAAAACACTGGAGGTAAACCCGTCGGTAAACTTTAAAAATACAAAAAGGTTTTGGTAGCTCAATGAAATTTAGATTTACAATCTTAATATAGCTTTTGTGCTACAAACGACATTTTTAAATACATTTGCGATAGCAGGTGTAACGCCAAGTTTGATAGTGATTTTGCTTATCTGTTATTATTTTTAATAAGGAACCTGCAGGAATCGCGACAGCTCTGGTATTTGCCGTACTGCTTGACATTGCATTTGGAGGACTTATAGGTGTAACGCCTCTAGCACTTGTAATTGTTTATTTTGTAGTTATAAGTTTAAAGGATAATTTCAATGTTGAAAATTTGGTAGTAGCAATTCCTATAGGAATGTTCTCTACCATTATTTTTGATACTGTTTATTTTTCGGTTTATAAATTTTTCGGTAGCATTTATACATTTTCATATTGGCTTAAAATGGAATTGGTTAAAAATACCATATAGTTTAGTGGTATTTGCAGTTGTGTATTTGGTATTTTTAAGAATATATACCGGAAAAAGAGATAGGTATAGGTCATGGGGAAGATTTTAAAAACACGATATGGACAAATGAGCCTCGTAATATCGATGCTTATGCTGATTCTTGTTGCACGACTTTTTGTATTAACCGTTTTAGAAAATGCAAAATGGAAAGTTGAAGCGGACAATTTGAGTATAAAAAGCATATATACGAAGGCTCCGCGTGGAGAAATTTTAGATAGGTACGGCAGAGTAATTGCTGCAAATTCGCAAATTTTCGCGCTTCAAATAAGTGTGGGAAATGAAGATGATAAGGAGCTCAATGCAGTTTGCTCAAAGGTAATAGATATTTTAGAAAGAAATAATGAAACATATTTTGATAATTTCCCTATTTTGATAAACAACGGAAAATTTGAATATATTTTTGATAATGATGTGAAAGAATGGCTTGTTAAGAACGATATGCCTTCTAACTATACTGCAGAGGAAGCGTTTGCAGATTTGCGCATGCGCTACAATATATCGGATAGTTTGGACAGATATGCTGCGCAGGAGGAACTGCAGAATCTTTATAAAATATATCCCCCAATATCGGTAAAAAATATGCAATTCATAAGAACTCTTGATAAAGAGGGGTTTTTGGGGAGATATAAACTGGATTCCAAAACAGCAGGAGAATCTTATACAGCGGAGCAGGCATTTAATAAGCTCAGAAAAAAATTTGAAATCAAAAAAAGTTTATCGGCAGAAGAAGCACGCAAAATTATGATATTTAGAAATGAGCTTAATGCGGCAGGATACAGGAAGTATTTGCCGGCAGATGTAGCAAAAGGACTTTCTGCTAAAACTATAGTTGAAATAGAAGAAAATAGTGCAATATTGCCTCAAGTGAAGGTTGTATCGGAAACACAGAGGATATATCCGAACGGAAATGCGGCTTCTCATATCTTGGGCTACCTTGGTAAAATTTCCGAAAGGGAAAAAGAGCATTATGTAGAAGAACTTGGATACAACGCCAATGATTTGATAGGTCAAAGCGGGATAGAAAGCGTATATGAAACGACTTTGAAAGGAAAAGACGGCGTTAAGTATGTGCGGGTTAATGCAAATGGAAAACTCGTGAGCGTAATATCGGAAGAAGCACCAAAAAGAGGAAAAGACATATATCTTACGATAGATTTAGAACTACAAAAACAGCGGAAAAAGCGTTAAAACAAGCGCTTGAAAAATTAGCAAACAGGAGGCACGTCTTGTAAGTGAATTTGGAAATTACAAATATAATAAGGCGTACCCAAATGCGAAAGTCGGCGCGGTAGTCGCGGTAGATGTAAAAAATTCAGATGTTCTTGCTATGGCAAGTGCGCCGGATTTTGATCCCAATCTGTTTTCGGGCGGAATAAGCAGTGAAAACTGGGATGCATTGCAAAGTCAAAATCCACGCGATCAGTTGGCACCGGCGCCTTTATACAATGTTGCAACTAGGACATCGGTTCAACCGGGTTCAACTTTTAAAATGATTACCGAATAGCCGCAGTTGAATCGGGACTGAACCCTCAAAACAAAAAAATCTATGCTGACGGAAAAATTATGATTAAAAACAGACCGTTTGCCTGCTGGCTATGGCATCTGCGAAAAGGTTCACACGGCTATTTGGATTTACCGTCTGCGCTCGAGGTTTCGTGTAACTATTATTTTTACGATGTCGGTTACGGCAGAGATTTTTATAAAGGACAGAGTCTGGGATATAAAAAGCCGATAACGATAGACACTATAACATCGTATGCGAGGCAATTCGGACTTGGGGAACCTACAGGTATTGAGATTCCTGAGCAAGTAACAAATCTTCCGACGGAAGAACAAAAAATTGAAACTATCAAAAGCAACTTGAGATATGATTTGACAATTCACGCTGAAAAGTATTTTTACATATCAAAACGACAAAAACTTCTGAAAAAAGCGTAGATACTATAGTTGGTTGGACGGAAGAAAAATCCGACAAAAAGAGATTTTTAGAGCAGACTGGAAAAAACAAAATCTCGGTGTCAAAGAAAAATTCTCAAGATGCACTTGCTGACTTATGTAAATTTACATATTTTAATTATGCAAGATGGACCATGGGAGATCAGTTCAATATTTCTATCGGACAGGGAGAGAATTCATATACACCGCTGCAAATGGCGAATTATATAGCAACTATCGGAAACGGCGGTGTTCACAATAAAGTTTCTATTGTCAAATCGATAGAAGGTGAAGGGATAAGAAAGCGTGAGGAAGGCACAAAAGTACAACTTGAAAATCCGGAATCATTAAGTGCTGTAACCGAAGGAATGAAAAAAGTTGTAAGAGGTTCAAAAGGAAGTCTTAGAAGCGTTTTTGCGGGATTTCCGATAGCGGCTGCAGGAAAAACCGGAACAGCGCAAAGGGCAGGTAAAATGCATCCTGCCGATGAAGTTTTGTATATAAAGCAAAATTTGAGCAAGATAAATCCGCAGTTAAAGTGGGATGATGTGGAAGCGGAAATGAACCGCCTGCTTAAACAAAGTTCAAAAGAGTATACAAGTAAGAATGTAGCTGTTAGACAGGCTGTTATAAACTTAAGCAACGGAAAATTGGACTATGAAAAAATAGATGCATATAAGAGCAACTACGAAAATTTTTCTTGGGTAGTAACAATGGCGCCTGCTGACGATCCGAAAATCGCAGTAGCGGTTATGATAGTGCAAGGCGGTGAGGGCCCATATGCAGGACCTGTCGCTAAAGAAGTTATAGGCAAATATTTACAGCTCGATAAAAAATACGATGAATTCAGTTTGGATTCTGCTATAAATTGATTACGGGAGGATATATGGGCAATGTTATTGTAGTTGCATCCGGAAAAGGGGGAGTAGGCAAAACCATGTTTACCGCCAATATGGGAGCCAAATTGGCTCAGAAGGGCAACAAAGTAGTTTTGATTGATATGGATTTAGGTCTAAGGAGTTTAGATATTTGCTTAGGACTTGAAAATAGAGTAGTTTATGATTTGTCAGATATCCTTTCGGGGCTTTGCAGAATAAAGCAGGCGCTTATAAAAGATAGGAGATTTGGGGAATTTTATCTGATTTCCGCCACATATAATACCGAAAAGGTAGACATTACACCGCTACATATGAAGGTGCTGTGTGAAAGACTAAAAGAAAAATTCGATTACATAATATTTGATGCACCCGCAGGTGTGGGAGAGGGACTTGAGCTTGCTATGAGCGTGGCAGATTTAGCAATTATAGTAACCACTCCTGAATATGTTTCACTTAGGGCAGCGGATAATTTGGATAGCATAATGCTTAGGAACGGAATTAAAAAACGAGTTTATGTAGTAAATAAAATAAAAGTGGACTTGATTGAAATGGGTATGCTGCCTTCCATAACGGAAATAAGCAGCATACTCAAGCCGCCAATGCTCGGAGCCATACAATATGACGACAATATACACATCGCGTACAATAACGGTACTCCGATAGTGCTTAGGGAAAACAGTTATATCGAAAGGAATTTTGATAAGATAGTCGACAGGCTGATTGAAACGGTTAAATAGAATGGGGAGAATATGGAAAATAAAAAAGTTTTAGCGTTACTGCCGTTTGCAGTATTTATATTGTTGTTTGTTGGAGTAGGAGTTGCAAGTAATGATTTTTATGGAATGCCCGCTTTGCTTGCGTTCTTGATTGCGTTGTTCGTAGGATTTCTGCAAAATAGAAAGGTCAGTTTTGAAGAAAAGCTCGCTATTATATCAAAGGGTGCAGGAGATGTCAATGTAATAACGATGGTTTTGATATTTTTAGTGGCAGGAGCATTTTCGGGAGCTGTAACAGCGGCAGGAGGCGCTGCAAGTACTGTAAATTTCGGACTTTCTATAATACCTTCAAAGTTTACCGTGTTAGGTTTATTTTTAATAGGTTGCTTTATATCAATTTCTATGGGAACATCTATGGGTACGATAGCCGCACTTTCGCCTATTGCACTTGGGGCGGCTGAGCAAACAGGATTTGATATATCGATTTGCATAGCAGCTGTTGTTTGCGGAGCAATGTTCGGCGACAATCTTTCGATGATTTCGGATACGACGATTGCTGCCGTAAATACTCAGCACTGTGAAATGAAGGATAAATTTAAGCAAAACTTTTTGATAGTCTTGCCGGCGGCAATAATAACTATTGTAATACTGCTTGTAGGTGCGCAATCGCTTGAACCTAGCAATACAATCGTGTACGACTACAATTTAATACAGATACTACCGTATATATTGGTTTTGGTAGGAGCACTCGCAGGAATAAATGTATTTATAGTGCTTGTAAGCGGTACGATACTTTCTGTGATAGTGGGAGTTGCACTGGGCGAATTTACTCTATTTGAGAGCTTTAAAGCTATAGGAAAAGGAATGGAGGGACTATTTGAAATTTCAATAATTTCTATAATAGTAGCGTGCATAGTGTCGATTATGCGTGAAAACGGTGGCATAGATTTGATAATATCGGCAATTAAAAAATCGGCTAAGGGAGAAAAAGGCGCGGAACTCGGTATATCGCTTCTTGCGCTTTTAATGGATATTTGTACCGCAAATAATACGGTTGCAATCATAATGGCAGGACCGATTGCTAAGAACATCGGAGATGAATTTAATATAAGCTCTAAAAAAGTGGCGTCGCTTTTGGATATTTTCGCATCTGTAGGTCAAGGAATAATTCCTTACGGTGCACAGCTGTTAACTGCAGCTGCACTTGTAGGAGTTACACCTCTTGATATAATACCTAAGATGTACTATCCAATACTTATGGGGGTATCGGCACTTTGTTTTATAATTTTTACACCTAGAAACAAGGCTGCGAAGGGAGAATAATCTTGGAAGATATAAGGAAGTTCCTAGATGAGATATTTGAAGAAAGCTATTTAAAACAAACTTTTAAACTGTCGTTTGGGGCAAAGCGAAAAAAACAATCTGAATTGGATAAAGTGAGCATGAGACCTATGCTTCTTCGCGATAATCTAAAGGTACAGGTTGAAAGAATCATTGAAAAATAAAAGCATTACACGAAAATTTGGATGCGCAGGAAGCAAAATCGCTCGCACTTGAACTTTTGACAAGCGATTTTAAACAGCTGAACATAATATCGCAAAAGGAAGAGGTGCAAGTGCTCGCCTCGAAAATCGAAAAGCCGCATATCACTAAAAATTCAAAGAAAATAGAGAAAAAAGAATCGACATTGCTTGCGCACAACAGGAGTAAGGAGTATATAATTCCGGAGGGAAAACCTGTTGAATTTATGGTTAAACTTGGCGTAATGAATAAAAACGGAGAAGTATTTCATAAAAGCTATCCGAAATTTAGACAAATTAACCGCTATTTGGAGATTGTCGATGATATTTTCAAAAAAGGAAAAATTTTCGAAAACAAAATCAAGGTGGTGGATTTCGGATGCGGTAAAGCGTATTTGACATTTGCACTATATTATTATCTGAATTGCGTTAAAGGCTACGATGTCGATATAGTCGGTATTGATTTGAAAAAAAGTGTAATTGAATTTTGTAAGAAACTTGCGTATGAACTCGATTATCAAAATCTGCGTTTTGAAGTTGGTGATATCAGAAGTTATGAGGAAAGTGGAGTCGATATGGTAATCAGTTTGCACGCTTGTGATACCGCTACGGATTACGCGCTTAATAATGCCGTGAAATGGGGAGCGAAAGCGATACTTTCGGTCCCGTGCTGTCAGCACGAGCTGTTTTCTCAAATAGAAAACGAGCTCCATTTCCCTATTTACAGGCATGGAATACTAAAAGACAAATTTACGGAAATTTTGACAAACGGATTGCGAGGACTTATGCTTGAAGCATGTGGATACAAGGTTGATATGATCGAATTTACAAGCCTTGAGCATACGGCAAAGAATGTTATGATACGAGCATTTCTTGATGAAACCGCGACTAAGCGTGAGCATGCGCAAGCACTTTCCGCATATGATGCTTTAAAGAAGTTTTATAATGTTTCACCTAGCACGGATATATTGCTTGGGGAAGTAAAGGATGTATAAAAAGATGGATAAGATAATAAATATTGCAGTTATAGCTCACGTAGATGCCGGAAAATCGACTCTTGTCGACGCGTTTTTAAACCAGAGCGGTGTTTTTCGTGAAAATGAAGAAACAAAAGACTGCGTGATGGATAGCGACGATATCGAAAGAGAAAGAGGTATTACGATTTATTCCAAAAACTGTTCCGTCATGTACGATGATGTCAAGATTAACATAGTAGATACACCGGGACATGCGGATTTTTCTTCGGAAGTAGAGCGAATAATGAAAACGGTTGACACTGTGATACTGCTTGTAGATTCAAGCGAAGGCCCTATGCCGCAAACGCGCTTTGTACTCAAAAAGTCGCTTGAACAAGGTCTGAACCCTATACTTTTAATAAAACAAAATAGACAAAAAAAGATGCAAGAATAGATGAAGTTGTAGACGAGGTTTATGAACTTTTCATGGATTTGAACGCAACCGATAAACAGCTCGATTTTCCTATTTTATACGGAATCGCAAGACAAGGCATTGTGGTAAAGGATCCAAAAGAGGTCCAGCAGATACAGGTCCAGCAAGGTGATTTCAAACTTCAAAAAAAGTCCGAAGGGTGGAAACGGATTAAATATAAATCCGTTATTTGAAACAATCATAGAGCATGTAGATGCGTATCCGAATTTGAACGATGAACCGCTACAAATGCAGGTATCGTCGCTTGCGTATGACGATTATATCGGACGACTAGGAATTGGAAGAATTACAAAAGGAATTTTGAAATCAGGTCAAACCGTTGCAGTGGCAAAGGCTACAGGAGGTATTGTTCAAAGAAAGATAAATCAGGTATTCGTTTACAGAGGGCTGAAGCGTGTACCGGTTGAACAGGCGGAATGTGGAGATATAGTTGTGGTTTGCGGTATATCCGACATATTTATAGGTGAAACTATATGCGATCCTCAAAATCCTGAACCTATGGAAATGATTCATATAGAAGATCCTACATTGTCGATGAATTTTATAGTAAACAAATCTCCGTTTGCAGGTCAAGCGGGCAAATTTGTTACATCAAGACATATCAAAGAAAGACTCGAAAAAGAGCTTGAGGTAAATGTCGGACTCGTTGTAGAGCAAGCTGCGACCACGGATGAATTTAAGGTTTCCGGTAGGGGCGAGTTGCATCTTTCGGTGCTTATTGAAAATATGCGTAGAGAAGGCTACGAACTTGCGGTTTCAAAACCGGAGGTTATTATGCACAAAGATGAAAAAGGCAGAAAACTGGAGCCTATCGAGGAAGTGATACTTTCCGTACCTGATGAATATGCAGGAAGTGTAATATCAAAGTTAAATATTCGAAAAGGTGTAATGCGTGAAATGAGTGGCGAGAACGGATATTCAAAAATGGTTTATTTGGTGCCTACACGCGGACTTTTGGGATATAGGAGCGAATTTATAAACGATACACATGGCGAAGGCACTATGGTAAGGCGCTTTTACAGCTATGAGGAGTTTAAGGGAGAAATACCGCAAAGAACAAACGGCGTTGCTATTGCTCAAGAAGCGGGAACCTGTACGGGATACGCGCTTTATAATATTCAAGAACGAGTACAACTTTTTGTAGAACCGGGAGTAAAGGTTTACGAAGGTATGATAGTTGGAATGAATAGCAGGAATGACGATATGGTTGTAAATCCTTGCAAAGCAAAAAAAGCTACAAATATGAGAGCGGCAGGTAGCGATGATGCGATTAAACTATCTCCAATCAGGGTATTTACACTTGAGGAAGCACTAGAATTTATAAATAGTGATGAATTGGTTGAAGTTGTACCGGGCGATATAAGGCTTAGAAAGAAGCTGCTCGGGGAACTGGAAAGAAGGAGGTCAGGAAGATAATGTATATCTATGAACAAGTGTTAGGAACAATTTTTGGAGTCGGGCAAATTATTTTAGGCAAGGCAATCGAAACAATTTTTATAATTGTGCTCGGGCTCATCGCTGTAAATGCGGTTGCATCTATTGTGCAGAAAGCTCTGGCAAAGAGTAAGCTGGATGTATCGTTACACAAATTTGTAATCAACATCGTGAAAGGCTTGATTTATATAGTGGTTCTAATGTCCGTTTGCGGAGTGTTCGGTATAAACACTACCAGCTTTGTTGCGGTACTCGGTGCTGCAGGTGCGGCAATAGCATTGGCGCTAAAGGACAGCCTGGCTAATATAGCGGGAGGTATTATTATAATAATCACCAAACCGTTTAAAAATGGAGATTACATAGATTTGGGAGATACTGCGGGAGTTGTACAGGAAATCGATTTGTTTTCAACAACCTTAAAAACTTTCGATAATCAGGTGATATCGGTTCCAAACGGAAAGATTTCAACATCAGTTATCAAAAATGCTACTGTTGAAGCAACTCGTAGAGTTGATTTGATATTTTCCATATCTTATGGAGATGACTTCGATAAGGCGAAGAGTGCACTTTTGAAATTGGCGCAAAGTAACAGTAATATATTTGCAGATCCGGAGCCATTTGTCGGAGTTGCATCATATGGTGAAAGCAGCGTTAATTTGGATTTCAGAGTTTGGTGCGCTACTGAAAAATTATTTCGATGTAAGATATTACATTACAGATAATGTAAAAATACTTCGATGAAGAAGGCGTTTCCATACCATTCCCACATTTGGAAATTATCAATAAAAAGCATTTAGTAAAAAGAAAACATACCAAAAATACCGTTTGACAAGTAGGTATTTATATTCGTATAATGTAAGAGTAGTTTAATTTGAAACATTAAAAACTTAAATATAATTAACTTGTATAAAGGAGTAGGAAATGGAGCAAAAGTTTAAAAGAGTCTTAGTTGCTAATCGTGGAGAAATTGCAATTAGAATATTTAGAGCGTGTAAGGAGCTCGGTATTCGTACAGTTGCGATTTATTCTGAGGAAGACAAAAACTCTTTATTTAGAGCAAAAGCGGATGAAGCATATCAAATCGGTAAAGGAAAAGCACCGGTTGATGTTTATCTAAGCATAAACGAGATTATCGAGCTGGCAAAGCTGAAAGGTGTTGATGCAATACATCCAGGATACGGATTTCTATCTGAGAATGTTGAATTTGCAAGAAAATGCGAGGAAGAAGGAATCGTATTTATAGGACCGACACACGAAATGATGGACAAGCTGGGCGATAAAATCAAATCGAAGATCGTTGCTCATTCAGTTGGAGTTCCTACTATTCCGGGTGTTGACAAAGCAATTACGGACGAATCCGAGGCGCTTAAAATTGCAGATGATTGCGGCTACCCTGTAATGCTCAAGGCTGCTGCCGGCGGTGGCGGTCGCGGAATGCGTATTGTAAGGACAAAAGAAGATATGCCAAGCGAGTTTAGAAGCGCAAAAAGCGAAGCTAAAAAAGCGTTTGGTATAGACGACATCTTTATTGAAAAATATTTGGAAAGTCCTAAACACATTGAAGTTCAAGTGTTCGGCGACAACTATGGAAATCTTGTACATATGCACGAAAGAGATTGTTCTATCCAAAGGCGTCATCAGAAGGTAGTTGAATTTACTCCTGCTGTAAGCATTACAGAAGAACAAAGACAGGCTATATGCAACGATGCGCTTAAAATTGCCAAATCTGTAAATTATAGAAGTGCAGGTACCGTTGAATTTTTGGTGGATAAGCACGGACAGCATTATTTCATTGAAATGAATCCGAGAATACAGGTTGAGCATACGGTAACTGAAATGGTAACAGGTATAGATATAGTTCAGTGCCAAATTTTAGCTGCCGAAGGATATAGACTGGATTCGGATAGAATCGGTATTAACGGTCAAGATGATATAAAACCTAGAGGATATGCTATACAGTGCAGAGTAACAACGGAAGATCCAAGTAACGGATTTGCTCCCGATACAGGTATAATAGACGGATATAGAACGGGTTCCGGTTTCGGTATCAGACTTGACGGCGGAAACGGATTTTCAGGTGCGCATATTACACCTTACTACGACAGTTTGCTTGTAAAGGTTACTGCGTGGGGAAGAACATTTGAAGATACCATTGCGAAGGCTCTTCGTGCTTTGGATGAGGCTAAAATCAAGGGCGTAAAGACAAATATCGGATTTATAATGAACGTGCTGAATCACGAAACATTTAGAGCCGGAAATTGTGATACGGGCTTCATAGAGGCAAACCCTGATTTGGTACAAATTCAAAATGAAGATGATGAACACAAGATACTTACATTCCTTGCAAACAAGGCTGTAAATGAGCATCAAGTGAAAAAGCAGCAGTTTGACGTTCCTGTATTCCCAAGAATCAAAAAAGAAGAAGTTGCGGCTCTTCGCGGTACAAAGCAGATTCTGGACGAAAAAGGACCTGAGGGACTTGCAGCTTGGGTAAAGGATAGAAAGCAGCTTTTGATTACCGATACCACTATGAGAGATGCACAGCAATCGCTCATGGCTACGCGTGTAAGAACGATTGATATGGAGAAAATAGCACCTGCCACTGCATTTTACGGTAAGGATTTATTCTCGCTTGAAATGTGGGGCGGCGCTACATTTGATACTGCATATAGATTTTTGAAGGAATCTCCTTGGGAAAGACTTGCTACATTAAGAAAGAAAATCCCGAATATTATGTTCCAAATGCTTCTTCGTGGAGCAAATGCGGTAGGATACAAAAACTATCCCGACAATGTAATAAGAGAGTTCGTGAAAGAATCTGCAAATGCAGGTATTGATGTATTTAGAATTTTCGACTCACTCAACTGGATAGAGGGTATGGAAGTTGCAATGGACGAGGTCCTGAAGCAAGGAAAAGTTGCAGAGCCTTGTATTTGTTATACAGGCGATATTTTAGATGAATCAAAAGAAAAATACAATCTGAAATATTATGTAAATATGGCAAAAGAGCTCGAAAAGAAGAGGCGCACATATACTCGGAATCAAAGATATGACGGGACTTATCAAGCCGCTTGCAGCAAAGAAGCTGGTTGAAGCACTTAAAAATGAGATAGATATACCTGTGCATTTGCATACACATGATACAAGCGGTAACGGTAATGCTACAAATCTGATGGCTGCGCTTGCCGGTGTTGATATTGTCGATGCGGCATTTAACAGTATGTCAGGACTCACTAGTCAGCCTGCGCTTAACACTTTGGTGGCTGCAATGGAAAATACTGAAAGAGCTACCGGTATTGATTCTGAGGGTATACAAAAGATTTCTAATTACTGGAGCGCAGTGCGCCCTGTATACGGGAAAGTTTGAATCTGATTTGAAAGTAAGTTCTGCTGAAATTTACAGATATGAGATTCCGGGCGGTCAGTATTCAAACTTAAAACCGCAAGTTGAGAGCTTCGGACTTGGTCATAAGTTTGAAGAAGTTAAGGAAATGTACAAGACTGTAAATGAGATGCTTGGAGATATAGTAAAGGTAACTCCGTCATCTAAGGCAGTTGGAGATATGGCTATATTTATGGTGCAAAACGAACTTACACCTGAAAATATCTACGAAAAAGCGGAAAATATCGATTTCCCTGATTCCATCGTTTCGTATTTTTGAGGGTATGATGGGACAACCGCAAGGCGGATTCCCTGAAAAATTGCAGCAGCTTGTATTAAAAGGCAGAAGCCTATTACTTGCAGACCGGGAGAATTACTTGAGCCTGAAGATTTCGAATATATCAGAAGCGGACTTGTTGACAAGCTCGGGCTGGAAGGCAATAATCAAGAGGTGCTGAGCTATGCGTTATATCCAAAAGTATTTGTCGATTATGTGCAGAGCATTAAGCGCGACGGAAACTTTAGGCAAATGGGTAGTGATATATTCTTCCACGGACTTGCAGTCGGAGAAACTTGCGAAATCAGTTTGGAAGAAGGAAAAACTCCTTGTTGTCAAATTGATTGAAATTCGTCCCTGCCGATGCGGAAGGTATGAGAGAGGTAATCTTCGAAGCGAACGGAAATCGCAGGGTAATATCCGTACGAGATGTTGAACTTGAAAGAATGGGTGTAGCTAAACCGTCTACTCCAATGGCAGATCCGGATAATCCTAAGCAGATAGGTGCTAATATACCCGGAAGCATAATAAAGATTTTGGTTCAAGAGGGTGATGAAGTTACAGAAAAGCAGCCTGTAGCTATAATCGAAGCTATGAAAATGGAAACAAATATACTTGCAACTACAAAGCGGTACAGTTGACAAAATATATGTGAAAGAAGCACAGCAGGTTAAAACAGGTGAGCTGGTAATTGAATTAAAATAACGAAAAAGGAGTAGCTTCGAGTATAAGTGTAGCTACTCCTTTTGTTGACTTAATGTATCAAGCGATGAATAATTCGATAAAACAAACGAAAGAGGAGAATATGGGACTTTTTGATAAGGTATTTAATAAAAAGAATGAAGAACCGAAAAAAGATGGCAATCTGATAATGTCTATGCCGATGTTTGCTTCGGAAAAAGGGTATTGCCTAAATAACGTGATAAAGGATTTACAATCGCACTGGGGAAGAATTGTCGAGGGTGTTGAAGGTGATGACCAGACTGCCACATTCAGCATTGACGGCGAGCTTGTTGCACTCGCACTAATGCCTGCACCGATACCAAGTGAAGAATTTGAATCCATGTATGAGTATTCGTATCTTTGGAAGGATGCAGAGGAAGAGATAAAAAATCACAAAACTCATGCAATAGTATCGCTTTTTTCAGGGGATGCACCTTCGGTGAAAAGGTATTCTATATTAACTATGGTAAATGCTTCAATTTTGAGGACTTCGGAGGATGCAATCGGCGTGTATCAAGGAGAATCCACCCTGCTTTTGCCGAAAAAAATTGTATATAGATTTTGCAGATATGCTAAAAAGAAGAAATGCTTCCTATTCAACTTTGGGTATATGTAGGAATAATAAATGACGGAGAAAAATGCAGCCTTTATACATATGGAATGAAGGAATTTGATAAATCGGAGATGGAAATAATAAATTCCGACACATCGGCAAGCGAATTGTATGATTTTTTTATGGCTGTACTACAATATATTCTGCAGGGAGATGTAACATTAAACGATGGTGAAACGATAGGTTTGACCGAAGAACAAAAAATTAAAATTGTCGAGTCGAAAGCGGTCTATTTGGACGGAACATCGCTCAAACTCGAAATGTAGAAAAAACAATCAAAAACAATTCCATTTTTCTTGACATGAACTGATAATTTTGCTAGAATAGCAAAGGTTTAGTTTTAATATGAAAACTTGCAATAAAATATGCTAAAAATTTGTAAGCGGGAGGTATCGAAGTGATAAATTTATATAAACAAAATTCAGTTTTGCAATTTCACTCTTGGATTTCCGCTTTTCAGAATTGTACGCTTTGCGTCGATTCGGGCAATTACAATTTTATATTTGCTTTTAATTTTTAATCTTCCAATTAAGGAAGATTTTTGAGTTTATTGCATTGTTTATATAAAAAGGAGGAGTACGATGCTAAAAGGAAGAAGTTTACTGGAACCGATGGATTTTACTTTGGAGGAGCTTGAGGAAATTTTTTGATCTTGCGGATAAGATAATTGAAAATCCGGAGAAATATCAAAAAGGTGTGCGACGGAAAGTTACTTGCAACGCTTTTTTTATGAACCGAGTACAAGAACAAGGTTCAGTTTTGAGGCGGCAATGCTTAGACTTGGAGGTCAGATAATAGGCTTTTCCGAACCGAATTCAAGCTCGGTGGCAAAAAGGCGAAAGTATTTCAGATACAATTAGAACTATTGCTTGCTACGCGGATATAGCGGTAATGAGACATCCAAAGGAAGGCGCACCGAGAGTAGCGGTGAACAGCACGGATATGCCTGTAATAAACGCAGGAGACGGAGGACACCAACATCCTACGCAGACTCTTACGGATTTACTTACGATTAGAAGGAAACTCGGAAAGTTTGAAAAACCTTACAGTTGGGTGCTGCGGCGACTTGAAATTTGGAAGAACCGTACACTCTCTAATCAAAGCACTTTCAAGATATGAAGGCGTAAAATTTAAATTGATATCACCTGCAGAACTTAAAGTGCCTGATTATGTAAAAAAAGAAGTACTTGAAAAAAATAATATTGAATATGAAGAAATAGAAAGTATGCAAGAAGCATTACCGAACCTCGATGTACTTTATATGACTCGTGTTCAAAGAGAGCGATTTTTCAACGAAGAAGATTATATAAGGTTAAAGGATACATATATTCTCGACAAAGCCAAAATGAAACTCGCACCTAAGCAGATGATAGTGCTTCATCCTCTTCCGAGGGTAAATGAGATTGCGGTAGAGGTTGATGACGATCCAAGAGCTATGTATTTCGTACAAGCTAAAAACGGCATGTTTGTGCGTATGGCGCTTATAATGAAGTTACTCGGAATGGAGGTAAGATAATGTTAGTTAACAGCATAGAAAAAGGAATAGTAATAGATCACATTACGGCGGGACTCGGTGCGAAGATATTGGAACTTTTGGATATGGACTTGAGCGAAAATACTGTAGCTTTCATAATGAATGCAAGCAGCGGTAAGCATGGAAAAAAAGATATAGTAAAAATTCAAAATGTAACAGATGTGAATCTTGATGTACTTGGACTTATTGAGCCGAACGCAACTGTAAATGTTATAGAGAACGGTAAAATAGTAAAGAAAATCAACTTGAATTTACCTGAAAAAGTTGTGAATGTAATTAAATGCAAGAATCCGAGATGTGTTACTTCGGTAGAGGTAATGCTCCGCATGTGTTCCATTTGATTAACGAGGAAAATAGAGAATATCGCTGCGAATATTGCGACGATATAGTTTGTATGAAGGATAAATAATTATGCTGATTATAAAAAACGGAAATTTGGCTCTTTCGACGCTTGGCAGTGTGGAAAAAGGCGACTTATACATAAGGAATGGAAGAATTTCAGGTATAAAAGCTGGCAGGAAAAGTTCAAGGTGAGATTTTCGCTTCTGAAAGCGCCGAAGTGGTCGATGCTACAGGAAAGCTGGTTGCACCGGGGTTTGTGGATTTACATGTGCATTTTCGGGAACCGGGATTTGAGGCAAAGGAAACTATTAAGTCGGGAAGTCGAGCGGCAGCCGCAGGCGGTTTTACCACAGTTTGCATTATGCCAAATACAAAACCGGTAGTTGACAGCATAGATACATTAAAATACATAGATGAAAAAATCAAGCAGGACGCAGATATAAATGTGCTTCCTATAGCAGCATTACAATAGGGCAAAAGGGAGAAGAACTTGCTGATTTCAACAGTATGCTGAATTATGACGGCTTATGTAAGGCACAGACAGGCAAAGGGATATGCGCTATAAGTGAAGACGGTAGAAGTGTTATGAATTCAGCACTTATGCTAAAGGCTATCAAAGAGGCTAAAAAATACGGCATATCGGTATTTTCGCATACGGAGGATGAAACATTACACGAAACGAGCATAGGTGAGGAGCTGTTTGCAGTTAGAGATATGATGCTGGCGCAAGAAGCAGACTGGAAAATCCACCTTTGCCATATAAGTACGAAAAAATGCGTGGATATGATAGCGTATATGAAGCAGCAAGGTGTAAGGGTTACGGCGGAGGTAACACCACATCACCTGGTGTTATCGGGCGAAGGAATTTTTGGAGATACCAATCGAAAAATGAATCCGCCACTTAGAACAAAAGAAGATGTCAAAGTGTTGAGAAAGGCTTTGAAAGATGGTGTTTTGGATATTATAGCAACAGACCATGCGCCGCATACAAAGGAAGAAAAGGATATGCTGTACGACAAAGCTCCAAATGGAATTGTAGGACTGGAAACAGCATTTCCCGTTTGTTATACAAGTCTGGTAAAAAACGATAAGTTTTCGATAATGGAGATAATAGAAGCGATGTCGTTAAAGCCTGCTAAAATATTGGGTATAAATGATATTGGAAGCATCGAAGTAGGCAAGTATGCGGATATTGCTATAATCGATATAGAAGAGTCATATACTATAGATAAAACAAAGTTTTTATCAAAAGGACAAAATACGCCGTTTGATAAGATGTCGGTTTACGGGAAAGTGGAAAAGACGCTGGTTCGCGGTAAGCTCATATATAGTATTTGATGTATTAGTTGGAGGTAAAAATGATAGATACGCTTTTGCAGAAGATAGACGAACTGGAAAATCCGTCAGTAGTTGGGCTTGATCCGAATATCGGGATGATTCCCCAAAAACTTAAGGACGAAAAAATCGAAGAATTTGGGAAAACACCCAAAGCGGTAGCTGAAATGTTTTTGGAATTCAACAAAGGTATAATAGACGCCGTAGCTGACATAGTGCCTGCGGTAAAACCTCAAATTGCTATGTACGAGCAGTATGCACTTGACGGAATTGATGCGTATTTGAAAACTATTGAATACGCTAAAGACAAGGGACTTGTGGTTATAGGTGATATAAAAAGGGGAGATATATCTTCAACTGCCAAAGCGTATGCAGCACATATTTCCGGAACTGAAATATGTGGCGAACGATGCGATTTGTGGAAAGAGGATTTTGTAACCGTAAACCCTTACTTGGGAATAGACGGTATATTGCCTTTTATCGAAGCCTGTAATGAACAGGACAAGGGAATTTTCGTATTGGTAAAGACGAGCAATCCGTCAAGCTCACAGCTACAAGACTTGATTTCAGACGGTAAACCTATCTATCATCATGTTGCGGAGTTGGTACTTAAATGGGGAGAACTGAGCAGAGGAAAACGCGGATATGATAAAAGTCGGAGCAGTAGTGGGAGCGACTGAAAGCAAGCAAGGTGAAGAACTAAGAAAGTTGATGCCTCGTACTTTCTTTTTGGTTCCGGGATACGGTGCGCAAGGAGGTAAAGGGGATGACCTGAAAGGGTATTTTGATAGTGAAGGCAGAGGCTGTATCGTGAACTCTTCACGCGGAATAATTGCGGCATATCAAAAAGATGACAGATATGGTGATGATTTTGCAGCAGCGGCAAGAGATGCTGCAATTGCCATGAAGGAAGATTTGAGGTTATGATATGAAAAAAAGACAGACGGTTAAAATTTTATCTAATAAGGAAATTGAAAAAGATATTTTTGACTTACGACTTTTAGTCGATTTTGAAGAAAAACCAATACCCGGTCAATTTGTAAATTTATATACAAACGATAACAGTCTGCTTTTGCCAAGGCCTATAAGTATATGCGATTTTGAAGGAGATGAGCTTAGACTTGTTTATAAAAAAGTGGGCAAAGGTACACAGCTGATTTCAACCTATGAAGGCGGCGAAAGCATCGATATTATGGGACCTCTTGGTAACGGAAATATGATATACAAGGACAGCAATTCGGGAAGAATCAATGATTTCAAAGGTGTCAAAACTATATTGGTAGGGGGAGGTATAGGTACTCCGCCGATGTTATTTTTGGCTAAGGAGCTGAAAAAAATGGGTGCTGACGTAAATGTGGTACTTAGCTTCAGGTGCGATCCTATTTTGGAAGAAGATTTTAACAAAGCAGGTGCAAAGACATTTGTTGCAACGACTGATGGAAGCCGAGGCTTTAAGGGAAACGGGATAGAACTTATACAAAAAGAGAATTTACTCGACGGTACAAAGGAGATTTTTGCATGCGGACCTGCCGGACTTTTGAGAGCGCTTGGAGAGCTTGCAAATGAGCATAGCATACCATGTCAACTTTCACTGGAGGAAAGGATGGGATGCGGATATGGAGCATGCGCAGGCTGCGTATGTAAGATAAAGGAGTCCGAAAAAACATTACAAAAAGGTGTATGTAAAGCGGGGCCGATTTTTTATGCGGATACCGTAGTTTGGGAGAAATAATATGAACGTAAATATGAATGTAAATATTGCAGGAGTTTGCCTTAAAAATCCGGTAATGACGGCATCGGGAACTTTTGCACCGAAAAATACGGCGGAATTTTACGATATTACAAAGCTGGGCGCGGTTGTTACAAAAGGAGTTGCGGACGTAGCGTGGCAAGGAAATCCTACACCCTAGAATAGCAGAAACATACGGTGGAATGTTGAATTCAATCGGACTTCAAAATCCCGGTGTGGAGCAGTACATCAAAGAAGACTTGGAATTTTTGAAAGATAAAGATGTTCGGATTATTACAAATGTAGCAGGACATAGCATCAAAGAATATGTAAAAACTTGCGAGATACTCAATGACACTTGCGTAGATATGCTTGAAATTAACATATCTTGTCCGAATATTGCCGAAGGCGGAATGAGTTTTGGAACCGACGCGAAAATGGCGGAAGAAGTTACAAAAGCGGTGAAAAATCACCAAAAAACCCGTAATAATAAAGCTCTCTCCGAATGTAACCGATATAACTCAAATTGCAAAAGCGGTTGAAGCAGCGGGTGCAGATGCGGTATCGCTAATAAATACATTACTTGGAATGAGAATAGACGTACATAAGCGTTCACCTATTCTTGCGGAACAAAATGGGCGGATTTTTCGGGACCGGCGATATTTCCGTAGCGCTCAGAATGGTTTACCAAGTAAGGCGTGCTGTAAACATACCGATAATAGGAATGGGAGGAATTACAACGGGCGATGATGCTGTGGAAATGTTACTTGCAGGTGCGGATGCGGTTGCGGTTGGAACTGCAGTGCAATGCGTGATCCGTCAGCTCCTATAAATATTATTGACGGAATCGAAAATACATGATTGAAAATAATTTTTAAAACAATAAAAAGAATTACAGGAAGCATTTTTGCGATTAGGAGGGAAAAATGGGTTATAGAGAAGAATTCATAGAGTTTATGCTAAAATCGGATGTCCTTAAATTTGGAGAATTTGTTACCAAAAGCGGTAGAAATACACCATATTTTATAAACACCGGAAATTATATGCTTGGAAGCCAAGTTATGAAGCTGGGTGAATTTTATGCAGCATGTATAGAGGAAAATATAAAGTGCGGAAATATTTCATCAAATGTCAAGGCTCTTTTTGGACCTGCTTACAAGGGTATTCCTATTGCAACAGCTGCAAGCATAGCTTTATATGACAAATATGGCAGAGAAATAGGCTAGTACCTTTAACCGCAAAGAAGAAAAAGACCATGGCGAAGGCGGAAATCTTGTAGGATTTAAGCTCAAGGAGGGCGATGAAGTTGTAATCGTTGAGGATGTAATAACAGCAGGTACGGCTATCAGACAAATTTTGCCCGCTTTACAGGCTATCGGCGTAAAGATTGCAGCAGTGATAGTTTCTGTGGACAGAATGGAAAAAGGACAGAATGACAAAACTGCAATAATGGAGTTGCAAGAGGAATTTGGTATCAAAACTTTCCCAATTGTGAATATAAGTCAAATTATCGAAACAGTTGAAAATATGCAGCTTAGCGGCAAAATGGACGAACTGATTACTCCACAAATTAGAAATAAAATCTCAGCATACATGGACAGTTACTGCGTGCGATAGGATAGTTTACGAACATCTAAGATTGATAGTTTATTAAAGATTTTTCCAAGCGTTCTTTAAAAAGAACTCTAAGTGATTTTGGACTGATAATTTCTGCATCCGGTCCAAATGAAAAAAAGAAGTTGAATATTTCCATAGGAGTGCAGTCAAAAATATATGTATCCTCAGTGGAAAGTGCTTCTATTTTTTCAGGCCGCGAAAATAATCTGGATTTATAGATTTTTTTCCCATTGTCAGTTAATTTTACTTTTATTTGTTCCGGTTCTCCTATAAGGTATGCAGGAGAGTATGCAGACAGTTTTGCTTCTATTTCAGCTATTTCCGCTTTGTTTAGATGGAATGTTTTCATTAACATAGCAGTAGGATTTATTCTTGCCATAGAAAAAGAAGCAATTCTCTTGTCTGCTTTTTTATCGTTGCTTTCAAGAGAATAGCATGCTAAGTATGATTGGGTGTGCGACGGATCCGGAACTATTTTGTACGGGTACACATATAAAAAATGGTCACTACCGTTATAATGTACTTTTACCTTAAGTATTCGACTTTTTTCGCATGCAGTTTCAATCATTTCATAGATATGTTTTCTATAAATTCGTTCACGCTCTATAAATGGAAGAGAACAGTATTCTTCAATTACAGAGCGTACGTATAGAGCCGGTCGTCGTTTATAATATTTATCTTCTTCACAAACTTCCTCCAGATATTTTATATTATTATCATTGATTCGGTATAGTTTACCGTAGCCCTTCTTAGAATTAAATTGTGATATTTTCCGATCTATATCTCATTGATAATAATGTTTGTATTACCATCTCTTCATTGTTAGAATCTAAATGGCAAAGTCTCAAATATTTTTCGTAAGTTCAAGTTTGCGTTGTTCCAAATATCAACGAAATTGAGGATTTAGCTTCTAATTTATAGTGATCAAAGACTGTATTTATAAATTTTGTTGTATTGGAAATGCCAAATGTATCCATATCTTTTGCTATTGTAATTGTAGCTCTATTACTTAGTGTAAGTCTGATTTTTGCTCATCGTTTTATTAGTGAATATCCATTTCATCAACAAAACCCATAACAATATACTCCTATTTTCTATTTATTCCTGTAATAGTAACATACTTTAGGGTAAAATACAATAAAGTTTTATTAAAAGGAACGATTTATATTGTAAAAAGTCAAACATTTTTGACATCAAAGCCCATAATATAATTTTGATTATTAGTATATCATATTTTTAACTAATATATGGGGGTACCCCCATATATTGTTAAAGAAAATTTTCGAAATCATACTCTCACTTTTTCTTTTTCTATATACTCTTCTAACATTTCATTTGCAGTTTTGAATTTCAAAACTTTCTTCTATATTGTTTTGTCTTTTTGCATATCTTTCAAAAACTCTTATACATCTCTTCTTCGCTCTTGAATCTTCTATTTGCATAAAATTTCTCACTATCTTCTCATGACTTCTTTCTACATACCTGTTTTGCCATGGACTGTATGGTGCTGTTAGTTTATGCTCTATACCTAATTCTTCTAATCTTTTTGAAATCTACTTTTTCTATTTGTTCTGTCTTGGTCATTTGTAAATTCTAAGCCATTATCTGTTTGTATTTGCTTTATTTTAAATCCCATTTCTTTTTCTAATATATTTAAGTAGTTACTTGTTCTCGTATGTGCTTTTTCTTTTACTATCTTCAATATTCTTTTCTTGTATATACATCTATCCCTGTTATTTGATAATATCTATCTACTTCACTTTTTAAATCCTATGCATTCTAATGGTACATATTTATATCTCACTTGTACTTGCTCTCCTGGTCTTGTTACTTTGCTTGCTCTCTTTTCTTTCTTCTTTTTCTTTTTCTCTTGTACAGTTTTAATTTTAATTTTTATCTGCTCTTGTCATTGAATCGTAGCATCTTGTATATCCTTTTTCTTGTAACTTTCTGTATACTTGTGCTAACCCTTCATGCCTATGATATCTATAGCAATGTTTTATCTTTTCTTGTTCTTCTACTGTATGTTCTTTTGATGGCTTTTTGGCTTTGTTGACTCTTTTTCTTAATGATTCTATTGTTCCATCATATCTTTCAATCCAATAATGTACACATACTGTCTTGTTACATGATATTTTTCTCGCTGCTTTTTTGCATTATCTTTTTATTGCATATTCTATTATTTGCTTGCGTCTTTTTCATTCCTTCTGTTATACTTTTTATTCATAAGAAAGCCCCTTTACTGATTTTTTTATTTTTCCAAATCTTATTATATCAGTTGGCTTTTCTTTTTATACTTTTGTCACAAATCTATTGTAGCATAACACGGTAGAAGTTATTGAGAATCTTGACAAGATATTTACCTATGATACTGCTACGGGTAAAATGAGCATACATATTCCTGATAATGACAGTACATACAAGATTTCTTATGTTACGGATTTCTCTGAAAATGCGAAACGCGGAGATTACTTGAATAATAGTGTAGCTCTTATAGAAGGAACAACTCAGAGGGGTCGCAGCAGCGGTTTATATTTTAACATTATCTCTGATACTTTCGGTCGTCTGAGAGATAAGACTTACCACCGTCTTGAGATATTAAAAGCAAATGCTAAAGGTGATAATCTCAAAGATGCGGAATTTAACCTGAAGAGACTTGCAGCCGGCGGCATGACTTTGGAAGACTTCGGAACTCATAAGACGGGACTTGACGGAAAGATAAAGTTTACAAATCTCACTCGAGGAGAATATGAACTTACGGAAGTAACGGCACCTGAAGGATATAAGAAGAGCGAAACTCCTTACAGGCTAAAGGTAAAGGAACTTGAGAAAGGATTTAAGGTAGAGCTTATAGGTGATTATGCAGGCAAGGCAAATTTGGAACAGAACGCCTTAACGATAATTAACGATCCTAAGGAAAATCCGCCGAACAATATAAAACCTAATCCGAATCCTAACCCTAATCCTAATCCAAACCCGAATCCGAATCCGAATCCGGTAAATCCACCGAACGATACGCCGACACCACCTACACCACCGACTACGCCAACTACACCGAATGTACCAAGATATCCAAGGAGCAATCCGCCAAATCCTAATGATCCGAATAGTCCTCCAACTATTACTATCATAGATGAAAATGGAGTACCTCTCGGAAACTACAAAAAACATCCGAAACCGGACGGGACTTTTGAGTACATAATTGACGAAGAAGTACCGCTGGCAAACCTGCTTCCCAAAACAGGTGATGACTTTGCACATTTCTATTATATGGGCGGACTCACATTTATGATTGCGGGTATGGCGCTTGCGCTTGATAGCTTGCGAAGAAAAAAAGCAAAGCGCAGTACGGCTAAAGATGCATAGTGTTTGTAAAGGCTCGGGACTATTATAAAATTAAACAAAGATAGATGAAGAACGAGTTTATAGGACGGTAGTGCAGTTTAAAAACCCCTACACATGTTGACAATATGTATAGGGGTTTAATCTTCATGAATAAGAATACTGCAGCTGCATTTCTCAGTTGAAAAAAGTGCCTAAAAATGCTATAATAATAGATAAAATTGGCATAGGTACGGTGTGGAAAATATATGAAATCAAGTGAGGAAAAACCTAAAATAAGTGAGGATGACCTGATTTACGCCATTGCGACGGCTGCGATTAACACAGAAGGCGTATTTGCTATTGAAGGAAAAGTTTCACAAGAAAATTTACTTGCAAATAAGGGCAAAGCCGCACTGCGAAAGGGTGTCAAGATTACAAAAGAGCACGAAAAAATTAGAATTGATGTGTTTTTGGTGCTAGAATACGGTTTTAAAATTCCACAAATAGCTTGGAATACACAACAAAATATAAACAAGGCATTACAGGAATTGACACAAATGCAGGTGAGCGCTATCAATATACACATAAACGGGATACATTTTTAGATAAAATTAGCTATGAATGGGCTAATAGAGAGGTAAAAACGAATGTATAGACAGCAGGCTAAGGAAAATCTTATGTATAGACAGCAGGCGAGGGAAAAGTTGATGCAACTTTTTTATCAAATGGATATGAACTCGGATTTTTCCGCCTTACAAAAAGAGCTTTTTTTTGAGAACAGCGAAGAATGGGAAAAGGAACAACATTACATAGAAAATTGCATTGAAATATTCTTGTCTTACAAAGACGAGATAGATACCAAAATCAAAGAAGCATCTCCTAAATGGAATATTTCAAGATTTTCAAAAGTAGATCTTGCAATTTTGAGACTTGCGATTTGTGAACTTGTTTATACGGATATACCGATACAGGTTGCTATAAACGAGGCAGTTCAGTTGGGCAAGGAGTTTTCAAACGAAGAAGAGAATAAAATCATCAACGGTATTTTAGCGACTGTTGCAAAATCGGGCAAGCTTTCCGAGCTTAGGCATTTGGAAAATTGATTTATGGATAACAAATTTACGGTTCTTGGAATAGATACAAGCAATTACACAACTTCCGTTGCGTTAGTAGATGATAATGGCAAAATCTTGGCGGATTTTCGCAGATTACTGAGTGTCAAGCAAGGAGAACGCGGACTTCGTCAGTCTGACGCGGTTTTTCAGCACATGATAAACTTTCCGCAGATTTTCGAAGAAATGTCGGACTTTTTGAAGATTGAGTCAAAAGATTTAAAATCAGCCTTAAAGTTAAAGGCGATTGCAGTTTCAGAAAGACCGAGACCTGTAGAAGGTTCATATATGCCGTGTTTTAGAACTGGTGAAGCCTTTGCATGCACCTTAGCAACATCTTTGGCATTGCCGATATTCAGGTTTTCGCATCAAGAAGGACATATTGAGGCGGCATTAAATGGACAGGAAATTGATTTTCCAAGTAAATTTCTATGTTGGCACCTGTCGGGCGGAACATGTGAATTGTTGCTTGTCGAGAATGCGCATTCGAAAGCAAGCGAACAAAAAGTTTACAGATTCTCAAGATATGTATACAAATAGCCACGCATATAATATTTCGATTATAGGGAGGAACGCTCGATATTTCGTTAGGTCAGTTGATTGACAGAATCGGTGTAAGGCTTGGGATGCATTTTTCCGTCAGGGAAATATTTAGATGAGCTTGCATGCGCCGAAAAGGTAAGTTCAAGAAAATTTGAGCAAATCTTCACGAAAATCAAGCGAAAAGGCTTGTTCTTCAATGTTTCAGGTTTGGAAACACAAATTAAAAGGTACATAGAAAGTCAGCTTGAAAAATCCGAAAATACAAAGCTGAATGAATATATTGCAAGCGATTTATTCGAAATAATTGCGGACCTATTGATGCAAGTCAGCACCGAAGCTCTTGGTGAAGAAAAATTCACCACATATTGTTTTCGGGAGGAGTCGCAGAAAGCAGTTATATTCGCAAGCGATTTAAAGAAAAGCAAAAGAAAAACGACAAATACAGCTTCGGTTTTTCAAATGCGAAGCTATCGTCAGATAATGCGGTTGGAATTGCGCTTTTGGGAAGGAAATTACTTTTATGAGGGCGATAACGGTTTCGGAAGTAAACAGTTATATTGCAAGGATACTTAATGTAGATCCTGTTCTTAGCAGTATTTGTATAACAGGTGAAATATCCGGTGTTACATATCATTCATCCGGATATGTCTATATGACGCTTAAGGATGAAAAAAGCAGACTTGCTTGTTTTATTCCGGAAAATATAGTTAAAAACTTACAGATAAAACTGCAAGAAGGAAAAACAATCGAAGCGACAGGAGCGATTTGCGGTTACGAGCGCGGCGGGAGCTATTCATTTCGAGTGTTTACCGTAACTGCTGAAAAAGAAGGCGAGCTTGCGACTGAATTTGAAAGGTTAAAACAAAAACTCTTTGACGAAGGATTATTTTGATGCAGGAAGAAAAAACCTTTGCCTCGTTATCCGAATAAGGTTGTAATTGTAACATCTGATACGGGTGCTGCGATTGAAGATATTAAAAAAACGGCATGGAACTTAAATCCGGCAGTAAAACTGGTTTTGATTCCGACGCTTGTTCAAGGAAAAGGCGCAGCTGAGGATATAGTTCGCTCTATTGAAATTGCGAATACTAAAATTGAAGGAGCTGACATACTGGTGGTTTGTCGAGGCGGCGGAAACAAAGAGGATCTTGCCGCATTCAATGAGGAAATTGTGGCAAGATCGATTGCCGGCAGCAAGTTGCCGGTAATCTCTGCGATTGGGCACGAGATTGACTTTACAATCGCAGACTTTGTTTCCGACGCGCGGGCGGCTACGCCGACCGCAGCTGCGCAACTTGCCATCCCCGATAGACAGGTTTTGAAGCAGCGATTGTCGGTTTTACAAAATGAGCTTATCTCAACTGTAAAAAGGAAGCTGGTGTACGAAAGAGCTCACTTATCTTCGCTGAAAGAACAGTTAACGCTGTTAAATCCTGCGCATATTATAAAGCGCGGCTATGGAGCTATATTGGATTCAAATTTACATTTTATAGAGGATACATCAAAGCTGACGTGCGGCGATAAAATAGTAGTGCTTACAAGAGATGCGAAGATAAATGCAAATATTGAAGATATTAGTAAAGAGGTTCAAGATGACTAAGAAAAAAACGGATTCCTATGAAGCTGTACTTATGCAACTGGAGGGAGTTTTATCTAAACTAAAAGGCGAAAAATTAGCTATATCGGAAGCGATTGCACTTGTGGCTGAGGGAAATGAATATTACCGTGCCTGCAATGAGCTGCTCGATAAATTTGAAACTGAATTAGAAGTTTTTTCTAAATAACGGGAGGCAAGTATGAACGACGAGAAATACCTAAAGTACAAACAACTTATAGATGAGCATGTTTTGGAATTTTTACCTGAAATAGATTACAAGAGCGTTACTTTGTATGAATCTATAAAATATAGCTTGACTGCGGGAGGAAAAAGAATAAGACCGATACTTTTACTCGCTGCGTGTGATTTTGTGGGGGGCGATGTAAACCTTGCTATTCCTTATGCCTGTGCGCTTGAATTTATACATACATATGCTCTGATTCACGACGATTTACCGGCTATGGACGATGACGATATGAGGCGAGGACAACCGTCCAATCATATAAAGTTCGGTGAAGCTGTTGCTATACTTGCAGGGGACGGTCTACTAACCTCCGCGTTCGAAATTATGAATAAGGAAATGTTCATTTATTTTGATGATTTACCTAAATTAAAGGCTAGAATTAAGGCAATAAACGAAATAGCAAAAGGTGCCGGAGTGAGAGGTATGGTTGCAGGGCAAATTGCGGATATTGAAGCTGAAAACAAGCAGTGCTCAAAGGAAATGCTCGATTATATCCATATAAACAAGACCGGAACGCTTATTACGGCAGCCGTGCGCTCAGGAGCGTATATCGGAGGCGCGAAGCCTGCGGATATAAATGCGCTTACTATTTACGCAGAAAATTTAGGGCTTGCTTTTCAAGTTGCAGATGACATACTGGACATCAACGGTAACGAAGAACTTATGGGTAAAAAAGCGGGGAACGATTCCAAGAAAAACAAGGCTACATTCCCATGTATGTGCGGTCTTGAATCGTGCGAAAATTACTTAAACGAGCTTACATTAAATGCGAAAAATGCGCTTGCGCATTACGGAAGCGACGCAAAGTTCTTTAACGATCTTGCCGATATGTTGCAAAACAGGGTGGTCTAAAATATATGAGTATAAATAAGGTAAAACTGAATGAACTTAATTTGCCGGAAGATTTAAAAAGTATGGATTTTCGGGAGCTTGAGTTGCTTTCTTACGAAATACGAGATTTTTTGATAGATAATGTTTCAAAAACCGGCGGGCATCTATCCCCCAATTTAGGTGTTGTGGAGCTTACTATTGCGCTTCATAAAGTTTTTGATTCTCCAAAAGACAAAATAATTTGGGATGTAGGACATCAATCATATGTGCATAAGATACTTACCGGCAGAGCAAGCGAGTTTAATTCGCTTCGAAAGTACGATGGACTTAGCGGATTTCCAAAGCGAGAAGAAAGCCCGCACGACTGTTTTAATACAGGGCACAGCAGCAATTCGATTTCTGCCGGACTTGGTATGGCAAAAGCAAGAGATTTACAAAAACAAGATTTTGAGGTTATTTCTGTAATAGGAGACGGTGCTTTGACAGGAGGACTTGCATTTGAGGCACTTAACAATGTGAGTGCAAGCAAATCCAAAATGCTTATCATCGTAAACGATAACGGAATGTCCATATCCAAGAATATAGGCGGATTATCCACACATTTGAGCAAACTTAGAATGTCAGGTGCGTATCTCGGATTTAAAAGCGGTATCAAAAAAACGCTGAAAAGTATCCCGCTGGTTGGAAGCGCGCTTTATAGCAAGGCGGAGAATATCAGAGACGGTATCAAATCGGCTGTGAATACCGAGGGAGCATATTTCGAAACGTTGGGAATTAAATACTTGGGACCATTCGACGGACATGATATCGGACAGCTTATTCAGGCGTTTGAGATGACAAAGAAAATAGATTCACCGGTAGTGCTGCATGTTATAACAAAAAAAGGCAAGGGATATGTAAATTCAGAGGATTATCCGGACAAGTTTCATGGAATATCTCCATTTAATCCGCAAACGGGGGTTTGCAATTCAAAATCCGAGAAGTCTTATTCTGCTGTTTTCGGTGAGGAGCTTGAAAAACTGGCTGAAGCTGACTACAAAAATTGTTGCAATTTCCGCTGCAATGCTTTTCAGGTACAGGACTTTCAAATTTTGCGAATGATTTTCCGCAGAGGACATTTGATGTTGGAATTGCAGAAGGGCATGCGCTAAGTTTCGCTGCAGGGCTTGCTGTTTCGGGAATGAAGCCGGTAGCTGCGATTTACTCGACATTTTTGCAAAGAGCTTACGATCAAATAATTATTGATATTTGTATGCAGAATCTACCTGTTGTTTTGGCGATAGACAGAGCAGGCATAGTTGGAGAGGACGGTGAAACGCATAACGGAATATTTGACATTGCATATTTGCTTCAATACCGAATTTAAGGTTTTTCGCTCCTGCCGACGAGAAGGAGCTTCGAATGATGCTTTCAAAGGCATTGCAGCTCGAAAGTCCGGTAGCAATTCGCTATCCTAGAGGAAAAAGCCGAAAACTTTTGGGGTATTTACGATGATTATGGAGATATTACAAAACCGAAAGTGCATAGTTTGGGAAAAGATGTAAATATTATAGCAGTTGGACGGATGGTAAAATTTGCAGTTGAAGCGCAAAAATTACTCGAAGATATGGGAATTGACGCAGGAGTTGTCAATTTAAGACAACTTTCTCCGTTACCAAAAGATGAGATTATTAAAATTGCCAAAAGCGGCAAAAAGATTGTTACCATAGAAGACGGCGTGATAGTCGGAGGCATAGGTCAGTTAATCGTTAGTATGCTTTAAAAGCAAACGGAGTTTCTAAAAATGCCTTGTGCTTGGCTTTTGAAAATGAGTTTATAAAAACAAGGTGATGAAAATTTGATTTTTGAGAAATATCGTTTGGATGCAAGGGGAATAGCTGAAAGGGTGAGTGAATTTATTGAAAGATAGACTGGATGTCGTTTTGGTAAAAAAAGGCTTCTTTGATTCCAGAGAAAAAGCGAAAGCCTCGATTATGGCAGGATTGGTTTTTGTTGACGGGATTTTGGTAGACAAAGCCGGTACCGGAATTGCAGACGATGCAGATATTTTTGTAAAGAAAAATTTATGCCCTTATGTAAGCCGTGGAGGCTTGAAGCTCGAAAAAGGCGATAGATAAATTTGAAATCGATTTGACAGATAAAATATGTATGGATATAGGCGCTTCAACCGGTGGATTTACGGATTGTATGCTTCAAAACGGTGCGAAAAAAGTTTATGCAATAGATGTAGGCAGAGGTCAACTTGACTGGAAGCTGAGAACGGATTCGCGTGTTGTAAATATAGAAAGAACGAATATCAGATATTTTCAAAATGATGAAATAAAAAATACTATTGATTTTGCAAGCGTAGATGTATCGTTTATATCGCTGAATTTAATTTTTCCTGTTATGAAAAACATGCTTTCCGAAAGTGGATATGCGGTTTGTCTTGTAAAACCGCAGTTTGAAGCAGGTCGTGAACAGGTGGGCAGTAAAGGTATAGTAAGGGACAAAAAAGTTCACGAATCTGTCGTAAAAAGTCATTACATATGCTGAAAATAATGCTCTTGAGCCTATCGGAATTACATATTCGCCTCTTAAGGAGCAAAAGGCAATATCGAGTTTCTAATGTATATAAAAACGCAAATGATGCGCAAAACTCAATATATTACAGAAGATGTAATAGCCAAAACTGTCGATGAAGCTCATAGTGAGCTTGAAATATAAAAATTAGGAGATACAAAAATGGAACTATCAAAAAAAGTGCAACAAATGCATCTTTCACCAATCAGAAAATTTAACGGATATGCTATTGACGCTCGTGCAAAAAGGCATAAAGGTGTACAATTTAAATATAGGTCAGCCGGATATTAAAACTCCAGAAAAGAATTTATGCAGGCGATAAGGAGCTTTGATCAGGAAGTTTTGGCGTACTCGGAATCGGCGGGTTCAAAAGAGCTTCAGGATAATGTTATAAAGTATTACAAAAAACTTGGAGTCGAACTTCAAAATCAAAATGTACAAATCACAAATGGAGGCTCGGAAGCCCTAAGTATGGCATATACCTCGATTTTGAACCCGGGAGATGAGGTATTGGTACCGGAGCCGTTTTATACAAATTATCACACTTTTATAACAGCGGCAGAGGGAAAGGTAGTTCCGATTACAACTAAGGCGGAGGAAGCCTATAATTACGCATTTCGTGATAGAATAGAAGCTAAAATTACAAAGAATACGAAAGCTCTTTCTATCGTAAATCCCGGAAATCCTACGGGACATGTTCTTACTAAGGATGAGATGCGCATGATTGCCGATGTGGTAAAAGAAAACGATCTTTGGCTGATTGCAGATGAGGTTTATAGAGAGTTTGTGGACGATGGACTGCCTATGGCTTCATTTGGAGAGTTTGACGATATTAAAGACAGACTTATAATCATCGATTCAATCTCAAAACGCTTTTCGGCTTGCGGAGCGAGAGTCGGTATGTTGATTTCACGAAATGAAGATATTATGCAGTCGGTGCTGAAGCTGGCGCAAGGAAGACTATGCCCTGCAACATTGGAGATGCTTGGAGCAAAAGCGCTTTACGATTTGGATGCTTCGTATTTTGATGATATTAAAAAAGAATATGAAGAAAGAAGAAATGCGGCATACGAGGAAGTTATGAAGATAGAAGGCGCAGTTTGCGCGATGCCGAAGGGCGCGTTTTACATGATGGTAAAACTGCCTATCGAAGATGCGGAAGAATTTTTGATATGGCTGCTTACTGAATTCAGAGATAATAACGAAACTGTTATGTATGCGCCTATGAAGAGCTTTTATGCTACACCGAATCTGGGAAAGAACGAAATAAGGCTGGCTTATGTATTGCAAAAAAAGGATCTTGTGAGAAGCGTTGAACTTATAAGGCTCGGTATAGAAAAATACAAATCACTTGGGAAAAGATAGGAAAAAATTATGGCACTAACCCCTATGATGCAACAATATCTTGATATAAAAAGAATATCAGGATGCTATATTATTTTTTAGATTGGGCGATTTTTATGAAATGTTTTTTGAAGACGCACTTGTTGCCTCAAAAGCTATGGAGATTGCATTAACAGGAAAGGCTTGCGGTCAAGAGGAACGGGCTCCAATGTGTGGAGTCCCTTTTCATTCGGCGGAAACTTACATAGCGCGTCTGATAGACAAGGGCTTTAAAGTAGCAATTTGCGAGCAGATAGAAGATCCTGCGCTTGCAAAAGGCATAGTTAAGCGGGAAGTAGTTCAGATAATAACACCGGGTACCGTTTTAAGCCAAAATATGCTTAAGGAAAACGAAAACAATTATATAGCTGCAATAAATGTGCAAGAAAGCGGAATCGGATTTTCTTATTGTGATATTTCCACAGGAGAATTTGCTATAAGTAATATTTCTGCCGGTGAGTTTTTCGTTGTTTTTAACGAACTTGCCAAGATAGGCGCAAAAGAGCTTTTGATTTGTGATAATTTTTATAATTTTGTATCGGAAGCGGAGCTTTCACGCAACTTTTCCGGATATGTAAATATAATAGGGAAAGAATATTTTGAAAATAAGGATTCGGAATATATTTTAAAAAAGCAGCTAAATTTAAATACACTCCTACAGCAATAGGACTGAGTGATGACAGCGAGGGTATCTTTGCGGCTACGGCATTACTTTTGTATATCAAAAACACAAGAAAGCAGGAAATGGATCATATTTCCGCTGCAAAAGTATATAGCTTAAACTCACATATGACTTTGGACAAGGCAACTTTAAGGAACCTTGAAATTGTTCAAACATTATACGAAAAACAAAAGTGCAAGGTTCGCTTCTCGGAATACTCGACAAGACTTGTACAGCTATGGGAGGACGAAGACTCAAACAATGGCTGAAAGAGCCGTTAAACGACAAGCTACGCATTGAGAAAAGATTGAATGCGGTTGAGAGTATAGCGGATGATATATTATTACAAAATAATCTGCGTGAAAGCCTTAAATCAATATACGACCTCGAAAGACTTGCGGCACGAGTTGCCTGCAGTAATGCGAGCGCAAGAGATTTGCTTGCGCTTCGAAATTCACTTTACAATTTGCCGCAGCTTAAAGATACGGCAAGTTGTTTTTGAAGATCCGTATTTGGCAGAACTGTGTGAAGATATCCCTGATGTTTTGTCTAATGTTTGTGGTATTATTGAATCTGCAATAAGCGAGGATGCGCCTCTTTCAATCAAAGAGGGAGGTATAATAAAGTCCGGATTTAATCAAAAGCTCGACGATATGAAATTTGCAATCAAAGACGGCAAAGAATGGATCGCATCGCTTGAAAATTCGGAAAGAGAGCGAACAGGTATAAAGAAGTTAAAGGTTGGATACAACAAGGTTTTCGGATATTATATAGAAATCAGCAAATCCAATCTTGCTGCCGTTCCGGACAATTATATACGCAAGCAGACTTTAGTGAATTGCGAAAGGTTCATTACGCAAGAACTGAAAGAAGTGGAAAGCACGGTGCTAGGTGCGGAAACAAAGATAAATCAGCTTGAATATGAGATTTTTTGCGAGCTTAGGCTAAAACTTGGAGAGTATATAAAAGATATTCAAAATGCGGCAAGAGCAATATCTAAAATAGATGTTTTAACGGTTTTGCAAAAGGTTTCTGGAGATTTATCATATGTAAAAACCTAAGATTACTGACGATTATGTGATTGAAATTAAAAATGGAAGACACCCCGTAATTGAAAACAGTTTGAAAGACGGCAGCTTCGTATCAAACGATGTTTATCTTGACAATCAGGATGTGAGCATGCTGCTTATCACAGGTCCGAATATGGCGGGAAAATCTACTTATATGCGTCAAACGGCTTTGATAGTTCTTATGGCGCAGATCGGTTCATTTGTTCCTGCTGATTTTGCCCGAATAGGTGTAGTTGATAGGATTTACACGAGAATAGGAGCATCCGACAACCTTTCTCAAGGTCAGAGCACATTTTTTGTAGAAATGAATGAGCTTGCATATATCTTAAATACGGCTACTACGAGAAGTCTAATTTTACTCGATGAAATAGGCAGAGGGACAAGCACGTATGACGGTCTTTCTATTGCAATTTCTGTAGCGCACAGGCTATGCAGGCAAGGAAATCAAATACGAAGTATGTTTGCGACGCATTATCACGAAATGACCATGCTCGAAGATAAACTCAAAGGGCTTTGCAATTACAATGTAGATATTAGCGAAGAAAACGGAGATGTTGTATTTTTGCATAAAATAGTTAGGGGAAGCGCAAGTAAGAGTTACGGCATACATGTAGCTAAATTAGCGGGGGTTCCGGATGATGTTTTGGCAAATGCAAATAAATATTTAACAGAGCTTGAAAGAGAAAGCAGATAAACGCATTACGCTTCGGAAAAACAGACGAAAAAGATGAATTTAAAAACGATGAAAATTCACCAATCGAACGCTGAAGTTAAATATAAAGCGCTTGCAGACAAAAATTAACGAAATAGATGAAATGAAAATATCACCCTATCGAGCTTTACGCTATCTTGGCTGAACTTAAGGAAATAGTGAATAAGGAGTAATTATGATAAGAGTTCTTGAAAAAAAGTGTAGCAGATAAAAATTGCTGCAGGCGAGGTAGTGGACAGACCGCTGTCGGTTGTAAAAGAACTTGTTGAAAATTCAATAGATGCTCATTCTAAAAAGCATAGTAATTGAAATTAAAGCGGGGGAAAAAGAATACATACGAGTTACGGACGATGGAATCGGAATACCGTCCGATGAGCTTGAAACGGCTTTTTTGCGCCATGCTACAAGTAAGATTGTGTATGCAGATGATTTAGAAAAAATTGAAACATTGGGATTTCGAGGAGAAGCGCTGGCAAGTATCGCTGCTGTGAGCAGGGGTGAAGCTAATCAGTAAGACAGAATCCGAAGATACAGGTTCATTGATAAGAATCAGCGGTGGCGAAATAATCGAAAAGGCAAAAATCGGTGCACCGCAAGGAACCAGTATAATCGTATCCGATTTGTTTTTTAATACTCCGGCAAGGCTGAGTTTTTTGAAAAGTACATCGGCAGAAGCTGCGCTTATTATAGATTTTGTATCGAAGATTGCGCTTGCTTATTCACATATTAAATTTCGTCTTATTAACAACGGCGATATATTATTTGCAACAAATGGAAAGAATGAACGCTACAAGAACATATTAAACATTTACAGCAAAGAATATCTTGATAGAATGCTCAAAATTGAAGAAAAAGCGATGAAATCAGCATTGAAGCCTATGTTTCAAAGCGGATTTAACTAAGTCAAATAGAAGAAATCAGATATTTTTGTAAAACGGTAGAGTCATAAATAGTAAAGTTTTGGATGTGAGCTATAATGGACGGTTATAAAGAAAAGATTGTTTGAGGGTAGATATCCGATTGTTTTTATTTCTAAATATCAATCCTAAATATCTGGATGTAAATATTCATCCAAATAAAAAGGAAAGTACGTTTTCACGATGATGAAGCTATCAGAGAATTTGTTGCAAAAGCAATAAAAGATAAGCTACTGGATTTAAATGCAAGTCCAAATATAAGCAAGAAAAATGTTGAAATTGCAACAACTTTCAAAGAACTGATAGAATACAAGGCAATTTCCATGCCTGTTTTGATATCACAAAAGAAGACGAGATAGGATATGAAAGCGAAGCTGCTATAGCAAAGGAAATTGTTATCGAAAACGAAGAACAAATTGACATAAAAACATATTGTCAACTATATCTGAAGAAGAATTTCTCAAGGATGAAAACGAGTGTGAGGAAAGTGCCTATTTTGAAGAAAAAAAATTTGATCTTCAGGATTTAAAAGTTTTGACGGTATTATTTAATACTTATATAGTTGCGCAATTTGAAGATAAAGTATATTTTATAGATCAGCACGCTGCGCATGAAAGAGTATTTTATGAAAAATTTTTAAGCGAATACAAAAACAGTGAGAAGCTATTACCAACATATTTTAATTCCCGTGATTAGGGAAGTAACGCTGCACTTAAATCAATAGAATATATATGGATGCCGCTTTTTAGAAAGTATGGGATTTTTAATTGAAGAATTTGGCGACAGGACTTATAGAGTTACGGCGATTCCTGTGTTCATGCAAATAAGTGAGGCGGAAGCCGTTTTGGATTATTTACTCGAAAATATCAAAGAAGGCACTGATATAGACAATTTTGTCAAGATTGACAAGCTGATAATGCGCTCGTGTAAATCGGCAGTCAAAGGCGGTGATTCCCTTTCTATGAAAGAATGTGAGGAACTTATCTACCTTCTGTCAAATTGTGAGAATCCTTATTCTTGCCCGCACGGAAGACCGACATTTATTAAACTCGGCAAATATGAAATAGAAAAGATGTTTAAAAGGGTATGAACATGAACAAAATTTTGCTTTTAGTAGGCCCTACGGCAGTTGGAAAGACCGATATTGCTATAAAGCTCGCCAACAAACTTAACGGAGAAATAGTTTCATGTGATTCTATGCAAATTTATAAGTTTATGGATATAGGGAGTGCAAAACCTACAAAAGACGAACAGCAACTTGCTAAGCATCATTTAATAGATGCCGTAGATCCTCGTGAAGATTTTTCCGTCGCTATGTATCAAAAAATGGCAAAGAAAGCAATAGCTACAATAATTAAAAACGGTAAACTTCCTATAGTCGCAGGCGGTACAGGATTGTATGCAAATTCACTTATTTACGATATGGATTTTTCGGTATCTCAAAAAAATGAAAATTATCGTAACAAACTTATCCAAATTGCTGAAACTAAAGGAAAACAAGAGCTGCATGATATGCTCAAAAAGCTCGATTCGGATGCGGCACAAAGGATACACGAAAACAATACCAAAAAGGTCATAAGAGCGCTTGAGATACTGCATGGCGGCGGAAAAGCGCGTGATTTTGAGAATTCATTTAAGGCTACTTCGGACTATAATGTAGATGTATTAGGGTTATGTAGAACTCGAGAAGAACTTTACGATAGAATAAATAGGCGTGTTGAACTTTTAATAGAAGCAGGACTTGTAGACGAAGTAAAGATACTTATTGATATGGGCATAATGGACTTTAACATAGCGATGAAAGCCATAGGTTATAAGGAATTACTTCCGTATATTAAAGGAGAGGTAACACTGGATTTTGCAGTGGATTTGATAAAGAAAAATTCCAGACATTACGCCAAAAGGCAGATGACATGGTTTAAACGCTACGAAAACATCAAATGGTTCAATTTATCGGATTATGAAACAAGCGATATGGCACTGGAGGATATGCTTAAATGGTATCAAAACTTGGAAAGATAAAAAACAGAACAGGTAAACCGCAGAATATCTTTGAAAAAGAACAAGAAATATTTAACAAGTGCAGCAAACTGGAGGACAATTTACCCAGGTTTATGAACGGATATTTTATATACCTTAGAAGTAGCGTGCTTCCCATGACTAGGCTTGCATATTTGCAGGATATAACTTTTTTTTGCGATTATCTTGTGGAATCTGCCATGTTTGAAGCTCAAACGATAAAAGAGCTTACTGCAGCTGATTTTGAAAAAATCCGTGCGAAAGATATAAATGTCTTTATAGACTACGCAAGACGATACGAAAAGGATAAAAACGACGGAGTTTACATATACGAAAACCACAACCGTTCGCTTGCACGCAAGAAAACATCTTTATCTATGCTTTTTAAATATTTATTTAGGGATGAGATACTAAGTAAAAATATTACGGACGGACTTGATCCTATCAAGGTGGCAAAGCCTGCAGAACGGAAATTAAGGCACTTACGGACGACGAGGTAAGGACAATGCTTAAAGCGGTCGAAACGGGTGAAGGGATGACTAAAAAGCAGCTTGAGATACTTCGAAAAAGACCAAAAACGCGATAAGGCAATTTTGCTTTTTGTTCTTAACCTATGGGCTTCGAATATCTGAGCTTCAACAGTTAAATGTAGACTCGTTTAATTTTGACAGGCAGGAATTTAAAATATATCGAAAGCGCGGCAAAGAATCTATTATGCCTATGAATATTTCGTGCGATATAGCTATACACGAATGCCTTTGATATGGAACGAAAAACGATGACGAATTGCTCGATGAGCACAAAAACGCTTTGTTTTTATCGTTGCAGGGAAAGCGGATGACGGAAAGGCAGATTAGAGAGCTGGTGAAAAAATACACCGCTATTGCACTTAAGACCACTCAAAAAAACGGTTATAGTCCGCATAAACTTAGGGCGACAGCTGCAACCAGCTTAATAGGTAGGGGTGAGGACATATTTGATGTTCAGTTATTACTTGATCACGAAAAATGTTACTACAACTCAGCTTTATGCGAAACACAAGGAAAATGTAAAAAAACGCCTTTATCAACAATATGGAATGGGATTTGGAAAATACAGATGAAAAATAAGGAGATCACTTTGAAAGACAGTATATTAAAGCTGCTTGCCGAAGAGTTTGAGGTTTCGGAAAAAACACTCGATTTCGTGGAGAAAGCGGAGAATGAAGTTAGAGAAATATTTGAAAGTTTGGATGAAATAATGCAGTACAATCAATACAAAGTGCTTGCGGCATTTCAAAAAAACAAAGTGAGCGATGTTCATTTTGCATGGAACACGGGCTACGGCTATAACGATATGGGACGCGAAATCATCGAAAGAGTTTATGCAGATATTTTTAAAACCGAGGCGGCACTTGTAAGACCTTTGATAGTAAGCGGAACACATGCTCTTTCTTTGACGCTGTGCGGGGTGCTTAGACCTGGTGATGAGCTGATTTTCATGTTACAGGAAGGCCGTACGATACGCTCGAAGAAGTAATAGGCATCAGAGGCGAAGGAGCCGGCTCTCTTGCGGAATTCGGTATTACATACAAACAAATTGAACTATTGAAAAATGGACAAATTGACCTCGACGCTGTTAAAAGTGCCATTTCTGATAAGACAAAAATGATTTCAATTCAAAGGGCGACAGGATACAGTGAAAGACCTGCAATTTCACTTGACAGTATAGAAAAATGCGCAAAACTGGTAAAATCAATCAATCCTGATATAGTAATGATGGCGGATAATTGTTATGGTGAATTCCTAGATATAATAGAGCCTACGCAAATAGGTATAGATATAATGGCAGGATCGTTAATAAAAAATCCGGGGGGCGGCCTTGCTTTATCGGGAGGTTACATAGTTGGCAGAAAGGATTTGATAGAAAAAGTGTCTTACCGCATGACATCTCCTGGAATAGGAGATGAATGTGGACTTATGTTCGGACAGACTCGTTCTATTTTGCAGGGGCTATTTGTTGCACCAAAGACGGTAAACGCGGCTCTCAAAGGAGCGGTACTGTGCGCTAAGGTATTTGAAAATTTGGGATATGAGGTATTTCCGAGTTACGATGCCAAGAGAAGCGACATCATTGAGGCTGTAAAGCTGAACAGCGAAGAAGCACTTTGCGCATTCGCTGAGGGAATACAAATGGCTGCACCGATTGATGCGCATGTTACACCACTACCTTGGGATATGCCGGGCTATGAAGACAAGGTTATAATGGCAGCAGGTGCGTTTGTACAGGGTTCTTCGATTGAGCTTTCAGCAGACGGTCCGATTCGTGAGCCGTATACTATTTATTTCCAAGGCGGTCTTACATATGAACACTCTAAGTTCGGTGTAATAAAGGCGCTTGACAATATGATACGCAAACAAATCATAAACTATTTAGTAGAATTCTATAATCTTTTATTGCACGAAAACAATCCGCTACATAATCGTATGTTTCATTTTTAGTGAGATATTTTTAAACAGAATAGAACAAATGTTTTTAAAAAGTGCTTGACAGAGAACATACATTCTGATATTATAATTTTAGCGAACAGGTGTTTGCAAAAATTGTAAACAGGATGGTGATTGAAAATGAAGAAACTTTACTATTTATATAATACATCAAACAAAGAGCTTGTGAATTTGAGAATTAAAAGAGCATTGCTGGTAATATCATTTTTAATTGTACTTATGCTTTTATTTGATGCTATTTCGGCATTCGGTACGGAAAAGTCGACTGTGCCGAATTATAGTCAGGCATACATAGAAGTTCAAAGAGGTGATACGCTTTTTGATATTGCCAAGGTATATGCACCAAAAAACACCGATGTCGATGACTATGTAGAGTTTCTGATGGCTATAAACAATATGCAGGATTCCAAACTGTTTGTCGGACAAAAACTTATGGTTAGAGAATACTAAGTATCAGACTTTTTCCGGATGCCGGCTTGCTGAGCATATCAAATGATATTACGATATATCAAAGCAAACAGCATAGATTATCAAATAGATATATAGATATAATGAATAAATTTATTCGTATAGAAAAATACATATCAAAAATATCTAGCGAAAATACAAATACAAATACAAATATGTAAAATACATATCTGAAAAACCCTCTATAATTGATTAGAGGGTTTTCTATTCTTATTTAGTTAGTAAAAAAAGGGTATCAAATTTAGATATATAACTATTCCTAAAATATCAATTTTTGAGGAATAGTTAGATACACTTTTCGAATGTGCATATAAATCTTGTAATTTCAATGCTTGAGTCGGTTCTTAAATTGCAATATCAATTTTTAAATAGTAAAAATCGTATATCTTATTGGTTGATATACGATTTTTATTTTCTTATAATGAATTTAGATACGATTGCAGTATTAAAACTGCTGCTTGTTTATCAATTACTTCTTTGCGGCGCTTCCTGCTTAAATCAGCTTCAATTAGGACTTTTTCAGCCATTACGGTAGTATATCGTTCGTCTGCAAAGTCGATTTCAACATTTTGCATAGCTATACTGCGCAGCTTGTTTGCAAGCATATTGGCGAATTCTATAACTTTTAGCGTTTGCGGACTTTCGTGCCGTCTAATTTCAGTGGTAAGCCGATTACGACTTTCTGACAATCGTATTCTTTGATATAGTCGATTACCTTACGGCATCTTTTCTGATACCGATACGCTCGATAGTAGTAACACCGTTTGCAGAAATGAGCAACGGATCGCTAACTGCAACTCCTATAGTTTTATCTCCGACATCAAGACCAAGTATGCGCATTATTTATCAAGAAACGCACGCAGAAGTTCTTCTACCAAATCATCTCGTTCGATTTCTCTGATAATGCTTCTGGCATTGTTGTATCCTGTAATATATGAAGGATCTCCCGATAGGATGTATCCTACCATTTTGGTCTATTGCGTTGTAGCCTTTTTTCATTCAAAGCATCGTAAACTTCGTTCAAAACATTTTTTGTAGTTTTCTGCTCAAGTTTTTCAGGGTTGTTAAACATTATAGTGTTTCTGTCCATCATAATATATACCTCTTTTGACTAATACGAGTATCTTGCGCAATTAACCGCGCGATACATCGCTAACCTTATACATCCATTATACAAAAATTGCTAAAAATTTCAAGTGAAAATAGAAAAATTAACATCATTGTAATATTAGTTTTTGCCATATCAAAAGCTGCATCGATTTTTGTAAAATCTTTTGCACCGGCTTGCGTCATATTTTGCTTTCCCTCCACCGCTTCCGTCGCAAACAGCTGCAATTTCTTTAACCATTTTTCCGGCGTGATAGCCCTTGTCCAAAAGATCGTCGCATATGCTTACAACAAAATTCAGTTTACCGCCTGCAGTAGTAGCAAATACCATTATATATCCTTCATTTGAAGCCTTTATATCATCGCAGAGCTTCTTCAAATCATTAACATCGTAATCTTCAAAACGCTGTGCTAAGAGTTTCACATCGCCGACAGTTTCGGCATTTTCGAGAAGCGAGTTGAGTGAATTTGCTATGCTCTTTTGCTTAAAGTTCATCCATTTCAGCCTTCACAAGTCGCAGTTCTTCCACTGTTGAAGTGAGTTTTGCTTCAATAGCGTTTTGGTTTGTCTTTAGCGTGCTTGCTATATTTTTTAGCGTTTCTTTGGCTGAATTAAGTTCAGAAAGTATACAAGATCCTGTAATCGCTTCAATACGCCTTACACCTGCAGCCACTCCGCTTTCACTCACTATTTTAAATGCACCCACAAGACCTGCATTTTCAAGATGTGTACCACCACAAAGTTCTACACTGAAATCACCGACAGAAACAACACGCACGGTATCACCGTATTTTTCGCCAAACAGTGCCATTGCACCTTTTTTGAGAGCGTCGTCCTTTGACATATTTTCGATTACTACCGGTGTAAACATTGAAATTTGCTCATTAACCAGCTCTTCTATTTTGTGTAATTGTTCTTCGCTCACAGCTTCGTAATGCGAAAAGTCGAATCTAAGTCCCTTGTCGTTCACAGAGGATCCTGCTTGCTGTATATGCTCGCCAACCACCATTTTCAAAGCCTTTTTGTAATATATGTGTTGCTGTGTGGTTTTTGGCAATATCGTGTCTTCGAATCACATCTACTTGCAATTTGACATTTTCGTTGGTTTTAAAAGTTCCGGATGTTATTTTCAGTTTGTGTAAAATTTTTCCTTGAATTTTTTTAACCTCAAGTACCGAGGCTTCAGCATTGTCGGTAAAAATTTTACCTGTGTCGTAAATTTGTCCGCCTCCTTCAGGATAGAAAACTGTTTGATTGAGTATTACGCTAACAGTGCTTCCTGCGCTTGCAATATCAATGGGCGAGCCGTCTTTCGTGATTATATTCAAAATAGTGGCATCGTCCGCAAGTTTTTCGTAACCGTTAAATATAGTTTCACTGATTTCAGCAAATGACAGATTTTCTTCATCCCAGCCTGCTTCTACGGATTTTCTCGCAGCTCTTGCTGTTTCGATTTGGATATTCATATGTTCTTTGAATCCGTCAACATCTGCCGTACAACCGTTTTCAGCAAGTATTTCTTCGGTCAATTCAAGTGGGAAACCGTAAGTGTCGTAGAGTTTGAATACTTTTTCACCCGAAAGTACGCTCTTTCCTTCAGCTTTAAGTTCATTTACATAACCTTGTATTATGTGATTTCCCTGATCGATAGTAGAACGGAATTTTTCTTCCTCTCTATCTATAATAGTCTTGATATATTCAGCTTTTTGAGTAAGTTCAGGATATGCCTTTCCGGATACGGTAATAACCCTGTCAGCAAGATCCGATAGGAATTTACCTTCTATGTTCAGCAGTTTTCCGTGTCTTGCAGCTCTTCTTAAAAGTCTTCTCAAAACATAACCGCGACCTTCGTTACTTGGAAGAATTCCGTCAGCTATCATAAAGGTTATAGATCTTAAGTGGTCGGTAATTATTCTGATAGACACATCTGTTTTTTTAGAGCCGTTTCCGTACTCGATATTTGCAAGTTCGCAAACGCCGGCAAGGATATATTGAATGGTATCTATATCGAAAATCGAATTTACACCTTGCATTATGCAAGCAATTCTCTCAAGTCCCATGCCCGTATCTATATTAGGGTGTGCAAGATTTGAATATGAGCCGTCTTCTTCTTTGGAGAATTGTGTAAATACATGATTCCAAAATTCAACGTATCTGTCGCAGTCGCAGCCCGGTTTGCAATCGTCGTGTCCGCACGAAAACTCCTCGCCGCGATCGAAATATATTTCGGAGCAAGGACCGCAAGGTCCGGTTCCTATTTCCCAAAAGTTGTCATCTTTTCCGAGTCTTACAATCCTTTCTTCCGGAACGCCGATTAGATTTTTCCAAATATCGAACGCTTCATCATCGTCTTCGTATACGGTTACCCATAGTTTATCTTCCGGCATTTTCAAAACTTTGGTAATGAATTCCCAACCCCAAGAAATTGTTTCTTTTTTGAAGTAATCTCCAAATGAAAAATTACCGAGCATTTCAAAGAATGTGCCGTGTCTTGCCGTCAAGCCTACATTTTCGATATCACCGGTTCGAATACACTTTTGACAGGTTGTCATCCTCTTTTTGGGCGGTGTTTCAAGACCTGCAAAATAAGGCTTTAGCGGCGCCATTCCCGAGTTTATAAGCAAAAAGGCTCTTGTCCTTTTCTCGGAACCAGCGAAAAACTACCTTTTCTATAGTGATCCTTGCCTTCATAAAAGCTCAAAACAGCTTCTCTAATCTCATTTAATCCCATTTTTCCATATACTCGGAACCTCCTACACTTTCTTATAAATCTTCAATATGGTTTTCGTCGTCTTCGACCTGTTCTATTTCCAATTTAACCTGTTCTATTCGTCTTTCTTTTTACTGAAATAATCGTAAAATGATAATTTTTCAACTTCAATTTTTAAATTCAGGCTTTCACCGTCATTTGGAATTTCTCCCAAGATATCTATAATGTACCCGCCAAGCGTTTCGCTGTTTTCGGATATAAGTTCTATACCAAGCTCCTCGTTTATGTCTTTGAGATTCATAAAACCGTTGAGCATATAAACGTTTTCGTCGAGTTTTATAATAGCGTCCTCATCATCGTCGTATTCGTCATCAATATTTCCCATTACTTGCTCTATTATGTCTTCCATAGTAACAATGCCCGAAAATCCTCCGTATTCATCAATTAGAATCGCAATATGCTGCTTAGAGCTTTGAAGTTCAAAAAACAAAGTATCGAGCTTTTTAGTTTCCGGTACAAAGTAAGGCTTTCTAAGTATACTTTTAATATCGACATTATCGAATCCTTGATTTTTGGCTTTTATCAAGTAATCTTTAATATTCAGTATTCCTATTATGTTGTCATTATCGTCTTCGTATACCGGTATTCTCGAATAGCGAAGCTCCATAAGTTCATCTATGTATTCGTCTGCAGGGAGCGTTGATATCTATGTAAAAGACATCTGTTCGAGGTGTCATCGCTTCATAAGCCTGCTTATCGTCAAAGTCGAAGATACTGTTAATCATCTTTTTACCTTCTTCGCGAAGCACTCCCGTTACTTGACCAACTTCAAGCATTGTTTTTATTTCATCTTCGGAAAAACTGTCGTCCTCAAATTTGTTGTTTTGCCTTGTAATAACAAGGATAAATGTAACTATAAAATTCACAAATACCACTATCGGCTTTAGTAAAAAACCGATAAAAACTACTAAATCAATCAAATTTAACGCAATTTTTCGCTGTATCTTCGTGCAATTTTTCTTAGGTAAAAGCTCACCAAGCGTGATAAATACTATAGAAACTACAAATACTATGGGAAGCAAAAGCAAAGTTTTTGACATCGAAATATTGTAATGTTCAAGTATATTGCGAGTAATATCCATAAATAGCAATGTAGCTATCGCACTTGCAAAAAATCCTGAAAATGTAACGATTATCTGTATAGTAGAAATAGTTATCCAGATTTTTCAAGATAAAGCAAAAGTTTTTCTGCTTTCTTGTTGTTTTCGCTCGCAAGTAGTTTTTAACTTATTTTTATTCGCAGAAATAAGTGCTATTTCGATGCACGCAAAAAGTGCGTTTACTATAAGGCACAAAAAATAACAGTGATATTTGACTTATCGATATCGGTATGTCCGATGGCATACAAAAATTCTCCTTAAATAGTTAGTTTCTATCGTTTAATTGTATCATATCATTTGCGCTTTCGCAATATGAAACCCGCTTTTACAGGTTTTTGAGTTTCATTTTTATTATCTGTTGAGCATGCGGCGCGCTTTCTATTTCATTACCGTCCACATCTTGCATCGAAGTAATCGTGTGTGTAAAGAAGTCAGTATACGGTCCCATGATTTCTATTTCATCTCCGACAACCATTTTATTTCGCTGTTCTATTTCTGCAATACCGCTTTCTTCGTCGTAGTCCTTGACTATGCCGACAAACGAATATTCCCTTGTATATGCTGAGGTCTGATAATTTTTGATCTTCGCTTCTAGGTTTCTGATAGTAAAAACCCGTTGTAAATTCTCTGTGGCTGACTTTCTTAAGTTCATCCATCCATTCGCTTTTGAAGGTATAATTATCCTTGTTTTCGTAATAAGCATCAATGGCTTTTCTATATGCGGAAACTATTGTCGCCACATAAAATGCGCTTTTCATTCTGCCTTCGATTTTAGCTGACGAAATTCCCGCTTCTATAATATCCGGTATATGTTCAATCATACACAAATCTTTAGAATTCATTATATATGTACCACGAGGTCTTCGCCAATCTCGTAATATTCATTTGGTCTTTTTCCTCAATTAGGTGATATTTCCATCGACGAGGATGTGCACATTCGCCTTTATTTGCATCTCTGCCTCATCATAAAATTGCTAAGAAGGGCATCTGCCGGAATAAAGAAATACACATAGCTCCGTGAACAAATGCTTCAAGCTCCATATCGCTAGGCATATTTTTTTTAATTTCGGATATTTCTTCAAGCGTAAGCTCTCTAGCTAAAACAATGCGCTTGACACCTTGATTGTACCAAAACTTAGCAGTTTGCAAATTAGTCATATTTGCCTGCGTGCTTAGATGAATTTCAGCATTTGGAATCGCCTCTTTTACCATCATCATAATGCCGGGATCTGAAATTAAAAAGGCATCTATCGGAATATCTTTTATTTTTTGCAAGTATTCCGCAAATGGTGAGATGTCTTCGTTGTGGGCGTAAATATTAGTTGTAAGATATGCTTTTTCCTTTTTATGTGCGTAATCAACACCTTCTTTGATATCTTGAATGCTGAGATTCGAAAGAACCTGCGCGTAAACTGAACATTTCTCGCCAAAAATAAACGGCATCTGCACCGTAGTCTATCGCGGTCTTTAATTTTTCTCATCCCCTGCAGGGGCTAAAAGTTCTATTTTATTCATATACCTCCATTGTTTACATAACTTAGTTATTGACATCAAGTTCAGTGAGAGCAAGTCCATCTCCTACTGAAAGTATGCTTGTATAGTGATTCTTTTGCTGAAAAAGGTAGTCCACATACGCTCTAAGGTGTTTGATATTCGTTTTGTAACGCCTTTTTTCATCAAATTCGTCCGAAGCAACCATTGCCCTCATCAAAACATTATCAGATATGACTATTGCGTTTGTGTTGCATAGCTTGATTGCAGCGTTGAAAAATTCAATATATTTGCTCTTAGCAGCGTCTATAAATACAAAATCAAAATCTCCGTCGCCGTTTTGCTCCATTTGTATTAATACATCTTCTGCCATTCCGAAATGCACTGTAACATTGTTGTCCAATCCTAAATTTTTGAAATTTTGAACCGCTTCTTCGTATCTTTCTTGCGATGCCTCTATAGTTGTAATATGGGCTGTCGGCAGCAGTTTTGCGACTAAACTCGCCGAATAACCGTTAGCAGTTCCTATTTCAAGTATTCTTTGCGGTTTTTTAAGTAGCAAAATTGATCGCAAAACGGTTTCAGTTTCCCTTAGTATTATAGGGATACGAGCGTTTTCAGAGCGTATACGAAGCTCCAAAAGTTCTTCGTCAAGAGCCTTGTAATAAGAATTTATATAATCTGTAACCTTATCGTTTGTTATGTTCATTACTACTTAAGGCTCTCCTTGTATTTCTTCTTATTTACCAAAAACTCTGTATAGGAATTTGAAAAATTGTGTGTGCCGTCGTTATTCGGACTGAGCACATAGTAAAAATAGTCTGTATCTTCAGGATTCAATGCGGCATTTATTGCAGCTATACCGGGTGAGCATATCGGTCCCGGCGGTAATCCTTTATTCTTGTATGTATTGTATGGAGAATCTACCTTAAGGTCTTCGTAATTTAGTCTATCTTTGTGGGCAGGTAATGCATACTGTATTGTAGCGTCAATTCCAAGAGGTTGCCCCACGCTCAGCCTGTTGTCTATTACACTTTGCAACCTTTCCGCCTTCGGATGCAGCGGATGTTTCCCTTTCGATCAGTGAAGCAACAGTTACAACTTCGAGAACACTCAAATTCATTTCTTTCGCTTTTTGATGATCATCTGTGACAAAGCGAATCAAAGTGCTGCAAAGCATCTTATCTATGCAATCGTGAGCGGAAGCATTTTTGTATACAAAAATATGTTTCAGGATACAAAATCCTTCGAGTCTATTTTGCCCGTCAGGCAAGCCTTTCTATTTATAATCGAATTTTGCCGTTTTTCAATTTCATTAAAAATTCTTGTTGGCTTCACGATTCAAGAGCATTCAATTTTATCTGCGATTTGCGACAAAGTCAAGCCTTCAAAGCACGGTCAATTTCGACATCGCTTTTCCTTTCCGCCTATTATTTTTCATCATATTTTCCAGGGTGTCATGGACGGTGAGAGCTATACAAACCTGTTTGCCGTCGTACTTCTTGATTTTTGACAATACCTTTAAAGGCATAAGCATTTTTGATTAAATTTTTTCTCTTTTAATGTAATCGCTATATAGAGTTGTTGACGAACCCTTTGGTATTTCTAGCAGTTTACAGCATTGGTATCCAGATGAGCTTAAAGCCACGGACAAAATTTAAAGCGATAAAAGCCAAAACGATAGTTACAATTACCAAAAGAAATGCAAGTACAATCATATTTTCCTCCTATTTCAAAGGACGCCTATTGCCCCCTCTTATATATTTAACTATTTTGCTCTGCCGAGATATTCGCCTGTTCTTGTATCAATTTGAATTACTTCGCCTTCTTCGATAAAGATAGGAACTTGAATAATCGCACCTGTTTCTACAGTAGCCGCCTTTGTAACATTTGTAGCGGTATCTCCTTTAACACCGGGCTCAGTTTCGATAACTTTCAAATTTACAAAGTTTGGAGCTTCAACCATGAAAGCCGCATTGTTGTAAAACTTGATAGTAGCCTCATCGTTCTCTCTTAGGTATTTCATAGCTTCCTCAACCTGTTCAGCCATCAAAGGTACCTGTTCAAAGGATTCCTGATCCATGAAGTAATATAGTTCTCCGTCGTTGTAAAGATATTGCATCTGCTTGGTTTCGATATGGCCCTTCGAAGATTTATCGTTGGGATTGAAAGCCTCTTCTCTAGTAGCACCTGTAAGTATGTTTCTGTATTTAGTTCTTACAAATGCCGCACCCTTACCCGGCTTAACATGTTGGAAATCCAATATAACATGTGGTTCTCCATTCATCTCAAAGGTCATTCCTTTTCTAAAATCGCTTGCATACAACATTATCATTACTCCTTATTTTAATTTAATTGATTTAGCAAGTATTTAATTGTCCCACTAATATACTGACTTGAGCTAAAACTCTGTTTCCTTTTGATAATCGTTCAAATTATACCATAAAAGTTTAGATTCAAGCACTTTTGTCTGACTCAAGTACGATGCCTTTCAGCGCCTTATATAAGGCATCCCCCAAAAGCTATCAATTTAATTGATAGCTTTTGGGGATCTCAGATGATCAGTGAAAATATTGCCATGAAAAGTTTGCATTTTGAATATTTAATTTACATATCCAAAAAGATAGGCAATATTACAGACTACGTTTGGTTGTTTTGTATATAAAAGCCTCTAAGCGCATCTCTGACGAGACGATTTCAGATGTGCCCAGTCCGTAACATTGTTGTGTGCAGGCTGGAAGATATTACATCTCTTGCTATTTTTTTTGCTTCACCTATTAAATCCTCGTTTTCACGCACGTATACAAAACCTCGCGTTACTATTTCAGGGCCGCTGTAAATCAACTGTTCGCTTCTGTTGACAGCTGAAATCACTATTATTAAGCGGGATTCGGAAAGCAATTTTCTATCTCTTAATACTATATCTTTCGACATCTCCAACACCGAGTCCGTCAACATAAATTGCGGTTGCCGGCACCTCTTCTTTTTTGAGAACCGCTTTCTTTGATGTAATGTTAAGAGCATCACCGTTTTCCAATATAAATATATCTTCCGGCGCCATTCCGAGGCTTTGTGCCAGCTTTGAATGTGCTTCCAAATGTCTATATTCTCCATGAACCGGCATAAATATTTCTGGTTTTATTAGACTATGCATCAGTTTCAGCTCTTCTTGACAAGCGTGTCCTGAAACATGTATATACTGTCTGTCGGCATAAATCGCTTCCGCTCCAAGCTCAAGAGTTTTGTTACTATGTTCAGTGGTTTTCATTACGGGTACAGGACTTGATGATTACCATATCGCCCTTTTTAATGGATATGCGTGTACTCTTTTGATGACCATCCTCGATAATGCGGACATAGGCTCACCTTGACTTCCTGTTGTAATAATCACAAGTTCCTTATCCGGTATATTCTTAGTCTTATTTATATCTACAAGAACATTTGGAGGTACTTTCAAATAACCGAGCTCCATAGCGAGATTCATTACATTCCACACTTCTGCGGATATGAGCAGCTTTTCTACCGAACAATGCAGCATTGTCTGTGGGTCACGCTGTACTCTATGGGCATTTAGCGAAGAAAGCGTAGCAATTATAATTCGTGCTTCTGAATTTCTAAAAATGTTTTCTATTGTATTTCCAACAGTTTGCTCAGACATTGAATAGCCTGCTCTCGTTGCATTAGTACTGTCGCAAGCATCAGTCGAATACCCTCCGTTCCGAGCTCTGCAAGTCTTGCAAAATCCATAGGCTCGCCCTGAATAGGAGTGTAATCTATTTTAAAATCGCCTGTATGGAATATCTTACCTACCGGTGTATCTATGCATATATCAAATAGCATCCGCAACAAAGTTGACGCTGTGTACCTCAGTTGCAAAGCTTTATACCTATTTTGGCAACTATCCTGAGCTTTATTATATTCAGATTTTGCCTGTATATTTGTGATTCCTCATAATTTTGTTTTCGACAAGTCCAAAGCGTCAATCTGGTGCCGTAAATGATGCGTTTATTTGCTTTTAACAAATACTGGTATTCCGCAAATATGGTCTTCGTGCCCGTGTGTCAATATCATGCCTTTAATTTTTCCTTATTTTGACAAGATAGCTGAAATCCGGTGATACAATATCTATACCCGTAAAAGCTCGTCGTCGACGGAAAAAGACGGCCCGCAGTCAATTATCAATATGTTGTCTTTGTATTCGAGCAGGAGTCATATTTTTGCCGATTCGTTAAGACCTCCTATCGGAATTACTTTTAACGGGACTCATTTTCTATATTCATTTATTGTTTTCATGTTCTTTCCTTTGTTTACTACTATATTTACTAGTAGGAACTGCAATCAGCTTTTACTATTTGCTTTATCTTGAGTAATGCATGCAGTTAGCCATGTACAAGATTTTCAAAACTCAGTTTTCCTAATTAGCATCTACCTCCAATTTTTCCTTGGTTTTACCGTTTATTTACAACAATTTCAACCGTATCCTGCTTTAGAGCTTTTTCGTCAAACGATAAGACAGTTTGATATACAGACTCGTTGTTTCTCAAGTTCTTTGCAAGTTCTTCACATATATGCGGAGCAAAAGGCAATATCAAAACCAGCTGGTTAAAGCACTTTTTAAAGCAGCATATTCGGGGAGTTAAGCTCCTTGTGCCTATACATTTCATTAACAAGCTCCGCATAGCCAGAGCTTGTTGGCCAAACTCTTATACGCCTTCTCCACGCCTCTGTGGCTGGCTTGGCACAAGCTGTGAAGTCCATCATATGAACTTGAACTCATCAAAACAGAGGTATGAACCTGGTGACTGGTGCTGTGATGACCCGGCTTCCGAAAAGTAATGATGCAGCTAAAGCTGGTAAATAGTGGTTGAGGTGTAATGACAATGACAAGCTTCGACAGAGTGGCGACGAAGCTGTGACTTTGCTCGAACAAAGACTGCGCGGCGGTGAACTGCGGCTGTCTTTCGGATGGCTGCGACCAGATAACCCTGTCCAAAATAAGGAAAAATTAAGGTATGTTTGATTCACTGTCGGCGAATCACTCGACTGACAAAGCAAGCGACACTGACTGACGCAGGCGGCGCTGAACTGTCGGCAAGCCAGGCTCTGAGGCAATGGCGGCACGGCGTTCTGTAAATAGTGCGTTAAAGCAATACGCCTTCTGGTGCGGACTCTCTTGCATGAACCGGCAAGTGACTATTCCGCCACGAGCGCATTTCGTACACTCTGTTCGAAACGTGTTTACTGACTTGTGCGAGCATCAATGGCTGCCAGGCTTCAATAAAGCGATGCCCAGACCAAGCTGAACCTTTCAAATGTTCCGTGGGCGCGCATCTTCGCCGACCGTATCGGCTATGAAGATCGCTATGGAACTCGGACAATACTCGTCATTCGCGTGAACCACAATAAGACTAAATGGAGACGAGGGAACTGTGGGCCAACGAGGCTATGTTCGTGCATCGAAACCCGATGAGGGCGATATGCTGCATCGAGATCTGTGCCAGCAATGAAACCGTTTCGCGTAACGTAAACTGGGCTCTTTGACGGGCTGAAGCGCCGACGTTACAGTATATGTTCGGGATTTGCATGTCGAAAGAAACTGGCTCATGCGTAACGAAGCGGCCGCTGCTGCGACTATGATATGGCGACTGGGCGATGGCGGCTTTCTCGGGGCCTGTTGAAATGCTGGCGTGGCATTTATAGTGTAACCTGACCGGTTCGGCGAAGACTGTCCAGCTCTGTTCGGTAAGAAGACAGAAAAATGCACCGATCCGGCGCAACTATTCGGCTATCCGCCGAACGGTTGGTGGCAACTGGCTCTT
>BNJS01003668.1_pt1 | contig 94559 bp, 92 predicted proteins | sample 8540461 | NCBI WGS metagenome assembly BNJS01 (sample SAMD00202454, study PRJDB9452) | human saliva metagenome | isolation source: human saliva | place: Japan | reverse complement strand
CAAGCCGGCCGAGAGGCGAAATAGATGACCGATCAACTGTTAGATATTTGCTTCGACTCATCGACTCCGTCGTCTTCCTGCAAAGGGACGGCCGTCTGCTGCTGGCGGGCGACACCGATGATCTGCGTCAGGACCGCGGTATGAGCCTGGACGCCCTGTTCAGGAAGGAGTACCGCTGATGTTCGCCACACTGCTCATGGACGAGGCCCGTACCCAGGCTCGCCGCAATGCGGGAGTCGTGGGGATCATGGCGCTCGTGGCCATGCCCGCCGTCGTGAGCATCCAGATCGGCATCGCGGTACTGACGTCGGCCGCAGTGGCCACACTCCTTGTTGCCGGCTGGTTCGCCAGCTTCGCGCACCTGCTCGGCGTCACGCTGGAACAGGTCCTCGAGCCGGTGCGTCAGATGGTCAGCCTGGTGGGAATCGGCTCCGTAGTGGTGGCGCCGATCCTGGCCGCGATCCTGGTCTGGTGGGCGGTGCGAGCCATCGAGCGGCACACCTGCCTGCGCTGAACGCGGCTGACAGATCCCGGTGCCAGGACGCCCAGGGGCGCGGTGACTACACCGTGGCCCTGGGCGTCACTGCGCCTCCGTTCTTGGGAGCGGCCGCGTCGAAGGCTGCGGCGACGACGTCGGCATAGTCGGCCGGGTTCACCAGGGCGATTCCCTGGGTGCGGTCGGCCAGGAGGAGCAGGTTGTCCCCCGGGGCGAGGTTGAAGATCTCCCGGACCTCCTTGGGGATGACGATCTGCGACTTGGGGCCGAGCTTGACGGTGGCGATGTAGCGTTCCGGGTCCTGGGCGGAGAGGTCAGGCGGGGTGCCGGGTTATGTGTCCGACGGAGAATCGGCGGGCGTGTCGGCTGGCATGGTGGGAGGTCCCTTTCCTGCTGGTCCTGCTGGGCGCCGGGGCTGTATTAACCCTAGTCCTTCCGCGCGACGACGGCACGGTGGGAAATCAAGGATTGGAAGCTGGCCTCAGGCGACGGCGTGGCCGGGGATCTGCGCGGCGGTGAGGGTGGCCTGGGCAGGGACCTGGTCGCCGTCACCGCTGCCGTAGATGACCAGGCTCTGGCCGGCGGCCACGCCGCGCAGGGGAGAGGTCAGTTCGGCGTGCAGGAGGCCGGCGGCCTCATCGACGCGGACCTGGGCCGGAACCGGGCGGCCGTGGGCGCGAACCTGGACGCTGGCCTCCTGCCAGCCGACGGCGGGGGATCCGTCGAGATCGGAGGTGTTGGCGGACGGGATGCCGGCGAGCGGCTCGATCGGCGAGCAGAACGAGTCCGTCGCCGTCGACCGCGCTGCGGCTGAGCAGCTCCTCGGGACCGACGACGACCTCGTTGGTGGCCGGGCGCGTCTCGATGACGTAGCGGGGCGGCCGTCGTCGGCCGGACGGGACAGGCCCAGGCCCTTGCGCTGGCCGACGGTGAAGCCGAAGTAGCCCTGGTGGCTGCCCAGGACCTCGCCATCGGGGGAGACCATGGCGCCCTGGCTGGCGCCGAGCGAGCGGGTCAGGAAACCGCGCGTGTCGCCGTCGGCCACGAAGCAGATGTCGTAGGAGTCCGGCTTGGAGGCCACCGGAAGGCCGCGGGCCTCGGCCTCGGCGCGCACCTGCGCCTTGGAGGGCGCGTCGCCCAGCGGGAAGAGGGCCCGGGCCAGGCCCTCGCGGCCGGAGACCGCCAGGACGTAGGACTGGTCCTTGGCGGTGTCGACGGCGCGGCGCAGCGTCAGGCCCGTGGTGTCGCCGGGGCGGCCGGAGGAGGCGCCGCCGCTCAGGCGCGCGTAGTGGCCGGTGGCGACGGCGTCGAATCCCAGGGCAAGCCCGCGCTCGAGGAGGGCATCGAACTTGACGCGCTCGTTGCAGCGCACGCACGGGTTGGGGGTGCGCCCGGCGCGGTACTCGTCGAGGAAGTCGGCCACGACGCGCTCCTCGAACTCCTCGGACAGGTCCCACACGTAGAAGGGGATCCCCAGGATCTGGGCGGCCCAGCGGGCGTCGGCGGAGTCCTCGATGGAGCAGCAGCCGCGCGAGCCTGAGCGGGTCTGGGCGCGGTTGCGGGTCAGGGCCATGTGGACGCCCACGACCTCGTGACCGGCGTCGACGGCGCGCGCGGCGGCCACGGCGGAGTCGACTCCGCCGGACAGGGGCGGCCAGGACGCGCACGAGGGTCTCCTTCAGGCAAGCGGGTAGCCGTTGCTACGGCCGTGGCAGGCTACCGCAGGTCGACCACGACGGGGCAACCGGAAGAACCCAGGGGACCTCGTGGTGCCCGGCATAGATGGCGCTGAAGAAGGAGCTGTCATGCCTGACGAGTACGCCATCGGCGCCTGCGGCTTCTCCCAGACCCTGTGCGATCAGTGCTGATGCTCGGCGTTCTTCGTTTTCCGTCGGGGGAGTGCAAGCGCGTTCTCAGCGTGGTGGGCGAGCATGCGGCGGTTGCGCCTGAGCATATTCCAGCAGCGCCTGGACAACGGCATCATGCCGGTCGTCGTGCTCGACCCGACAAAGGGGCGGCAGTCCGTGTCAGTGTGCTCATGCCTCATCGTTCACGAAAGGAGCCGCGATGTCTGATGCGTGATTGGCCTTTTTGGTTATTTTCGCCATGCTGCTGGCGATCTGGCGGATAGCAGACGGTCGAGAGCGTCCGATGACGAAGAGCGAGCAGGAACGAATGTTCTTCCGGCAGACCTACAGCCTGTCGATCGATCGCATGCTCTCGGAGAGTCCGTTGGATCGTGCCGAGGTACGGCGCCTGCGTGACTCCGGGAGAAGAGACAGGCGTGTGCGAGCCATCAGGTACGTACGAGAATGGGACCCCGTTCCTCAGGGAGATCGCCGCTCAGTTCGTCGATCGCGTGTGAGAGGCGGCACTGGAGGATCGGGAACTGCGTTTTCCGTCCAGGACGTACTTTTCCCGCAAACGACTGCTGGCGGACACCAGTCGTTTGCGGGACAACGCAGTCCTCGATCAACAAGTACGTTCCCGATCGCGAAGAGATCGAGTTCGAGAGCGGGTAGCCGGGTGCATAACGCCGTTGCGCTGCTGTTGAGGACTGATCAACGGGCGGCGAACTCGTGGCCAGCACGAATGAGGTCCCGGAGCCAGTCGCTCTGCGCAGCCTCCATCGTCTTGACGATGACGTGGTGGTTCCACCTGTTCGCGCTGACCTGATCGACGCGGTGGAAGCGGGGATCCTCCAGGGGACGGTCGAGCCTCACGTTCAGGAACAGGGTGCCGTCGGCCGTCTTCTCATAGGCCCAGACCCACAGGAACTTCCGGTTGACGGAGAAGCTCACCTGGGCCGTCAGGTGCTTCGTGACAGAGCCGAGCGAGAGGACAGAGGACTCGATTGCCGCGTACATGGCGGCCGTTGCCGGCTTGCCGCTGAAGTCGCCGATCATCTTGTTCGAGGCGGTTGGCATGCGATGCTCCTCGGTTGCTGTGTCGGACTGGATACTGCTAAATGCGCGTCCTTGCTGCCTTATGCGTCACCTTCCAGGCTCGCCTGGCTCCCTCCAGGGCGGCGGGCAGAGCGGTGAGCAGGCGCTCGACGTCGTCGGGGCTCGTCTCCCGGCCCAGGGAGCAGCGCAACGTGGAGCGGGCCGGCCCCTCCTCGAAGTCCATCGCCAGGAGCACATGGCTCGGCTGGGCGACCCCGGCGTGGCAGGCCGACCCCGCGGACGCATCGATCCCGGCCAGGTCCAGGGCCATGAGCAGTGCCTCGGCGTCGGCCTCCTCGAACCACAGGTGCGCCGTGGAGGCCACATGATCGGCGTCCTCCGGCAGCGTGGCGTGAACGCCCGGAAGCGCCCCGACACCCTCCAGAATCCGGCGCCGCAGGACCGCCAGCCGGGCCTCCTGCTCCTGCTGTTCGGCGACCGCCAGCTCTACCGCCAGGGCCAGCGCCCGGGCCGCCACCACGTCCTGCGTGCCTGAGCGGATCCCCCGCTCCTGACGGCCCCCGCCCGTGGCCGGCGTCACCGCCAGGTCGCGGCGAAGCACCAGCGCTCCCACTCCCACCGGCGCCCCCAGCTTGTGCCCTGTCAGGCTCATCGCGTCCAGCCCCCAGCCGTGGAAGTCCACGGGAACCTTCCCCAGGGCCGCGACGGCGTCGGAGTGGACGGGTACGTAGCCGGCCTCCTCGGGCTGCCCGGCGCCGCTCGCCTCCCGCACGTGCGCCACCAGCGCCGCCATGTCCTGGACGACTCCGGTCTCATTGTTCGCCGCCATGACCGAGACCAGGGAAACGGGGGAGCGGCCGGTATCGGCTGCCGGCGCCACCGCCTGGGCCAGAGAGTCGAGCTCGACTCTCCCCGCGCCGTCGACCTCCAGCAGGCTCAGCCCCGCGCCCAGCTCGGCCGCGGCGGTGCGCGCCGAGTCCAGGACCGCCGGGTGCTCGATCGGCGAGACCACCAGACGCCCGCCCGGCACTGCCTCGCGCCCGGCCCGAGACCACCAGGGCATCGGCCTCCGTACCACCGGAGGTCAGCAGCACTCGTGCGCATCCACCCCAGAGCGCCCGCCAGGCGGGCACGCGCTCCGCCAGCAGCGCCCCCACCCGTCGGCCGGCGGTGTGCTGTGCGCTCGGATTCGCCCAGCCACCGAGCCCACTGGTCAGGTCCTCGGCGACCTGCCGGGCGACCTCGGGACGGACCGGGGATGTGGCGGCGTGATCGAGATAGGTGCGCACGCCCCCAGCCTAGACGGCGGCTCAGAAGAGCTGGACTTTGTCCACATGGGACGACTTTGAAACCGCTTTTCGCATGTGGAGCTGGCCCGTAACGCTCTGACCTGTACAGATGCCAATGGCGCTCGACCGGCTCGTCGCCAATGCCGTCCCATACGGACACGTTCCCGCCGGCCTCGCATCGCACCCGCGCTTCCGAGCCCCCAGGTCGCGTCGTGGACGTCGCCAAGGATGCCGGAGTTCCATACTCGTCACCTATTGGTGTAGGCGTGCCCATGTGCACTTCGCACTGCGGGGTGGGAGAGTGAGTCCCATGCGTACCAACCAGCTAGCCCTGTCCCGCTCCGCCACCGACCGCGATGCCGAGCGGCGCAGCGAGCCAGGGCTACTGGAGCGCCTCGCCGCTGACCCCGAGACCCGGCTCCTGCTGGTCGACGCCCGCGGCCGCGTCGCCCTGACCGGCCCCGCTATCCACCCCGACCTGCCCGACGACGGCCTCACGCCGCCCAGCCTCATCGGCAGCCCCGGCGCCACGGCCTGGGAGGGTCCCGGCACCCGCAGCGGCTGGGGCCTGCCCGATCTGCGTGCCGGCTACCTCGGCGGCTCCGCCCCCACCCGCTCACCGGATCTGACCGTGCTCTACCTGGGCCGCGAGCACGCCGACGACGGCGCACCCGCCGGCCCCAGCTGGATCGCCGTCGTCGTGCCCCCAGGCCCTGGAGGTCCCCGACGCCCCTGAGCCGCCCGCCACCGGCTCCGACGCCGAGGGCACCGCCGTCGACCACCCCGACCTGCGCCGTCTGCTGGAGCGCTACCCGCTCTCCGCCCTGCGGGCCATGGGCGCCCAGATGACGGCCCGCGACGCCGGTCTGGCCACGACCGCCACCGCCTTGGCCGCCTGGCACGCCCGCTCCGCCTACTGCCCGGCCTGCGGCGGGCGCACCGAGATCACCGAGGCCGGCTGGGCCCGCAGGTGCACCGACTGCGCCACCGTCCACTTCCCGCGCACCGACCCGGCCGTCATCATGACGGCGACCGACGAGTCCGACCGTCTCCTCCTCGTGCGCGGCGCCACCTGGGCGCCCCGGCGCTACTCGGTGGTGGCCGGCTTCGTCGAGGCCGGAGAGTCCGTCGAGGCCGCCGTGGCCCGCGAGGTGTGGGGAGGAGACCGGGCTGCGCGTGGCCGAGGTCGAGTACGTCGCCTCCCAGCCCCTGGCCCTTCCCCCGCCCTCATGCTCGGCTGCCGGGCGCGCCTGGCCCCGGTGAGGACCAGCCCCGTCCCGACGGTCAGGAGGTCGTCGAGGCGCGCCTCGTCTCCCGTGACGAGCTCACCGCGGCCGCCGACGACGGCAGCATCCTCCTTCCCGGCCCCACCTCCATCGCCAGACTCCTCATCGAGGACTGGTACGGCGGTCCCATCGTCAGCTGACTCCAGTGACTCCAGCCATCCGGCGTCCGCCATCACCGCCTGACTGCCACCCGACGGCCGCCGATTCTTGTCGCCGACCCGTGGCAGGCTGGTCCCTGATGAGCCCGACCACCCCCGCCCCGACCCGATCGGCACGCCGAAGCGCCGGCCCAGCGCTCAGCTGGACGCCGCCGGCCTCCTGGCGGCCCTCGACCCCGACCAGCGCGAGGTCGCCGAGCACCCTCGAAGGACCCCTGTGCGTCCTGGCCGGCGCCGGCACCGGCAAGACCCGGGCCATCACCTACCGCATCGCCCACGGCGTGGCCACCGGCGCCTACCAGGCCACCCAGGTCCTGGCCGTCACCTTCACCGCCCGCGCCGCCGGCGAGATGCGCTCGCGCCTGGCCGACCTCGGCGTCCCCGGGGTCCAGGCCCGCACCTTCCACGCCGCCGCCCTGCGCCAGCTCACCTACTTCTGGCCCACTGCCATCGGTGGACGCCGCCCCGACATCCAGGCCCACAAGGCGCCCCTGGTCGGCGCCGCCGCCCGCCGCCTCGGCCTGCCCACCGACCGGGCCACCGTGCGGGACCTGGCCGCCGAGGTCGAGTGGGCCAAGGTCACCATGACCCCGCCCGAGGACTACGCCCAGGTCGCCGTGGCCGCCGGCGCACCGGCGTGGCCGGCCAGGAGGCGGCCACGGTCGCCCAGGTCCTGTCCCTCTACGAGGAGGCCAAGAGCGAGCGCGGCGTCATCGACTTCGAGGACGTGCTCCTGCTGACCATCGGCATCCTCCTGGACCGCGAGGACATCGCCGCCCAGGTGCGCGGCCAGTACAAGCACTTCGTCGTCGACGAGTACCAGGACGTCTCCCCGCTCCAGCAGCGCCTGCTGGACCTGTGGCTGGGGCGGCGCCGTCAGCTGTGCGTCGTCGGCGACGTCTCCCAGACCATCTACTCCTTCACCGGGGCCACGCCCGCGTTCCTCACCGGCTTCACCACCCGCTACGAGGGTGCGCGCACCGTGCGCCTGAGCCGCGACTACCGCTCCACCCCGCAGGTGGTCTCCCTGGCCAACCGGGTCCTCTCGCGCTCGCGGCGCGGGGGAGGCGGCCTGCACCTGCCGGCCGGCGCCGTCGAGCTGGTCGCCCAGCGCCCCAGCGGTCCCGCTGTGCGCTTCGAGACCTACGACGACGACGTCGCCGAGGCCGAGGGCGCCGTCGCCCAGGTGCGCCGTCTGCAGGCCGCCGGGGTCCCTCTGAGCGAGATCGCGATCCTGTACCGCACCAACTCCCAGTCCGAGGTCTTCGAGCAGGCCCTCGCCGGAGCCCAGATCGGCTACCTCGTGCGCGGCGGCGAGCGCTTCTTCGAGCGCGAGGAGGTCAAGCGCGCCATGGCCGTTATCCTCGGTGCCGCCCGCACCGAGAAGGCCACCCTGACCGGCGACCTCGGTCTGGATGCTCGCACCGTCCTGTCCCGTGAGGGCTGGAGCGAGGAGCCGCCGGCCCCCCGCGGAGCCGTGCGCGAGCGCTGGGACGCCCTCAACGCCCTGGTGGCCCTGGCCGACGAGATGTCCCAGACCCGCGGCGCCGACCTCGACGCCTTCCACACCGAGCTGCGAGAGCGCGCCGACGCCCAGAACGCCCCCACCGTCGAGGGCGTCACCCTCCTCCCTGCACGCCGCCAAGGGGCTGGAGTGGGACGCCGTCATCCTCGCGGGCGTCTGCGAGGGACTGCTGCCCATCTCCCTGGCCGAGGGGCAGGCCGCCATCGAGGAGGAGCGGCGCCTGCTCTACGTGGGCGTCACCCGCGCGCGAGAGCACCTCATCATCTCCTACGCGCGCGCTCGTAACGCCGGAGGCCGGGCTGCCCGCAAGCCCTCCCGCTTCCTGGACGGCCTGTGGCCCACCGCCCAGGGCTCCCGCGATGCCTCCCGGCGTCAGGGACGACTCAGCGCCAAGGAGCGCTCCCGGCAGTCCGCGGCCGACTTCGAGGCCAGTAACGACCCGCGTACCATCGCCCTGTTCGAGGAGCTGCGGGCCTGGCGCTCAGGCGTGGCCAAGGAGCGCTCCAAGCCCGCCTACACGGTCTTCGCCGACGCCACCTTGCGGGACATCGCCGTCGTCAAGCCCACCACCCTGCCCCAGCTCTCCCTCATCCGTGGTGTGGGCGCCACCAAGCTCCAGGAGTACGGCGGGCCGGTCCTCGCCCTCCTGCGCGACTTCGAGAGCGGGAGCTGAACCGCGCGAGCCGGCGTGGCTCCCGGAGTTCCCGACCGCTCACAGCTGCGAGCACAGGCACTCGGGATGACTCTCCCAGGACCGCACCCGCCCCAGGGGCTCCTTGCCGGTGACCTCCACCGAGTGGGTGGTCCACCAGGCGGCAGAGCGTCCGGCCGGCTCCCCGCCAGGTTCCGGGCCGTCTGCGGCGCTGGTGACAGGCAGCGCCTGACCCAGGACCGTGTCGATGACGGCCCGAGCCACGAGCGCCGCCGCCTCGTGCAGCACCAGGTGCTCGACGTCGGGCATCGGCAGGGTGCGCATCTGCGTGGCCAGCGCCGGCCAGCACGGATCGGCGTCCTGCTCCCACAGGTTCAGACAGGTCGAGCACGGACCGCCGGCGCCCAGGAGAGGGCCGACACGCACCCCGGCCTCGCCGACGACGACCGGAAGATGGGCGATGTCCTCCTGGACGAGCCGGCGCGCGAGCAGTGGTTCCACCACGTGAGCATCCACCGTCACCATGACGTCGGGCCGAGTGCGCAATGGTGCCCGCGTCCTCACGGCGGGGAATCGCGCCGACAGGAGCGGCTCCAGGCCCCCGTCCCGGGGAGCGGGTGGACAGGATCGTGCCCACCCCGGCCTCCGCCAGCCACAGGGCGGCCTCCTGCGCCAGGGCACTGATCCCGTGCACCGCCAGGACCGCCTGGGACAGGGCGGCGCTACGGGCCTTGGCGTCGATGCCCAGCCGGTCCCAGTAGATGCCGTCGGCCCGCCGAGCTCGGTGGTCGCCGAGGAGACCAGCGCCCCTGGCGCTCCAGCTCCTCGACGAGCTGTCGGGCCCGTCTCACCGGGACCCGACTGCGCCGGGCGGCCCGGTAGATGCCGCCGGCTTCCAGGGAGCGGGCGAGCTCGTCCAGCAGGCGCTGCTCGGCCAGGCTCAGGCCGCTGACGATGGTGCGCTGCGCGGGACTCGTACCGATCTGGCTGACGCCCTGCTGGCGCCACAGGATGGCGCACCCGCCTCGAATACGCATCGTGCCTCCTCAAAGCTCTCCCGGCGCCCGCGCGCAGACGTCCGGAGCCCGTCGTCCTGACGACCGTGTCAGGCCTCACCCGAGAGTGGCACGGGCGGGTCAGGTGGCCAGAGGCAGCCGGCGCTCGTGGGATAACTCGACTGCGTCGAGCACTGGTCCTGCGCTGGTCGGTGCCGGGGGTTACTGGGCGGAGCAGGTCGCCAGGCCCGAGGTGTTGCCCGATGCGATCGCCTCGGTGGCGGCGACGGCCTCGTGCAGCGTGTTCACGGCGAAGACCTGCATGCCCTTGGGCTCGTGCCCCGTGACCTCGTTGCAGTTACTCGCCGGAGCCAGGAGAACGTTGAGCCCGGATTCACGGGCCCCTGCCATCTTCTGCTGGATGCCTGATGGGGCCGACCTGACCAGTCATGTCGATCGTCCCGGTCCCGGAGATGTCCTTGCCGCCGGTCAGGGACCCCGGGGTGATCTCGTCAACGACTCCCAGGGCGAACATCATGCCGGCGCTGGGGCCGCCGACGTCGGACAGGCCGAAGGTGGCCTCAACCGGGCTGTCCACCGAGATCTTCAGGCTCAGACCCAGCAGCGAGCCGGTCGTCCCCTCCTGCGGGGCGATCGTCGTGAGCGCTGCGCTCGCCTTCTGATCGCCACGGCGCACACCGAGCGTCACCCGCGTTCCCTCGGGGATCGTGGTCATCAGCTCGCGCAGCTGGGAGAAGGAGGCGAGGGTCGTCGTCTGGCCGCCCTGGGGGGTGATGGTTTCCAGGACGTCCCCGGCCTGGATCTCGGTCGAGGTCTGCTGCTCGGTCACCTCGGTGACGGTCAGGTGCATGGCGCCGGCCTTGCCGGTCTCAACGAGCGCGGCGATGACGGCGGAGTCCTGCGAGGCGGTCATCTGGGCCTTGCCGGTCTCCTCGACCTGCTCGGCGCTCTGGTCCTGGGGGCACACCTCATTGCGGTCCACGATCCGCTTGTCCGCCGAGAACCAGGCGGCGATGAGGTCGGCGGTGGTCACCGGGTATCCGGGGCAGCCCGACACCGAGACCGTCGTCATCCGCAGGGCGCCCTCAGTCGGATAGGTCTCGGTTCCCGAGACCTTCAGGACGTCCTGGTCGGATGATGAGCCGTTGTCCAGCACGTTCCAGGTCGGGCCGGGGGCCTCGATGACCGCGTTGACCGGCACCAGGAAGACGGCGGCGATGAGGGCGACAACCAGGATGAACGACCCTGCGGCTACGGCCCGCCGCAGTCTGCGCCGACGACGGGACTCCCCAGAGGCGCCGTGTCCGGATCGTCCTCCCGCCCGGCCTGGCGAGCTGATCCTCCTGGCTCGCCGAGGACGGCTGAAGGCGGAGTGGAACCGACGGGATCCGCAGTGTCGGCGGCGGCGTGCTGGTCTGGGTGCGTCACGCGTCATCATGCGACATCTTCCTGGGGAAGACGGACAGATATCGATACGAACTTGGCACGAAGTCGACACAATGACGACACGACATCGACCGAGAGGAATCCGACGGCGGTTGGCACGCCGTCGGCGAACGGAACATGGCCCCGACATAGGAATGGGTGCGACCATAAGGCCGTTAGAGACTGTGCCCAGACGGTCCAGACGATGTCCCGGACGACCCGGCGAGAGGGAAAACCCCGTGAGCGAGGACGCCTTCGACGAGCTCGAGAAGATGCTCGCATCACTGTTCGGCGAGCAGATGGCCTCCGATGCCGTCGGCGCCCCTGCGCTCATCCGGAGTGGATCCCAGCGCCATCGCCCAGATGCCGGGCGTGGGGGACATCTCCGAGCTCAGCCCCGCTCAGCTGCTGGCCATGCGCGCCCAGTTCCAGCAGATGTTCTCCGCCTCCACCTCCGAGCCGGTCAACTGGCAGATGGGGCCAGGATCTGGCCCTTCAGCAGGCGCGCGGCGACGGCGACCCCACGGTGACCGCCGCGGTCGCCGACTCCACGCGCCAGGCCCTCCAGGTGGCCGATCTGTGGCTCGACACGGCCACCGAGCTCATGCCCGCTCCCGGGCAGCGGGAGGCCTGGAGCCGCAGCACCTGGGTCGAGCGCACCCTGCCGGTGTGGAAGGACGTGTGCGCCCCCGTGGCTGAGGCCGTCACCGCCGCCCTGGCCCGCACCCTGGAGAAGCAGATTCAGCGACATGCCGGCCGAGATGGAGCAGGCCGCCCAGCAGATGGGGGCGCTCGGATCCATCATGCGCACCATGGCCGGTACGGCCTTCGGGCTCCAGCTCGGCCAGGCCATCGGCGAGCTCGCCAAGGAGACGCTGGGAGCCACGGACACCGGCCTGCCCCTGACCCGCGAGCCGGGCACCGCGCTGGTTCCCGCCAACGTGGCCGCCTTTGCCGAGGGACTGGAGGTCGACGAGGACGAGGCCCGTATGTTCCCTGGCCGTGCGTGAGGCCGCCACCGCCCGCCTCTACGCCCATGTGCCGTGGCTGCGCGGACAGGTCCTCCAGGCAGTGGCGGCCTACGCCCGTGAGATCCGCATCGACACCGAGACCCTTGAGTCGGCCGTGGCCCAGGTGGACCCCAACGACCCTGACGCCCTGCGCGAGGCCCTCGAGAGTGGGCTGTTCGCGCCCCAGGAGACCTCGGCCCAGCGTGAGGCCCTTGAGGACCTGGAGACGCTGCTGGCCCTGGTCGAGGGGCTGGGTCGAGGTGGTCACCGCCCGTGCGGCCGCACCCCACCTGCCCCACCTCATGGCGCTGGCGGAGATGATGCGCCGGCGCCGCGCCCAGGGCGGAGCCGCCGAGCAGGTCTTCGCCCGCCTCATCGGGCTGACCTTCCGGCCCCGCCGTGCCCGCGAGGCCGCCGAGCTGTGGTCGCACCTGGGAGCCCGAGGCCGGTGACGCCGAGCGCGACGCCTTCTGGAACCACCCCGATGTCATGCCCACGGCGTCCGAGCTCGCCAACCCCAGGGACTTCCTCACCATGCGGCGCATGGCCCAGGACATCGACGCCGAGATCGACGCCGACCTGGCCTCCCTGCTGGACGGCACCCTCGGGATACGCCGAGGGGCGCCAAGGAGGCGAGACGAGAACAGCCCCGAGGGCTCGAGGGACCGACCCTACCCCTCCGCCGAGTGGTGAGGCCTCGCAGGAGTCCGGCCAGTCAGCCGATGCCCGCCTCTGACGGCGCCGGTGACGGCGACTGTCCGATGAGCCCGACGAGCAGGACCCGACCGGCACGGACAAGGCCTGAGACAGGCGGGGCCGCGCGGCGACGCGACCGGTGCCGGCCGACGTCGGCCGCTCGCCCGATGGCTGACCCGGCTACAGGAAGGGTCGCGGCCGGGGCCTCGATCAGGCCGGGAACCAGCTGCTCGCCCTGGTAGACCGAGGCGTCGTCGTCGTGACTGCGTGAGCGCAGCACGCACCAGGACTCCCGCCGCGCAGGACTCCCCACCACCATGCGGATGTCCTCGCGGTCCGGGGCGCTCCTGGAGGAAGGTGAGGCGCTCAGCGGCATCGGTGATGGCCTCGGCCTCCTCCTGGGCGGCCGGCGGCAGGACCAGCCGCTCGACGCTGATCGCGGCGCCGTGGACCGAGTCGGGCCAGGCGAGCTGGGCCAGCAGGTGCTCCAGGTCCGCGGCGGCGGCAGTCCCCTCCTGCTCCACCACCATGAGCAGCTCAGGGTTCGGTGCGGGCCTCCTCCACGGTGGCGGTGTCCAGGAGGCCGGCCACGTCCGGATCGGTCTCAGCGCCTCAGCGGTCCGCACCAGCGCGAGACGCGCACCGGCTGGTCCCAGCCGTGGACCGCCACTGGGTCTCCGTCTCGGTCACCGCGCGCGCGAGGGCCCGCAGCTGCGAGGAGACGGATCGGCGCGCCGCCCGAGGGTGGTCGACATCGTCATGCATCTTGTCCATCACGCCAGTCATCGTCTCACTGGTGCGTCGCTGGCTCTCAATGACGCGGCGTCGTCGCGTCGGCCTCGCGTCGTGCCCCGTCGAGGCGTTCTTTCATCCTGGAGAAGGTTATGGCCGTGTCGGGGAGTGTGTGGGACGATGGCCCGAGCGGCCCCTCCGGCCGATGACGCCGCGTCTCAGCCGTGTGCGAGGCGGCGCCACCACGCACGTCAGACAGGGAGCAGGATCGTGAGCAGCACGCCCGATGACGAGTCCCGGGACTCATCCTCCGACGAGTCCTCGAGCAAGTCCGCCAACTCGTCCAGGCGGAAAAAGCCGGAGAACGGAGCCGGACTCTTCGGTCTGGGACGCATGGGCGCGGGCGGGCCCCGTCCTCCCCGCCCGCCGCGCAGCAGGACGAGCGTGGCCGTCCCGGCCCGTTTGGCCCTGACCATCTCGATCATCGTCGCCATCGCCGTCGTCATCGGCATCCTGTCGCAGGTGTGGACCGAGGTCCTCTGGTTCAGTCAGATCGGGTACGCCCGCGTGCTGTGGACGCAGTGGATCGCCCTCATCGTCCTCTTCCTCGTGGGATTCGCCGTCATGTTCGGGGCCGTCTTCGTCTCGATGACCACGGGCCCTACCGGGCCCGGGAGATCGGGATGCCCGACGACGAGGCCACGCGCAACCTCGAGGCCTACCGCACCGTCATCGAGCCCCGTGCGGCGTCGCCTGACCTGGGTGGTGCCCGCGGTGCTCGCCCTGTTCGGATCGGCCTGGGAGCTGGCCCCCAGCTGGCGCGAGATTCTTCTGGCCTTCAACTCGCAGTCCTTCGGCGTCAAGGACCCCCAGTTCGGGATCGACATCTCCTTCTACGTCTTCATCCTGCCCGCCGTGCTGACGCTCGTGTCCTTCCTGGCCGGCGTCGTGCTGTTCTCCGGGGTGGCCTCCGTCGTCGTCCACTACCTGTACGGCGGCATCTCGGTGGTGCGCAAGCCCCACTTCACCAAGGCGGCGCGGATCCACCTGGCGGTCTTCCTGGCGCTGTACGCCGTCATCCGGGCCGTGGGCTACTGGCTGGGCCGTTACAGCGCTCTGTACGCCTCCAACTCCAAGTTCGACGGCGCCAACTACACCGACGTCAACGCGGTCATCCCCGCCAACGCGATCCTGGCGGCGATCGGGCTGGCCGTGGCGGTCCTGTTCATCGCCTCGGTGCGCTCGAGCTCCTGGCGCCTGCCGATCATCGGTGTGGCCGTCATGATCGTCTCCTCGCTGGTGGTGGGAACCGCCTACCCGCTGGTCATCCAGAAGTTCGTCGTCGATCCCAACGCTCAGCGCCAGGAGGCCGAGTACATCCAGCGCAACATCAACGCCACCAAGGCCGCCTACGGTCTGGAGAACGTGGAGACCACCAACTACGACGCCACGACGAAGGCGGCGGCCGGCCAGCTGGAGAAGGACGCGGAGTCCACCGCCTCGATCCGTCTGCTCGACCCGGGACTCATCTCCCCGACCTTCCAGCAGGGTCCAGCAGAACAAGCAGTACTACTCCTTCGCCAACCGTCTCAACGTCGACCGCTACAAGGTGGGCTCCAGCAGCCGGGACACGGTCATCGCGGTGCGCGAGCTGAACCTGTCCGGCCTCGGCCAGGGACAGCGGACCTGGGTCAACGAGCACACGTCTACACCCACGGCTACGGCGTCGTGAACGCCTACGGCAACACCGTGGCCTCCGGCGGCTACCCCTCCTTCTGGGAGGGCGGCATCCCGTCCAAGGGGGACCTGGGCAAGTACGAGCCCCGGATCTACTTCGGCCAGTCCTCGCCGTCCTACTCCATCGTGGGCGGTAAGGACAACGGCTCGCCGCGCGAGCTGGACTACCCCGATGACGAGTCCAAGACCGGTCAGGTCAACACCACCTTCTCCGGCAACGGTGGACCGAGCGTGTCCAATCCGTTCAACCGGCTCCTCTACGCCGCCAAGTTCCAGGAGCCCAACATCCTCTTCTCCCAGGAGGTGCGTGAAGGCTCCCAGATCCTCTACGACCGTGACCCGGCCAAGCGGGTCTCCAAGGTGGCTCCGTGGCTGACCCTGGACAACAGCCCCTACCCGGCCGTCGTCGACCATGATGACAACCCGGCCACGCCCAAGCGGGTCATGTGGATCCTCGACGGTTACACCACGACGAACAACTACCCCTACTCCCAGCACGAGTCGTTGGCTCAGGCGACGGCGACCGCCGACAGCAGGGCGGGCTGCTCGGGGCGCCGGAGGAGTCCAACTACGTGCGCAACTCCGTCAAGGCCGTCGTTGACGCCTACGACGGGTCGGTCAAAAGCTCTACCAGTGGGATGACAAGGACCCGATCCTCAAGGCCTGGGCAGAAGGTCTTCCCGGGACAGTCACCCCATGAGCCAGATGAGCGCCGACCTCATCGCGCACATGCGCTACCCGGAGGACCTGTTCAACGTCCAGCGCACCATGATGGCGACCTATCACGTCAACGACGCTGCGGAGTTCTACTCCGGGGGCGACTTCTGGAAGATCCCGGATGATCCGACCACGCCCGGCCAGGACCAGCAGGCCCCCTACTACCTGACCCTCAAGATGCCGGGGCAGGAGCAGGCGAGCTTCTCCCTGTCCAGTGCCTACATCATCGGTGGAAACACCAACCGCAACGTGCTCACCGGCTTCCTCGCCGTGGACTCCGAGACCTCTCCCGGCACCGGGGAAGAAGGGCAGCGCAGTCGAGCTACGGCAAGCTGAGACTCTGGAGCTTCCACGATCCTCGAACGTCGCCGGGCCCCGGCAGGTGCAGAACATCTTCGACTCAACCCGGCGGGATCTCCACGAGCCCTGAACCTCCTCTCCCAGGAGGGCTCCCAGGTCATCAAGGGCAACCTGCTGACGCTGCCCGTGGGAGGCGGCCTGCTCTACGTCCAGCCCGTCTACGTGCAGTCGTCGTCCGGCACTCAGTACCCGCTGCTGCGCAAGGTACTGGTCTCCTTCGGTGACAACGTCGGTTTCGCCGACACCCTCTCGGGGGCGCTCGACCAGGTCTTCGGCGGCAACTCCGGGGCGACGACGGGGCGAGCAGGCCATCGACGGTGATGCCGGAGCGGCCAACGACACCAATGAGATCGACCGACGGCAAGGATCCGACGGCGGGATGGCGGGGCCACGGGCCTCGCCGACGCCGAGCGCCGCGCCCACGGCCTCGGCGAGCGCACCGCCATCTCCCTCCGCCAACCCGTCGGCCTCAGGATCCTCGGATCCCGAAGGCCGAGCTCAACCAGGCGCTGTCCGACGCTCAGACCGCGATGACCGACGCGGACAACGCCAGGAGCAAGGGCGACTGGGCGGCGTACGGCGATGCGCAGAAGCGCCTCAACGATGCCGTCAACCGGGCCATTGCCGCGCAGCAGAAGCTGGGCTGAGCCCACTCGAGCGCAGTCACTGAGGGCGTGCCCTGCGACCCGCCTCACCGGGCGGTGAGCAGGGCACGCCCTCGCTGTTTGCCTCGAGGGCGGGGTGGCCCCCTAGGGTTGGTCACACCGACGCGGGGTGGAGCAGTTCGGTAGGCTCGCCGGGCTCATAACCCGGAGGTCGCAGGTTCGAATCCTGTCCCCCTTACCACTCCAGAGGGCCCAGTCCTTCCAGGACTGGGCTCCTCTGATCTGTTGCCGTAGGATTGTCAGTTGCCTCGCGTCCGGGGAGTGTGCTGTGCGAAACTCAAGCATGGCAAAGAAGCACCCCACCATGGACCGTTCCCTGTACGAGGCAGAGCTGCTGAGGCTGCAGGCCGAGCTGGTCGAGATGCAGGAGTGGGTCAGGGCCACTGGAGCCCGGGTCGTCGTCATCTTCGAGGGCCGTGACGCGGCCGGCAAGGGTGGGGCGATCAAGCGGATCACCGAGTACCTCAACCCGCGTATCGCGCGCGTGGTCGCGCTTCCCGTGCCCACCGAGCGTGAGCGCACCCAGTGGTACTTCCAGCGCTACATCGCGCACCTGCCCGCTGCCGGCGAGATCTGCCTGTTCGACCGTTCCTGGTACAACCGCGGCGGCGTCGAGCACGTCATGGGTTACTGCACCCCGGAGGAGCATCGGCGCTTCCTCCAGCAGTGCCCGGTCTTCGAGAGGATGCTCGTCGACGACGGCATCCTGCTGCGCAAGTACTGGTTCTCCGTCCCTCAGAAGGAGCAGTACAAGCGCTTCAAGTCGCGCATGACCGACCCCATGCGACGCTGGAAGCTCTCACCCACCGACCTGGAGGCTCTGCCCCGCTGGGAGGACTACTCGCGGGCCAAGGACGAGATGTTCGTCCACACGGACATCGACTCCGCCCGCTGGCACGTCGTGGAGTCGGCCGACAAGCGCAAGGCCCGTATCAACATGATCCACCACCTGCTGGAGTCCATCCCCTACGAGCACGTGGAGCGTCCCGAGATGACTTTCCCGAAGAAGTCCTCGTTGCCGTCGTCGGGCTACCGCCGCACGGACCGCTCCCTCCAGAGTGAGGTGCCCGACTACGCCGCCACTCTCAGCGAGTCCGATGCGCCCGAGCGCTACGTGGACCTCGAGGACCAGGGGATCAGCTAGGGTTACCGGGTCCTGCGCCCCAGCTCCTCGAAGACCTGCCCGACCGGTTCACGGATGATGAGGTCGGCACGGGAGTCATACGGCGTGGGAGTCGCGTTCATGAGGACCAGGCGCTCACCGGCGTAGTAGTCGATGAGGCCTGCCGCCGGGTAGACGACCAGGCTCGTGCCGGCCACGATCAACAGGTCCGCCTCCGAGATGGCCCGCACGGCCCCCTCTATGACCACGCTGTCCAGCATCTCCCCGTAGAACACGATGTCCGGGCGCAGCACCGAGGCGCACGTGGGGCAGTGGGGGACCTCCCCGGAGCGGGCGTCGTCGACGTCGTCCAGGGTGACGTGCTCGCCGCAGCCGGTGCAGGTCAGTCGCGACCAGTTGCCGTGCAGCTCGAGGACCCGCTCGGAGCCGGCCCGCTGGTGGAGGCCGTCAATGTTCTGCGTGACCACGGCCGACAGCTTCCCGGCCCGCTCGAGATCGGCCACGAACCTGTGCGCGTCGTTGGGGGCCACGCCCTCGCGGGCGTTCTCCTGGGCGAACCACTCCCAGTAGGCCTGCGGGTGCACGGTGAAGAAGTCGATGGACAGCACCTGCTCCAGGGGAATCTCCCGATCCTGGTGGTAGAAGCCCTTGGCACCCCGGAAGTCGGGGATCCCCGACTCCGTGGAGACCCCGGGCGCCGCCGAAGAAGACGATGCGGCTGGACTCTTCGATCCACTGGGCGAGCAGGCCCCTTTGGCTGTCCTGGCGATCCATGCACTCCACCCTAACGCCGGGCGTTGAAGCTGCCTGGCGCACGGCGGCAGCGGTCATCGGGTCCTGGGGCCTCGATGCGCAACGAAGGGCGCCGCCTCCCAGTATGGGAGGCGGCGCCGACGTCGGGGGTTCAGGGCTCAGATACCGAAGCCGACCCGGCGGGGCTCGGCCTCACCGAGCTCGATGTACGCCAGGGAGCCGGCCGGCACGAAGACCTTGCGGCCCTTGTCGTCGCTGAGGATGACGGCCTTGGTCTCGGCGTCGGCCACGGCGGCCAGCACCTTCTCCTGAGAGTCGGAGGTCTCCAGGGAGAGCTCGCGGCTGGCGTGCTTGATTCCGATCGTGACCTGCATGGGGCTCCTTCGCATCGTCTGTGTGCCGTATTGAGCGGCACAGCGCCCATCGGGGAGAGGGGCGTGAACCTGGCTCGATCCTAGGGTGCTGCGGCCGTGCCGGCCCTCCGCGCACCCCAGGAGCCGCGGCGTTTCGCGCCACGCGGAACAGGCGCCGTCGGCGCTTCCGGGTGGAGGGCTCGTGACCGATGACGATCCGTTAACGGTGCACGATCCTGTCGGTGGCCCGTGGTGAGATGGTCCCATGTCCCAGGACCCCGTCCGTCTCCTCCCGCCCGCCGAGGCGGCCGAGCTGCCCGCCGCCGACGTCGATGGGCAGCGGGTCCTGGACCGCGTGGCTGAGGGCTCCAACGTCGTTGTCCTGGGGGCCCCTGGGACCGGAAAGACCTCTCTGACCCTGAGGCTGCTGGCCGAGGCGGTCGCTGGCGGCCGCGACGCCGTCCTGCTGGCCCCCACCCGGGCGCGGGCCGACTGGCTGCGCGGCCGGGCCGCCCACCTGTTGCGTGAGGGTCATGGCGACGGCGTCGTTCGAGTGCGTACTCCGGCAGCCCTCGCCTTGACGATCCTGACCACCTCCTTGACTATGCGGCCCGACCCGCTGCCGCCCCCGGTGCTTCTGGCCGGTGCGGAGGAGGACTCCGCCCTGGCCTCCATGGTCAGCACCGTCACCTGGCCAGGGCTCCCCGCCGAAGCCACCGGGTCGCGGGCCTTCCGCTCCGAGCTGCGCAACCTCCTGGCCCGCGCCGGAGAGCTCGGCATCAGCGCCGACGACCTGGCCGACCTGGGACACCGGCTCGATGTCCCCATCTGGGGGCCCGCGTCCCAGCTCCTGCGCACCTGGGACGCTCAGGGGCGGGCCAGCGCCGAGCGCAGGGCCCAGACCCGCAAGATGGATACGGCTCGTCTTCAGGACCGAGCCGTGGAGGCCCTGAGCTCCTGGGGCGCCGACGCCGTCACTGTCCGCCGCCCTGTGCCGGACCTCGTCCTCGTGGACGACTACCAGGACTGCACGGCCGCCACCGCCAGGCTCCTGACGGCCCTGGCGACCCCGGACCCCGACGGGCACAGGGCGCAGATCGTGGTGCTGGGGGACCCCGACGTCGCCGTGGAGACCTTCCGTGGCGGCACCCCCAGCCTGCTCGTCGCCGCCGAGGACCACTCGGGGCTCGCAGCCACCCGCCTGCGGCTGACCACCTGCTACCGAGGCAACCCGGCCATCGCGGCGGTGATCCGCGACCAGAGTGCCCGGGTCCCGGTGACCGGCACGACCGCCCACCGGCAGACGACCCTGGCGCCCGGGTCCTCAGTACGGTCCTCGGTAGGGCCTTCCTCCGGGGCGAGTGACGCCGAGCGCCCGCAGGCGGCGGCCGGCGTCGAGGTCATCCTGGCCTCCTCCATCTGGCAGGAGCACGCCCACGTCGCCCGGGTACTCAGGCTCGAGCACGTCCACCACGGCACCGCCTGGTCACAGATGGCGGTCATCGTTCGCAGCGCCGCCGACGCCGAGACCCTCGCCAGGGACCTGCGCAGACGAGGCGTGCCCCTGGCCTCCCGCACGCCTGCGGTCCTGCTACGCGCAGAACCGGCCGCAGCCGCACTCCTGGACATCGTGCGTGCCGCCATCCGCGACCAGCTGGGCGGGCACGGTGAACCGCCCCAGCGCGACGCCGCCATCAACCTCCTCACCAGCCCCCTGGTGGGGCTGACCACCATGGACCTGCGTCGACTGCGCCGCAGGCTGCGACAGGCCCAGCCGGCCGTAACCCCGGACGCCAGTGCGGCCGAGCCCAGTGAGCCCAGGACCACCGCCCCCACAGCCGGTCCCGTCCCCGATCCCACTGTCGATCCCACCGCCGGGACCGGGCCCCGAACCGGCGGCGACGCCGCTCTCCTGGCTCTGCTGGCCGACCCCGAGCGGGCCTCCGGCTTCGCCCGGTCCCTGGACGGTCAGCCGCTGAGCGCCCAGGCGGACCGACTCCTCACCGCAGCCAGGATCCTTGAGGCCCTGCGCGCCGCCATCGGGCAGACCCCGGCCGAGGCCCCGCTCGACGTCGAGGCCCTGCTGTGGGCCGCCTGGAACGCCTCCGAGCGGGCCGAGGCCTGGCGCGCCACCGCCCTGCTGCCCTCGGCAAGCTCGGTGCGAACGCTCCTGTCCGAGGCCGCCGAGCACGACCTCGACGTCGTCACCACCCTGTTCAAACGCGCCGAGGTCTGGGCCGAGCGCCACCCGGGCCAGGACGCCTCCAGCTTCCTGGCCGAGCTCGATGCCGAGGTCCTGCCCTCGGACTCCGTGGCTCCTCAGGGGCGGCGCCCGGAGGGTGTGGCCGTCATGACCCCGGCGGGTTGCGCGGGCCAGGAGTGGGAGCTTGTTGTGGTCGTCGGACTGGAGCGGGACCGCTGGCCGGACCTGCGCCTGAGAGACTCCCCTGACCCGCACCGGCCTCCTCGTCGACGCCGTCACCGGTCGCCTGACCACAGACACCGCCGCACCGGGGGAGGGGGGCCGGCGGCAGCGGCGCCGTGGCCGCCGCCCGGGCACAGGTGCGCGCCGATGAGCGCCGCATGCTCATCATGGCCCTGTCCCGCGCCACCAGGCGCCTCCTGCTGACCGCCACCGCTGACGCCGAGCACGCCCCCTCACCCTTCCTGACCGAGATAGCCCACAGCGCCAAGATCGCCCTGACCGACGCCGATGGCGCCCCTCTCCTGACCCCCGACACCGGTGACCTCACCCTGCGCGGCCTGGTCGGGGAGCTGCGCCACGCCGCCATCTGCGGGAACCTTGAGACCGCCACCGACGCCGAGCGCCGCCGCGGCCGGGCCGCCGTCGACCTGTTGGCCGACCTCGCCCGCCAAGGCGTACCCGGCGCCGACCCCGCCACCTGGATCGGCGCGACCGGTCCCACCTCCAGCGCCCCCTCATCGCCGCCGGTGAGCGGATGCAGGTCAGTCCCTCCGATGTGGAGGGCCTGGCAGCCTGCCCCCTCAAGTGGTTCCTGACCCGCAGCGGCGGATCGGCCCCCGCCAGCGACGCCCAGGCCCTGGGCAGCCTCGTCCATGCCGTCGCCGAACGGGCGCAGAAGGAGCACCTGCGCGGTCCGGCCCTGCGCGAGGCCTTCGAGGAGCGATTGAGCGACCTCGGCTACCCCGCCACCTGGCAGGGAGGCCTGGCCGCAGACCGCGCCCGCGCCATGATCGAGCGCCTCGACGCCTACCTGGCTGACTGCGACGCCCTGGGCGTGCGCGCCGACGTCGAGCAGTCGGTGCGCGCCGACGTCGACATCCCCCTGAGTGTCCTTAGCCCCGCGGTCCGCCAGCGGGCCGGCCTGGGGATACCGACTACAGGCGGCAACGCCGTCCCGATCACGATCTCCGGGCGCATCGACCGCCTCGAGCACCTCGGCGGCCTGTCGGGAGATGACCTGGAGGACTCCGCCGGCCCTGACCGGAACGGCACCGTGCGGGTCATCGACCTCAAGACCGGGCAGCGGGTCCCTAAGGACGTCCAGCGTCACCCCCAGCTGGCCACCTACCGGCTGGCCCTGAGCTCGCAGGGTCTCGATGTGGTCGGCGGAGCCCTTGTGCTCCTGGGCAAGGAGCCCCCAAAGCGCTCCGGGGACGGCTACGTCCTGGCTCCGCCGGGTGCCGCCCTCGACCCCAGCCCTGCCGCCCCGGAACCAGCACGGGAACCCGCTGAGGTTCCGGGCGATGCGGAAGCGAACGGTGCTGCCGACAGCGGCGAGGATTACTGGGCCGAGGAGCTTGTGGCCGCCGCGGCCGTGGCCGGGGTGGGCCCGCAGATTGAGGCCCGTACCGGCGAGCACTGCCGTACCTGTCGGGTCAAGGACTCCTGCCCCGTCCAGGTCGAGGGAAGGAGAGTCGTCTCATGACCCCCACCGGCCCAGACCGGCTCACCCCCCAGGCCCTGGCGGAGGCGCTCGGCATCCACACCCCCACCCAGGAGCAGGCGCGCGTCATCGCCCACCGGCTGAGCCCCCTGCTGGTGGTCGCCGGAGCCGGCTCGGGCAAGACCGCCACCATGGCCCAGCGAGTCGTCTATCTGGTCGCCACCGGACAGGTCCGCCCCGACCAGATCCTCGGACTGACCTTCACCCGCAAGGCCACCGCCGAGCTCGACCAGCGCGTCGCCTCCCGCCTGGCCGGTCTCAGCGCGGCCGGCCTGCTCCCGGCCACCGCGTCGGAGCACGACAGGGGAGTGGAGGGCACCGCTGACGCCACCGACGTCGGTGAGCCGATGATCGCCACCTACAACTCCTTCGCCGGAGCCCTGGTGCGCGACCACGGGCTGCGTATCGGCGTGGACCCCGACTCCACCCTCATCACCCAGGCCCGCTCCTGGCAGATCGTCACCTCCCTGCTCGAGGCCCGCACGCTCCCGCTGCCCAACGAGAGCCTCAGCCACAACGCGAGCGCCACCCTGGTTCTGGCAGACTCCCTGAGCCAGAACCTGCTGACCATCGAGGAGGCCGCCAAGGACCTGGCCGACCTGTCCGAGCAGTTCACCGCCCTGGCCGCCATCAAGGGCTGCAAGACCCTGGTCGGCAAGGCACCCGCCGTCATGGCCGAGTGGGAGGCCGTGCTCGACGTCGTCGCCGAGCTGCATGCGCACAAACGTCACCACGGCCTGCTCGACTTCGGTGACCAGATCGCCCTGGCCTGCGCCATCGCCGAGTCCGTCCCCGAGGCCGCCGCCCAGGTGCGCGCCCAGTACCCTGCGGTTCTGCTCGACGAGTTCCAGGACACCTCGGTGGCCCAGGTCCGGCTCCTGTCCGCCCTCTTCGCCGACTCCGGGGTGACCGCCGTCGGCGATCCCCACCAGGCGATCTACGGGTGGCGAGGAGCCAGCGCCGCCGCCCTGGACACCTTCCACCAGCGCTTCAACCCCACCGGCACCGCCCTCCTGGACTCCGGGACCTCACCGGCTGAGGCCACCCCCGTCCTGGAGCTGTCGACCTCCTGGCGCAACGACTCCACCATCCTGGAGGTCGCCAACGTCGTCTCCGCGCCGCTGCGCTCCGGTGTCGTTGAGGACGGGGACCCGGTGGGCGAGCACCTCACCGTCGCCCCCTTGCGGGCCCGCCCCGCGGCCTTCGGCCTGGAGCCCGGGGCGGTGTTCGGGGCCTTCCTCCAGGACCCAGCCGAGGAGGCTCGCACGGTGGCCGCCTTTCTTGCCGAGCGCTGGTCGCCCAGTGCCGAGATGGCCGTCCTGTGCCGCACTCGGGCGCAGATGGAGCCCGTTGCCGCCGAGCTGGAGGAGGCCGGCCTGCCTTACACGATCATTGGCCTGGGCGGGATGCTCTACGTCCCCGAGGTCGCCGACGTCCGCGCCCTGCTGACCGTGGCCTCGGACCCGGAGCGCGGGGACCGGGTGGTCAGGCTCCTGACCGGTTTCGGTATCGGTGCCCGCGACCTGCGGGCCCTGGCGGCGCTGGCCCGCGAACTCACCCGCACCGCAACCGAAAGCGGCAAGGAGGGACCAGGGGCTCACGGCGATCAGGCCGAGGCCGACTCCCCGCTGCTCAGCGAGGCCCTGGACACCCTGCTGCGATGGCATGAGGACGGAGTACAGGAAGAGCAGGAAGAGTCCGCGGCGGCCCGGGACCTGACCGAGGCCGGGCGGGCTGTTGCCTTGCGTACCGCCCGGGCGATCCGACGCATCCGGGAGGCCGTCTCCCTGCCCCTGCCCGACCTCGTGGCCCTGGCCGAGCAGGTCCTCGACCTCGACATCGAGATCGCCGCCCGGGTCGGCCACCCCATGGGGCACCGTGCCCTCGACTCCTTCCACGAGACGGCCCGGGCCTTCGCCGCCGACTCTGACGCCCCCACCCTCACCGGCTTCTTGGAATGGCTCGACGCCGCCGAGGAGCACGAGGACGCCATGAGCGCCCCCGAGGTCGAGCCCTCGCCCGGGGCGGTCCAGCTCCTCACCGTCCACGCCGCTAAGGGCCTGGAGTGGGACGTCGTCGCCGTCCCCGGCATGGACGAGCAGGTCTTCCCCTCCTACACCAGCGCCGTCAAGGATGATCTTCGTGTCGCGGAGACCGGTTGGATGGGCTCCACCTCGACCTTCCCCTTCCCGCTGCGGGCCGACGCCGGCGACCTGCCCCCCTTCACCGTGGGGGACCTCGATCCGGCTGTCACGGACAAGCCCCTCCTGACTGAGACGATGAGCGCCTACAAGGAGGCCCTCGGACGCCAGAGCCTGCGCGAGGAGCGCCGCCTGGCCTACGTGGCCTTCACACGGGCCCGCCACGAGCTCCTCCTGACCGGCTCCCACCTGTCCAAGACCGCCTCCAAGCCCCGCCGCCCCTCACGCTTCCTCACCGAGCTCCAGCGGCGCGACCTCCTCCGCCCCCTACGCGGAGGGTTGGGTCGACTTCGACGAGTCCCGCCCCAACCCCCTGACCGCCCTGACCCAGGTGGGCACGTGGCCCCGACGCCGACGCAGCGAAGAGCCTGGACAGCCAGGCCCTGGAGGCCGGGGAGAGGACGCCCGGTCACCGACCGCGTCGCCGCCGTGCGTCGGGCCCGGTACGCGGCCGCCGCCCAGGTCACCGCCGCCATGGGCGGCGCCGCCCCCGCCCAGGAGGCGTACGCTCAGGCCCAGCTCGACGACGAGGCGGTGCGGCGGTGGAGACTTGAGGCGGGACTCCTCCTGGCCGAGCGCACCCGGGCCCTGTCCAGCGGGCCCGCCGTCCGCCTGCCCGAGCACCTGGCCGCTACCCGCCTGGACGACCTGCGTGCCGACCGCCACCAGTTCGCACTCGACCTGCGTCGCCCACTCCCACCCGAGCCCCGCGCCGCCGGCCGGCTCGGAACCGTCTTCCACGACGCCGTCGCCCAGCGCCTGAGCGCACGCGGCACCCTGTTCGGCCTGGGGCAGGCGGGCGTGCCCTGACAGCCTCGGGCCCCAGGACCGGGACCGCATTGAGCGCTGGCTGGAGACCGCCGAGAACCTGCCGCTCTTGGAGGACTACGTCCTGGCTGAGACCGAGACGGACCGGGAGATCACCGTCGGCGCCACCACCCTGCGCTGCCGCATGGACGCCGTCTTCCAGCGCAAGGGGGGGCCTGGATGGCTCATCGTCGACTGGAAGACCGGGCGCCGACAGGTGCCCGTGGACCAGCTCAGCGTCTACGTTCACGCCTGGGCTGCCTCCCAGGGGCGTGCCCGCCACCTCAGTACGGGCCGCCTACGTCTACGTCGACTACCCCGGAGGACGCGTCGATGAGCTCACCGCCGAGGGCCTGCTCAGCATCGAGCAGATCGAGTCGGCTCTGGCACCAGGCTCCCCACCCGAGGAGATGACACCTCTTCCCGCACCCGAGCAGCCAGGCTAACGTCAGCCTCAGGCCCGCCCGGGATCGGCCGCTCGACCAGAAGCACGGCCGGTCCCGGCCCGGCGCGCCGGCTCTTCCTACCCGACGCCGCAAGGAGAACCCACATGCTGGTGACCTGGTCGATCCTCGCCTTCCTCATCAGCGCCCTGTGCTGGATCCTCGGTGACGCGCTCATCGTCGGTTTCCATCGGCCTGACCGGCGCGAGCACGGCGAGTTCATCGACCTCATGGGGGAAGACGCCTACGCCTTCTACACGCGCATCAACGAGCCTCGCCTGCGATGGGGCGCGCTGGTCGCCAACTACTCCATCCCGCTCATGCTCGCCGGCCTCTACGCCCACTGGGTGCTACTGCGCGGATCACCGGTAGGGATGGCGGGGGCGGTGCTGCTCGGCGTCGGGTTCAGCCTCTCGCCCCTGGCCCATGCCTCCTTCTACCCTCTCGCTCTGGCCTCGGAGCGAGCCCACGCCGCCTATCAGACGTACGTAGCAGCCAGGACGGCGAGCAGCGGGAAGGAGGACAGCGAAGTGCTCGATCCCGTCGCCCTGGAACATGCGCGCAGGCTCTACCGCTTCCTCATGCAGGCCTGGGTCCCCGCTATCGGGCTGACGACGCTGGGTTGGCTCCTTATCTGCGTCGCCCTGGGCTCCGGAGCCACTGCCTTCCCTCGATGGTCGCTGCTCCTGACCCCACCGGTGCAGGCCCTCCCGTGGTACGCCCTCACCCGCCTGCCCTATCCCGGCAAGCCGCTGCTGGACGGGGCCCTGTTCAACATCGTCAACCTGGTGTGGGCCATCGCCTTCCTGGCGCTCATGAGCCACAACCCGCTGACCTGATCCAGGGTGAGGCGCGACGCGGCGTCAGTCGTCCTCGTCGTCGACGCGCACCATCGCCACCGGATTGGTGACGGCGTCAGGGCTCAGCCGGCTCGCGAACCCCGGGCACCGGTGCCAGCCGGGGCGTGGCCGGCTCCACCAGCGGGGCGTCACCCACCTGGGCGGCCAGGTCCTCCAGCATCGCCACCGCGTCATTGATGACCGGCTTGTCCCCGGTCCGCACCCCGTGCAGCAGCCAGCGCGCCAGGCTCAGCTCACTGACCAGCTCGGCGCGCTCACGCAGGTGGCGGTCAACGCCCTCGGAGCGGGCGATGTCGTAGGCGTCCTCAATGGAGTCCAGGCAGTCCACCGGTGCTGAGGAGTACACCCAGGCCAGGTCCTCGGCCGGGTCACCCACATGTGCCTGGGACCAGCCCCGCACCGCCACCACCGTGCCACCGGCCACCAGGACGTTCTCCTCAGCGAGGTCCCCGTGAACCACGGTGGGGCGGAAGCGCCACAGGGCGGTGTCCTCCAGGGCCTGCTCCCAGCGCCCCAGCAGCGCCGGTGGGGTCCTGCCCGTCGCGGCGGTGTCGTCCAGCAGGCTCAGCCAGCGCCGACGCACCTCCTCGGCGTCGTAGACCGGCATACCAGCCTCGGAGATCACCGTCATGGACAGCTCGTGGATCTCACCGAGCGCCTTGCCCAGGCCCGCCGACATCCCCGGCCCCGGCCGGAGCGTCTCCACCGGGATCGGCTTGCCCTCCACATGGGAGCGGACCTGAATGTGGGCGTCCTTCTGACGCAGGGACCCGGCGACGCGAGGAACATCGAAGGAGAGCCGTCCGTCGTCGACGACCCGGCCGATGCGGCGCAGCACCTCGGCCTCAGCCTCCAAGGAAGCGCCCACGGAATCGGTGCGGGCCTCATGGATCTCCCAGTGGCGGCCCTGGGTGTCGATGACACCGACGATGTGCCGCTCCGGCGTCTCGGACTGCGGCAGCGCCAGCCGAGCCGGGTTGAGGCCGCCGACGGCGACGCTCGCCATCGCCGCCAGGGAGAGCGCCGAGTGACGGGGGCGGGGGGCCTCGGCGACCTGGGGCGACGAGGCACGCTGACCGCCCCGCGCAGGGCCGGATGACGCCCCGGGCAGCGGAGCGACGACAACGGGGGCGCGATAGCCGTTGTCGTCATCGGCAGTGTCGTTGGCGTCCTGGTCACCGGGAAGAGTGCTGAGCTTGCCGTGGTCATCGGCAGTGTGAGCCGCAGCGCGCTCGGCGTCGGAGGTCACCTCGTCGACGAGGGCTGTCGGTACCGCCGTTGACATTAGTGGTGCCGGGGGCGTCCGGGGACTGCGGAGGCTGTGACATGGTCCAACCGTAGGCGACAGGTCCTATGTCTCGCAGGACAGCCGCGCCCGTCCGCTGGCGGCAAACGTCCACGGACGTGGGCAACGGCTTGAGGAATGTGCCAGAAGGCCGATGTTATCCACAGGTTATGTCGAGGTGGTGGCCATGTTGTGACCAGGTGCCCTAGAGTTTATCCGTGACAATGGTCACCGACCGGCTGGTGTGTCACGGCTCAGTGCAGAGCCCCGGGTCGGTCCTCACATCATCCTCACTCCTCCCCTCATACGACTCCCACGCTGAGAGGCATCATGGACGCTGCCGATCTTCTCCTGACGGAGGTTCGCGAGCTGGTGCGCGCTCGCGGCATCGACCCCCTCAAGAACGCCTCCGACCTGGAACAGCTCGTCACCCAGGCCGAGGAGGACTACCTGCGCCGCTCCGACGCTGGACTGGTCCCGCCGCTCATCGACCCTCCGGGCGTGCGCACCCGCGTGCTGGACGCCATGGCGGGGCTGGGCCCGCTCCAGAGCTACCTCGATGACGAGTCCATTGAGGAGATCTGGGTCAATGCCCCCGGCCGCGTCTTCGTCGCCCGCTCCGGACGCCCCGAGCTGACCACCACGATCCTGGAGAGTGAGGACCTCACCGTCCTGGTCGAGCGGATGCTGCGGGCCTCCGGGCGCCGCCTGGACCTGTCCAGCCCCTTCGTCGACGCCCAGCTCGCCGGGGGACAGCGGCTCCACGTCGTCATCCCGCCCATCACCTCCCAGCACTGGGCGGTCAACATCCGCAAGCACACCTCGCGTGCCTCCCGCACCACCGACCTCGTGCGCATGGGCTCGCTGACCAGCCAGGTCGCCGCCTTCCTGGACGCCTCCGTACAGGCTGGCCTCAACATCCTGGTCTCGGGCGCCACCCAGGCCGGCAAGACCACGATGGTCAGGGCACTGGCCGGAGCGATCCCGGGTTCCCAGCGGGTCATCTCCTGCGAGGAGGTCTTCGAGCTCGCCCTGCGCAACCGGGACTGTGTGTCCATGCAGACCCGGCCGCCCAACCTCGAGGGGGTCGGTGAGATCAGCCTGCGGCGCCTGGTCAAGGAGGCCTTGCGCATGCGCCCCGACCGCCTCCTCATCGGAGAGGTACGCGAGGCCGAGGCCCTGGACCTGCTCATCGCCATGAACTCGGGCCTGCCCTCCATGTGCACCATCCATGCCAACTCTGCTCGGGAGGCCGTCATCAAGATCTGTACGCTCCCGCTTCTAGCTGGGGAGAATGTTTCCAGCGACTTCGTGGTCCCCACCGTCGCCAGCGCCATCGACCTGGTTGTCCATCTCGACCTGGATCGCAGTGGGCGCCGTACTGTGCGAGAGGTCGCGGCCCTGTCCGGCCGGGTTGAGAACGGCATCATCGAGCTCTCCGACGTCTTCCACCGCGACTCCACCGGCAACCTCGTGCGGGGCGCCGGGGCGCTGACGCCGCCGAGCGCTTCAACCGGGCCGGTCATGACCTCACCGCCCTGCTCAACGCCCGCCCCACTAGTGCCCAGGAGGCCTACTGATGGGTGCCGTCGCCGGGCTCCTGGGCGGGGTGGGGCTGCTCCTGATCTGGATGGCCTGCACCTCCGAGCCGCCTCAGTGGCGCTCGAGACGCTCCCGTCTCCTGGCCGACATCCTGGTCCAGGCCGGCGCCGGCCGTACCAGTCCCACCATGTTCGTCCTGGGCTCGATCGGGCTGGGGCTGCTCATCGGCCTGGTCTTCCTGGGAATGTCCCGAGCCTGGCCGGTGGCTCTCGCCTTCAGTGCCATCTTCACGGCCATCCCCTTCCTCATCATCTCCTCGCGGGCGCGCAACCGTCGCACCCGGCTGCGCGAGGTATGGCCCGAGGCCGTCGACACCCTCGTCTCCGGCGTCCGTGCCGGCATGAGCCTGCCGGAGGCGCTGACCAACCTCGGTGAGCGCGGCCCGGAGGCCGTCCGCCCCCAGTTCCGGGCCTTCGCCACCGACTATGCCGCCTCCGCCCGCTTCGACAGCTCCCTGGACCGGCTCAAGACCCGCTTTCGCCGACCCGGTCGCCGACCGGATCGTTGAGGCCCTGCGCCTGGCCCACGAGGTAGGCGGCACCGACCTGGGGACGCTGCTGCGCTCCCTGTCGCAGATGCTGCGCGAGGACATGCGCACCCGAGGCGAGCTTGAGGCTCGCCAGTCCTGGACCGTTAACGGCGCCAAGGTCGCGGTCGCCGCCCCGTGGCTGGTCCTGGCGCTGCTGTCCACCCGGCCGCAGGCAGCGGCGGCCTACGCCACCACCGCCGGAGCTGTCGTCCTTTTGGTCGGAGCCGTCGTATCGGTCATCGCCTACCGGCTCATGCTGCGCCTGGGGCGGCTGCCCGAGGAGGAGAGGACACTGCGATGAGCTCCATGAACGTGATGCTTACCGGCGGATTCGCCGGGCTCATGGGGGCGGTGGGCGTCCTGAGCGTCATCTCGGCCCTCCGGCGGCGCCGCCCCACGCTCATGGCCCGCCTGGAGCCCTACGTCCACCGCCGGCCCACGACCTCCGGCCTGCTGGCCGCTGCGGCGGGGCCGACCTCTGACGGCAGCACCGTCGTCGGCCTGCTTATGTCCTCCACGGCAGGCGTGCTCAGTCTTGGCAGGCTGATGGACTCCCTGGGGTCGTCGGCCGACTCGGTCCGGCGGCGTCTGACGCGATCAGGCTCGTCGCTGGGGGTCGACCAGTTCCGCCTCCAGCAGGTCCTGTGGTCGACGACGGCGCTCCTGCTCGTCCTGGCTGCAGGCGGCCTGGCGGCCCTGGCCCGCTCCGTCAACGTGCCCGCGCTCATCCTCCTGTGCCTCATGGCCACGGTGGCCGGGGCTGCTGCCCGCGACTGGTGGCTCAGCCGGGCCGTGGCGAAGCGGCTGTCACGGATCGAGGCGCAGCTGCCCGACGTCGTCGAGTTGCTGGCCCTGGCGGTGGGGGCCGGTCAGGGGCCGGTGGCGGCCATCGAGCGCATCGTCGCGCTGGGCCGGGGCGACCTCGTTGACGAGCTGGGCGCCACTCTGACCGACATCCGCTCCGGTACGGTCCTGTCCACCGCCCTGGACCGTATGGAGCGGCGAGTCGGCTCCGTCCACGTCACCCGCCTGTGCGAGGCGATCATCGTGGCCCTTGAGCGCGGGACACCACTGGCCGAGGTCCTACGCTCCCAAGCCGCCGACGTGCGTGAGGCGGCGCGCCAGGACCTCATGGAGGAGGGCGGGCGACGGGAGATCGCCCAGATGGTCCCCGTGGTCTTCCTCGTCCTGCCCATCACCGTCGTCTTCGCCCTCTTCCCGGGACTGTTCGTCCTGAGGCTGGGGGTGTGAAGCGCACCCACCCTCCCGCACCTGCGGAGCCCAATCAGCCTTCGTCCCCTCTTGCCCAGAATCCCGACCGACAGCAAGGAGCAGTCATGAAGCGCCTCATCCCTCCCACATTCCACCGCCCTCACCCCGGTTCCCGATCGTGGCGTGCCACCGGTGCGACCCGGATCGATCTGCGCGATGAGCGCGGCGACGTCCCCGGCTGGGTCCTGGTGACCCTCATGACCGCGGGGCTCGTCGTGGCTCTGTGGACAGTGGCCGGCAGCACGCTGACCGAGGTCTTCCTCAACGCCATCGCGAAGGTGACCAGTGCGATCTGAACGAGTGCCTCGCCTCAGGCTGCTCCAACGGGCTGGTTGCGCCCTGCCGTGGCCGGGTCGCCTCCACCCACGCGGGCAGAACGAGTCGGGCTCGGCCGTCGTCGACTTCGTCATGGTCGGTGCGCTCGTCATCGTCGTGTTCGTGGCGCTCCTCCAGGTGGCCCTGGGGGTCTACGCCCGCAACGTCCTCACCGACGCTGCGGGCGACGGCGCTCGTCGAGCCGCACTGGTCGGGGGCACGGAGGCCGAGGCGCGCCAGCGGGTGCAGGTCCTCACCGACGCCGCCCTCAGGCGCGGCTACGTGGACACCGTCACCGTCTCACGGGTGGCGTCCGGCGACCTGAGGATCGTTGAGGTGACGGTGACAGCGCCCTTCCCGGTCCTGGGACTGTTCGGCCCCGGTGGGACACTGAGGTGACCGGGCACGCCATCGATGAGTCCTCCCTGATCCAGCAGAGGTGAGACCGGGTGGTATCCATGGTCGGCTCCAGGCGACGCGGGCACCGTTGCGTATCGCGACCTCCGAGGGTGGTCTCGGCCCGCGCCCCTATCGTCGAACGGGCGGGCAGCCGGCTCCGAGAAGCTCTCAGGAGAGGTCTTCGGAGCGTCCGGCCGCTCATGAATCAGGAGGATGGCAACGCGATCGTCGAGTTCATCGGGTGGAGTGCCATCCTGGTGGTGCCCGTCCTCTACCTGGTGGTGACGCTCGCCCAGCTCCAGGCCACGACCTTCGCCGTCGCCTCGGCGGCCGACGCCGCCAGCCGGGTACTGGAGGTCGACGACTCACCCTTAGCGATGGATAACGCGCAGCTGGCCATGCAGCTGTCCCTGTCCGATCAGGGCATCGACGCCGACCCGTCCGGCTCCCTGTCAGTCACCTGTGCTCACGGCTGCGCCCGGGGACAGGCGGCGATGGTCGAAGTCTCAGTCGGTGTGGACCTGCCGGGCTTCGCCTCGCTGGGAATCGGGCGGGATGTCGTCGTCGTGGACACCGAGCGCTCCATCACCCTGCCGGGCAAGGAGGAGCCGTGAACCGGAACTCCGCTCCCAGGACCGCCCGAGGTCGGGCCCGCGCCCTGCTGCGTCGGCTGCACCGCGAAGAGGACGGGCAGACGCTTCTCCTGGGGGTCGGGCTTATCTGCGTCGTCCTTGCGCTGCTGTTCGTCGCGGCCTCGGCAACCGCCGTCTACCTCGACCTCAAGTCCCTCACGTCACTGGCGGACTCGGCTGCGGCCGCGGGGGCCGACAGCGTGGAGGCGCACCCCTACTACGGGGGCGGTGTCACGGATGAAGCACCCGGGTCCCTCACCGACGCTGGCGTCAGGAGCAAGGCTGCCGAGGACCTGTCCGCCCAGCCGGCGGCGGCCAGGCTGGAGGGGGTCACGATCGTCAGTGCCCGGGCCGCTGACAGCCAGACCGCCGAGGTGAGGCTGCAGGCCCGCTCGCGTCCGCCGTTCCTGCCCTGGGGGATCCTCCCGGCCGAGGGCTTCACCATCACCGCCACCGGCTCTGCCCGAATGACGACGACGCAGTGAGTCGGCGGACTCACTGCGTCGAGATGGATGGGTGAAAGGTTGTGTGTGGCCGGAGGCGGCCCGCCGCTCAGGCCTGCTCGACGAAGCCCGCCGAGACCACGGGGAAGGGGTGCCGGCGCAGGTGCATCCGGGACCGCAGCTCCTCAGTCTGCCGGCGCGAGAGCTGGGCGATGTAGGCCCGCTTCACCGTGAACAGGATGTTGAGCCCCACCAAGAGGTAGAAGGCGTTGGCGATGACGCTGGGCCAGGCGCCGGAGCTCGCGCAGTTGATCGTCAGCAGCACGGAGCCGGTGATGTTGAGGGCCTGGTACTTGAGCGAATCGCCGGCGATCGTGCCCTTGGAGACCAGGAAGTAGGCCACGAGGAGCTCAGCGGCACCGATCCAGCCGCCGATAGAGATGAGGGAGGAGAGCACGTCGTTCACGGGGACGATTCTTAGACACCCCCGAATGAAGGTCAATCGCATCTATCTGCATGAGGGATGTAGATTTACTTCATGCAGGTGTTGCCCCAGAGGCTCTCGGTTCTATTGGCCGTCCATCGAGCCGGAGGAGTCGTCGCAGCGGCAGATTTCCTTCATATAACGCCGTCGGCGGTCTCCCAGCAGATTCGCCTCCTAGAGCGCGAGTGCGGCGCCCGGGTCCTGGATCGCACGCCCACCGGAGCCGTGCTCACGGCGGCCGGGAGGGTTCTGGCGGACGCGGCCGAGCGCATCGAGGACGAGCTGACCACCGTGCGCCGTGAGCTGGCGGACCTGGACGACTCCATCCCCTCCGGTGTGGTGCGCGTGGGCAGCTTCGCCTCCGCCGTCCGGGCGCTCCTGCTGCCCCTCCTCAGCTCTCTGGCGACCACCAGCCCCGAGCTGGAGGTGATCGTCGAGGAGGCCGAGGAGCGCAATGCCCTGCCCCGCCTGCGTCGCGGTGAGCTCGACCTGGTCCTCATCGAGCGTGACGAGCACACGCTGCCCGCGGCGCCTCGGGGCATGGTCGACATCCCACTGCTGGACGAGTCCTGGCTCGTCGTCGTGCCGGCCGAGCAGGCTGCCCCCTCGACCCTGGCGGACCTGGCGCGCGCCACCTGGATCGACCTGGCCCCGGGGACCGCCGGCGCCTTCGCCCTGGACCGTCTCGAGCGTCAGCTGGGAGTGCCGTTGACGACACGGCACGTCGCCTACGACTACGACGTCGTGCTGGCCATGGTCAGTCAGGGCCTGGGCTGCGCTCTCCTGCCCGAGCTGGCCGTCTACTCCGGGCTCGTCCCCGATGAGCTCAGTGTGGTGCGCCTGCCCGGCCTGGGCGTGCGCCAGCTGGTGGTGCGTCACCGGTCGACTCGCACCGAGCCGGGCCCGGCGACACGCGCGGTGCTCGAGGCGCTGCTCGCCCAGGCCCAGGGCATTGAGCTGGGGTGAGGGGCGGATGGGGACCACTGTGGGAGTGACCGAGCCGTCGCGCGAGCCGAGTACGCCCCGACGGCGCCCCTCGCAGGTTCTGCCGTAGACTCCCCTCCGTGGCCACTGACTTCTCCGCTGAGATCGAACGACTCCGACACACCTACGCCTCCATCGCCGCGGTGACCGACCCCGAGGCCCTGCGCGCCCGGATCGCCGAGCTCTCCGAGCAGGCCTCCGCACCCGACCTGTGGGATGACCCCGACTCCGCCCAGGTGGTCACCTCCGCGCTGTCCCACGCCCAGGCCGACCTCAAGCGGGTCGAGAGCCTGGGGGAGCGCATCGAGGACCTCGAGGCGATGGTCGAGCTCGCCGGCGAGGAGGAGGGCGAGGATGCCGCCGAAATCCTCGCCGAGGCCGAGACGGACCTGGCGGCCATCAGCAAGGACCTCTCCGACCTGGAGATCCGCACGCTGCTCAGCGGCGAGTACGACCCCCCGCGACGCCGTCATCACCATCCGCTCGGGCGCCGGCGGCGTGGACGCCGCCGACTTCGCCGAGATGCTCCTGCGCATGTACACCCGCTGGGCCGAGCGCCACGACTACCCCGTCAAGGTCCTCAACACCTCCTACGCCGAGGAGGCGGGCCTGAAGTCGGTCACCTTCGAGGTCCACGCCCCCTACGCCTACGGGACCCTGAGCGTCGAGGGCGGCACGCATCGCCTGGTGCGCATCAGCCCCTTCGACAACCAGGGCCGCCGCCAGACCTCCTTCGCCGCCGTCGAGGTCATCCCGCTCATCGAGTCCACCGACCACATCGACATCCCCGAGACCGACATCCGCATCGACGTCTTCCGCTCCTCGGGCCCCGGCGGGCAGAGCGTCAACACCACCGACTCCGCCGTGCGCATCACCCACCTGCCCACGGGCCTGGTGGTCTCCATGCAGGACGAGAAGTCCCAGATCCAGAACCGCGCCGCCGCCATGCGCGTCCTCCAGTCGCGCCTGCTCCTGCTCAAGCAGCAGGAGGAGGACGCCAAGAAGAAGGAGCTCGCCGGGGACGTCAAGGCCTCCTGGGGGGACCAGATGCGCTCCTACGTTCTCAACCCCTACCAGATGGTCAAGGACCTGCGGACCAACTTCGAGGTCGGCAACCCCGACTCGGTGTTCGACGGCGACATCGACGGCTTCATCGACGCCGGCATCCGCTGGCGCAAGCAGCAGGAAACGGCCGAGGACTGATCGGCTCGCTTCATCAGAAGCATCATCGGAGTCAGGGATCCCCCGGAGGGGTCCCTGATTTCTTTTCCACGTGCCCCTGATTCCTCCGGGGTGCGATTGAGGCCGCAAAATGGCGGGCGTACCGTGAATTTCATGAGTACATCACATGGAAAACCTCGGTCGGTGGAAGTCTCATCAACACTCTCGTCTCTCGAGTCCTCGTATCTCAACGGGGATCGATCGGATCAAGGTCATCACCTCACCGCGGGCGGAAAGGTTCTGCGCATCGTGATTGCGTTTGCGATGATGTTCGCCTGTGCGCTCACGCCGCCTTTACTGAGTCAGATTCCTGCTGTCCGGTCCTTTGCTCTCGCGCACTCGCATCCCCAGGGTAATGCCGACGACTTAGTCATGGCTGCCCTCGTTCTGTTGCTCTATGGGACGGCAACGATTCTGGTTCTCATGCTGTGCTATGTGCTGCGTCGTACTCTTGATCGCGGCCGCCGCGTCAGCCTATGTTTGCGTTTAGATCGTCGAGCCCTGTTGTGGGTGGTGGGGATGGTTCTCGTTGCAGTCGCGGTGAATCTCGCGGTCGCCGGTTTTGTCCACGCCCTCGGTCTTGCTGGTGGGAATGAGGGGATTCCGGACCGACCTTGGTGGATTATGGCTGTGACGATCTTCTCTCAGGCCTTTCTTCTGCAGGGTATCCCTGAAGAGATAATCTGGCGAGGCTGGCTCTTCTCCTCGCTGGGCGAGACGCGTTTTGCAGCAGTGTCCAGCGTGCTCGGGTTCACTGTTCTTCACCTTCTATCCCAAGGGGGTCAGCAGAACCTGCTGGAGCACATCACATATCTCGCGAGGCCGTGTGGATTCGCGGTGACAGCATTGATCGTTCGGACGATCTCCGGGTCGACCTGGGCGGCCATCGGCGTGCACGGAGGACTGCACGTGGCGAACGACATGCTGTCGGACTGGCTGCATCTTCCTAACGGGTCGACCACCTGGATTCCCCAGGGCCTGCTCTGGGCAGCGGTCGGGCTTCTCATTCTCGCCTTCCACCGCCGTCGCCAGCGGTTGTCAGGCCAGACATATTGACGCCCTCCATCTTCAGGAGCCATTCCTTACGGTCGACTCCTCCGGCGTAACCGCGCAGGCCCCCGTCGGAGGCGAGCACGCGGTGGCACGGCACGATAAGAGAGATCGGGTTATGTCCGACCGCGCCACCCACGGCCTGGGCGGACATGTGCCTCCGGCCAGTACGCCGGGCCACCTCGGCAGCGATCTGGGCATAGGTGCTGGTGGCACCGAAGGGGATGGAGAGCATGAAGGAGGTGACCATCCTCTTGAAGTCGGAGCCCTCAACCCTGATCGGCGGAGTGAAACCCGGGTCAGTGCCCCCGAAGTAGGCGTCGAGCCACTGGGCCGTCCGCGTGAAGATGGGCAGATCGGGCTCCAGGGCCGCCTCGTCGTTGATCGTTGAGCGGTCGTACTTCTGGCCGTCGAACCACAGGCCCGTCAGGTGCTCGCCGTCGCTGGCCATGGTCATGGCTCCCAAGGGCGACTCGTAATGGCTGAGGTAGTGCATCTCTTCCTTCTTCTCGTTCCGCTTCTTGCTCTTGGTGGCGTGTTCGGGCGCTGATTCTGCTTCTGCCCGGTTCCACAGGTGCATGACGGCGTAGGCCCGCCACGGTTTCCAACATTCGGCCAGGGTGAGGATCTTCCCTGTGGGCGGGTTTCCCAGCGCCTTTCTGACCTCCAGGTCGGTGGCGAGGAATGCGTCGGGCCAGGCCAGGCAGCGCATGGCGATATAGTTGGCGGTCCAGGCTCCAATGCCCGGGATCTCCATGAACCGAGTAACTGCGGCTTCAGGGTCGGGGCAGCAGGAGGCGTCGATGATGCCAGAACTCATCATCGCGGCAAGGCCGTGAATAGCCCGTGCCCGGGCAGCAATGATGCCGAGCGGTCCTAGATGCTGCTCGATCGCACCGTCGAGGTTGAGGAGCTCCTGAACCATGGGGAAGGTCGTGGTCAGTGCGTCGATTCCGGTGTCCACGGGTGAACCGAGGGCCTGGACGAGCCGACCGGCCAGCGTCCTGGCCGCCTGGACCGTGACCTGCTGACCCAGGACCGCGAGGACAGCGGTTTCGAAGGCGTCGAAGCAGCCCGGCACACGTGTGCCCGAGATGAATGATCCGAGCGTGGAGTCATCCATGCTTGTGAGTGCGCCAGCCACGGTATCGGGCTCGCAGTGGAGATCGAACAGATTCTTGATCCCGTCCAGCACCACCGGTAGTGCGGGCAGCAGTGAGGCGGAGACGGTTACCGCCAGCCGATTGTGCTCAGAGTCGCTGCCCACGGCCACCCAGCCGGTGAGATCACGTCCTGAGGAGCGCAGGCGGATCGTCCTGGCGTAACGATCGTCTTCTACCTTCTCGACGCCTGGGATGGCTCTGCGTGCCAGGAACTTCAGTATGAGGTCCCAACGGTATGGGGGACGGTACCCCAGACTGAGCTGGACGGTGTCACCGTCGGCCCTGTTGAGCCGTGCTTGGCTGCGCAAAGCGGTGGGCGTCAGCCGGTAGCGACGTCGGAACACCTCGTTGAAGCGGCGCAGGCTGCCGAACCCCGCGGCATAGGCCACGTCCACCACTGATAGGTCCGTGTCGGTCAAAAAGACTCTTGGCCAGCAGAAGTCTGCAGGTCTGGCGGTACTCCACGGGACGTACGTGATAAGCGTCCTCGAAGACACGGCGCAGGTGGCGGTTGGAGCAACCCAGATGACGGGCGATATCCGTCAGGCTTCCCTGAACACCACAGTTCCTCTCGATGTACCGTGCTGCGGCGCGAGCCAGTGATGCCGAAGAGTCCACGGGGGCGTACCCGGGTGCCAGCTCGGGCCGGCACAGCAGACAGGGGCGGAACCCCGCTTGTTCGGCCTCGGCTGCCGTGGCGTAGAAGGAGCACTTGACCGCACGCGGTTTCCGCGCCCGGCACACTGGGCGGCAATAGACACCGGTCGTTGCGACCCCAACGAAGAACCGTCCGTCGAATCGGGTGTCCTTGGCCAACAGGGCCCTATACAGCGATTCGCTGTCCAAATCCGGCATGATCCTCCTCAGAAACGTTCCAAGCATGGCATCCGGGCCTTAAGGAGTCCGGCCGTTTTCGGACATTGATGTCCAGCCGTTGACGCGCTTCTGGTTGAGACGGCACGGTCTCCTCCCGGTTCGTCGGCGAGTGGTCCGAGAACATGTCGGTCCTCAGCGGAGTGCTGCGGAGTCGCGTGCACCGTCTCACCTCCGTCGTCGTCGCCATTGCTCCGGGGCTCCCTTAGGCTTGGCCACGGTGCGCAGGGCGGGACCGGTCGGTCGCCGTCGTCGCGCAGAACCTCCGCTCACACCCTGACGAAAGGCGCAGACGAGCAGTGGCTGAGTACATCTACCAGATGATCAAGGCGCGCAAGGCCCACGGTGACAAGGTTATCCTCGACGACGTCACCATGGCCTTCCTCCCCGGAGCCAAGATCGGCATGGTCGGCCCCAACGGCGCCGGCAAGTCCTCCATCCTCAAGATCATGGCCGGCATCGACCAGCCCTCCAACGGCGAGGCCCGCCTGACCCCCGGCTACAGCGTCGGCATCCTCCTGCAGGAGCCCCCGCTCAACGAGGACAAGACAGTGCTCGGCAACGTCGAGGAGGGCGTCGCCGAGATCAAGTCCAAGCTGGACCGCTACAACGAGATCAGTGCCGCCATGGCGGACCCGGACGCCGACTTCGACGCCCTCATGGCGGAGATGGGCACCCTCCAGGACGCCCTGGACGCCGCCAACGCCTGGGACCTCGACTCCCAGCTCGAGCAGGCCATGGACGCCCTGCGCTGCCCCCCGCCGGACGCCGAGGTCAAGCACCTCTCCGGTGGTGAGCGCCGCCGCGTCGCCCTGTGCAAGCTGCTCCTCGAGGCCCCCGACCTCCTCCTCCTGGACGAGCCCACCAACCACCTCGACGCCGAGTCCGTGCTCTGGCTCGAGCAGCACCTGGCCAGCTACCAGGGCGCTGTCATCGCCGTCACCCACGACCGCTACTTCCTCGACCACGTCGCCGAGTGGATCGCCGAGGTCGACCGCGGTCACCTCTACCCCTACGAGGGCAACTACTCCACCTACCTGGAGACCAAGGAGAAGCGCCTCGAGGTCCAGGGCAAGAAGGACGCCAAGCTCGCCAAGCGCCTCAAGGAGGAGCTCGAGTGGGTGCGCTCGTCGGCCAAGGGGCGCCAGGCCAAGTCCAAGGCCCGTCTGGCCCGCTATGAGGAGATGGCCGCCGAGGCCGAGCGCACCCGCAAGCTCGACTTCGAGGAGATCCAGATCCCGCCGGGGCCCCGCCTGGGCAACCAGGTCCTGGAGGCCACCAACCTCAACAAGGGCTTCGACGGGCGCACCCTCATCGACGGGCTCTCCTTCACCCTGCCGCGCAACGGCATCGTCGGGGTCGTCGGCCCCAACGGCGTCGGGAAGTCCACCCTGTTCAAGACCATCGTGGGCCTGGAGCCGCTCGACGGCGGAGACCTCAAGATCGGCCAGACCGTCAAGCTCTCCTACGTCGACCAGTCCCGAGCCGGCATCGACCGAAGAAGACCCTCTGGGAGGTCGTCTCCGACGGACTGGACTACATTCAGGTCGGCAACGTGGAGATGCCCTCGCGCGCCTACGTCGCCTCCTTCGGCTTCAAGGGGGCCGACCAGCAGAAGCCGGCCGGCGTGCTCTCCGGTGGTGAGCGCAACCGCCTCAACCTGGCCCTGACCCTCAAGCAGGGCGGTAACCTCATCCTCCTGGACGAGCCCACCAACGACCTCGACGTCGAGACCCTGGGTTCCCTGGAGAACGCCCTGCTGGAGTTCCCCGGCTGCGCCGTGGTCATCACCCACGACCGCTGGTTCCTCGACCGCGTGGCCACCCACATCCTGGCCTGGGAGGGCACCGACGAGAACCCGGCCAGCTGGTACTGGTTCGAGGGGAACTTCGCCTCCTACGAGGAGAACAAGGTCGAGCGCCTCGGCCCCGAGGCGGCCCGCCCCCACCGGGTCACCTACCGGAAGCTGACCCGCGACTGAGTGAGGCCCGCCCGGTCGACCGCATAAGAAGGAGAGGCGCCATTCCCTCAGCCAGACTGCTGAGGGGAATGGCGCTTCTCCTTCTGCTTCAGAAGGCGACTTCATGCATCTTGTCGGTTGGTGCCGATTGCACTTAAGGTGCAGTGGGAGGTGCGATGATGAGTAGGAATACCCCAGGACTCATCCCCGAAGGCGGCGTTATCGGGAAGCTTCCGTTCGACGGGCAGTGGCTGACCGAGCGCAGTCCCACACGCCGCGTTCCCAGCCATGGGACTCACCTGTTCGCCACCACCTACGCGTTCGACTTCGTCGCCGTCGACGACGATGGTCTCACGGCTCCAGCACGCAGCATGCGTGCGCTCTTCACTCCCGAACCGCCAGAGCTCTTCCACGCCTTCGGCCGTCCCCTGTACTCGCCCGTTGCAGGAACCGTGGCCTCCGTTCACGACGGCGAGCCCGACCACGTGGCGCGCCGCTCCGTCCTGACTCGCATCCCGTACGGATTGAGTCAGCCCCAACGAATTCGGCAGGGACTTCCCGCCATCCCCGGAAACCACATCATCATCCAGGTTGTCGAGGGGCCTCATTGCGTGGGACTCGTGCACCTCCAGCGAGGCTCCGTCCAGGTCTCGCCCGGCGACCGGGTGAGCGCCGGCGATCAGATCGGTCGATGCGGCAACTCCGGGAACTCCACGCAGCCCCACCTTCACATCCAAGCGATGGACAGCCCAGATCTCCGCTCCGCGAAGGGGATTCCGCTCCGTTTTGAGGAGTTCCGGCAACGCAGCCCGCAGCAGGGTGCTCCCTGGGCGCTTCGGCGGCAGTCATGCCCCGAGCAGGGGGCGGTCGTCGCCCAGCCTTGATATGACGTCATGGAATGAGCCTCAGATCCGGCGTGCTGATCGGTCGCGGGGCGCTGCGACCAGATCGTGGCGAGAATCGGGGAACGGGCCTATGGCACAGTGCGCAGCTCCTGATCGGGGACGTACTTCTTCGGCGAGGACTGCGTTGTCCTCCAAACTTCTGAGAACCGGCCGCAGTCGTATGGGGGGAGAAGTACGTCCTGGATGGAGAACGCAGTCCTCGGTCCGTGTCCTCAATGGTGGGCGTCAGCCGGGGATGGCGCTGCCGTCGTCGCCCTCTCCCATGCGGATCCGCCAACGTCCCGAGCCGCCGTCGGACTGGGAACCGGTGGGCATGCGCACCATGCCCTCCTGGGCGATGGTCGACACCAGCCGACCGGATGAGTCGAAGACCTGAGCGCGAGCCATGCCCCGGCCGCCCTGTGAGGAGGGGGGAGTCCTGCACGTAGAGCAGCCAGTCACCCATATCCACATCCCGATGGAACCACTGGGCGTGGTCGAGGGTCGCCAGGCTCATGCCCTCGCTGCGCCAGGACAGTCCCTGGCTTCGCAGCACCGGCTCCAGCATCACCTGGTCACACACGTAGGCCAGCAGCGCCCGGTGCACGGTCTGGGAGGTCTGCTCCGGGATGCGGCTGCGTGAGCGCATCCACAGGTGCTGGCGACCGCTGCGCTCCTTGGCGGGGCGCAGGTAGAGGTTGCCCTCCACGTGCCTGAGGTCGAAGGCCGCCGTGCGACCCAGGAAACGCGCCACCGGATGGTCGATGGTGCGGAAGATCTCCAGTGCGCTCGTCAGGTCCTCAGGGCGCGGAACCGAGGGGGCTTCGACATGGAGGTCGGCCCCCTCCTGCTCCTCCTGGAAGGAGGTGAGCATCGTCAGGATCGGCGTGCCCTCCTGGGAGGCAGCGGTACGCCGTTGGGAGAAGGACCGCCCGTCGTGCAGGCGCTCGACGGCGAAAGTTATCGGTGTGTCGGGCTGCCCGCCCCGCATGAAGAAAGCATGCACCGAGTGCGGCAGACGCTCACCGTCGCCTTCGTCCATGATCGTGGCGGCCGCGGCAAGCATGCCCTGGGCCACCACCTGTCCTCCGTAGACCCGGCCCGAGAGCTGGGGCAGGGAGCCCCCGGAGAAGACATCCTCCCCGTCACCCGCCGACAGGCTGAGGATTCGGGTCACCGACCCGAGGGGCTCCTCCGTGGCGGCGGGGACGGGGTATGGGGTTGTCACAGACCGAGCTCCTCCAGGATCGGCAGCTTGGCGCGCACCGCCGAGCGCGCGTCCTCAGCCGTTGCCGCGTCCAGAGCGATCCTCGCCAGCTCCTGGCACTCGGTGAGCGTGACGGACTTCAGGACGGCGTCGACATCCGGCAGGGCGCGCGCTGTCATGGACAGGGAGGCGACCCCCAGACCCACGAGGACGGCGGCCAGCGCCGGGTCCGCAGCGGCCTCACCACACACGCCCACCGGACGTCCCTTGGGGGAGGCCCCCTCGCAGGCGGTGCCGATCAGACGCAGAACGGCCGGCTGCCAGGCCGTGGACAGATCCGCCAGCGAGGACAGCAGGCGGTCGGCCGCCATGACGTACTGGGTGAGGTCGTTGGTGCCCACCGAGGCGAAGTCGGCGTGCTCGAAGAGCTTGTCGGCCATGAGCGCGGCCGAGGGCACCTCGATCATCATCCCGGCCGTCTTCAGGCCGTAGGAGCGGGCCTTCTGCGTGAAGGCCTCGGCCTCCTCGGCCGTGGAGATCATCGGGGCCATGACCCACACCTTCGCCTCGGTGGCGGCTTCGGCCTTGGCCAGGGCCTCGAGCTGGTGGTCCAGGACCTCGGGGTCGCGGCGCGTCGTGCGGTAGGCGCGCACGCCCAGCGCCGGGTTGGCCTCGGTGGCGTCGGTCAGGAAGGGCAGCGGCTTGTCCGCCCCGGCGTCGAGCGTGCGGACCACGACCTTCTTGCCGGGGAAGGCCTCCAGGACGCCCTGGTATGCCTCCACCTGAGCCTCCACCGTGGGCTCTTCGGGCTGGTCCAGGAAGCAGAACTCGGTGCGGAACAGGCCGATGCCCATGGCCCCGGCCTCGGCGGCGCTACGGGCTCCGTCCGCGTCACCGACATTGGCCAGCAGCTGGACCTCGTGGCCGTCCTTCGTGGCCCCGTCGCCGTTGAAGACGCGCACCCGGGAAGCGAGCTCACGCGCCCGGCGCAGAGCGTCCTCGGAGGGGTTGAGGGTGATACTGCCCTTGGTGCCGTCAACCAGGACGATGTCGCCCTCGGTCAGCGCGTCAGTGACCTCCTCTCCAGTGCCGACGATCGCCGGCATGCCCAGTGCACGCGCCAGGATCGCGGTGTGGGAGGTGGGGCCGCCCTCTGAAGTGATGAAGGCGATGACCTTCTCGGGGTCCAGCAGCGCGGTGTCGGCTGGGGCCAGGTCGGCCGCCACGAGCACGAAGGGCTCGGGCAGACGGGGAATCCCGGGCATTGGGGACTCGGTCAGGACGGCGACGATGCGGTCGCGCACGTCCTGGATGTCGCGGGTGCGCTCGGCCATGTAACCGCCCAGGGATTCCAGCATGGAGGCCAGCGTTCCCGCGGACTCCCACACGGCACGCTCCGGAACCAGGCGCTTCTCGCGCACCATGGCCTGTGCCGTCGAGGTCAGGGTGGGGTCGGCCGCCATCTGCGCGGTGGTCTCAAGGAGGGTACGGGCCTCGGCCTTGGCCTCGGCCGCGGACAGCTCCAGGCCCTTCTTGACCTGTTGGGCCGCCAGCGCGATGCGCTCGCACTCCTTCTCGATGTCGCGACTGGGTTCGAGGGTCGCGATCTCGGGCTCAGGAATGGGAGGTGCCATCCTGGCGACGGGGCCGGCCACAAGGCCAGGGCTCACACCGATGCCGGACAGGGTTGTGGAGGTGGTGTCGGACGCTGTCATGTGGTGCTCCTCATCGGAGACGAATGGGGATCATCGCTCATTGTGCCCCCACTGTGGCCGGAAAGAGACGTTTCCGCCAGGGGAATAACGATCTCCTCTGTGGCTGCGTCAAGGCATCTATCGCGTTCCCGTAAGGTTACGTGAGTGAGCGCGGTCATGCGAGGAAGGATGCTCTCGGCACGGTCGTCCGCCGTCTGACAGGCCCCGTGGCCAGCGTGCGCACGCGTCTTCCTGCCGACCGGAACTCTTCGCCGCGGATCGCGCGGAGGTGGGATAAAGTGATCGCGAGCACGAAGGACCTCAGCTGCCCGACCATGCGCATGACAGACGGGGATTGCACGCGGGAGGGAACCGGGAAGGAGAAGCCATGAGCACTGCATCAGACATCGTCGCCGGTCTCGGCGGCCAGGAGAACATCACCGACCTCGAGCCCTGCATCACGCGCCTGCGCGTCGAGGTGGCCGATCAGACGAAGGTTGACGAGGAGGCGCTGCGAGCGGCCGGCGCCTTCGGCGTGGTGCGTTCGGGCCGCGTCGTCCAGGTCGTCGTGGGGCCCACGGCGGACAACCTCGCTTCAGAGATCGCAGCTCTCTGACCTGATCGCCCCGTTCCCGGAGGGTCTGCGCACCCGCCCGGCTCCAGCACCTGCAACGTGGAGCCGGGCGGCCTGCCTTCTTCGCACAGTGGTAGGCGCATGTCGGGAAGCGCGACCCGATCTCGCCGTCCGCTCCGCTGATCGCCGACCGGCTGCGCGTTCCTGGGCACATGGTCCCGGGCGGCTCAACGGCAGTCGCGCCATCGCGCGGCTTCACGGTGAAACAGTTGTAGCAAAACTTCAGGAGAACGGTGCGGCGGGTGCACAACCCTCAGCCGCTAGGGCACACTTGGACACTGCTAGTCCTGCTAGCGCCCGCATCCCGATCCGACCCATCCATCCCCAGGGGTGATGGCGGAGCGCAACCCTGCTCCACGTCCGCTCCATGGCGCTCCATCGCACATCTGCTCACGCAAGGCTGACCCACGCACATGAACGAGTTCAACGACGACCTGTTACCTGCTTCCGAGAGCCTCAAGCAACTGGCTGAGGCGTACGGTGTCTCCACCGAGTACTGGGACTATCACGGCAACCTTGCCTCACCCTCAAGCGCCACCCTCAGGGCCGTGCTGGCCGCGTTAGGGGTGAGCATCAACTCTGAGGAGGAGATCGGGCGCGCTCTGCGAGAAGTCGAGGACGCCCCCTGGCGGCAGGCGCTTGCCCCCACGATCGTCACGCGCGGCGGGGTGGAGTCGACCGTCCCCGTCTACGTGCCCGACGGCGCCGAGGTGCGGGTGCGCGTCGAGCTCGAGAACGGGGACGTCCGTGAGCTGACTCAGACTGAGGACTGGACCGTGCCCCGTGAGGTGGACGGCGTCAAGCGCGGCCGTGCCTCCTTCATCCTCGGAGCCGATCTGCCCCTGGGGTGGCACCGGATCATCGCCGAGGTCAGCCCCGGCTCCACGGACCACGCGGTCTCGCAGGGGGCTCATGCCGCGCCGCCCGCCGACGGCGAGGCGGAGACCATCACCGTGACCTCGGCGCTGGCGGTCACCCCCAACCACCTCGATCTGCCCGAGTCTCTCGGAGACCGGGGCTGGGGGGTCATGACCCAGCTGTACTCGACCCGCTCGCGCGGGTCGTGGGGGACCGGTGACACCGACGATCTCACTGAGCTCGCCGCCTTCTTGGGGGACCAGGGAGCCGACTTCCTGCTCATCAATCCGCTGCACGCGGCTGAGCCGGTGGCGCCGATGACCCACTCGCCCTACCTGCCGGTGACACGTCGCTTCGTCAACCCCCTCTACATCCGGCCCGAGAACATCCCCGAGGTGGCCCGCCTGTCCGGTCCCAAGCGCTCTCTGGTGCAGTGGGCATTCGAGGAGGTCAAGGACAGTGACCTCAGTGCTGAGCCGATCGACCGCGACGCGGTGTGGAAGGCCAAGCGTGAGGCCCTCGAGGTCATCTTCGCGGCCGGACGCTCCTACTCCCGTCAGCGGGACTTCGAGCGCTTCCGTGCCGAGCAGGGTGAGGGGCTGGAGCGCTTCGCCCTGTGGAGCGCCCTGGTGGAGAAGCACGGGCCCCTGGACACCTGGCCCGCCACGCTGCGGGAGGCGGACTCGGCCTACGTCGCTAACGAGGCGCACCAGCTGGCCGAGCGCATCGACTTCTTCGCCTGGCTGCAGTGGATCGTCGACGAGCAGCTGGCTCGCGCGCAGGCCGAGGCCCTGGCCTCGGGGATGGCCCTGGGCATCATGGATGACCTCGCCGTCGGAGTGCACTCCCAGGGAGCGGACGTGTGGTCCAACCCGGAGGCCTTCGCCTCCGGAGTCACCGTGGGGGCTCCGCCGGACATGTACAACCAGCAGGGCCAGAACTGGTCCCAGCCGCCGTGGAACCCCGAGTACCTGGCGCGCACCGCCTACGCCCCTCTGCGTGACATGGTGCGCACGGTCCTGCGTCACGCCGGCGCACTGCGCGTGGACCACATCATCGGCCTGTTCCGCCTGTGGTGGATCCCCGAGGGCATGGGTGCGGACCACGGCGCCTACGTGCGCTACGACCACGAGGCCATGCTCGGCGTCGTCCTCCTGGAGGCTCACCGGGCCGGCGCCGTCGTCATCGGTGAGGACCTGGGGACTGTGGAGCCCTGGGCGCGCGACTACCTGGCCAGCCGCGGTGTGCTGGGAACCAGTGTCCTGTGGTTCGAGAAGCAGCACGACGGCTGGCCACTCCAGCCCCAGGACTACCGCAGGCTCGCCCTGTCCACGGTCAACACCCACGATCTTCCTCCGACTGCCGGCTACCTGGCCGACGAGCACGTCGATCTGCGTGAGCGCCTGGGCCTGCTCACCGAGCCGGTCGAGCAGGTGCGCACCGAGGCGCGCATCGAGCGCGACCGGATGACCGCCCGCCTGCGCGAGCACGGCCTGCTGGGGGACGCCCCCACCGAGCGTCAGGTCGTCGAGGCCCTGCACCGCTACGTGGTGCGCACCCCCTCAGTCCTGGTCGGCGTCGCACTGGTCGACGGCGTGGGGGAGCGACGCGCTCAGAACCAGCCCGGCACCGACCAGGAGTACCCCAACTGGCGGATCCCCCTGGCCGACGGCGCGGGCGAGGTCGTGTTGGTGGACGACCTGCCCGAGAACGCACGCCTGGGCAGTCTGCTGAGTGTCGTGCGCGAGGAGATGGCTTCTCAGGACTGATGCCGCTAGCTCCGGTCCGCTGGAGCGGCGGGCCGGAGTCGGGTGAACCGTTGAGATGGTGTGGTCCCGGCCGTCACACTGACGGCCGGGACCACACCTAGTTGCGGGCGTGGCCCGGTGGGACCGGGCCCGCGTTCGGGTCTACGCCCAGGTCATGAGCGTCTCGCCGGCAGCGACTGTGCGGTCGGGTGACATGGGCTCCAGGTCGGACTCGTTGCCCTCCAGGGCGATGACCGGGACGATCGGGTTGAGCCCGCCGGATTCGATCTGGGCGGGGGACCAGTTGATGACGGGGCTGCCCGCTTCGACTCTCTGTCCCTCTTCGGCCAGGACAGTGAAGCCGCTGCCCCCCAGGCTCACGGTGTCCAGTCCCAGGTGGACCAGGATGCTGCGGCCGTCATCGGTGGTGATGACGTAGGCGTGGGGGTGGATCTTCGAGATGGTTCCGCTGATCGGTGCCAGGGCGCTGACCTCGCCTCCGCCAGCGGCGTCCGGGGTGACGGCCACCCCGGGGCCAACGATCTTGCCGGAGAAGACGGGGTCGGGAACATCGCTGAGGGCGACGACGACGCCGGATACCGGCGACTGGACGGTCAGGCTCACCGCAGGTCCTCGATGTCCTCTGCGATCGTGTCCGCGTTGGGACCGACCACGACCTGCACGATCTCGCCGAGCTTGACGACCCCGTGCGCTCCTGCGGCCTTCAGGGCGGCCTCGTCCACAAGGGAACCGTCCTCCAGCTCGCAGCGCAGCCGCGTGATGCAGGGCTCGATCTCCACGATGTTGTCGAATCCTCCGAGGGCGTCGACGATACTCTGTGCCTGAGACATGGGTTCCTCCTGGGTCTGCCCGGGCGTGTGCCGGGCTCGTTTGGTGATGGTGCCGAGATGAGGCTTCAGGACGTGGGGGAGGTGCAGTCAGGTGCGGCACCTTCGCCGGTACCGGACTAATGGTCCATACCAGTACCCCATGGTACAGGCCGCTTTGAGGTTGTCTAGTACCGACCTGTGCCCGCCCCGAAGGATCCAGTCCCTCAAGACGACGAGCGGTCGGGGCGGAAGGCGGGTTTGGGGGCGGCCACCGGGACCCACAGGGTGTAACGGTCGGCTCGGAACAGGGTGCGCGAGTAGTCGATGGCGCAGTGCTCGTGGAAGGTGCGCCGAGTGATGTCCAGGGTCGGGGCGCCCTCCTGGACGGAGAGCAGCGCTGCCTCCTGGGCCGTGGCCGCATGGGCCTCGATCATGTCCTCGCCCCACTGCGGCGCCAGGTCGGCCCGGGTCAGCTCGGCGTAGACCGAGAAGTTCGGGCTGGTGCGCAGCAGGTTAGGCAGGAGTGCTGCGGGAATCCAGTTCTCCTCGATCGCCATGGGGATGGCGTTGGCGGTCAGGAGGCGACGCAGGTGGTGGACCTCGACCCCGGTCTCGAGCTCGAGCGCCTCCGCCACGGTCTCGTCGGAGGCGATGGTCTCGGCCTGCAGCATGACGACACCGGGCTCCATCCCGCGGCGTTGCATCTCCTGGGTGAAGGAGGTCAGCCGAACCTGCAGGTCGAGCTTGGGGGTGCCACGAAGGTTCCCTTGCCCTGGTGGCGCTCCAGGACGCCGTCGACGACGAGGGTGTCGATGGCCTGACGCACGGTCATGCGGGAGACCTCAAACTGCTCGCACAGCTCGCGCTCGGAGGGCACCGGGCTGCCGTTGGCGAGTCCGTTCCTGACCAGGTCCAGCAGGTAATTGCGCACGATGACGTACTTTGCCGGCTTCTTGCCTGCGTTCTTGGGCATGGGACTCCCCTGGTTGACAGTGGGTGGACGCAGCCAGGGCGAGGGGGATGGCTACGACCACTGCTTCCGCTGTGTCGCATCGACTTTCATATCATTATGGCCGACGAGTGTGCCCCGCGCTTGACATTGAAGGTTCTATCGGTTTTTCTGGTGTCACTGGTCCAGACGTGTTCGGCGTCGATCCGTCCCGACTACCACCGTCACGGTGGATATCTCTGACGCGGCAGTGCTGCCGCGCGATCCTGAACTGGAGAACACTCATGTCAGTCAAGAAGAAGACGGGCGGTGCCTTCGCCCTTGCCCAGCGTCTGGGGAGATCTCTGATGCTGCCCATCGCCACGCTCCCGGCAGCGGGTCTGCTGCTGCGTCTGGGGCAGGCGGACATGCTGGGGGCCGAAGGGCTCGCCGCGAAGGCGTCCTGGCTGCAGCCCGTCGCAGACATCTTCAGTGCGGCCGGCGGGGCGGTCTTCGATAACCTGCCCCTCATCTTCGCCGTTGGCGTCGCCGTGGGATTCGCCAAGAAGGCCGATGGCTCCACCGGGGTGGCCGCGCTGTTCGGCTTCCTCGTCTACCGCGCCGTCACCTGGACCATGTCCCCCATCATCATGGGCAAGCCCGCGCCCCTGAGCAAGGAGGCCCTGGACTGCCTGCACTCCTTCGATCCCGCCACGGGGAAGATCGCACAGGTCGGCCCCTGGAACCAGGGAGTCAAGCTCTGTGACATCCCCACTCAGACGCCCATCAACTACGGGGTGCTGGGCGGCATCGTCATCGGTGTCGTCGCGGCCCTGCTGTGGCAGCGTTACTACCGCGTCAAGCTGCCCGACTGGCTGGCCTTCTTCGGCGGACGCCGCTTCGTCCCCATCGTCACCTCCGGTGCCGCGCTGGTCATCGCCCTGGTCATGTCGGCGCTCTACCCGGCCTTCAACTGGCTCATCAACGAGCAGCTCGGCGGCTGGCTCATCAACGCAGGGAACTCCAAGGGCATCGCCGGAGCCCTGGCGGTCTTCGTCTTCGGTACCGTCAACCGCCTGCTCATCCCCTTCGGCCTGCACCACCTGCTCAACTCCGTGCCCTGGTTCCAGCTCGGCTCCTGCCAGACGGCCTCCGGGGACACGGCGCACGGTGACATCACCTGCTTCTTCCAGGGGGTGGACGGCTCGAACTCCTGGACCGGGGGCTTCACGACCGGCTTCTTCCCGATCATGATGTTTGCCCTGCCTGCCGCCGCCCTGGCCATCTGGCACACGGCCAAGCCCGCCAAGCGCAAGGCGACCGGCGCCCTCATGATCTCTGTGGCCCTGACCGCCTTCATCACCGGCATCACCGAGCCCCTCGAGTACGCCTTCGCCTACGTGGCCTTCCCGATCTACGCCGTCCACGCGGTGCTGACCGGCTCCTCCCTGGCCATCGCCAACCTCCTGGGCGCCAAGGACGGCTTCGCCTTCTCCGCCGGGGCGATCGACTACCTGCTCAACTTCGGCAAGTCCGCTGAGCTCTCCGGTGGTGTGGTCCGCGGACCGCTCATGATCATCGTCATGGGGCTGGTCTACGCCGTCATCTACTACTTCCTCTTCAGGTTCCTCATCGTCAAGTTCGACTTCAAGACCCCTGGGCGCGAGGACGACGACGTCGATGCCTTCGCTGCCGCGCAGGCCGCTGCCGCCAAGTCCACGGGCAAGAAGTCTGCGGAGTCAACCCGGCGCTGAGCGATGCGGGTGCCGGGATGTCGGGGCCGGCACCTCACGAGCTGGGGCCGAGCGCGTCATGCGCTCGGCCCCAGACCATTGCCTCCTCTCGAGCCCGCTCCGGGCCGGAGGGTGACGCGGTTACTGCTGGCTCTGGCTCTCGGCGGCCTGCGCTCTGGCCACGCGCAGCGTGTCATCGAGGTTCTCGCGCACGATCCGTCGCAGTGCGGCCGGTGCCTGGTCGTGGGACTCCAACCAGCCCGTCAGGGCGGCGGCTGGGTCGTCAGCGCCCTTGAGGCCCACCGTGACGCACGACCACAGGCCCGTCAGCAGGTTCTCGGCCATGTGGAAGGTGCGGGAGGACCACACGGAGTCGATGGCCTCCACATATGCCCCCACGAAGGGAGCCAGCAGCTCGGGGTGGCGCTCGACATTGGTCAGGCCCCGCAGGACGCGCACCTGGGTCTCGTTGGGCATAGCGGCATCGCCGATGAGGGCCCGCCAGGTGTCCTGCTTCGCCTCCGGGGTGGGGATCGATGCCCGGGCCTCCGCAGCGCGCTCACGCCCCGTGGTTGTGCGGTCCCGAGCCTCCTCGGCACGAATCTGCTCCTCTCCGCTGCGGCCGGCGGCCACCAGGCCGATCAGCAGGTCCCAGCGCAGGTCCTGGTCGACGTCGAGACCGCCGAGGGTCTGGCTTCCCTCCTCAAGCCCGGCGACGACGTCGAGCTGTTCATCGGTGACGGCGTGAGCGGCCAGGGCTCTGACCAGCTGGAGCTGCTTGTCGCTGCCGGGCTGGGCCGCCCGCGCCAGCTCCAGTAGCCGGTCGGCGGTGCCCGGGGCGAGGTCGTGGCGTACGGCCGGGGGCAGGAAACCGGACAGGCAGGTGGTGATGCGTCCCAGCAGCCCCTGGATGACCGAGGAGTGCTCCTCCACACCCAGCGCCCGCAGGGCCGCGTCAAGGAATCGGGAGGCGGCAAGCTCGCCGTCGCGCACCATGTCCCAGGCCGATGCTAGGACGATCGAGCGCGGCAGGGACTCGGTGAAGGCCTCGATGTGCTCGAGGCCGAAGGACAGTGAGTCCTCATCGAGGCGGACCTTGGCGTAGGTGAGGTCGTCATCATTGAGGACGAGGACATCCGCCCGCTTGGTGCCGACCAGCTCAGGAACCTCGGTCAGCTCACCGTCGACATCGAGCTCGATGCGGTCGGTGCGCTCCAGGCGTGCCTCGGCTCCCCGGCCGGTCAGGCTGTAGCAGCCGATCGCCACCCGGTGCGGGCGCAGAGAGGCCGGTGAGTCGGCGGGGATCTCCTGGCGGACGGTCGCCTGGGTGATGAGGCCGTCGGTGTCGGTGGCCAGCTGCGTGCGCAGGGTCGTCACACCGGCCTCCTGGAGCCACAGGCGGGTCCAGGTACTCAAGTCGCGTCCCGAGACCGCCTCCAGCTCACGGAGCAGGTCGCTCAGCTCGGCGTTGGCGTAGGCGTGCGCCGCCAGGTAGCGCTGGATGCCGGCGAAGAAGTTCTCCCTGCCCACGTAGCCCACGAGCGCGGCCAGGACTGAGGCCCCCTTGGCGTAGGTGATGCCGTCGAAGTTGACCTCGACGTCGTGCAGGTCATGGATCTCCGCGGCCACGGGGTGGGTGGAGCTGAGCTGATCCTGGTTGTAGGCCCACCCCTTCTCCAGGGTCTGGAAGGTCGTCCAGGCCTGGTTCCAACGAGTGATCTCGGCGGTGGCCAGAGTGGAGGTGTACTCGGCGAAGGACTCGTTGAGCCACAGGTCGTTCCACCAGGTCATGGTGACCATGTCCCCGAACCACATGTGGGCCAGCTCGTGCAGGATCGTCACGGCGCGCCGCTCCACTCGGGCCTCGACGGGCCTGGAGCGGAAGATGTAGTCGTCGCGGTGAGTGACGCAACCGGCGTTCTCCATCGCCCCGGCATTGAACTCAGGAACGAAGATCTGGTCGTACTTGGTGAAGGCGTAGGGGGTGGCGAACAGATCCTCGTAGTAGGCGAAGCCCCGCTTGGTCAGGTCCAGGATCTCCTCTGAGTCCATGTGCTCGACCAGACTCTTTCGGCAGTAGACCCCCAGTGGCACGGTACGTCCGTCGCCGGCCACATACTCGTCGGTCACACCGACGTAAGGCCCGGCGACGATGGCCGTGACGTAGGAGCTCATCGGCTCGGTGGGGGCGAAGGCGAAGGTGTGGGCATCCCCTGAACCATCGGCGGCCTCGGTGGGAGTCGGCTCAGGGGTGGGGGAGTTGGACAGCACCGTCCAGCTCGACGGTGCGGTGACGGTGAAGGTGAAGGAGGCCTTGAGGTCGGGCTGCTCGAAGACGGTGAAGACCCGCCGGGAGTCGGGGACCTCGAACTGGCTGTAGAGATAGGTCTCGCCGTCGGCCGGGTCGGTGAAGCGGTGCAGCCCCTCTCCGGTGTGCATGTAGGCGCAGTCGGCGACGACGACGAGCTCATTGTCCGCGGCCAGATCCTTCAAGGCGATGCGCGAGTCCGCATAGACCTCGGCGGGGTCAAGTGGGGCCCCGTTGAGGGTGATGGAGTGGACCGTCGGTGCGATGAGGTCGATGAAGGTGGAGGAACCCGGTGTGGCCGTGAAGCGTGCCGTGGTGGTGGATCCGAAGACCGTCTCGCCGCGCGTGAGGTCGAGGACGACGTCGTAGCTCTGGGTCCGTACGGTTGTGCTGCGCTCGGCGGCCTCAAGACGAGTCAGGTTCTGACCGGGCATAAGAACTCCTGTCTGAGAGGGATGCGCGGCCCATAGGGGCGCGCCGGGCGATTGTCTCACCTTCTGATCGACACCGGCAGTGCTGAGGTACGGCACGACGATGCCGGGGGACGACACGTGGCGTGTCGTCCCCCGGCATCGACGCTGTTCCTACGGAAGTGGGAACGTCAGCGGATCAGGTCAGGTGCGGCTCAGGCCTTGTTGCGGCGACGCAGCACCAGGGCGGCGCCTCCGGCCACGACCAGGAATGCGGCGATTCCGCCGAAGAGCATGCCGTTGGCACCGGTACGGGCCAGGGACCCGTCGCTGTCCTTGGTCGTCTCACCGCCAGCCCGGTTCTCCGAGGAGGAGTCCTTGGCGTTCGAGCTCAGGTTGTTGCCCTTGTCGGCCCCGGCCTTGTTGTCGCCGGCGTTGGCCTGCTTGTCAGCTCCGGCCTTGTTGTCGCCGGCGTTGGCGTTGCTGTTGCTTCCGCCGTTGTTGCCGCCACCGCTGTTCTCGGTGGTCTTCTGCTCGCTGGCCTTCTGCTCGGTGGTCTTGTCACCGCCGGCCTGCTTGTTGCCGCCACCGTTGTTCTCGGAAGCCGAGCGCTCAGTGGTGTTCTGCTCAGTGGTGTTCTGCTCAGTGGTCTTCTGTTCAGTGCTCTGACGCTCGGAGGTTGAGCGCTCGGTGGTCTTCTGCTCGGAGGTCTTGTCACCGCCGGCCTGCTTGTCGCCGCCGCCGTTGTTCTCGGTGGTCTTCTGCTCGGTGGTCTTGTCACCGCCGGCCTGCTTGTCGCCGCCGCCGTTGTTCTCGGTGGTCTTTCTGCTCGGTGGTCTTGTCACCGCCGGCCTGCTTGTCGCCGCCGCCGTTGTTCTCGGTGGTCTTTTGCTCGGTGGTCTTGTCACCGCCGGCCTGCTTGTCGCCGCCGCCGTTGTTCTCGGTGGTCTTTTGCTCGGTGGTCTTGTCGCCACCGGCCTGCTTGTCGCCGCCGTTGTTGCCGCCGCCATTGTTCTCGGCGGTCTCGGTCTCGGTGGTGGAGCGCTCGGTGCTCTCGACGGTGAAGGTGTGCTGGGATACCGTGGTGACGGTCTGGCTGGTGGCCGTCTCGCTGTGGTGGGAGCCGGTCAGGACCAGGACGTACTCCCCGTCGGGGGCGTCAGTGGGGGCGGGCAGGTTGCCCGTGAGGTTACCGTTGGCGTCAACCGTCAGCTCACCAAGGGTGTAGCAGATGCTGGAGTCGCTCTTGCTCTTGAGGAGGACAGTGACCTTCTCGCTGGCGTAGAAGCCCTGAGCGTTGAAGGTGAAGGTCTGGGACTGGCTCTCCGTGCGGGTGGAGACCTCGTAGGAGCCGGAGATACGCGTGTCATCGAAGTAGATCTGCGTCTGCTGCTGCTTGGTGACCTGGGCCGTCTCGGTCTTGTCGCCGTAGGTCATGCAGCCGGCTCCGATGGTCCATCCGTCAGTAGTGGTGGCCGTGGTCGAGCCGATGGACTTGATGAGCGCCGCCAGGTCAAGGTCTGAGGTCCAGCTGCCGTCTGCGGCCGCCTCGGTCTTGACGACGTCGGAAACGGAGCCGTCAGGTGCATACAGCGCGATGCCGACGGTGGCCTGCTTCCCAGTGCAGCCGGTTCCCGAGACGGTGAAGGACGTGTTGGTGCTGGTCGAGACGAAGGTCTTCTCCTGGGTGATCTTGAAGCTGCTACCCTCGCTCGTCTTGCTGGGGGCAGGAGTAGCGTCGCTCGTCTTGCTGGGAGCCGGGCTGGGCTGAGCAGGGCCGCCGGAAGGCGTGGTCGCCTCGGCGGTGCTGCTGGGGGTGCTCGGGCTGTTGCTGTTGGAGCTGTTGGCGAGAACGGGAGAGGCAATGAGCGAGGCTCCGGTCATTGCGGCCACCGCGCTGGCTGCGGCCAAGGGGCGTCCAAGACGCATGTGTCCTCCTAGGTCTGACGGGGGAACGATGGTTGTCGGCGATCCGATTCTTCGCCGACTCGTTATCTACCGTAACGATGAATAGGTTGAAGACGTGGGTCTCTGAAGTGATACCAGACACATAGATGAGTGTCCTCACTCACGTGAAAAAGTGGGGTGCTGTGCGAGGAGGGCGACAAAAGGCTGATACGGCGGGAAAACCTCGGGGTTTCTCCGCTGAGTGACTAGGCGCCCGCTGGCCGACAGGTTTTGGGACTGTATCCATAGCGGGCCAGCAGGTCACGCGACTCCTGGTTGGGTGAGACGATGATCGACTCGTCCCGCGGTCCCGTCGGAAGATCAATGATCGTTGTGGCTCCGGCCCGCCTGGCCTTCGAGGCGCTGCGTCCCAGTGCGGCCAGGTCGCTGAGCCCAGTACCTGAGTCCAAGGTGATGTTCCCGGCCACGGTGTGTGCCAGCTGATGGAGTGAGACGGGGTTGCTGGCCTTCTGCCCGATGGCGGACAGCACGGCCTGCATCACGGTGGCCGTGGACTGGCTACGGCGTTGGGCGCCATCGGCCTGGCTCATGGTCACCCATCTGCCGTCGCGCAGGATCTCCGGGTGCCGTGAGCGGACAAGGGCCAGGGCGTCGATCCCGCTGAGTCGGTGGCGGCCGGCGGAGGAGAGGTTCAGTCCGGTGTAGGCGTCTCGAACCGGCTCGGGCACGTCCACCTCAATGCCACCCAGGGAGTCGATGATGGTGGCGAACTGAGCCATGTCGATGGTCACCAGATGCGTGGTGGGGATTCCGAGCCCGGTGCACAGGGCGTTGACCGTGTTCTGAGGTCCTGGAACGTAGGTGGTGGCCAGCCGGTCCAGCTCCATGCCCTTGCTGTTGATGGTCAGGTCCCGGGGCAGGTTGATGATGGTGACTCCCTCCTGGGAGGGGCGTACCAGGGCGATGACATCGGCGCGGGAACCCTCCACCTCCTGAGTGGTTCCGTAACGGTTCTGGTCTCCCGGCACGGTGGCGCGTGAGTCGGTTCCCAGGATCAGCCAGGTCTCGCCCGCCGTCGGGGAGGACGTGGTGGGCATGGCGATGTCGACGCGTGCAGGGCGATGAGCCAGGACCGCCACATCCGCGCCCAGGGCCAGGGCGGTCGTCATGACCGCGGTGCTCAGGCCGACGACGATCCTGCGGCGCCTCGACCAGCGCGTGACGCCTGTGCCGCCTCGGCCCTGGCGGCGTCGCTGCGGCAGGGGGGAGGAGGTATCGGTGGGGTCCCCGGTGGCGTCCGAGGCCTCTGAGGTGGCTGCGCTGTGCTCGTCGTGGGAGGTGGAGTCCATGGTCTCAGTGTCCGCTTCGGGGACGCTGCTGTGCCGTCAGGTGCGAACGCGCGCGCCGTGTGGCGGCGATGGGAACGAGACCGCCGGGGAGACAGCACGTGCAGTGCTGTCTCCCCGGCGGGAAGATGTTTCCAGTCAGACTGGAAGGAGGCGATCAGGCCTTACGACGACGCACGACGAGGGCGCCGCCACCGATGGCCACGAGGGGCTGCGGCAATGCCGCCGAAGAGCAGGCCGTTGGCACCGGTCTGGGCCAGGGGCTTGCCGGAGGTGGAGGCCGCCGGGGTGGCGTCGGTGCTGGCCGGGACGTTCACGCTGCCGTTGGAGGCGGGAGCGGTCGGGTTGGCGGTGGCGCCACCGTTGTCGGTGATGCCGTTGCCGTCCTCCACGAGGTCGAGGGAGCCGCCCTTGGCGACGACGGTCTTGGTGCTGCTGCCGCCCTCGCCGTAACGGTCGCCCTCGATGGTCAGCGTGTACTCGCCGTCAGGCACGTTCGAGGGGGCCGGAAGCTCGCCCGTGACGTTGCCCTTGTCGTCAGCCTCCAGCGTGCCGACGGGGTAGGTCTTGGAGGAGTCGGTCTTGCTGACCAGAGTGAGGGTGACCTTCTCCTTGGGGGAGAAGCCCTTGACGTCCACCGTGATCTTCTGAGCGCCGTTCTCGTCGGTGGTGATCTTGTAGGTGCCGTCCACGTCGGTGTCGTCGAAGGCGATGCCCTGCTGGTCCTGGCCCTTCTCCTCACCGTAGGAGACGCAACCGGCCACGATGGACCAGCCGTCGTCCGAGCCGTCGGTCTTGGCCTCAGCGCCAGTGGACTCGACCAGCTCGGGGATGTTCAGGGTGGTGGACCAGTTGCCCTCGGCGTCGGGGGTGGCCTTCACGATGGTGGACATCTCGCCCTTCGAGGTGTGGAGGGCGACGCCGACAGCCGCGTCCTTGCCGGTGCAGCCGGAGCCCGACACCGGGAAGGCGGTGTCCTTGGTGCTGACGATGACCTGCTGGTCCTCGGCGATCTTGAAGGCGAGGGAGTCGCCGGCCAGGGCGGGGGAGGCGGCGAGGGAGGCGCCGATGGCGGCGGCCATCACGCTCGCGGCGGCCAGGGGGCGTCCAAGACGCATGAGTGCTCCTAGATATAGGGGGATAGGTGGCAACCGGTGAGTCGGGGTGTCACCGCGTTGCCCCCACCTTAGCGTGCCTCAGGACGAGGTTCCATGGTTTCTCGCGAATGAGGTATCGACCTCAGTCGTGAGTAGTTGTGGATTCTTCCAAGTGTGGCAACGAATTTCGGCCCCTGGGGCTTGAATCCAAGTGACCGGGCCATTTACCAAATAGAGACCCGCTCGTTTGGTGACAACCACAAGGCGTCGTCGGAATCCACCGCGAAGGCCTTGTAGAAGGCATCCACATTGCGCACGATCCCGTTACACCGGAACTCCGCCGGCGAGTGCGGGTCGACGGTCAGAAGGAGCTCGGCATAGTCCGGACGGCTCTTGGAACGCCAGATCCGCGCCCAGGAGTAGAAGAAGCGCTGCAGGCCGGTGAGCCCGTCGATGACAGGCGCCTCATCCACCGAGGGGATACCGGCGTCGGCCAGGGCCAGGGAATAAGCCTTGAGGGCGATGCCCAGGCCGCCCAGGTCACCGATGTTCTCACCGATGGTCAAAAAGCGCCGTTGACGTGCGGGATCTCCGCCTGCTCCGTACCCGCGTCCCGGTGCTTGGCGACGACGACCTCGGGCGTGTAGGCGTCGTACTGGCTGATGAGCGCGCTCGTGCGCTCGGTGAAGGCCTCCCGGTCCTCCTGGGTCCACCAGTCACTGACCTTTCCGGTGCCGTCGAAGGTGGAGCCCTGGTCATCGAAGCCGTGGCCGATCTCGTGACCGATGACAGCACCGATGCCCGCATAGTTCACGGCGTCGTCGGCCTTCGGATCGAAGAAGGGAGGCTGAAGGATCGCGGCGGGGAAGACGATCTCGTTCATGGTCGGGTTGTAGTAGGCGTTGACCGTCTGAGGGGTCATGTGCCACTCGTCGCGGTCCACCGGCTTGGTCAGCTTGTTCAGGGAATAGGCCATGTCGGCCCGCTCCACGCTGCGCACCGAGGCCAGCACGTCGCCGGGGACCACCTCGACGTCGGAGTAGTCGCGCCAGCGCACCGGGTAGCCGATCTTGGGGGTGAACAGCGCCAGCTTCTCCAGGGCCCGCTCCCGCGTGGCCGGACTCATCCACTCCAACGAGGAGATGGACTGGTGGTAGGCCTCGATGAGCCGGCCCACCAGGGCCTCCATCGCCGACTTGTGCGACGGCGGGAAGTGCCGCTCCACGTAGATCTCACCCAGTGCCTCACCCAGGCAGGACTCCACCAGGCCGACGCCGCGCTTCCAACGGGGCCGCAGCTCGTCGGTCCCCTGGAGCGTGCGGCCGTAGAAGTCGAAGTTCTCCTCCACGAAGGCCCCCGACAGCAGGGTGGCGCGTCCATGAACGGCATGCCAGGCGGCCCAGACCTTGAGATCCTCCAGGGAGGTCTCCTGCCAGACGCCGGCCGCGTGGGGGAGGTAGTCGGGCTGAGTGACGATGGCCTCCTCGAGGAAGGCGGTCTGCTCGATGCCGGCGCTCCGGGCGGCAGCGCGAATCCCCTCGCGCCACTCGTCCCAGGGCAGGTCGGGGGCCGAGTCCACGATCTGCCGCCAGGACATCGGATTGTTCATCTTCTCCACGTCACGGCAGGTGACACGGTCCCAGTGCCCCTTGGCCAGGGCGGTCTCCACGGCCATGACCCGCTCGGCGAGCTCCTCACCCGAGGCACCGAAGGAGTCCGTCAGCCCCGCAAGAGACAGCATCCTGGCCACGTGCGCCACGTAGGCCTGGCGCAGCGGTGCCTGAGCCTCCTCGCGGTAGTAGGACTCGTCCGGCAGTCCAGGCCCGACTGCCCCACCCAGCTCGTGTAGCGCTCCGGGTCATTGATATCCACCTCGACATCCGCGCCGACCACGCCCATGAAGCCGATCGGAGTCATCTCTCCCAGCGCACGGGCCAGCTCCTCCTTGGAGGAGGCGTCCAGCACCGGCGCCAGCTCCTCAGCCAGCGGCTCGGTCCCGAGCTCCTCCAGGTGGGCCTCGTCCATGAATGCCTCGTAGAGGGCGCCGACCCGGCCCCGGTTCGTGGCCAGGACCTCCGAGGCCCCCTCGGGTGCCACGGAGGAGAACTGCTCGGCGAGCTCCTCAACGATCTGCCGGCAGGCGGCCTCCGCCTCGTCGCGCAAGGTGGTGAAGGCGCCGCTACTGGGGCGGTCCGCCGGGATCTCAGCGGTGGCGAGCCACTGGCCGTTGACGAAGCGGAACAGGTCGTCCTGGGGACGTACGGAGGTGTCGGTGTGCGCCGTCTCCAGCACGCCGGCGAGGACCGCCTCAGCGGTGGGGGAACTCGCCGGCTGGGAGTGCTGGGCCGGTGAGTCCGATGAGGGGCCGGTGGGAGTGGATGAGGTCGCGCAGGCGTCAGTCATAGCGGACACGCTAACCCGCCCCAGTGCTCTCAGGTGTCCCGACGGCGCCCGTTGCCCCATGGTGCGAAGCGCTGTTCGCGTGAGGCACAATTCTGCCCATGCGCATCCATATCGCCTCCGACCACGCCGGTTACGAGCTCAAGAGCGCCGTGATCGAGCACCTGAGGGAGCAGGGGCACGACGTCATCGACCACGGAGCCCACGCCTACGATCCGAATGATGACTACCCCGCCTTCTGTCTGGCCTGCGGGGAGGCCGTCGTGGCCGACGCCGGAAGCCTGGGCATTGTTCTCGGGGGTAGTGGCAACGGGGAGCAGATCGCCGCCAACAAGGTTGACGGGGTGCGAGCCGCCCTGGCCTGGTCGATCGAGACCGCCCGACTTGCCCGCCAGCACAACAACGCCAACGTCGTCGCACTGGGTGGTCGCATGCATGACCTGGGGGCGGGCCTGGCCATCATCGATGCTTTCCTCGCCGAGCCCTTCAGCGGGGACGAGCGCCACGTGCGTCGCATCGCGCAGCTCGCCGACTACGAGAGCCGCGTTCATGACGCCGCCGCTCCAGCGGCTGATCCCGCCGGCGCCCCCACCGGGGCCTGAGTATGCCGGAGGGGCACACCATCCACCGGCTCGCCGCCGCCCTTGACGAGCTCTACGGTGGTCAGAGTCTGTGCGTGCGCTCGCCGCAGGGGCGTTTCGCCGACGGGGCGAGCCGCCTGGACGGTCAGGTCCTCCTGGGCAGCCAGGCCCACGGCAAGCACCTCTTCCTGCCTTTCGGCCCCCGCGCCGACATGTCTCTCGACGACGCCTCCGTCACCTGGCTGCGGATCCACCTGGGCCTCTACGGGGCATGGACCTTCGACGGCGACCGTGAGTTCACGGCGCCCCACGCCATCGGGGCGCCGCGTCGGCGTGTCGGGGAGCGTGGCGAGCACGCCCTCAAGGGTGGGGGAGGATCAGCCCTGACCGGGCTGAACGGCGGAAGCCTCGAAGCCGAGGGGCAGGATGCAGCCACGCATGGGCCCGCCCCCCGAGGAGTGGGAGCCGCCTGAGCCGCGCGGTGCGGTGCGGCTGCGGCTACTCGGCGAGCACGGGGTGGCCGACCTGACCGGACCGGCGGCCTGCGAGCTGCTGGACGCCGAGGGCGTGGCCGCCGTGCGCCGCCGCCTCGGCCCGGACCCGCTGCGCGCCGACGGCGACGTGGAGGCCTTCGTGGCCAAGGCGCGCTCACGGCGTAAGAGCATCGGAGAGCTGCTCATGGACCAGGCCGTCATCTCCGGAGCCGGCAACATCTACCGTGCCGAGACGCTCTTCCGCGTCGGGGTCTCGCCCTTCCGCGCGGGCAACCGCACCAGCGAGGAGCGGTTGCGGGCCATCTGGGAGGACCTGCGTCCTCTCATGGAGTACGGGGTGGCCACCGGCTTCATCACCACCGTCGATCTTGATGACGTCCCCGCCCCCTTCCACCTGACGACCCCGAGGCCGGCCGGTGGTACGTCTACCACCGCACCGGCCGCCCCTGCCTGCGCTGCGGGACCCCGGTGGCGGAGCGGGAGGTGGCGTCCCGCCGACTCTTCTGGTGCCCGACCTGCCAGGCCTACTGAAACCGGCTGACGACCTCCGGATCCCACTAAGGTGGCGGCATGTCGAACGCCTCGCCCGCCCTGCACTCCTCGAGCTGGTCCTCCTCGACCACCGGCCTGCTGACCCGAGACCACCACCTGACCGTTCCCCTGGACCGCAGCGGGCAGGGGGACTCAGCCCCGGACGGCACGGAGACCATCACCGTCTACGCCCGTGAGATCTCAGCCGTGGGCATCGACCCGGTCTCCCGGCCGCCACTGGTCTTCCTCCAGGGTGGGCCGGGCTGCGAGGCGCCCCGCCCCAGTGCCGACTCCGGGCTCGGCTGGATCGGTGCGATCCTCGAGCACCACCGACTCATCCTCGTCGACCAGCGCGGCACCGGAGCCTCCAGCCCTGTGGACCGGTCCGATGCCGCCGGCACCCCAGCAGACACCGCCCGGCTGCTCACTCACCTGCGCGCCGATGAGATCGTCGAGGACTGCGAGGACCTGCGCCGCGCCCTGGGGCTGGAGCGCTGGAGCCTGCTGGGTCAGTCCTTCGGAGGGTTCTGCGTCACCCGGTACCTCTCCGAGCACGCCCAGAGCCTGGAGAAGGTCTACATCACTGGTGGCCTGCCCGCCGTCGGACACAGTATCGACGAGGTCTACGCCCTCAGCTATGAGGCGATGCGCCTCAAGAGTGAGGAGTACTACACCCGCTTCCCCCAGGACCGCGACCGCATGGCGTCCCTGGCGGAGAAAGCCGGTCGGGGCGAGCTGAGGACGGCGGGAGGGGATGTCGTAGGACCCGAGCGCCTGCGCTCGCTCGGCGCCCTACTGGGCGGGGCTGGGGAGCGGACACGATCCACTACCTCCTGGAGCGCGACCCCGACTCCTGGGCCTTCCGCTACGACCTGGGGCAGTGCCTGCCATTCGGCGGCAGGTTCCCGCTCTACGCCGTCATCCACGAGTCCTGCTGGGCCGACACCGGCACCACCGACTGGGCCGCCCAGCGGGTGCGCCCCGCAATCTTTGATGACGATCCCACCCTCCTGACAGGAGAGCATGTGCGCCGCGAGGCCTTCGTCGAGGACGCCGGTCTGCGCCCCTGGCTGGAGGTGGCCGACCTCCTGGCCGCACACGAGTGGCCGGCGCTCTACGACCCGGCCCGCCTGAGGGCCACGACGACTCCCGGGGCGGCCGCCGTCTACGCCCGCGACGTGTTCGTGCCGATGACCACCTCCTTGGAGACGGCCGCGCTCATCCCGGGCCTGCGCACCTGGATCACCAGCGAGTACGAGCACGATGGCTCACGCGCCTCCGGCGGTCGGGTCTTCAAGCGCCTGCGAGACCTGGCCGCCGGGGTGATCGCCCGCTGACAGGCGTGCCCCGGTACGCCCACCGGGCGCGCCAGGGCACGGCCGGGTGCTTGAGGAGCACGCGAGGGACGGGCGTGAGGCGGCCCCCGGGTGCCCGCTGGGATGCTGTGAGGTGGCTCAGATGTAGATGGTCGGGTCCATCATGAGCTCGGGGTCGGTGCGGGGGTCGCGGGCCCGGCTGGGCACGCCCACGGCAACATGACCCTGCGGGAGGTTCTTCACCAGGACCGCGTTGGCCCCCACCTTGGCCCCGTCCTCGACGGTGACCGGTCCCAGGACCTTGGCACCCGCGCCGATCTGCACGTTGTTGCCGATGGTGGGGTGGCGCTTGCCCGGACTCATCGACACCCCGCCCAGAGTCACTCCGTGGAATAGCAGCACGTCGTTGCCGACCTCCGCGGTCTCACCGATGACCACGCCCATGCCGTGGTCGATGAAGAAGCGCTCACCGATCGTCGCGGCCGGGTGGATCTCGATACCGGTGAAGTTGCGGGCCGCCTGAGACAGGGCACGCGCTGCGAAGCGGTGCCCCTTGTGCCACAGCTTGTGAGCCGCCCGGTGCGCCCACAGTGCGTGGACGCCCGGATAGAGGAGGGCCACCTCCAGGCTGGAGCGAGCGGCGGGGTCGCGCTTGCGGGCCGTCGCCAGGTCCTCACGGGCCAGGTCCAGAAGGGACCGCTGGGAGTTGTGCATAGTGTGCTCCTGTGATGGGTGACGGTGCGGCTCAGGTCGGCTGGTGAGCCTTCACCTCACCCGCTGCGCCGATGACAACACCGACGGCGGCTCACCTGTTCCCAGGTTCACCGCCGTCGGGGGAGTCAGTCGAGGAAGTCCTTGAACAGAGGCGTGGACAGGTAACGCTCACCGGTGTCAGGCAGGACGGTGACGATGGTCTTGCCCTCGAACTCGGGGCGCCTGGCCAGCTCGGTGGCGGCGGCCAGAGCTGCGCCCGAGGAAATCCCCACCAGGAGGCCCTCCTCCGCAGCGGCACGGCGAGCGTAGGTGATGGCGACGTCGGACTCGATGTGGAGCAGCTCGTCCCAGATGCCCTGGTCGAGGATCTCGGGAACCACGTTGGGGCCCAGGCCCTGGATCTTGTGGGGAGCGGCCTGGCCCTCGCTCAGCAGCGGGGACTCGGAGGGCTCGACACCGTAGATCTTCACCCCGGGCTTCTCCTGGCGCAGTACCTGGCCCACGCCGGTCAGCGTGCCCCCGGTGCCGATACCGGCCACGAAGACGTCGATGTCGCCCCCGGTCTGCTCCAGGATCTCCCGGGCCGTGGTCTCTCGGTGGATCTTGGGGTTGGCGGGGTTGGTGAACTGGGAGGCGAGGATTGAGTTGGGGGTGGCGGCCTGGATCTCCTCAGCCCGCTTGACCGCTCCGGCCACGCCGCCCTCGGTGGTCAGCACCAGCTCCGCACCGAAGGCGCGCATGATGGCCCGGCGCTCCTTGGACATGGTCTCGGGCATGGTGATGATGACCTTGTACCCCAGGGCCGCTCCCACCATGGCCAGGCCGACGCCGGTGTTCCCGGAGGTCGCTTCCACGATGGTGCCGCCGGGCTTGAGGTCACCGGAGGCCTCCGCGGCGCGCACGATGGACAGAGCGATGCGGTCCTTGACCGAGGCGGCCGGCTCGAAGGCCTCCACCTTGGCCAGGACGGTGGCGGGGGCGCCGTCGGTGACGCGGTTGATGCGGACCAGGGGAGTGTTGCCGACCAGGGCGGTTGCGTCGGGTGCGTACGTCATAGTGATGTCCTTTGGATGTGGGTTGGGTGAGCCCCGTAGTGACGGTGACCGGCGGAGCCACATGATGAGGCGACGTCGGGCCCGCAAGAGCTCGTGAGAGAACAAGAAGTGGGGACGGTCCGCGTCCGTCAGGGATGGCCACGTCGCACGGAGTGGCTCAAACAGCAGGGGTGACCGCCTGCTCCGGGAGCGCCGGGCATGCGCGCAGCGGTACGCGCACAGATGTCGTGGCCTGGCGCCCTACCGACACCGGCAGCAGCAGCACGCGGGCGCGATGGGCATGGAGGACATGAAGGAGGAGGGCATGGTGCACATGACGGCCTTCACCATCACGAGTCCTCCTTAGTTCCTCACGGCGACTGGAATGCGCCTGCTCGGTCGTGAACTGCTCATCCGGGGCGCGGTGCCCCGGCTGTTGGTTGAACCCTACCCTGTGTCCGATCGGCGATCGCCACATCCGTCCGGCATCTGTTCGCATCGTGGTCGCAAGGGTGCTCATGCCTGTGCGTGTCGGGTCGGCGGCGCGCCGGAGGGTCGCCATGCCGGGTTCGGGCTTCAGGCCGGGGGCACGGGGGCCTCGACCAGTCGGCTACCGGCCGGTTCTGCTGCCCCCTCGCCGCGGGTCAGGGCCGCCAGCGGGGCGTGCAGGAGCTCGGGATCGGCGCAGGATGTGGCCAGCACGAGGACCGCGTGGGTCGGTCCCCAGATCGTCTCCTCGACGTGAATGGTCGGGGCGGTGGCGGCCGTCCCGCCCTCTGCCGTCGGTCCCGATGCTGCGGCGGGGTTGCGGGAGCGCAGCTCCGCCTCGATCCTGCCGGCCTGGGCCACCGGAACCCGCAGGTCCCACAGATGAAGCCGGGTCAGGGTGACCCGTGCAGCCGCCTGCAGTGCCTGAGCGGTCGCCTCGGAGTAGGCGCGCACCAGTCCGCCGGTGCCCAGGAGCGTTCCGCCGAAGTAACGGGTGACGACGACGGTCGTGTTGGCCAGTCCCGTTCCCCTCAGGATGTCGAGCATGGGCTGGCCGGCCGTGCCGGAGGGCTCGCCGTCGTCGTTGGAGCGCTCGGTGGGTGGGGCAGGGGCGGCCAGGGCGTGTCCGTCGGAGAGGTCGGTGAGCGTCAGCGCCGAGCAGTGGTGGCGCGCGTCGGGGTAGGTTGAGCGCACGTCCGCAATGAAGCTCCGGGCCTCGTCCATGGAGTCCGTGCGGCAGGCGCGTGCCAGGAAGTGGGACTTCTTGATCTCCAGGTCGATCTCGGGCTGCTCGCCGCGGGCCAGGGTGATGAGTCCGGGGGATGGCTGCTCCTGAGACTGCTGGTGCGATGGTGTGCGAGGGGCGTGCGGGGCCATGGCAGGATCCTCGCACGGGGCGGGCGCGGGACCGATGTCACACGCCTTGAGGTGCTCCTGGACTGGAAGCGGTCCCGGCGATGTCGTTATGGTGTCCCTCGGTCCAGTTTCGAGGGGTCGTCCGATCCCCAAGGTTCACGAGAGAGGAGCGGGCCCATGGCAGTGCCGAAGCGGAAGATGTCCCGCAGCAACACCCGCAACCGCCGCTCACAGTGGAAGGCCAAGCTCACCGAGCTCACCACCGTCCGCGTCCAGGGCCGCGAGATCTCCGTCCCTCGCCGTCTGGTGCGGGCCTACAAGGAGGGCCTCATCGAGCAGTGAGGCTGCTGGTGGAGGGGTGAAACCCTTCATCCATGCGGGTGTAGCTCAATGGTAGAGCCTCTGCCTTCCAAGCAGATTGCGCGGGTTCGATTCCCGTCACCCGCTCTGTGAGCCGAAAGGGGCCGCTCCTCGGCGGTCCCTTTCGTCACGTCACGGGCTGTGGCGCAGTTTGGTAGCGCACCTGCTTTGGGAGCAGGGGGCCGCGGGTTCAAATCCCGCCAGCCCGACTTCTCGTCTCGTGGGCGGACGGCCTGTGCGCAGACCGCATTCTGGTGCGCGTCGAGGCGGATGCATGGCCCGTGAATATGCCGATGCGTCCCGCGGTCGCGACGACCGTGCCCGGTGTCACCTCCTGTGTCCAGACTCATGCGTCAGGTGCGGACGCAGCGTCGATCCCACTGTCCGTTTGCCCTAAGATGGCACGGATTGACGCCACAGACGCGCGTCCGCCGAGCGCCTCCGAGCGCGTCGGTGTTACCGCAGAACTCAGACCTTGGGAGCAACCCCCGTGAAGACCACTGTCGAGAATCTTGACCCCAGTCGCATCAAGCTGACCGTTGAGGTCCCCTATGAGGAGCTCAAGCCCAGCCTGGATGCCGCCTACAAGGAGATCGGCTCCCAGATCCAGGTCCCTGGCTTCCGTCGCGGTCACGTCCCCAACCGGGTCATCGACCAGCGCGTCGGCCGCGGGACCGTCATCCAGGAGGCCGTCAACAACAAGCTCTCCGACTTCTACCGGGACGCCATCACCGAGGCTGAGCGGGTCCCCATGCTTCAGCCCGAGGTCGACGTCGTCGAGCTGCCCAACGCCACCGGCGAGAACGGTGGCCAGCTGGCCTTCACCGCCGAGGTTACTGTTCGCCCCGTCATCGAGCTGCCGGACCTGAGCAAGGCCAAGCTGACCGTGGACGCCGTCGAGGTCACTGATGAGGACGTCGACACCGAGCTGGACAACCTGCGTGCCCGCTTCGGCTCCCTGAAGTCCGTGGGCCGCAAGGCCAAGACCGGCGACTTCGTCACCATCGACCTCAAGGCCGTCATCGACGGCGAGGAGGTCGACTCCATCTCGGGCGTCTCCTACGAGATCGGCAAGGGCAACATGCTCAAGGGCCTGGACACCGCCCTGCGTGGTCTGAAGACCGACGAGTCCGCCACCTTCACCACCGAGCTGGCCGGCGGGGAGCACGCCGGTGAGCAGGCCGAGGTCACGGTGACCGCCACTGCCGTCAAGCAGCGTGAGCTGCCCAAGGTCGATGACGAGTTCGCCCAGCTCGCCTCCGAGTTCGACACCGTCGAGGAGCTGCGCGAGGACCTCGTCAAGCAGGTCACTGAGCGCAAGACCGGCGAGCAGGCGGTCGCCGCCCGTGACGCCCTCCTCGAGCACCTGCGCAGCGAGGTCGCCTTCGATGTCCCCGAGGCCGTTGTCGAGGCCGAGGTCGCCCAGCACCTGCGGGCCGAGGGCAAGGACGGCGACGAGGAGCACGCCAAGGAGATCCGCGAGGACATCGTCAACGGTGTGCGCGACCAGATCATCCTCGATGTCCTGGCTGAGGACCTCAAGGTCGGTGTGGCGCAGGACGAGCTGCTGGAGTTCCTCTTCCAGACCGCTCAGCAGTACGGCATGGAGCCCGCCCAGTTCCTCCAGGGGGCTCAGCAGGCCGGGCAGATTCCCGCCTTCGTCTCCGAGGTCGCCCGCAACAAGTCCCTGGCCATGGCGCTGCGCCAGGCAGCGGTGGTTGACTCCAAGGGCGAGACCGTGGACCTGTCCGCCTTCATCGGCTCCGATGAGGACGACGCCGCCGCGGCAGCTCAGGCCGCAGCCGTTGCCGCTGAGGGCGAGGACGCCGAGTGAGCCCACGGCCTTCAAGGCGCGTATGAGCTGAGGCGCGTTCCCCGCTCATGCGGGACGCCTCCCAAGCTGAACAGACGGGCCCACCTTCTTCTGGAAGGTGGGCCCGTTGCCGTGCGGGAAAGCCCGCGTCGGCCGAGACGCCGTGTGCCGATCAAGAATCAGTTCGCTGTGACAAGCTCCTTGCGCTTGGGACGAATGACTCCGAAGTTGTGCTCAGGAATGGCCATCTTGAAATAGTAGGCAACGCCGATGGGCACCACGATGAGGCTGACGAAGAGGCAGTAGAAGGGCTGGAAGATCAGCCACTTGTTGCCGTGGTCCCAGTGAAGCCACACGATGGCGGCATAGTAGATGAACAGTGCCAGCAGGAGTGTCCATCCGGGATTCACGACTGCTATCCACCTGAGCACAAACATGCTGATGACCACGATACCGCTGTACAGCCACAGGAAGGGGTGCTGGAAGACGAACCTGAAGTTGATGATGAAGAGCCTGAAGGAACCGCCGCTCCAGGCGATCCGCTGGCGCCACCAGGAGTACAGGGTGTCGGGCGCGTTGGTGTTGACGTGGGCAAGAATGTGAACGGCCTTGTATCCCAGTGCGTCTCCGATAATCCCGGACTCGATGTCATTGCCCTGGAAGAACAGTGAGTGGCGGGCCATGATCTGGCGCATGACGTCGGTCTTGCCGATGTGAAGGGCGCCGCTGAGCAGCCACGGCATGATTCTGCGTGCGCGCATCGAGACCACGTACTCGTGGCGCTGCATCTGGACGATGAAGGGCCCCTTCTTCTGAGGCACGATGGTGACCGAGGCGAAGTCGGCCTTGTTGGCCACCAGGGCGCCGATGATGTGGGTCAGCGGCTCCTGCGCCGTAGTATCGGCGTCAAGGCAGACGATGTAGGAGTTGAGGGGGGGCGGCCAGCAGTGCGTCGCGGACAACCGTGTCCCGGGTGATTCCCGAGGTGCTCCGCTTGCGCCCTACCTTGCGCGGGACGTAGTTGCTGCGGAAGATTCTGAACCCGTAGCGAATGGCGATGTCCTCCAGGTCGCGGTAGAACTCCTCGGACTCACCAGATGTGGTGCACAGGACTACTCGATCTCCATAAGGGTGCAGATAATCCGCGTTCTGCAAGTACTTGACGTTGCCGTAGATCGGTACCAGGACGCTGAAGTCGTCCGAGGTGATGTTCGGATTCAGCTCCACGGCTTTATACCACTTTGAGGTAATGCCGGCCCAGATGTCAATTCCGATCCAGAACAGGATTCCCACCAGCAGGGTAATGACGATCATGCAGTGGTCCTCTCTGATGCATGGAATTGTGCGAACGTGCTGAACACGAGTAGCCCCTTACTGGGTGGTGCGGCAAGCGGAAAAGACGTGTTGTTCGAGCAGGGTCGGGATTATTGAATCGTGAAAGAATGTGGCTGACTGACGTCGGAGTGAAGCCTGAGTCGAAGGGCTTTGGTGTCGTCAGGCAGGCGGACACTCCAATGCTATCGGTCGGATAAATTCGATGGTGCCACGCCGCCCTCACCGATGCCACGGTGTGGGAAGCGGGTCACGTCAAGATCTCGGGCGCCTACAACCTATCCGATGGAAGGTTTAGGTTTCCTACAAGGAAGAGTGAGTTGGCTTACCGTCGTCTCGCGCCTGTGGGAGCGAGTGATCCGCGACACCGGGCGCGATACGTCGGGTGGCGCCTGGTCGTCCGGCGTCTGTACTGCGGCCGGATGAGGTGCTCGACTTAGTGGAACTCACAAGGAAACGGGATGGGGGCGAAGGCTCGGCGCTTCGCCCCCATCCCGCGCGGTGGTGGCCGTCAGTCGGACGGCTCCCGATCGGTAGGCGGTTGCCCGCTCCCGGGCTACTTCTCGTTCGCTGCTGCGGCCTTGTCGACGTCGACCATCACCAGCTGCATGCGGCACGGCGTCACGGCCGTCAGCGCGTGACGGTCACCGGGTGCCAGGTAGATGACGTCCCCGGCGCCCATCCGCTCGGTGCGCTCGCCGATGGAGAAGTCCATCTCGCCCTCCAGGAGCGTGACGATCACCGCCCTGGGGGAGGAGTGCTCGGTGAGGACCTGACCGGCGTCGAAGGTGAAGACGACGGTGCGCAGAATCTCGTTGTTGACGACGACCCGTGAGGTGGTCGCCTCCTCGGAGATGGGCAGGGCGGCGTTGAGGCCGAGTCGGAACAGGGACTCGGTGGAGGGGGTGCTGGATGAGGGGGACATGTGCGCTCCTACGGTGTTGGGTGACGGCGGGGCGAAGGTTGCGGAGTGATGAGCGACGGGCCGACTGTGCCGGGAGGCGGCGCGTCGGGCGCCGAATGATGCCGTCAGTGCAGACAGTACTGGCGGTCAGGCCCGAGGAGACGATCCGCCGGCTCGCGGACCGTCGGGGAAGGTGTCGTGATTGCGAGGGGGCTTGGCGTGAGGTGCCCCGGGGCGTTGCACCTGCGCCGTGGGCGAAAAGGGTGCGACGGCGGGCATGGTGGCCGGGGGCGTCGCGTTAGCGTTGGCGACACCGACCATGAGAGGACTGACGTGAGCGAGCTCTACACACCCGCTGCGGTCGCCCCTCCTCAGGCAGCCGACGCCGCAGGCGCGGGTCTGGGGTTGACCGACTCCATCTACAACCGCCTCCTCAAGGAGCGCATCATCTGGCTCGGCTCTGAGGTGCGTGACGACAACGCCAACGCCATCTGCGCTCAGATGCTGCTGCTGGCAGCCGAGGATCCCGAGCGGGACATCTACCTCTACATCAACAGCCCCGGCGGCTCGGTGACTGCCGGTATGGCCATCTATGACACCATGCAGTACGTCCAGCCCGACGTCGCCACCGTGGCCACGGGGCTGGCTGCGTCCATGGGGCAGCACCTGTTGTCGGCCGGCGCCAAGGGCAAGCGCTACCTCACTCCTCACGCCCGCGTGCTCATGCACCAGCCCTCCGGAGGTGCAGGGGGTTCAGCCACCGACATCCGCATCAATGCCGACCTCATCATCAAGATGAAGCAAGAGCTCGCGGAGATCACCGCGGCCAACACCGGGCACACGGTGGAGGAGATCATCGCCGACTCCGATCGCGACCACTGGTTCTCGGCCCAGGAGGCCCTGGAGTACGGCTTCGTCGACCACATCGTGCGCTCCAGCCGGGAGATCGGCAAGCAGAACGGAGACAACTGACATGTCCTCGACCCGTCCCTACTTCGAGGCCATCGCCCGTCAGGCAGGTGCCATGCCGCAGGCCCGCTACGTGCTGCCCCAGTTCGAGGAGCGCACCGCCTACGGCTTCAAGCGTCAGGACCCCTACGCCAAGCTCTTCGAGGACCGCATCGTCTTCATGGGCGTCCAGGTCGACGATGCCTCCGCCGATGACATCATGGCTCAGCTCCTGGTCCTGGAGTCCCAGGACCCCGATGGTCTCATCACCATGTACATCAACAGTCCCGGCGGCTCCTTCACGGCGCTGACGGCCATCTACGACACCATGCAGTACATCAAGCCGCAGGTGCAGACCGTCTGCCTGGGGCAGGCGGCCTCCGCCGCTGCCGTGCTCCTGGCCGCCGGAAGTGAGGGCAAGCGGCTGGCCCTGCCCAACGCGCGCGTTCTCATCCACCAGCCCGCTATGGAGGGAGTGCAGGGGCAGGCCAGCGACATCGAGATCGTCGCCAACGAGATCGACCGCATGCGCTCCTGGCTGGAGGACACCCTGGCCGCGCACACCGGCCGGGACCGCGAGAAGATCCACGCCGACCTCGAGCGAGACAAGATTCTCACGGCTGCAGATGCCAAGGAGTACGGGATCGTGGACCAGGTGCTCACTTCTCGTAAGGCCCCCGCCTCTCCGCACTCCTCCTGAGGGGCTGCCGGGACGCAGGCCGGCCGTCGAGGCTGTGCTGACGCTGCGTGCAGTGCTCCCTCACACAACTGGGGGAGCGCTGCACGTGCAGCCGGTGGGAAATAAAACTCGCAAACGCTGGCAGCGTGATGCTCAACGTGGCATATTGCGGACTGGACACGCCGCCACGTCCTCGGCGAACCTGCCGCATGAGCCCGTAGGCTGACGCAGGACCGCCCGGGCGCGGGGGCCGATGACTAACCTGGAGGAAAACTGTGGCACGTAACGCCGAGAGTGTGGATCTGCTCAAGTGCTCCTTCTGCGGCAAGAGCCAGAAGCAGGTCAAGAAGCTCATCGCCGGGCCCGGTGTTTACATCTGCGACGAGTGCATCGAGCTGTGCAACGAGATCGTTGACGAGGAGCTGAGTGATTCAGGCGCCGGTGTGCCTCTCGAGCTTCCTAAGCCCCAAGAGATCTTCGACTTCCTCAATCAGTACGTCATCGGTCAGGAGGCCGCCAAGCGCGCCATGAGCGTGGCGGTCTACAACCACTACAAGCGTGTCCAGGTCAAGGAGCGCTCCGTGGCCGAGGGGGATGGCCTGGAGCTGGGCAAGTCCAACATCCTCCTGCTGGGGCCCACCGGAACCGGTAAGACTCACCTGGCCCGAACCCTCGCCCGCCTCCTGGACGTCCCCTTCGCCATTGTTGATGCCACGGCTCTGACCGAGGCGGGGTATGTCGGCGAGGATGTGGAGAACATCCTCCTCAAGCTCATCCAGGCCGCTGACGGTGACGTCAAGCGTGCTGAGAAGGGCATCATCTACATCGATGAGATCGACAAGATCGGTCGCAAGGCGGAGAACCCCTCGATCACCCGCGACGTCTCAGGTGAGGGCGTCCAGCAGGCACTGCTCAAGATTATCGAGGGGACAACGGCCTCCGTGCCGCCCGGCGGCGGGCGCAAGCACCCGCACCAGGAGTTCCTGGAGATCGATACCACCAATATTCTCTTCATTGCCGCAGGAGCCTTTGCCGGTATTGAGGAGATCGTGCGTCAGCGTCAGCGTAAGGAGTCCGGAGCCCAGATGGTGGGCTTCGGAGCGCAGCTGACCGGTAGCACGGCCTCACAGGACGTCTTCACCTCACCGGTGCGCCCCGAGGACCTTCACAAGTTCGGCCTCATCCCCGAGTTCATCGGCCGTCTTCCCGTCATCGCCACGGTTCAGGATCTGGGCGTACGTGAGCTCGTGCGCGTCATGACCGAGCCAAAGAACGCTCTGGTCTCCCAGTACCAGTACCTCTTCAGTCTCGACGGCGTCGAGCTCGAGCTGACCGATGCCGCTATTGAGGCGGTGGCCTCCCTCGCCCTGGAGCGCAAGACCGGCGCCCGGGGACTGACCTCCATCGTCGAGGAGGTCCTGGGACAGGCCATGTTCGAGGTTCCCTCCCTGCCCGAGGTCGGGCGCGTCGTCGTCGACGCCGATGCCGTCAGGGGCACCGGCAAGCCCAGCTACCAGTCCGGCTCGGGAACGCTGCGCTCGACGAGCAAGATGGGGGAGCGGAGCCGGACCGCATGAGCGAGGAGCAGGGCGGCGTCCCCCCACAGCTGGCCGTCTACCGGGCCACCATCGACAACCTCGACGCCGCCCTCGTCCATCTCCTGGCCGAACGATTCCGCTGCACTCAGCAGGTGGGCCTGCTCAAGGCCCAGCTGGACCTGCCGCCGGCCGACCCCGGGCGCGAGCAGCAGCAGGTGGCACGTCTGCGGGCACTGGCCGAGGAGTCCGGCCTGGACCCGATCTTCGCCGAGAAGTTCTTCACCTTCATCGTCGCCGAGGTCATCCAGCACCACGAGGAGATCCGCGACGACCATGAGGCCGGGCGGGCCAAGCAGACCGAGCCGTAGGAACCACCGGAGGCATCCGGTCAGGTGAGCTCTTGGTGACTCGCTGCGACACGAGCCGTTGAGGCGATCCAGAAGGGCGGTCCTGGAGCAGCCGGTGGGGCCGAGTCCAGTGGGCTATCGCGGCGGCTTTCAGTCCTGCGACGGTGAGACGGTGGTGCTGGGGATGAGCGGGGTACGCGTGTAGAGCGCCTCGATCTCGGCCGAGAAGCGCTTCTCCGCCTCGGCGCGGCGTACCTTGAGCGAGGGAGTCAGCAAGCCGTTGGCCACGGTGAAGTCCGTGGGCAGCACCTCGAAGGTGCGGATCGACTCCGCCCGTGAGACCGCCTCGTTGGTCCGGGCCACCGCCTTCTCCAGGGCGGCGCGCACCCGTGGGTCCCGGGCGGCGTCGACGACAGTCATCTCTTCCAGCCCGTGGGAGGACAGCCACAGTGGCAGCATCTCCGCATCCAGGGTGAGTAGCGCGCCGATGCAGGGACGGTTCTCACCCACGACGAGTACCTGACTGACCAGCGGGTGACCCCGCAGACGGTCCTCCAGAGGTGCCGGGGCGACGTTCTTCCCTCCGGCGGTGACGATGAGCTCCTTCTTGCGCCCGGTGATCCGCAGGAAACCCTCGGCGCCTTCGAAGGAGCCGATGTCCCCGGTGCGCAGCCAGCCGTCTTCGGTGAAGGCCTCGGCCGTGGCCTCGGGGTTGTTGTGGTAGCCCGTGAAGGTGCCGATGCCCCGAACCAGGATCTCCCCCCGTCGTCGTCCAGTCGGATCGAGCAGCCGGGCAGCGGGGTACCCACGGTCCCGATCCGGGTGGCCTCGGGCAGGTTGACGCTGCACGGCCCCATGGTCTCGGTCAGGCCGTAGCCCTCCAGGACGGTGACTCCGGCGCCGCGGTAGAAGTGCCCCAGGCGCTCGCCCAGAGGCCCGCCACCGGAGACCACGTGCGTGACCTGCCCGCCCAGTACGGAGCGCAGGGTGGAGAAGACGAGCTTGTCGAAGGCGGCGCGCTGCGCCTTGAGGCGGCGCGACGGGCCCTGCGGGGTGTCCAGGGCCCGGGAGTACGCGATCGCGGTCTTGGCCGCCAGGCGGAAGACCTTCTGCTTGGCGCCGGTCGCCTTGGCATCGGCGGCGTTATAGATCTTCTCGAACACCCGGGGGACGGCCAGGACCGCGGTGGGGGCGGAAGGAGCCCAGGTCGTTGAGGAGATTACGCACGTCGGGCACGTGCCCCAGTACGCCCGAGCGCGAGCAGACGACCGCGATCTCCACGAACCGGCCGAGTACGTGGGCCAGGGGCAGGAACAGCAGGAAACGGACCTCGGCTCCGCCCAGGACCTCGGGCACGTGCGGGCAGACGTTGACGCATAGGTGAACGAGGTTGCCGTGGCTGAGCTCGACACCCTTGGGACGCCCGGTCGTCCCGGAGGTGTAGACGATGGTGGCCAGGGACTGTGAGGTCAGGGCCGCGCTGCGCCGGTCGAGCTCGCCGGCGTCCACGCCTCGACCGGCCCTGATGAGCCCCAGGACGTCCTCGCGCTCGATGCACAGCACCTGCAGGCTCTCCAGCTCGGGGACGGTGGAGGTCAGTGCGCCGACCATGGCGGCCATGGCCTCGTTCTCCACGACGATGAGCTTCACGCCGGCGTCGGTGAGGATCCACTGGGCCTGCTCGGCCGAGGAGGTCTCGTAGACGGGGACGACGACGAGGCCCGCCTCCCAGGCGGCGAAGTCCAGCAGCGTCCACTCATACGACGTGTGCGACATGATGCCGATGGCGTCTCCGGGCTGAAGTCCTCGGGCCACCAGGCCCGCGGCCACCTCACGCACCTGGGTGCGGAAGGCACTGGCGCTCATCTCCCGCCAACGCCGCCCCAAGGGGGACTTGCGGGCGATGAGCCCGCCGTCGGGACTGCGGCGCACGCGCTCGGCCAGCGCCCAGGGCGTCGTCATGCCGTCGTGAACCGGGACCAGGAGCTCGGTGGCGTGCTCCTCGGAGGAGACGGAGGGGCTGGAGTCGGCCGGTCGGGCGGAGGCGTCGGTCATGGTGGCAAGTATGCCCGCCCGAGGCCGCCGGCGAGGTTTGCTCCCGTTTACTCCTGCGGCCCTTTGCGCGTGGAGCTGTAGATGTCCGCGATGACGTCGGCGTGGGCCTCCATGACCGGGCCGCGCTTGACCTTCAGCGACGGGGTGAGCAGGCCGTTGGCCTCGGTGAAGTCGGTGGCCAGCACCCGGAAGGTACGGATCGACTCGGCCCGCGAGACCGCGCGGTTCGTGCGCGCCACGGCCCGGTCCAGGGCGGCGAGCACCTGCGGGTGGGAGGAGGCCTCGACCACGTCCATGGTCGGCAGCCCGTGGTTGCGCAGCCACTGGGGGAGCATCTCCTTGTCCAGGGTGATGAGCGCGGAGATGAAGGGCTCCCCGTCCCCGATGACGAGCACCTGGCTGATGAGCGGGTGACCGCGCAGGCGGTCCTCGAGCTGGGCGGGAGCGACGTTCTTGCCACCCGCGGTGACGATGAGCTCCTTCTTGCGTCCGGTGATGCGCAGGTAGCCGTCATCATCGAGGGCGCCGATGTCTCCGGTGCGGAACCAGCCGTCGGCGGTGAAGGCGTCGGCGGTGGCCGAGGGGTTGTTGTGGTAGGTGGAGAAGACTCCCATGCCGCGGACCTGGATCTCGTCATCCTCACCGATGCGGATCTCGTTGCCGCAGACAGGTGGGCCGACGGTGCCGATCTTGTTGAGCCAGTCGGTGTTGACGCTGACCGGGCCAATGGTCTCGGTCAGGCCGTAACCCTCCAGGATGACCAGGCCCAGCCCGCGGTAGAAGTGTCCCAGACGCTGTCCCAGCGGCCCTCCGCCGGAGATGATGAAGCGGGCGTTGGGGCCCATGAGTCCCCGGATCTTGCGGAACACGAGCCGGTCGGCCACGGCGTGCGCCCGACGCAGGCCGCGGGAGGGGCCCTGAGGGGTGTCCAGGGCACGGGAGTGGGCGATGGCGACCTTGGCGGCCCAGCGGAACAGCTTGAGCTTGGCGCCGCTGCCGGCCTTGGCATCGGCGGCGTTGTAGATCTTCTCCAGGACGCGTGGAACGGCCAGGATGTAGGAGGGGGCGAAGGACTGCAGGTCGGGCAGGAGGGTCTTGGCGTCGGGGTGTGGCCCAGCACGCCCTCGCCGGCCAGGGACAGCAGCTGGAGGCAGCGGGCGTAGACGTGTGCCAGCGGCAGGAACAGCAGCAGGCGCACGTTGGTGCCCCACAGGACTCCGGGCAGGTAGCGCACCCCGTGGTAGGGGATGCCGACGGCGTTGCGGTGGGTGAGCTCGACGCCCTTGGGGCGGCCCGTGGTGCCGGAGGTGTAGATGATGGAGTAGACGTCGTCAACCGTGAGGGCGTTGGAGCGCTGGTCGACCTGGGAGGGGCTGACGCCCGAGCCCGCTTGGACGATGGTGGTGATCGCGTCGGAGTCCAGGGCGAGGATCCTCACTGTGTGCTCGATACCGGCGACGGCGCCGCGTACGAGCTCGGCCAGCGTGCCGCTCTCGGTGATGACCACACGCACGTCGGAGTCGGTGACGATCCACTCGACCTGCTCGGCCGAGCTCGTCTCGTAGATGGGCACGGAGATGAGGCCCGCGCGGGCGATGGCCATGTCCAGGAGGAACCAGTCGTAGGAGGTGTGCGCCATGATGCCGACGGTGGTGCCCGCCTCGAGTCCCATGCCGATGAGACCCGCGGCCACGTGGGCCACCTCCTCGCCGAAGGCTCGGGCCGAGACCTCCTGCCAGTCCCCGGACAGGGGTGACTTACGGGCCACGAGCGGCCGGTCGCCGCTGCGCGCAATGCGGTCGACGAGCAGCCACGGAACCGACCAGTGCGCCTCGGGCTGGAAGGGGATTTCAGTGCCGGAGACCCCGCCGGCCATGTGGCCGGGATAGCGTGGCGGCCTGGTGCTGGTGGCCTGGGGTGAGGAGTGGTGAGAGCTCACGGCCTCATTGTGTCAGGCGGCGATGAGGGCGGCGCACCGTTGAGGTGAGAGAAGCAGAGTGATGCTGTGGAGGTTTTCACAGGCGGCACGCGGTGGTCTCGTGGGGATCACGGGGCGTGGGTGACGGTAGGGGAGCCGGTGGTTCAGAGGTTCTTCGCAAGGATTCCGAGACGGCGAGTGAGAATCACTTGACCGGGTAGTTGCAGATGTGTAACGTGCCTCTCATGCCCTAGTCGACGCGCGTCGACAATGTGGGTCCTTCCGGAACGGAGCCGGTGGGCTTCGCAGCAGTTTCAAGGAGGAAACACACATGACACCCTTACCCCGTCGTCAGTTCATCCAGGGCTCGGCCCTGGCTGCGGTGCTGGCCTCCGTCGGGGCCTGTTCCACCTCCCGCGGAGACGACGACGGTCCCGTCACCTTCGAAGGCACTGGACCAATCACCTGGGTCCAGGGCAAGGACAACTCGGGTGGCAAGGTGCAGGCCAGGCTCGATGAGTGGAACAAGGCCCATCCTGGTGAGGAGGTCAAGCTCATTGAGCTCTCCGCCGAGGCCGACCAGCAGCGCACCTCGTTCATCAATGCCGTCAGGATCAACTCCAACGCTTACGACGTCGTCTCCCTGGACAACGTCTGGGTCTCCCGAGTTCGCCGCCAACCGGTGGGTGGTCGAGCTGCCCGAGGACGAGCTCAAGAACGACAACATCCTTGAACCCGTGTGGAAGACAGGCCTCTACAAGGACAGGCTCTTCGCCGTCCCCCATGCCACCGATGCGCCGGTGATGTTCTACCGCAAGGACTTCCTGGCTCAGGCCGGCGTCGAGGTCCCGACGACCTGGGACGAGGTCAAGGCTGCCATTGACAAGGTCCGGGCCCTTCCCGAGCACAAGAACATTGGTGGGTTCGGCGGTCAGTTCGCCAAGTATGAGGGCCTGACCTGCTGCGCCTCGGAGTTCATCCACACCGCCGGCGGTGGCTTCTACGACCCGGACAACCAGGTCATCCTTGACTCCACCGAGTCGGTCGCCGGCCTGCAGTGGCTCATCGACGGCTTCTCCCAGGGCTACATCCCCAAGGAGTCCCTGGAGTGGAAGGAGGAGGACGGTCGTAACGCCTTCGAGAAGGGCGACCTCCTCTTCTACCGTCAGTGGCCCTACCAGTACGCCAACAACAAGAAGTCCCTGGGGCCGGACAAGTTCGACGTTGCCGCCCTGCCGAGCATCGATGGCAAGCCATTCGTGCCGACTCTGGGTGGGCACAACTGCGCCATCACCAAGGGTTCCAAGAACAAGGCAACCGCCTTGAAGTTCGTCAAGTGGTGGATCGGCGAGGACTCCCAGCGCTATTCCCTCAAGGCCCAGGCGAACGCTCCGATCCTTGGATCCCTCTACGACGACCCCGAGCTCCTCAAGGAGTTCCCCTACCTGCCGATTCTCAAGAAGAGCCTCGAGAACGCCAAGAGCCGCCCCCAGGCCGTCTACTACGGCGACGTCACCGCCAAGATTCAGGACAGCATCTATCCCGCGATCCAGCAGCCGGGGAGCAAGGCGGCCAAGGACGTTATCGCCGGCTTGAGCAGCAGCCTGAAGAAGCTGGAGGGCTAAGAGTCCCGATACGGTGACCGCCTTGCGGCGGCCCCTCGTGAACCCGGTCATGTCAGTAAGGACAGTCAAAAGGACGGTCAAAGGACAGTCATGAGTACAACGACGCACTCCGAAAAAGTCGTCAATCACCAGTCCAAGAGCTCCAAGGCCCAGGCCCGTCTGGCCTGGATGCTCATCTCGCCCACGGTGCTGGTGCTGACGATCGTCATCCTCATCCCCATCGCTCAGTCCCTCTATCAGTCGCTCTTCGGGCGTCCCCGGCTGGAGGACAACGGCTTCTTCTCCACCACCGAGCCCTTCGTGGGCCTGAAGAACTACACCGACATCTTCTCCAGCGCCGGTGAGAGGTTCTGGGTGGCCTTCTACAACACGACCCTCTTCGGCGTGGTCACCGTGGTCCTGGAGACCGTTCTGGGTGTGGCCATGGCGCTCATCATGCACAAGGCGATGAAGGGGCGCGGCATCGTGCGCGCCTCCATCCTCGTGCCCTGGGCGATTCCCACCGCCGTCTCCGCCATCCTGTGGGGCTGGATCTTCAACCAGAACGGCGTTGCCAACGCCATCCTGGGACGGCACGTCATGTGGGCCTCGGGGGACCTGAGTGCCAAGGCGGCCATCATCATCGCCGACGTGTGGAAGACGGCACCCTACATCGGGCTGCTCACCCTGGCCGGGCTCCAGCTCATCCCCGATGAGGTCTACGAGGCCGCCAAGATCGACGGCGCCAGTGCCTGGAAGCGCTTCACCTCCATCACCCTGCCACTGGTCAAGCCCGCGCTCGTCGTGGCCGTGGTCTTCCGCGCCCTGGACGCCCTGCGTATGTTCGACCTGCCCTACATCCTCATCGGCCCCAGAAAGGGCAGCGTGGAGACCCTCTCCATGCTGGTCCAGGACGAGAGCTCCAACTCGCGCTACGGCAGTGCCGCGGCCTATGCCCTCATCCTGTTCCTGTATGTCTTCGTCTTCGCGGTCGCGTTCTTGAAGATCACCAACACCGACATCAGCGGCAACGACGAGGCTCGGCGCAAGCGCAATGAGCGCAAGCTGCCGGTCAGCGCCTTCTTCAAGCGCTCCGGCTCCTCCACCCCGGCCTCCCAGACGGCTACTGAAAGGAGCCAGCAGGCATGAGCACCTCCACCGCCGCACCGCTCAACAAGACCAAGAGGGACTGGGGAAAGGTCTTCTCCACCGTCGGTATCGTCCTCATCGTCATCTACTGCTTGGCGCCCTTCTACTGGATGCTGGTCTCCTCGCTGCGCAACGACAAGGAGATCTTCGAGAACAGCTGGTGGCCCCGGCACCCCTCGCTGGAGAACTACAAGGCCGTCTTCTCTGAGAAGAACGACTTCGCCAACGGTCTCATCAACTCCCTGGTCGTCTCGATCATCGTGACGATCGTGGCGCTGGCGGTGGCGACCTTCACCGCCTACGCCCTGGCGCGCCTCGACTTCCGGGGTAAGGGGGCGCTGATGCTCCTCATCATCGCCACCTCGATGTTCCCGCTCGTGGCCATCATCGTGCCCCTGCTGAAGAACTTCGCCGCTTGGGGCTGGACGGACACCTACCAGGCGATGATCGTCCCGGACCTGTCCTTCTCACTGCCGCTGGCGGTGTGGAACCTGACGAGCTTCTTCCGGCAGATGCCCCAGGAGCTCGAGCAGTCCGCCATGGTCGACGGATGCACCCCCGGCCAGGCCTTCCGCAAGGTCATCCTCCCGCTGGCCGCTCCAGGAATCTTCACCACCGCCATCATCATCTTCATCGGTGCCTGGAACGAGTTCCTCGTGGCCGTCACGATGATCGTCAACCCCACCATGCAGCCCGCCACGGTGCTCCTGTCGAAGTTCACTGGGGAGTCCCAGTTCGATACGCCCTTCGGTTCCCAGATGGCGGCCGGAGTCATCATGACGCTACCGCTGGTCATCATGGTGCTGCTCTTCCAGCGGCGGATCGTGGCAGGACTGGCCGCAGGAGGACTCAAGCAGTAGGGCAGCCGCAGCCCTGGGCCCGGCTCGCCGGAGAGCCCTCCCATCACCCGTTCGTCTCTGTGGGGCGGCACCACCACCGCGCTGCCGCCCCACAGGGAGCGTCCGAGACTAGGCTGGATGCCTTCAGCCTCTACCCCACCATCCCTGTTTCCATGTCTCCATTCACCTGGCCGCAGCGCCGCGGCCCGACCAGGACCCGTTCATGACCTCGACCAGTGCTCGCCCGCAGGGCCTCCTGCCACGTACCGACATCGACGCCTGGTGGCGTGATGCCGTCATCTACCAGATCTACCCTCGCTCCTTCGCCGACGCCAACGGCGACGGCATCGGTGATATTCAGGGGATCCGGGAGCATATCGATCACCTGGTGGCCCTCGGTGTGGACGCCGTGTGGCTCTCGCCCTTCTACCCCTCGCCCCAGGTGGATGCCGGCTACGACGTCTCGGATTACTTCGACCTGGCCCCCGAGTACGGTTCCTTGCAGGACCTCGACGCCCTCATCGCCGACCTCCACGAGGCAGGCATCCGCGTCATCGTCGACCTGGTCCCCAACCACTCCTCCGACCAGCACGAGTGGTTCCGTGCCGCCTTGGAGGCGGGGCCGGGGTCTCCCGAGCGTGACCGCTACATCTTCCGCCACAGTGACGACGGTGCCCCGAACAACTGGGGCTCGCTCTTCGGTGGGCCGGCCTGGCAGCCGGTGGAGCCGCTCACCGGCCGCAGCCAGGACCGGGGCTGGTACTACCTCCACCTGTTCGCAGCCGAGCAACCCGACTTCAACTGGTCCAACGCGGACGTCCACGAGCACTTCCGCACCTTCCTGCGCTTCTGGGTGGAGCGCGGTGTCGAGGGCTTCCGCGTGGACGTCGCCCACGGCCTGGTCAAGGCCGAGGGCCTGCCCGACGACGACCTCGGCCCCGACCGTTGGAATATTGCCGCCTCCCCGGACGAAGACACGGCCCACGAGAAGCTGCCCGATCGTCGGACCGGCCTTCAACCAGCCCGGGGTCCACGACATCTACCGCGAGTGGCGCCGTGTCCTGGACGAGGTCGGCGAGGACATCCTCCTGGTCGCCGAGGCCTGGGTGCCCACGGAGGCCGATGCCGCCCAGTACGTGCGCGCCGACGAGATGAGCCAGGCCTTCAACTTCCCCTTCCTGGGCGCCGGATGGGACGCCGACGAGCTGCGCCGTGTCATCGACGTCTCCCTGAGCGAGTACGGCGCCGTGGGGGCGCCCGCCACCTGGGTGCTGTCCAACCACGACGTCGTGCGCCACGCCTCCCGCCTGGCCTACCCCGCCGACATGGACACCGACCCTGGGATCGGCCCCAAGGACCCCCAGCCCGACGCCGAGCTCGGCCTGGCCCGAGCGCGCGCCGTCACCCTGTTCATGCTGGGCCTGCCCGGCAGCGCCTACCTCTACCAGGGCGAGGAGCTCGGACTGCCCGAGGACACCACCATGGAGGACGAGGCTCGCCAGGACCCCCTGTGGGAGCGCACCAACCACCTCATCCCGGGGCGCGACGGCTGCCGGGTTCCTCTGCCCTGGACGCGGGACGGGGCCTCCTACGGCTACAACGCCACCGGCCGCACCTGGCTGCCTCAACCCGAGGGTTGGGGCGAGTACTCGCCCCAGGCCCAGGAGGGACGCGAGGACTCCACCCTCACCCTGTACCGGCGGGCCATCGCCCTGCGGCGCGAGCTCCGACTCGGGCGCGGGGCAGTGGAGTGGCTGGACAGCGAGCCCGGGGTCCTGCACCTGTGCAACGGCACCACCGGGATCGTCCTCAACACCACCGAGCAGCCGGTGGCGATTGAGGGGGCCGGCAAACCCCTCATCACCTCCTGGCACCGGAGCGAGACGGACGGGGTGGATGCAGTGGATACCGTGGATGCGGCGCGCGCCGTCGTCGTGCCGCCCAACGGCGCCTGCTGGCTGGATGCCTCCGCCGGAGGAACCGATGGCGGCGACCCGCGCTGACGTGGCCCGGGCGGCGGGGGTGTCGCCCTCGACCGTCACCTACGTCCTGACCGGGCAGCGCTCGACGAGCTCGAGCACGCGGGAGCGGGTCATGCGGGCCGTGCGCGAGCTCGACTACCACCCCAACACCGCCGCCCGCTCACTGGCCTCGCCGGTGCTGCGCACCGTGGGAGTCCTCTTCCGGCGTCAGCGCTCCACCATCGACGCCAACGACCTGGACTATGTCGACGGTGTGCGCCGCGCACTGGCGCCCAGCGGAATCCAGGTCGTCATCCCGGTCATGACCTCCTCGGCGCCGCTGATCGAGCTGCGCTCGCTCGTGCGCTCCGGCGCCCTGGGCGGGGTGGTTCTCATGGACGTGGCTGACGGTGATGAGCGCGAGGCGATGCTGCTGGAGGAGAAGGTCCCCACCGTCCTCATCGGCTCCTCGGATCGCGCCGGTGGGGCGTCCGGTATTGACGCGGACTTCGCTCAGATGGCCCGCGCCGGCGTGGAGCACCTGTCCGAGCTCGGGCACCGTCGCATCGTCGCGCTCATGCGGGAGACCGCATCCGATGACGCTCACGCCCGCCAGGACCAGGCGCGCGAGCTCCTGCGTGCCGCGCAGGAGCTGGGGGTGGAGGTCCTGGTGCGTCAGGTGCCGGAGGCGGCGCTGGCCGGCGCCGAGATCGTGGGAGCCGGCGGCCTCATCGAGGGGTGCAGCGCCGTCCTGTCCAACAACCCCGCCGCTGTGGTGGGACTGGCCTGCGCGGCGCAGGCCCACGGGTTGTCCGTTCCCGCCGACCTGTCCGTGCTCACCCTCGGGATCACCCAGGGCAGCGGCCGCCAGGGGAGGCCTTCAGCGAGCTCAGCGTGGACCGGGGGCCCATGGGGGCCGAGGCGGGCTCACTCCTCCTGAGGTGCCTCTCAGGAGAACCGGACCCGGCCCAGCACCGCAGGGCTCATGCCCGCCCTCCTCACCGACCGTGGTCCACGGCGCGCCATCAGGAATAGCCGAGGCCGCTAGGTTGCGTCACTACTCGGCAGCCCCATGCTTGGCGAAGCGGAAGGAGAGGTCCTTGTCCTTGCAGGGACTGCGGGGTGGCGCTCGTTGAAGAGACTCCACGATTGAAAAACCGCTTGTTGACGTGAAGTGGATGCTTTGCGCACTCGAGAGGTCACCAGTACTCTACTCCCGCACATCAGGGTACGCCTCGATGGCGGTCCACGCGCGATGCGCGATGCCGCGCCCGTGCACTGCTCGCAGTGATCGCGATAATCTCGACCTCTCCGCGATCTCCTCCACTGTCAGGGATAACGCCGCCGACCGCAGCGCCGTCCTCCAATGATGCGCAGAGCCTGGGCCTCGGACCTGCTGAGCGACTCTTCAGTGTCTTCTCGCGGAAGGATCGGAGGGGCATCAGGGGGTGACGGTCCCATCTTCGTAGGGGACTCGTCGATGAATGAGCCTCGTGCGTCGCCTACAAAGCGCTCAGCCTCCTGCGGGTCGGCGATGAAGGACTCGTGACCGGCGGCTTCAGGGTCGAGGTTGATCGTCATCGGGACCAGTGTATGAATCGCAGGCGGGCACGATGGAAGCGTACTCGACGACGGTGGCGCCGCCCAGGGGACGCCCACCGTTCGTCGAAAGGACCGGGTGCTCTGCGGCTCACTTCTTCTTGGCCGGGGCCTCGGCCGAGCTCGGCGGCGGTCACGGTCACCGGGGAAGCGCCTTCAGCCGAGTCGGCTGCCGGGGCGGCCTGCTCCACGGTAAAGGGGCCGGTCACCTTGGCGGCCTCCGTCAGGTCCGCACGCACGGCCTCGATGGCCTCGGCGTACTCGGGCCGGTCGGCGGCAACGGCCAGTGTCACCGAGAGGATCGGAGTCTTCTGGCTCGTCTTGGCCTCCGACTTCACCTTGCGCAGTGCCGCCAGGGCGACTCCGCACGGGCCACCAGCTCGGCGTCGGCCCGCGGAGCCTCCCGCAGACCCTCGGACTGCGGCCAGGCGGCCCTGTGCACCGAGCCGGTGCGGTACCAGCCACACCTCCTCGGTGGCGAAGGGCAGGAAGGGGGCCAACAGGCGCACGAAGGTGTCCACGGCGATCGCCAGCGTCGCCCGGGCCGAGCGGACGGCGGCAGCGTCGTGAGCGCCGTCGAAGTCAGTGGCCCGGTCCTTGACCAGCTCGATGTAGTCATCGCAGAAGGTCCAGAAGAAGGACTCGGTGACCTCCAGGGCCCGGGCGTGACCGAACTCCTCGAAGGCCGCCGTGGCGGCGTCGACGACGTCGGCCAGCGCCGCCAGGACCGCACGGTCGATCGGCTCACTGACCACCGAGGCGTCCAGGCAGGGGGCGGGAGCCGCCGCCACGGTGGCCTCGTCGGCGTCCCACGGGATCCCCATGGACAGGGCGAACTTGGAGGCGTTGAGGACCTTGATGGCCAGGCGACGGCCGATCTTGATCTGGGTCTCCTCGAAGGCCGCGTCCAGGCCCAGGCAGGCCGGCTGGCCCAGTAGCGCGGCATCGGAGCCGTACTGCTCCAGCAGGCCCATGGGGTGACGACATTGCCCTTCGACTTGGACATCTTCCTTGTGGTCGGGTCAGGATCCAGCCCGACAGGCCGGCATTCGTCCACGGCAGGGCCGCGAACTCCAGGTTCGCGCGCACCACCGTGGTGAACAGCCAGGTGCGGATGATGTCCCGCCCCTGCGGGCGCAGGTCCATCGGGTAGACCCGGCCGAAGAGGTCCTCATCGCTCAGCCAGCCCGAGGCCAGCTGGGGCGAGAGGGAGGAGGTGGCCCAGGTGTCCATGATGTCGAGCTCACCGACGAAACCACCGGGCTCGCCACGCTGGTCCCTCAGTGTCAGCCGGCCGGGACGTCGGAGGAGAGGTCCACGAGGCGCTCGGACTCGGCCGGTGTCAGGATCGCGTCGTAGTCGACCTCGCCGTCGGCTGACCTGGTACCACAGCGGAAGGGACGCCGAAGACGCTGGCGCGAGACCAGCCAGTCGTTGTTGAGGGCCCGCGCGCAGTTCTCGTAGCGCACGCGCATGAAGTCGAGGTGGAACTCGGCTGGCGGCCGCGCCGAGCAGCTCCTCCGCGCAGGTCGGCGCACGAGGCCAGGTTCGTCCACTCCTTGCCGCCGTTGCGGATGTACCACTGGCGGGAGGTGACGATCTCCAGGGGAGCTTGTCGCCCTTCTCGAAGAGTTGGTCTGACGCACCGTCTTGACGGGCTCGCCGCGCATCTCGCCGGTCTGGGCCAGGCGGGCACGGGGCCTCGCGGGCCGGAAGGTGGTCTTGCCGGCCGTGGCCTCAGTACATCTCGCGGCCGGCTGAGGTGATCACTGGGGTCTCGGTCTCGATGCGCCGTCCTTGCGCAGGATCGCTCGCAGCGGCGAGCTGCAGGTCGCGTCCGCCAGTCGATGTCCGTGGTGTCACCGAAGGTCAGCACATGGCGATGCCGGCGCCCTTGTCCTTCTCCGCGGCCGGGTGCGGCAGGACCGGCACCTCGACGCCGAAGACGGGGAGGACACGGTGGTGCCGAACAGGGGCTGGTAGCGCTCGTCGTCGGGGTGGGCTACCAGGGCCACGCATGCGGGCAGCAGCTCGGGGCGGGTGGTCTCGATGCACACGTCGACGCCGTTCTCCACCGGGGCGCCGGCGGCCTCGGCCTGGCGGCGGCGGCCTCATCGACGATGTGGGAAGGCCAGGCGGTGGTAGGCCGGGGATACTCACGCGACTCCAGCTCGGCCTGGGCCACCGCCGTCTGGAAGGTGACGTCCCACAGTCCGGGCGCCGCGGCCTGGTGAGGCCTCCCGCGCTCGAGGTTGTGCAGGAAGGCGATCGGGCGACCTTGCGGGCCCGCTCGCCAATGGTCTGGTAGGTGTGCGACCAGTCCACGCTCAGGCCGAGCCTGCGCCACAGGGCCTCGAACTGCTTCTCGTCCTCCACCGTGAGGCGCTCGCACAGCTCGACGAAGTTGCGACGCGAGACCGGCACCTGGTCGCGGGCCTTGATCGACTTACCCTCCCGCCGGTGTGCGGGGAGTGAAGTCCGGGGTCGTAGGGGCGGGAGGGGTGCAGCGCACCCCGAAGTAGTTCTGGACGCGGCGCTCGGTGGGCAGGCCATTGTCGTCCCAGCCCATGGGGTGCGACACCGCCTTGCCGCGCATGCGCATGGAAGCGAGCCACGGTGTCGGTGTGGGTGTGGGAGAAGACGTGCCCCGTGCAGGGAGCCGGAGACCGTCGGTGGCGGGTGTCGATGGAGAGACCTCGGCGCGCTCGGCGCTGCGGTCGAAGGCGTAGGTCCCCTCGGACTCCCAGCGCTCGCCCCAGGTGGTCTCCAGGCCGTCGGTCGACACCTTGGCCGGCACTCGCGGGCTGTGGGGCTCGGAGGGCAGCAGGCGGCTGGATGACGACGGGGGAGCGGGTGGCTCGTGGGGATCTCAGACATGGGCCGATTCTGTCACGGCGTGCCCCAGGGGCCTCGACCGGCTGCGGTGTAGGTCGGCAGGGGCGTCGCTCGCCTTGCCCACCACCTGACCGAATGGATATGGATTCGGGTTACGAGAAGGTGCAGAATTGGTACGCTTGTACCAACATGGATCGAGGGGATCGCAGCGGCCCCGAGCCGCAGTCGAGGAGGACGCGCATGGATGAGGAACCGGTGGAGCACAAGGATCCGGTGGCGCAGACGCTGACGGGCGCCTCCCGGGACCAGTCTGTGCAGGCCGGCAGCCAGTTCGGAGGGGACGTCACCGAGCGCCTGCGGGAGCTCAGCGAGCACGCCGGCGTGCTCAGCCGTAAGAACACCCACCTGGCCAACGCCCTCAGGGCGGCGCGCCAGGAGCTGGCGGCCCTGCACGAGGACGTCAAGGCCTCCAGCTCCCGCCCCCGGCGCACGCCACCGTCCCGGCCGTGGACGCAGGCGCGCGCACCGCCGACGTCTCCATCGCCGGGCGGCGCCACCGGGTGGGCGTGGGGCCCGCCGTCGTGTCCTCCTCCCTCCACCCGGGTGACGACGTCGTCCTCAACGAGCACCTCGTCATCACCGCCACCTGCCCCTCACCGCGCTTCGGGGAGGTCGTCACCGTCAAGGAGACCTACGACGACGGCACCGTCCTGGTCCTGGCCCGCCACGACGAGGAGCAGGTCCTCAGCCTCGCGGATACCCTGAGCGACCACCGCCCTCGGGTCGGCGACGCCCTCGTGGCCGACCTGGCCGTGCGCATGGCGCTGCGCCCCGTGGTGCGCTCCGAGGTCGAGGAGCTCGTCCTGGAGGAGGTGCCCGACGTCGGATACGGCGACATCGGCGGACTGGGCGAGCAGATCAGCTCATCCGCGACGCCATCGAGCTGCCCTTCCTCCACCCCGACCTCTACCGCGAGCACCGGCTCACCCCGCCGCGCGGGGTGCTGCTCTACGGGCCGCCCGGATGCGGCAAGACCCTCATCGCCAAGGCGGTCGCCGCCTCCCTGAGCGCAGGTGGTCGCGGCGAGGCCTACTTCCTCAACATCAAGGGACCCCAGCTGCTGGACAAGTACGTGGGGGAGACCGAGCGGCGCATCCGCGTCATCTTCGCCCGCGCCCGGGAGAAGGCGGCCACCGGCGTGCCCGTTGTCGTCTTCTTCGACGAGATGGACTCCCTGTTCCGCACCCGCGGGTCCGGGACGCTCCTCGGACGTGGAGACCACCGTCGTCCCGCAGATGCTCGCCGAGATCGACGGCGTCGACGAGCTCGACAACGTCGTGGTCATCGGTGCCACCAACCGCGAGGACATGATCGACCCGGCCATCCTGCGGCCGGGCCGCCTGGACGTCAAGATCCGCATCGGCCGGCCGGACCGGCGCGGCGCCGCCGAGATCCTGGCGACATACCTGGCCCCCGACCTCCCCATCAGCGAGGAGCTCCTGGCCGCGCACGGTGACGCGCAGGGCGCGGTGGACGCCCTCATCGAGCAGGTGATCGAGGCCCTCTACACTCGCCGCCGCGCCACCGAGATGGTCGAACTCACCCGCGCCGACGGGGAGATCGAGATCCTCCACGTCGCCGACCTCGTCAGCGGCGCCATGCTCGCCAACGTCGTCGACCGCGCCAAGAAGGCAGCCGTCAAGGACCTGGTCACCAACGGCAGGCGCGGCCTGACGTCCGAGCACCTGCGCCGCGCCGTCATCGAGGAGATCATGGAGAACGAGGGCCTGCCCGCCACCGTCCACCCCGACGACTGGGCCCGCGTCAGCGGGAGGCGCGGCACGCCGGTGGTCTCCATGAGCGTGCTCCAGCGCTCGCGGGAGGAGTGAGTGCCGTGGCGCCGGCGAGCACCCATCGGATCCCCGGCCGTGAGGTCACGGTCATGGGCCTGGAGACCGAGTACGGCATCCTCGGGGCCGAGCCCGAGGACGTCGTGGCCGCCTGCCTGGAGGCCGAGGGTGAGGCCGGGCGCAGCCGAGGCGTGCGCTGGGACTACTCCGGCGAGTACCCCTGCGTGATGCCCGTGGCTTCGAGATGGACCGCGCAGCGGCCGACCCCTCCATGCTCACCGACATCCCCGGAGCCGCCTCCGTCGAGGCCCCCGTCCCCGGACGGGTGCGCACCACCGCCGTCGTGCGCCTGACCGCCCAGGAGGAGGCCTGGCAGCGCGGCACCGCCACCTGCGTGGGCACCGGCGGGCGCCTCTACGTGGACCACGGTCACCCCGAGTACGCCACACCCGAGTGCACCGGTGCCGCACAGGCCGTCCTGGCCGACCGGGCGGGGGACCTCCTGGTGGCCAGCGGGGCTGAGCGGCTGCGCCGGCGCGGGGTGAAGGCCCGGCTGTTCAAGAACAACGTCGACGGCAAGGGCGCCACCTACGGCACCCATGAGAACTACCTCGTGCCCCGCGCCCTCGACTTCGACGACCTCGTCCAGGCCCTGGTCCCCCTGCTCGTGGTCCGCCCGCTCCTGGTGGGCTCGGGCCGGGTCGGCACCGGCGCTGTCGGCCAGGGCGCCGACTTCCAGATCAGCCAGCGGGCCGACTACCTGGAGAGGATCGTCGGCCTGGGCACCACGGTGGACCGCCCCCTGGTCAACACCTCGCGACGAGCCCCACGCCGACCCCTGCGCTGGCGCCGTCTCCACCTCGTGGCCGGAGACGCCAACTGCTTCGACACCATCGCCTGGCTCAAGCTTGGCATGACCGCCCTCGTGCTCCAAGTGCTGGCCGACGGCGTCCCCGCCGCCTGGCGCCGCCTGCGCCTGGCAGACCCCGTGGCCCAGGCCCGGGACGTCTCCCGTGACACCCACCTTCAAGGCACGCTGGAGCTGGACGACGGGCGGCGCCTGAGCGCCCTGGAGATCCTGGAGCACTACCTGCAGGCGGTGCGCAGCCACCTGAAGGACCACGGCCGCCCCGCGCCGGCGCCGCAGGGCGACCCCCTGCGCCCGGACCTGGCCGCGCTGGCCGACGGCGCCGACACCGATGACGCCGAGACCGGCGCGATCCTCGCCTTCTGGGAGGCCTCACTGGCCTCACTGCGCGAGCTGCAGGCCCAGTGCGCCGGTGGCCACGAGCCGGGGGAGTCGCAAGGAGCGGCTGGGCACCTGGAGTGGGTCGCCAAGAAGCAGCTCCTGGACGCCACCGCCCGCCGCCATCCCGGCGCCGGCGGACACGACGTCCTCCACGCCGTCGACCTGGCCTGGTCCGAGCTCTCCCCGGCTGGGAGGGGCCTGGCCGACGGGTTCCCGCCGGCGTCGACGCGCGAGGCGGGCTCAGTGACGAGGTGGTGGAGGCGGCCCTCGCCGAGCCTCCCACCACGACCCGGGCCTGGCTGAGAGGTAGGCTCGTGAGCGACTTCCCCGGGCAGGTGGTCGCCGCCGGCTGGCACTCCATGGTCCTGGAAACCGGTGAGAGGGCCCAGCGCCGCCTGCCCCTGACCGGCACCCTGGCCTTCACCCGTACCGCCACGGCGCCGGTCCTCAAGGACGCCGCCGACGTCGTCGAGGTCCTCGCGCGCCTCACGGGCGAGCGTCCCGGCGACCCAGGGGCGATCCACCGAAGCAGTGACCACATCCGCCACCCCGTCAAGAGAGCAGACATGAGTGAGTTCGCCCAGCCGTCCGCAGCCGCCAGGACGACCCCGCCCCCGACGACGACCCGACCCCGCCCCCGCAGGCCCTGCCCGGGGCCAGGGGCCTGGACTCGGTGCTGGACATGATCGACGACGTCCTGGCCGTTGACGCCCAGGAGTTCGTGCGCGGCTTCGTCCAGAAGGGTGGCCAGTGAGCACCAGCGCCCCTGGGCCGCGCGTCACCGGCCTGGAGACCGAGTTCGGCCTCCTGTGCGCCCCCGCGTGGCCGTCGGAGGCGGCGAAGGCGGACCTGCCGGACGTCGAGCGGGCGGCGGCGCTCATCTTCCGTCACCGGCCGGTCGGCTACCGCAGCACCAACCTCTTCCTGCCCAACGGCGGGCGCCTCTACCTCGACATCGGCGCCCACCCCGAGTACGCCACCGCCGAGTGCGTGAGCGTGCGCGACCTCGTCGCCCAGGACCAGGCCGGCCGGGCGATCCTGGCCGACATGGCCAAGCGCGCCGCCGCGGGCGTCTCCCAGGAGGGGACCGCGGTCCGCTTCCACCTCCTGGCCAACAACACCGATTCGGCCGGCCACACCTACGGCTGCCATGAGAGCTACTCCGTGCCCCGCAGCCTGCTCGATGCCACCGACGACGCATCGGCCGCCAGCAGTGAGACCACCATGGCGGTCCTCACCTCCTTCCTGGCCACGCGTCCCGTCCTGGTCGGCTCCGGACGCCCACTGGCAGGCGGCCCGACGGAGCCGAACGACGGCAGCCGCGGTGCGGGGGACGAGGAGGCCGCCTGGGGTCTGTCACCGCGCGCCCCCCACCTGCAGGCCCTGACCTCGGCCGACACCACCGGGCAGCGCGCCCTGGTCAACACCCGCGACGAGCCCCACGCCGACGCCACCCGCCTGCGCCGCCTGCACGTCACCTGCGCCGACACCACCATGGCCGAGCCGACAACGGGCCTTCGCAGCGCCGTGACCCTGCTGCTCCTGGACGCCCTTGAGGCCGGCTGGGACTTCACCGACCTGATCCTGGCCGACCCTCTGGTCACGCTGTCCGCACTGGGGGAGAGCCCCTGGGGGGACGTGCCCGCCACCACCGTCCAGGGCCGGTGCCTGAGCGCCGTCGACATCCAGGAGGCTTTCCTGGAGCGGCTGACCTCCTACCTGGACGACGCCGGAGTGCCGGACTTCCTGCGCGGCGCCGAGCATCTGCTCACCGACCTGGCGCCCCGCGTCATCTCCGCGCTGCGCCACCACGACGACAGCGCCATCGACACCGAGATCGACTGGGCCATCAAGCGTCGCCTCATGCGCGCCCAGCGTGAGCGCCACCCCCAGCTGAGCGGCCAGTCCCTGGAGACCCTGCGCTCGCGGGTGGACCTGGCCTATCACGACCTCAACGCCGAGACCGGACTGGTTCCGCGCCTGGTCGCCCAGGGGGCCATGGTGAACCTGTGCGATCCGGAGGAGATCGAGCGTGCCCGCCAGACGCCCCCGGCCACGCGCGCCGCCCTCCGGGGTGCCTTCGTGGCGGCCTGCCTGGAGGTGGGCGCCGACTTCTCCGTCTCCTGGGAGAGCCTGCGCCTGGACTCGCCGCCCACTGCGCCCGTGGACCTGCCGGACCCGCTGGAGACGGTCCCACGAGGCCGCCGAGTCCCTGACCCAGCGGGTGCT
>BNJS01003842.1_pt1 | contig 94580 bp, 124 predicted proteins | sample 8540461 | NCBI WGS metagenome assembly BNJS01 (sample SAMD00202454, study PRJDB9452) | human saliva metagenome | isolation source: human saliva | place: Japan | reverse complement strand
CAGTTACGTAATACAGAAAGTTTCTATATAATGTAGCATCAAATATTGATGACTTGATAACGGTCCGGCGGTCTACCAATTATATTAAGCTATGGTGGATTATCTACATGAACAATCACATGGAGAAAGTTTTATGGCATTGGTAGAAAATAGATTTTGAAACGGATTATATATATTAGATGAACCTGAGGTCGATTATCAAATTAATGAGACTTATGGAATTGATATATTATATAAAAAATTAGTAGATAATAATTAATTTATATAATTTCTACATTAATTCACCCATACTTATGACATTTCAGATGCAGAAGTTATTGAAATAACTCACAAGAAATAAAATCAGTTGACTACAAGGAACCGAACATTTTTAATAACAAAGAGATTTATGGATTCTCCGGAACAGATGAGATGCAATTTGTTTAGACTAACTTCTATCACATTGAGGAGGAATATATAAAATGGTAGGAAGAATATATCATGTTGGATTAACTGTTTGATTTAGATTGTTCAACAGCATTTACAATGACATTCTGGACTTGAATTCCAAGGAGAAACTACATGACCGGTGAGGAGACGGACAAGTTGTTTCCAAAGAAAGAATTGTAGCGAGAGTTGCTTATTTGAATGGCTCTAAGGCAGTTGAAGTTTCGTCAATCGAGTCCATTCAATTTATAGGACGAGGATGTAAACAAAGTAAAATCAGATTTATTTACGACTTCTATAATTGTAGTTACGCTTCTATACGGATGATATTGAGGCTGTTTATAACAGTCTTATTGAAAGTATGTAGAATGCTTATTCCGAACCTCAGTATTTTTGATTTGACTGCAAGGTTTTAAAGTAAGGCATTTTATTTTAAGGATTTCGATGGAATTGTTCTTGAGATGATGCAAACCTTAAAGCCCGAGGCTGTCCAGCATGACCGTATAATAAAGGAACAGATTTAGTCTGCACAAAAGGATAACCCCAGTTTGTCGAAGTAAAAATCAAATAGATATTACCAAGAGGAAGTAAAGCAACACATACTTTTGTTGTCAAAATCCAAAATGGAAAGGAGAATATGGAAGAACTGAAAAATAAGGATAAAAACGCATTAGCACAAAGAGAAAGATTGGAAAGACCACCTATGAGTTGTTGTCCATTTCAATGAGAATGCGACAGAAACAATGCAAGATAAGTTGACAAGAATAATGTTGAGGAGCTAGAGAAAACTGGACGAAAAAAAAAAGATGATTTTGATTAAAAGTCCTGACAAGTAGCAACAGGAACTGCAAAAATGACATTTATTTAACTACTTTACTCCGGTATTGTTGACGCTGGATGCAGGAGATGTTTCAGCTATAGAGGAGCATAAGATGACGGTGCGTCCTGCTCGGTACGGTTTGGATGAAATCCCAAGTTAATATGAGTATATAGAAAGTAAACAAGGGTTTGGCAAAGCGGTATGTCTGGTGTAATTGCTGATTTCGCTATTTTCCGTTTATTTTCCGTCTTGCTTTTTCCGTTTTTGCAGATTAATCCTTTTTTAAACTGCTTTTCTTGGCTGATTTCTATTAAGCATATACTATCCTTTATTTATAAAGCGAATAAGATAGGGTAAGATGGGAAGACAGGGATTTGCGTCCAAGGCACGGACAGGCATTTGACTTAGGGGAGGAGTTATGGAAGTTCTGTTTTTCAGCATTTTGTATCCATTATTGGAGCGATTTGCGGATTGGCGGCGGCGTTATTATCGTCGACCTTGGATTCCTTTCAGGTTATGCCGGTAGCGGCAATCAGCTTTTGTCAGGGTGTACGGTGCTGACGATGTCCGCTTATTCCGTCATCAAAGCAAAGCTGTCAGGAGATTCTGGCGGTGCAAACCTTAAACCGCTTGCTGGCACTGGAGCGGCGGAGTTTTAGGCAAAGAATTATTTGATGTGGCAGGCAATCTTTAGCCAATAAGGAAAAGGTTGGTACGATTCAGGCGGATTGCCTGCTCCTGATTACTTTCGAACTTTGTTTATACCCTGCTTAAAGATTTTAATTCAAACCAGACAAATCCAAAATCCGGTTCTGGGCGGGCCGATTGGCTTACTTTTGGGGCTGGTATCTGCTTAGATTGGCGGCGGACCGGATTAATTTGGTAGTGCTTTTTATTTCCTCGATGAAGACAAAGACAGCAGCCAATTCACTTTATATCATTCTTTTTTCGCACCGGGTGCTTTTTGCGAGTTAGTTTTAAAGGAAAAGTTCCAGCGGTTTCCGATTTTGCTCTTTACTACGGTGATTATGTATGGCTGGCGGCATGGTTGGCCGCGATTAATCGCCGCATTGATAACCAAGTGGTGGATCAAATGGCTGTTTATTGGCCTAATGGTTGTTTTGATTGGAATTAACGCCTACAATATCTGGCGTTTCTGGTAAGAGAGGAGAAAGCTTATGATTAAAACCTGAGCCGAAAGTTGCGACAATTCGTAAAAGCCAGCTCTAGTAGCAACAGCATCGCTGTCGGTACTGGAAGTTGTGTTTGAAATTGTAGTTCCGCTGGCGATGTCAAGACTGATTGACTACGGTGTTTGCCGGTAAAGGGGCAGGCCCGGAAATACGGGCATGCTTTCGCTTTTTTGCTGGCGAGAGCATGCGCTAACGACTGGTGTTCTGGCAATGAAGTTGAAAGAATCCGTCGGACTGGCGAAGGAACTTGTGCCAAGATATGTAATGACCAGGCACAGACCTTTGCCTTTTCCAGTAATACGATAAGTTTTCGACCGCATCGCTTGTTACCGCCTGACAACCGATGTGAGCAATGTTCAAAACGCTTATCAAATGCCACTGCGCATGGCAGTGTGGGCACCGTTTACGATGGTGTTTGCTATGATTTGCGCCGTTTTCCATTAACCGGCAGATTTCCCTGATGCGGTGGTAGCCCATTCCTTTTAGCGTTGTGGGTTGCTGATATTCGCTCGGCGATGCTGGTCTTTAAGCAGGTTTTGCCGATTATGACGGTTTAAAACAAAGTCGTGCAGTGGAAAACGTTCGCATTCGTTGGGTGGTAAAAACTTTCAATCAGGAAAGCTTTGAGATAAAAAGTTTGGAAAAATATGTCCGCTAAGATTTTTCAGGGCTTTGCCAAAGGCGAGCGACTGACGGCCCCCACATGCCGGATGATGCAGTGCGTACTCCTGTATGTCAGCTGGTTTCATGGCTGGGTGCCGTGAGCTGATTATCGCCAGTGGTAGTGGCCAATGAGGCGCTGGGGCCATGACGACCGGTCAATTAACGGCGCTATTTAGCTATTCTATGCAGATTTTGATTAGCCTGATGATGCTGTCGATGGTCTCTTGCTATGATTATGATTGCCCTTTCTCTCGGCAGAAACGGATTGTGGGAAATCTTTAAACAGGGTAGAAAAAGAGCGCGATATTACCGATCCGGAAAAATCCTAGTCTGCATGAAGTGAAGGACGGCTCGGTGAAGTAATCAGCTCAGCTTCGTCTATTACGGCAGATGCCGATAAGAAGGTCTTAGACAATACACTTTGCAGATTGCCTCTGGCAGAAACGGTCGGCATATCGGCGGCATCGGTTCTTCTAAGTCGAGCTTTGGTTCAGCTGATTCCCGGCTTTTATGATGCAACGAGGGCAGCGTCGCGGGCGGCGTTGATGCGCGCTACATCACTGGATGGGCCTTGCGGGGAGCGGTAGCTGCGACGGTTTTGCACAGCTTTTCTCCGGAACGATTAAGGAAAACCTGCGCTGGGGCAATGAAATGCCGCGATGGAGGAGCTGGTGCGGGCTTGTAAGCTGGCATGTGCCGATGATTTTATCCCGCCTCGTCTCCGGAAGCGCGTATGATACCTATATTGAGCAGGAAGCGCACGAATGCATCCGGCGGTCAGGAAACAGCATGCTGCATTGCCAGAGCCCCTGCTGAAAAGCGCTTGAAGGTGCTGATTTTGGACGATCGACCAGTGCGGTCGACACCAAGACAGACGCGACGATTAAGCGTTCTTTGCCGAGGAGATTCCGGATAATGACCAAAACTCATTATTGGGTACTAAAGCGGGTTAGTTGCATTCACGCCGATAAGATTCTTGTGCTGGACGATGAGTAAAACTGAGCACTGGTACTGCATGACGTAGAGGCCGCTGAAAAACTTCCTCCATTTATCGGGAAGTCTTTGAGTCTCCAGCAGAAAGGAGAGGAGTAAGATGAAACAGGAAAAGAAAATGCCGGAAAGGCGCTCCCAAACTGGACTCTTTATTGCTCGCCGGATCGCATATGGAAGCCGCCGGCGCGAGGTGCTTGATTTTTGTAGTGCTCTGTATTTTGCCCAGCTCGCTTTGTCAGTGCCGCCTCTGCTTTGTTTTTGGGGAAATTGATTGACTGGGACTTTTATACGAGCCGCTGCCTAACGGTGGAGCCGCGCTCTGTTTGTAGCGGGCTTTCGCACGCATTGATGATGATGGCGCTTCATACTAACCGGAAATTACCGCCTCACTTTATAACAGAATGACTGCAGGACTTTTCGCGCAAAAGACCTTAAAACAATGCAGATGAAATGTTTAATAAGCTGCAGGTTTTGCGATGGTCGCGCAATATTTGATGGGCCGCACTCACGCGGGAAGTGATGAGTCTTTTATACCACGGATACAGGACATTACTGCGTGCAGCGCTGGCACACAGGTGCGATGCCACAGCCATGATCGCCCCTGGACACGCTACCCTGATTTACGCTATCCGGCGTGCTCCATCAGTATTCCCATTGACAGTGGTGGCGATTACGCGATTTCTTTCCTGCCGCGATGGGGAACCGGCAATTGTGGGTAAGATTGCCCTTTACATTTTGCCGAGACAGCAACGTGATCGCAGCTGGCGCAGACGGGAACGGCTATGGGAAGAAACGACGTAGGGCAAAGCGTGCATGCAGTGAAGGTATTTTCGTTACGAAATACAAGCAAGAGAGCAGCCCGCTGGCGCAACTCGTAGGCTTTGGGCGTGACAGCTCCACGAGCTACCGCCAATGCTAACCTGCTGGATGCCGCTCATGCGAATGCGGTCGGCCATTCTGCACATGTTATCATTGCGCTGTGGGGTTTCGCTCGAGTATGGCAATCAGCGGCGCGATCGAACTTTGCCTTGACCGGCAAGCTAACGTTATGTCGCTGGAAATGACCGCTCTGCCTTTTGACCTTCCTTGACCAGAAACTTTGTCTGGCCGCTGACAGATTTCCAGCCAGTTTAATTATAGGCGATGGTATTTGCCGGAGCAGAGGATTTACTGCTTATGGACGAGTTGTACCGGAAACGGACGAGTGGATATGGTAACGCTGGTTAATGTCCGCCATTGATGATACCGGCTCAGACTCAGGAATGCAAGCGAGAAAACCGGGCACTGGGCATGGCAAACACCCGCGCAGCATCAGGCGGACGACAGCGTTACGTATGCCGCGCCAGCAAGCGGCAAAATTGCACGATGGATGATGTGATTTTGCCGCTAGTTCCGGACGTACCGCACGATACGCTGTCATTTATGCCGAGCCGGAGCGAAAAGACTGCCTTTGTTGGAGCAACCGGCAGGAAAACGACGATCACCAATTTGATTAACCGTTTTATGATATTGCCGCGACGGCAAAATCCGCTATGACGGGATGACTATCAATAAGATTAAAAGGCGGATTTGCGTCTGTTCTTCGGGCGTCGTACTGCAAGAGGTTAATTTGTTTACCCATGATACGGTCATGGAGAACATTCGCTACGGCAACCCCTCAATGCAAACTGATGAGGAGTGTATTGGTGGCGGCAAGCTGGCAAATGCCGGATGGGTTTTCCATTCCAAATGCTCGAGCACGCGGCGCTACTGGTCTCAGGGCGGCGGCGGCAGCTGGACTGTCGTCGTGCAAGCAGCCGCCAGCTTCTCGTCAATCGTCGGGCAGCAGCGTGCCGAATCCAAGCCGGTCGCGACTTTTAGATGAGGCAACCTCTTTCGATTGCTGACACTGTACTCTGGAAGTTTTGCGCAGGACGGCATGGATAAATCCGATGCAGGGCAGGGTCAGCGCTTTGTTACATTGACCATCAGCTCCGTCAAACCGTCGCCAGTACTGATGTGATTATGGTGCCAGATCAAGCTGCAGACGATTGAACGGGGCAACAACGAAACTGATTGCCCGCGCTATGTTTAATATCAGCTACCGATACGCATTTGAGCTGGAGTAGGCGGGAAAAGAGATCGATTACACCAGAAAACCTGGTTTTGTTGGTGGTGCAGACCTTTGATGAGAGGAGGCTGGGCTTTATTTATCGGTCGCTACTGCAAATAAAGAATCTAGCTCACTGGTTATCACAGGATAACTGGAATACATATATTTAACAAACTAACTGAAAATGATTAATGATAAACAAATGTTATTGATACACATGCCGAAAGATATTGAGCTTTGGTGAAACATATTGATTGGTTTTTAAGATTCAGGAGGAATATGTTAACAGTGGCAGACGGCAAAGCATTCTGATCATGGCGTATCGGCCCGCCGAATCCATGCGCAGAGCAGAGATATTACTGAGGCGTGTGGTGATAGCGCGCAGACATCCAGGATGCAAAATGCAAATGTGATCCTCGTGCAGGCAGAACGCAGTCAAAGAATTAAAAGGCACCGGTGTTGGTCCGGCGCGGCACAGGCTCGCAACGGCGCCCGCTTTATCCGAAGTCAAGTATTTTGAAATTGATGGTAGAATTGGGCCGCACGGCCCGCGAGCACGAGCCGTTAACATCGAGCGTTAGAAGGATGAAACTGGGATTTCCAGCAAGAGATGAACCAGAGACGGTCAATATTTCAGTGGTTCAAAAATAAAGCGCCACGAAACCAATATTTGAAGTAGGTTTTTAACAAAATGATGAAACAGCAAACATTAATCTGTGTGTGTCAGTTTGTCAGAAGAAGGCGTTAGTTATGTAAACATCAGCGACTGGTTCACAGGCATTTCCTACCATGGAACAAGTGTAGAGATTTATGAAAACAATTTATCGGGAAATACGAAAACAAAAGTCTCTCTATCCCAAGAACTTTTCATTGCGCCAGCTGTACCGTGCAGCATGCGATTAACGAAATGGGTGTGCGTCTCGTGGGAACCAGGTGTCGCGCAGGGAAATTAGCAGCAGAAGAATATGCAAAATATCTGAACAAAAGAATAAATAACGGAGGGAGTTATAGACAATAAAACTGAGCAACACAGGATCCCTCGGTAGGACAGGATATACAACATTTAAGAACCGGATCACTCCCTATACCGCCGAAGAGCGTCGTGACAAAAGAAATCAGCTGAGGAGAAGTGCATTCTTTTCAAACGGTTATAGCGTGATCGTGCGTCAAGAAGAGCTTTAGAAAACTCATAGATTTATTTTAAAGTACCAGAAGGAGAAACACCGGCGGGCTTTTTGGAGTCAGAATATAATATGAAAGAAACAAGTTTGGAGAGATTAATTCAAAGAGAAATATTTTCTGTAAGGATAAAACGTGGGAAAAGTAAGACCGGACGTGAAGCGAGATCGGCAAGATACGGCCAATCCATACGAATTGAGCTCAACAAAACACTTCATCTGGTAACTTCGACTGTAATCCTGGAAATCATTTATGACCTTGCTTTATCAATCGATGAAAAGGCCAACATCGGCATGAAAATATAAAACCAGAACGCGGCAGTTATGGTCAAGTAGCCAGGATATTAGCGCTGGGAGATATCATGCGTTGAGGAATCAATGATCCATTTGACTGGACTTTAATATATATTGGAAGAAGCAGCGCAGCGAAGCGAAATGCCCCGGAATACCGGTGCGCAATTACAAGTACGCACTCGCCGGTAAACCGGCAATAGCAAGCATCAGCTTTCAGGAGGACAAAGATTGGCAGACGATGTGGAATGCAGCGCCAGCTGATTATTTACATGGACACACACTCGGTATTAAAATTAAAAGAGCATGGACAGAGTACTATACTTGATGCGCGGAACCGCAACTGCATGGCGTTGCGAGGTGCAGCTCACGCTAATAGCTTATTAATAATGGATAGGCAATGGATAGGGTTACGACATATAACGGAACGCTGATAGGCGTATCACGAGCAACGGTATGACGATCGCCTTCTCTAAGACCCGACGAAGCTTTGACGATTGGAAACGATTTTCTCTAAAATGACTCGTAGTCGCTGATTTGCTGGTGAGAAAGATAGCTCAGAGTACTGTTCGAGCAATACTTCGGAAACCTTTAATGAAAAGAAGGATTGGTCGCAGTGATGGAGCTGCATTGAGCAGCACGGGAGAAACGTGCTGAGAAAATCTCAATTTAGAGGATACTCGTCGATTATTTTGCAGTATCGAAGGCTCCAAATGTGTATCCGGGAACCGACAAGCCGATGGCGAAGAAGAAGAATCTCTGGAGATACAGATGCGGATTTGATTGGTGACTACGACTCGAAACTCCGAAATTATTTGGCCCAGAATACTTTCAGCGCTGCAGGTAATATCACTTATCAAAGGAGATTTTTAAATGCAGTAAATAACGCCTGCCCAAAGAGCCAGCCTCAAGAGTAAAAGGCAGAGTCGCAGTTAACAGGGAAAAACAGGACATATGGAAAACAGGAGGAAGTCATGATTCTGGGAAGTTGGATAAATTAACAAAGATAAATGATATTTGGTCTCATTTGGTTCAAGATTTCTGTGTTCTTTGCTAAAACTTTATATTGAAAGTACCCTCGTGCTTAAATTCGAAAAGTGGTCAGAGCCCAATGCGGAAACATCCTAATTATGTGAATTTGAGCTCTGGCGGAACCGGAAGTCACCTTATGTGATATTAACGTTTGTGTATCAGGTGGAGTTGATTCCTAAATATGTGGCGGGAACAGGCACAAGCTCTATGATTGCGGGTGTCAAAGTTCCAGAAACTGCAGGGATGTTGATGATACTCGGCGCTACGGAGCAACGCGCTAGATGCGTGGCGTACCGGACTACTTTCTTTGGCGACTCTGGCTCCAGGAGCTGCATATTTTCATGTGATTTGGAAGGAAATATCTGGGAAGTGCACTCGGGATAGCAGGAAATGGTCCCGACTGATCTCAGCTATGAAGGAGGGAGTGTAGTGTCCAGAGTCAGCTTTTGATTGTATTACAGATGAAGCGTAGGATTGGTGGAAGCGGCCGATCGCACATGATCTGGAGATGATGAGCAACATGCAATAAATCACGAAAGTCAGACAAAGCGTGACGTACCCCCAATTTAGAAAATCTAGGACCAGAATTGATCTATATGGCGGCTACAGGAAACAGAGTTTGCCGGCAATTTCAAATCCGATCGACTGCTTCCGGCGAAGGCGCAGTGAGATGTCCAGAACGGCGAAAGATACGAAACAAATGGACACCGTGAGATTGCGGTTTGGTCGTGGATACGGGCGCTCGCCTAAAGTGTTTTTGATCAGTCTTTTCCCAGAGGATTATTGAAGAATGAGAAAAGAAGAATAGGCCGATGGTGCTGACGATAGGCAATTATCCGGCTTCCGGAACAGTGAAATCATAAAAGAATTAGGGCGAGATAGAACTATCTCAAAAACCGTGGACATCCACCAGTAGCACTTTGAATCGGCCGACAGCTTGATGCAAACCGCAATGCATGTAAGAGTGCTATTCCTCTGGCTCAGCAGTATGAATGGAGCAATAGCGGAAGAGAACTTTATGCAGGGAGATGACTACCGTCAGCCGGATTATATGCCAGCCCGCTTTTGGGAGAGAAAAGGTACTTTACAGGACAGGCACGAAAACACTATTCGACTGACCTGCCGGCCATACAAGTATGGATGCTGATTGGAGTGAAAAGAAGGCGCTGTTATTGCTGCAGGAAAAATTTGAAGATATTTTTAACAGAAAAAGCGAATCACGCAAACAAACCATTCCAAGAATAATCAGGGAAGGAACCGAAGCACATTTCTTTATTCCGAAGAAGCGAATGACGGTTGGCTTACCGTTTGTAAATCTGGTGGATTTTGGACATGCCTTTATGGGCACAGGTTAGAATGATCCGCAGGGGTGCGCACGTGCCCAGGGAGTCATCGTTTGACAGCTTGATTCTTTCCCAGAAAGGTCGGGATTATTGAAGGATGATGATATGGTGATTATAACGGCCGATCGCGGCAGCGATCCCAACCACGCCGCGAAACCGATCACACACGGGAATATATTCCGATTCTGATTTGACGGCGGACCGAAAGCAAAAGCAATGTGGACATCGCATCCGGAAAAGGTCGATATTGCCGCAACAATTGTGACTATTTTAGCTATCTCATTTCCAATGAACTTTCGTTTTGAAAGAGATCGGGAGAAAAGAGGAGTAGAGCATGGAAACTTTGAATTTATGTCGCCGGACCAATATTTTGGAAAGGGATGCGGACAAGCTCGCGGAAAGGAAATCAAAGAACACTCGGATAATAGACTGTTTGTGCATTATGAAGCGATAGACATACATATGGATTCTGGTTTGCATGGACAGGATACAAGGTCTTTGGAAGAAGCTGATGTAAAAATGCTTGTGCACTGCCGTGCAAATCTCGAATCCCAAAACCCAAGTTTAGTAAAAAGTGATAGAACTTGCAAGCAAGAACAATAAGATCAATTTTCTGCGCGGCTGGAGAGAGAGTGTGATAGATACGGGCACAAGGCCGTGTCGCACCGGCGCTACACAATGGAGATGTGTGGGACTTTTGAGTAAGCAGTAGCCTGCTGAGGCACCGCCAATTGACCCGTCATGACGCCGCCCCGCCCTCGTGAGCCGAGGGAAAGCAATGGCGCTGGGTGATTAACAATGATGAAACAGGGGAGAATGCACGCTCGTGCTCTGAACTGTTGCCGCCGAAGTTTACACATGCGTGAATCCGACTTCACTTTAAGTTTGCCACAAACAGTTTATGGAATTATTGATATGTTTTCTCATGTTATGGAAAGATATTTTCCAGTTCAAAGGATGTGGGTGCTTTACGGATCACATGCGTGAAGGCGTTAAGAGGGCAATCCTTATCAATACCAAAAATTAATGTCAATTTGGACGACTATACGGCCAGAGCAGAATTCGTACGTGGACGGCAATTGTTGCACATAATGGGTTGCTGGCGTTGCAGGCAGGGAATCAAGACTGGGCGACGCATATGATTGAGCACAGACAGCGCAGAATATAAACTCGACGCATGGCGCAGTGCTGACTGTTTTATTCAATTGGGCGAGATGTTTATAAAGATAATTCGCCCGGATGTTCAATTTGCACACAGAGTACTGTAGGTAGAAAATTGACTTTTTATGAACGCAGTTGATGACGGCGCTTGAAGCTGAATCAGGAGATTAAGAGACCCTTTCAACGAGCTGGAAGCGCCGGCAACTGTGAGAGATTTAGGCGTTAGTTCTGACGAGACTAGCAAATGGCCAAAGACGCTTGTCGGTTTGAGGAGATAGTAGGGAGGGTCAGTGCGGCACCGAAAAGCAGAAGATGTAGGAAGAACATACATGCTGTCCTGTTTAGGGACATGAAGGCACGATGTAGGGACTACCAACGCCATTATGTGCGTCGGCGCATAACAATTATGTCCCCCGGATCGTATCGGCAGGAAATAACGAGACCGGACTGCCAAAAGTATCGGACATGAAGCCGGACATTATTGACTGTGGAAGGTCTCTGATTGACGGAGAAGCAAAGATGTACCTGTTGACTGCTGGATGGCCATTGTCACAGAGACATGACCTTTGCTCGGGATTGCGAGATGATTTCAACTTTACCGAGCAAAACAAATCTTTGGCGTCGACCAATTGGTTTCGGCTCCTTTGATTAATGACGAGATCGCGACGTTATTCGAGACAGTTGGACTATCATGCGCCGCTGCTATCTCGAACAGATCCTTGGCTGGTTGAGGAATAAGGTACTGAGAAGTTCAGGGCAGCGGGAAGAAGCGATAAAAAGCCACGCAGTGAGGTAGGATCAAAGGAGCGTGGAAGATGTCAGAAAAGATTTTCTAAGGTCGGAGGAGTTGGTAACAGAAGAACAAATAGCTGGAGTTCATAAGCGGCCGTAAAGCAGAAGCGACTGACTTCCTGCAGTTGACGATGATCAGAAGAGGACTTTGATACTGAACTGCCGAACGAGGACATGCTCGGCGCATTTTAGCATTAAGCAGACTTGTCATTTGGCATGAAAATACGTGCGCGGCAGGTTGGTGATCGTAAAAGCGACGAGTTTCAAAACGCCGGTGGATCATCTGTATCACAACGGACTTCCCTTAAAATGACCGGTTAATTGCCTCTCATGATGGAGGAGGCATGATCAGAGGACGAGCTATTCCAGGCAGTTGACGAGTAGGTTGCACACACCTGTATGTGAGATGAGGGACGCGATGGAGCGGACAGCACTATACCTCCCGATGGTAGCAGTGTGACAGTATGCGGGAACAGATGGGCTCGTAGAATAATTCAAATGATATCTTCGCAAATGAAAGGACTTTGTTTCATACTATAAATTCCAGGAGTACGAAGCATAGGGAAAAGATACCGAATATGGCTAATATTAATGGTTACAAGAGTTTTTGAACAGAGAGGATTATGGAACAACCGAGTGAGACGGGAAAAAGCCAGCCTCGATCCCGATTGAAACGCAGGTTCCGCAGATGCGGGCCTCTACGCGTTGATTTCTGAAACAGCAACTTCCCATACTCGCCTATAATGCAACTGGTTCCATGTGACAGATGCGCCGAGTTGATGGACAAACATCTGGTGAAAGGAAAAGAGGCAGCTTCCATACGGATATTAATTTTATTATCCGCAGGGCGGAGACGGTTTTTAGCGGTGCCTGGTTTGAGTGCGTTTATGCGTAATGTTTACACAATACGCATTTTAAAATCAGGAGGGACAGGAATATGAAGAAGCTAGGATACTGGACAAGCATCGCTTTTAATGCCGACAATGGCAAAGTGCATGTAGTGGGAGCAACAGCGGGAAGAAAGAAGAGAAAACGGAGCAGGCAGCAGTCAAAAGGGAACAAAGGTGGCCGTAGTCGTGAAACCGCAATTTGGGAGATAACGGTCCGTCGGATGATATTGAAGCAAAGGCACGGATCGAGCAGAAAAGGATTTTTGGCAAGCTACGGTCAAAAACTGGAATCCGAATCAGTCATGAAATGTGAGGAAGAAGACGTCAGGCGACGTCGGCTGGATTATGACTTTGCGATTACCACTTTTCCCTATATGTCTGACGCTACAAGCTCGTGGCGAAGGGAACATCCTGGACACCAACATGCCGCTTATTTTTCAATTTATTAATAATAATGAAACCAGTATTCCCATATATGGGATACGGACTTCATGGAGAAATAAGTGTGTTTATTTAGAGAAAATATATGGCTGGGGAAACTGACAGCTGGTCGGCATGATAGGCCTTGGTACATCGGTGGAGAAGAACCAACGCCGAATGCGGAAGGAAATGCGTTTATGTTTAAGGGTGTTAAAGACGCCAATCAGCTGCTAATGTGGAGTTTGCTTTTAGGAAGTTATGGAAGATCCGGCTACGCCAAAGAGATTGCAAAAAGCGATGATTTCCAAAGGCTGTGGACGTGATTCAGACGACCGGTTCGTCCAACGCTATGGCGGATTGAAGCAGCTACCAAAGAAGCCAATGTATTGGCGCCGTGGGAGAGATTACGGATTTTTATGATAACTATAAGGGTTTTATGGTGTGGCAGGAATCGGATTTGGAGACACGGTATACAAGGCAAATTGAAATGGTCATAATGGCGCCTTTGAAGCCGCAGGCAAGCATGGGACAAGCGAGATTTGGAAAATGGTGGTTATTTCTATGGTTTGGGATACCTTTGAAAGATTTCCACAGTGAAAACACAGAGCATGGAGAAGTGCTCAGCAATTGCAGTGTGGCCAAAGGAACTGGAAGAAAAATTAAGACCGGTTCCTTGGAGATTCCATTTGATACAGAGGTTCCTAATTGGGGCAAAATCATTGAGATCCATAAATAAGGAGAAGTCTCAAAGCAAAAAGACTGGATATGAAAAATATGGAGGCATATAAACCAATGGAGAAGGAGATCACCAGAGCATCTGCGCCTAGAGCTTATGAAAATGAAGGAGGTGTATCATTTACAGTTAGGGATAAAGTGCCAGGGTGTGTGATTTTCGCCCGGTGCACCGGAGCTGAACGCTGAAAATAGCGAAAGCATGGGAAAACGTGAAAGAAGTTGTTTTATCGAGGAATACAAGACTGCGACAGGAACTTATAAGGGAGTGAGTTAGCGTACCTCACCGGGATAGGGCGGGCTAGTCTCGAAACATAGTCTGCAATAGAATTAAACACCTTAGGAGTGCATACGGAACAAGAGAGAGGAAACGACAGGCGCATTGCGCCCCAACGTTGATTTGGGGAGGATCTGATCATTCCGGTTGCCTGTGTAGAAAGGATGGAACTTCAAGCGCTTATGTCCAGCCGGAATATATCCTGCTTTTGGCCAATCACTTATGTAGTAATGGCACTGATAGAAGCCTGTGGAACGCTTGGGATTTTCGTGTATGGATTGGGCTTTGATTAGACTGCAGGATCCTTATACATCGGCCAGGGAAGACCGCTGACAGAAGATGGATCCGCCATATGGTCAGTCGCCTGCAGAGAAGTTGCTGCACGCATCTGGAAACGACAGCAACGAACATTGAAATGGGAAACAGCTTTGGTCAATTTGTAGTTGGATATTTGCATGGAATGAGAATGGGCGCCATTTTAATCGGTTATTTCTAACTCGGGTTTTGGACAGATGGGGATATTAGAGAGGAAAAAGCATGTCTGGCGGCGGAAGTCAAATGAGAGAATTTAAAAGAATGTGGGATGAAAAGCAGTGAGCTTGTGGTAAAGGCAAAATGATAAAGTAGCGATGAAATTACTATGATAGCGGTCGAAATGTTAACACTTTCCAAATCTTATGGCAATGTTGTCGCCAACAAGAATGTGACGTCGCGTTTGGAGGAAGGAGAGATTCTGGTCTGATAGAGAAAATGGTGCTGAAAACCACGTAATGAACGTTTTATATGGAAATGACCGAGCCTGACCTTGGAAACAATCCGACCGTTTGAAAGTGCTGGTTGTAACAGATTCGCCGAATACTGCCATAAAAATATGATTAGATGGTTCATCAGCATTTTGGCGCCGATGAACAACCTAACTGTGCCGCAAAACATTATTTTAGGAAAAGAGCCAAAGCAATCTACTGACAGATATAAAACATCGAAAGACTCAGCGAGACGTTGCGAACAAACACAATCTTCCGGTTGACTGGAGGAAAAAGTTTGGCAACCCGTCAGTGGGAGAAAACAAAGGTGCAGAGATACTGGGCGCTTCGGTATCGTGAGCCAGAATATTGATTTTAGATGAGCCAACGGCTCAGTGCCTACGCCGACGGAAACGGATAACTACTCAGCGCTTCAGGCAACTCAAAAGCTCTAGCTGTTTCTAATCACATTCCACTCACCCATGTTGCGGGAAGTCATGCGTGATAACGGACAAAATTGTGTAGTTGCTATGCGTAAAGGGATGGTTACACAGGAAGTCTCGCCTGCCCAGAAGCAGATACGAAATACTGGCTACACTTTGATTGTGGGCAGCGTCGGTCGAATTGACAATTCCCAGAGAACATGAGTCGTAATGTTTTGCTGGAAACAAAAGAAGTAAGTGCTTTTGAACCAGAGAGGGCTGCACAGCCCTTGCAACATACAGTCATCTCGGGAGGGAGAGAAATCTCAGGCACTGCTCGTAGAGGGAAACGGGCAAACAGGAATTAATAGAGGCGATTGCCGACCGTTGAAAATTGAACCTGGGAAAATCTAGTATTTTAGCAAGATACGGGAAATAGTGAGTGTTAGGGAAAATACGCTGGAATGGCGCAATATGCATATGCGAGGACCGGCTAAAATGACACAGCTCCCAACCGTACGATGCGATAATTCTAATTCTTGAATTGCTATTATCAAAAAGATTACCCAAGTCAGGGACAATGGACAACACTATTGGAATTATCCGAGCGGTTTTGTGTATACATTGCGGCATTAAAACGCCTGACTCGACCCAGTGAGTTAAAACCTTATCTGGAGCGCGCCATGCAAAAGTGGTTTTTCGCCAGAGAGATGGAGACGATCCGGTTTCTCCTTGTTGTCAGCGCAGCTGACCAGCAGGAGGAGACATCGAGCAATCGAATCCATACACCGTAAAACAATAGGAGGCCAGAGATGATGGTAAGCGGTTCTTTAGTCAGTGCCAGAATCAGGATGAGATTTTGTCCTTATCAGACAGAATACTGTGGTGATGTATGAAGGGAAAATCAGCGCCGAATTTTGGAAAAGAGGAGAGGTAGATGAACGACGAATAGCAATCTATATGACCGGCGCAAAATCTCGGGAGGAAGGAAACGATGAACGAAAATGGAAAGCCTCGGGTCGCATCATCAGAAAACGAAATTATCCTGATTCTTGACGCAATTTCTCTTTGCTACTATCTTTTGTGGCTTTCTTTAGGATATGATGCCTTAGCATTGTGAAAGGTATTTAAATGGGCCTCAGTCCGATATTTCCAGGAACGATTAGATGGGCTACGCTTTGAGATGATCAGGGATTGGCAGGTTTGTGGGACCTATAAGGCAGAGGTGTTTTGAATTTAGGTGGATGGTCAGCTTTATATGGGAGGAGCGGCAGCGACAGCCGTGGCCTTGAATGTTCCGCAGCAGGAGATGACCCCGGTAATTTCGCTATTGGCTTGGTGTTTACAGCGCTGATGATTGCGTGAGCAGCCTTGCCATTAGGATTCCTAGCACTTTTGAAGGTATATTTGCGCCAATGAAGTTGTTTCCACTCTGCTGTTGAACTTTTATAGCGCTTTTGATGATAGAATTTTCTGGTGACGGGCCCAATGTTGGATAAAAGTAGTGGACTAATTGAATGCAAGCGCAGTAATTCCGAATAACACCTGGCCGCCAAGACTGTCTTTATTTACAGGCGTCGTCAGCGAATATCGGTTTTTACATTGCGATTGCTGTTGTTACGCTTTTTGATTGCCTTTGCTCTGAAAACAACTTTGGGGACATGCGAGATATAGTAGGTAATCTAACCGGTTCTCGCAGTATGCTGGCATGAAGCTCAAATCAAAATATTTTGCAGGTAATGTCGATTAGCGGAGCTTATTGCCGGGATGATTATTGAAGCGCAACAGAAGTAACGGCCTATCCAGTCATAGATTATTGGCAGTGATTTAACCCCAATTTTGCGCTGATGGAATTGTGGTATCTCTTTTATTAGGGAAACACAATCCGTTTGGTGTGTGTCCGGAATATGGAGCGCTTTAAGAAATGGCAGGGATTAATATTATGGGAACGGGCAACGATATTCCGTCGGCCGTTACGGAGATCGTGACGGCTATCATTATTTTAACAATAAGTGCCAGTTTTATTATTCCCAAAATGGCTTAAAAGAGAAAAGAAAATACATACAGCTAAATAAAGAGATGGAGGAAACGAATGAAATGCGGATGTATTAATGATCAGATACCTTAGCTTCCCATGATTCGAATTGCCACGCCATTAATGAAGCTGATGGCGCTGGGAGGCTTGCTGGTCAGGGCGACATTTATTATTGCATTGAAGGCTTTTGCTTTGATTGGTGCGTTTACAAGCGTAGCGGTAGTCCAGATTACAGGCAGGAAGCGTTATTTTGGGAAATGGCGGCGCAGAAGCCGGTATCATTTACAGTTTAATCTTTTTGGCTTTGTTTGTCACCAAATATCGGGCGGATAACATTATCGCAAGCATTGCTATGAATATGCTGGGGCTGGGGATAACATCATTTTTATTGAGGGTCATAGGTATATTCAGGGCAGGCTGGCGCCGGCTAGGATAGATAAATTAGGCCCTGATTGAAAACCTCATATATATATTCTGTCATTAATCAGTACTAAGTGGACAAAGCATTATCACTTATGTTACAATACTTATCAGTCATTGATTTATGTTATTTTATTTAAAATGACGCAGGATTGGCTATACGTGCAGTGGAGAATCTGCGAGGCTTCAAGAACAGCAGTGGAATAAAGCCGGAAACAGGTTAGTTGAAGGTCACACTGGTATCAGGAGCGTTAAGCGGACTGGCGGGTTCCCTATTTATCAACCGTTATCGTTTCAGTTTTGAGAACATGATCGCTGAAGAGGCTTTACAGCCTTACCGCACTGGTATCTGGCAATGCTCATCCGATGTGGACGGACCGAACGCCACCTTTGATTGGCGGATGCATTGACTCGATTGAGTTATCAGAACCCATTCCGTCCATTATTAAAATGCCTCGGTTTCTAATGGCAATTCTGGCAGCAGCGCCTAGTTCTTATATGGCAAAAATTAAAGAGACAGGGAAAAGGGAAGCACTTTTTATCTTAGGAAGGAAGAGCGGCGGAATTGACTGATTGTCACTAAAGGGTGTGATGTTTATTATTGTGTAAGAGTTTTACTGCAGATTATCAATGGCAAAGATGGACATGTGAGGGCATAGGATTGGGGAAAAGAAAGAAGAAGGTTAAATCATTGAATTGAAACCGCCGTGAAAAAGAATGGGTACGACGGTAAAAAGAATTATCGTCTGTTTTGAAGGTTTCAGAAATGACGGTTCGGCGAGATTTGGAGTTTTTGAAATATAGCGATGTTTTGATTAATGAATGGAGCCATCCTTTTATAATCCTGAGTTCTTTGCAAGAAGCGGATAGCGGTTATTTACTGTCGCTGGCAACGGCGGCCAACTGGAAAGAGAAACGAAGATAGGACAATGCGTGAGCTTTTGCTGGAAGAAGGGGACTGTCATTACAGACAATGGCTCGATTCACTGAATGAAGCAGGCTGTATTAATAAAGAAAGGTTTTCGGACTATTTTGACTTGAATTTGAAATATTTCGTAATAAGATAACTTCTAATACCAATGCGCCCATTATGTCTGGAGGAGGGCATTACTGGTGCGGACACCTCTTTTGAAAGTCCGGTCTTTTGATAACCAGGGCGATGTGTATGCCTGTTTCCAGCGGCTCGGTATACATGAAGAATTGGGGTGTTACCTGTATGAATAGCTTAAGAAATTGAAACGAAACTGGCGATTATTAAATCCGGCAGTTAAGATTTTTATTGGATTGATTTCGAGTATCCGGTAAGGTTACTCCTTGTTTTGCCGAGATTACAGATTCTAACATGACTATTACCGATCAGAATATTTCTCGGAAGAATGGATTCATAAAATAGAAGAGAAAGGAATTAAAATTGATTATTGCTTAAAAATGGTTCTTTGTCAAATGGTGTTGGTAAGTCTTTAGAGAATAAAAATCAGGGTTTAAGGTGAGATGGTGTTTACTGTCTCACCTTTATAGTAGCGGAACACATAGCTTTTATGATAAGGATTCTATTTTTGAAAGTGGAAAAACTGCGGCAACCAAAAGCGACTAAGAGTTTTCTGACATATAGCTATTGATTCCTTCTAAACAACCGTTGGAATCGTATGCCAGTAGAGAGTTCTCCACTAGTAAAAATGCTGTATTAAGGTTTTATTGCTACTTTCATAAAGTCCGAACAAGTGGCAGAATATTCGAGTAAATGATTCTTTCAAAGTCAACATGGGCGTCCTTTTTGCTTGATATCCCGTAAAAAGGCTTGATAAGTTCTCATAAGTGGTCTTTTAATGTATCATCAACGGATATTGTATCCTCTACAACAGAAGGAACAAGCAAAGGATTTGAAAGGTATCCAGCGAGAAAACTTCGTATCGTTTCATTGAGCGCAGGACAGCGCATAGCTTCCCAGTAACGCTTCAGACGTTTATAACAAGAAGAAGTGAAACTGCTTCATCCCATGGATTCTGGTTTTGATGAGCGACCGGCTAGCAAATTGAACGATATGAAAGCGGTCTAAAACAACAGAAGCAGTCTCGAAACAGCTCGTTAATCAGGAGATATAAGGGACTATAAGTCGATACAAAATGGTTTGACATTGCTTCTGTGCCTGGAATAACGTAGGAAAGAAGTTTCGAGTGAGCAAAGCTGACGTTTTCAACGATATCAAGGAGCGGTGGTTAGCCGTATCGTAGAAATACAAAGCCTTATAGCCCCTTTGGCGTTTTTGTCGATTTAAACTCGTCAAAACAGAGCGATTCCGGCAAGAAATCAAAGTCTGGAGCGAAGGAAGAAACTCAGGATCACCTCATTTAGAAACGGTACTATGAGAAACGAAATGCATTCGCTAACATCCTTCGCTGTTTATAAGTTAAAATCGTTTTAAAATATGTTGGTTTTTACGGGATTGAGATAAAGCAATGTCACAAGAGAAGTGGAAGCCAAAGGTTTTGAGCAACAGGATTTATAAGGAAACAAGTTGTTACTGAAGCCAAAACACAGGGAAACCAGCTATAGGGAAGAAGTTTGACATAAGATGTTTTCGCCGTGCTTTGATAATAGTTTTGTTCTGGTACACCCAATATTTCGAACAGCAGGTAGAGAACAGCTAAGAGTAGTGTGAAAAACCTATAAACAACGGAGTTTTTGTTTTCTGCAATTTTCGAAAAATATAATATTTTTATCTCCAACCAGTATTTTTAAGATATCTGATAACATAAGCACTCCTTTAAATAATTTCCAGGTGATTTTCATTCTACAGGATCGTTGCTTGCGTCTGATAATGCGTTAGCAAGGAACGAATTCTACTAAATACTCAAAAATTATACTAACCGTTTTTCATACCATTGCTAATTCAAATGCTCGAAGATTTCACCACCGAGCGGACGATGTAACTCTCGTTTAGCTGGAAGCAGATAGCCTGATACTTTTTGATTCATAGACCTTTTGATTTTATCTGCGCTAGGGTTTGGAAAATCTTTTGGGAATTGATAAAGGCGAAATCCTCCAATACTGACCCCATACTAGGATTGATTCATAAATCTGATATAACTTCATCGTCAGAAAACTGAGGTATCTTTGTTTTCAAATATAGATGCAACTTTTTTCAAACTCACGCCAATCATCCTCACTGTAGTTTTTCCTTCTTATTCCTAATCCACTCAAAGATTCGCACATCTTCTATTTCCAATACGGTCGATGATATCCTGCCATTGACGCTAAGAAAGTTTTCAATAATTTCTTGATCAAACCGCGTGACAGTCTATAGTATTGTCCATAAAACTACGTGTCCTCGGTATTTCTGTACCTTTCGTTTCTTATACGATTTTCGTTGCAAATGTTTTAATTTCATCCCAAAACCTTTCTGCGTTCGGATGCAGAAACATTATACTCATTAATAAACCTCCGAGAAATTTTACGCTATATTTATATAACACTTTTTCCCGTATGCTCTCAAGATCGATCTCAATCTGTGATTTCTTGTTTGAGTGCATTCAGTATTTCTGCCCATAGTGGCAATTTCTTTTGAGGATAATAAACTGTCATACACCAGATGCCCCTTTTCGGCATCCAACGCAAATCTATGTGTCCCATGCATACCACCTCACCTTAAACTCTGAAAGTAAACACTTTCAATTTTGCAATACTTGATCGACAAGTATCCAGTCATGGCGTTGCAAAATCTTTCTTGATCCCAAACATATGCTACTTCCTGGCGAGATAGAGGAGAACATATTGTTTGAGCATCTGCTCGCATGCAATCATGCTGCCATCCGGGATAATCGGATACATCTGGCATGCCACAGGCTGCATTATGAAAGAGTGCGATGATCCGTCCATAGCCAGCGGTGCGCGCGAACGCCTGAAATCTTCCCGGGAGCCACGACACTTTTGCACGTCGAAAGAGCCGTCTCGCCGTTCTCTCCTCCATCTGGAGTCTGCGCAAATCTTGTAGTGATAGAATGTACTCTGTCACCTTTTCATATTGCGGATTATCGGCATTCGCACAAGTGCCCGCACGAAGTTCGCTGATACTCTCTGATAAAGATGCGGTCTATATGTCTGCTGGATCAAATAGTATGGTATCTATAGGCAGCAACATGGCCGTTTCTTCAAAGGCGATATTTCAAAGGATGCGGATATCAACTATTTTGGAGCATGTCGGATCACTCCGCATCACGGATCACTTACATTCAAACGGCACCAGTGTATGATTTCTTTTGTTTTCACCAGATATGAAACGTCCTACAAGCTTCGCGAAAATCAATCTTTACGGCTGTTGTCGGTGAAAATGTACCACCTGCGAAGTACAAGATCTCACAGTTTCATCGAGCGCTATCCGGTTTATCAATGTCAAAGAAATAAGGGCGTTTTACGCTTTTTCTTTTTCCGCTTCCGATAACCCTTTACCGAAAAGAATAATTGCTGTTTTCTCATGAATTGCAATCCAATTTTGCTTTTGAAGCAAAGGAGTAAAGTTTAACTTTTTAGCTAGTGTTAGACTGCAACACCGTGATTTTATCATTAGCAATGGACGATCACTCGTGCCTGTTCGCGATTGAAAAATGACAGTTTTATATCTCAAACCTCTTATCAGTAGCATAGAACTCTTATTCAACTGAAAACTCATATGTTCCAGAAGTCACTTGTTCTATATCTCAACGGGGGTAGGAGACGTCCTGCCACTGAACATCAAAATCTGCCTTTGAGGACCTTTCCCAACCTCAAAGCCAAGACGATCAACAACTTGAATGTCCTCTGCACCTGCTTCCAGTTCATCTTTCAGTTTTTATCTCATTCTTGTCTTTTTATGTAGCCCCACCAATAAGATTTGCTTAAACTTATTGTTGCAGTAATTTTTGAGATGCTGATATGGGCCGTGTTTTTTCTTGCCTCGACTGACGCCAAAAGTGAACCTTATCCTCAATATCGGACAAGCCATCTTCCCACTGCTCGTCAACTTTCAATATACAGAACTTAGTTTTTCTATTTTTAGGATTTCTTTGATGCCGATTTCGCCGATTTTCATACCTTTTCGAGTATAAGATATCCTGTTCCAACGATTGTTTCCGTCATCAAAAGCATAAAGGCCAAAAATGCTTTACTTTTATAGTCGGGCATGATATCTCTCGATTTTGAAGCTCAAAGAGAATGTGTCTCCATTCTTTACATCTTCTGGCACGTTGACCTTAACTCCATTTACTGTGATTGACGTATCGTCTGTCAAACGTTGGATAATAATCCACCATGATTCCTGTATAAACGATGATATCACTCGTTGTTGACAGAATCGACCAGTTCCTCCTGGGAGATCTCACTACACACTGAGTGCACACAGTCTCGAAGAGTCCTGTAGTTATCAAAAATATACTTTTTGTTCGTTGCCTTCTATAAGCAGTAGAATTAACTCTGCCCCACTTTTGTTGACATTAGCCACATATAACCCATCTTCCAGTAGAGAGTCATAGTAATAAGTATATGATTGAGAAGCAACAGAATAGACGCTCTTTCCTGCTCCAAAAAGACTTCCACCCGTTGTGTTGCCACCAGAATTAAAACATAGATGTAAAGCGAGACAAGCGTTCTTCTGCTGGAAGCATCTCTGCGCCATCAAAAGTGTTTATCTCTTCGGTAGGAGTGTTTTTGCCGGTTAATCCTACAGTTCCAGAGTCCTCGACAACCACATATCTGCTGTGGGTATTTTCTATCAAAAGAGATGTCACATCTCCAATTTTTCCACTTGTTTGTTTTTCTGCACCGACGGCGTTTTTGAATAGCATCCTTCTGAAAACCGTTAGGAAAGGACACACCTGCATCTGTATATGCACCTGCAAAATCCAGTCAACATTGTTCCTGTAGTTCTGCGGTATAGGGAGTGAGAGCCATAGAAACACCTCCTTTAATCTAATGTAAACGAGAACTTTTTCTGCTCTCTATTTTGTTAAACTTCTTCTTTGCTTGCGGACTTCCGTTTCAATAGCCGCAAAAATCTTGTCGACATCTTGCCGTATAATCATAGGCGCTCGAATTAGAACAATTACCAAGTAGTTGAAGCATATCGATTATCTTATTAGTACGTGCGCTTTCCAGCCAGCCTAACAAACTTCTCACGTTTTGTTTCTTGATCTTTACCATAGAGAGACCCTCCATTTTTCATATGTTACCGCCAGTATATCACGCAAAGCCCACAGGTCAATAATATTTGAAAATATTTGCACATTCTTCAAATATTTCGTGTATTTATTTTTACAGACTTCTCTATGATAAAAATACCGCAAAATATCGTCAAGATATAATGCGGCATTCCTATTATTATTTTCTTATTTCAAATATTTCAAGAGTGTTGTTGCAAACCCCTTACAAAAGAGGCGGAACAGCATTTCACTGTTGATATTGAGAATCTTTGTGCCAATAAACTCAAAAGAATCCGGGAATGATTGAAGTCTTGTCGCCCTCATGTACAGTTATTGCTTTCATCTAGAGTTGATGTATCCACATTGATTTTCGACATTTACAACTCGTTCCACTGACTTGTTGGGATTGGGCCTAAGATAAAGATGGTTGCCTGCGTTCTCTCAGGCTCTGAATATGCATCTTACTCTTCGAGCCCCTAAACTGTGGTAAATTTTCCTTTTGTTTAATTTTCTTAAAAGCCTCCAGCGCTTTATCGGTTGTCTTCTTGGCTATATGGTTTTCTACAGTCTTACTCCATTGCGCATGGAAAGTGCATAGTCGCTAAACTCAGGTTGTTCCATATAAGAGCGAGTATAAACAGGTTCATAACCTACCTCGTAAGCAGAAAGATCCAGTATTGCATCTCCGACAGTCGGAATACTATCAACGGCAGGGCCATTTGGCAAGACCAATTCAAATCCTTTTCAAGATATATGTCTCGCTGCATCCCCATACAGCGATATATCTGCGCTGCTCCTGCGGGTACACCAAAACCATTCGGCGTTGAACACTTCACTCTTTTGAATGATTCGTCCTCGAGAATGGCATTAACACTAATCTATGACGGAATACGAATTCACCACGAAACGCAATCTCGTCTCAATCGAGTATTCATATCGCTCCGATCAATTCATTTCAGATATCTCTAAATGAACTCTATCAGTTTTTGCAACCTTACTCATATAATCTAGTTCTTTGAGAACATCTTCTGGGTGATCGTTTTCTATTGCATCATATATTATCTCTCACTCAACTAATAGCCGTTTCAGTACCGAATCGTCATCGTTGACACTTTTTATATATGATCTCGATATAACTTTTAATTGCGTTCTTGTTCTTTGTGAGAAATACGGGTAGCCTTCTTGATTGCCGATATTCTTTTCTCAATACACTTAAAAATGTGTTAACTGTTGAGAAACAACCATTTCGCTTAAATCTGATTCTGGAAGACTCACGCATATCAATTCCACTCATATGACATCTTTGAGAGCAACAGTAGTGTCCTTTCGTTTTGGGATATCATGACCATTCGCAATCAGTGCATCAATTTCTACGTTATCTTTTCGAGACTCGTAAAAATCTGTGGATGTCTGATTCAAGCATGCTTACGTTTTCCATCACAAAAGCTTTTTGGCCCTGATTTGTCGTATTGCTCTAAGTATTCCTCTACCAAACTATTATTCATACTAATCACAGATGCCTCATTGCATTTGAAAAGTGCCTGACATGGCGGACCACCAATAACCACATCTACGGAATTTGCCGAGTGTTTAAGCATGGAAAAATCATAGTTGATAATATCTCGATAAAACTCAAAACTATCATCGCAATATTGGCTTGATATGTTTTTCGTGCATTCATTATTTTCAGCAGCAGTGACAACTGGCATTCACCAGTCATAAGGAACTCCAGTCTCTAGCCCGCCTGCTCCAGCAAATAAGTCAATTGTTTTATCATATAAAACTCGTCATTCTGCGTCAGTAACTCGATTGTTATTACGCATCCACGAGTCTACTTGCCTAATTTTGAATTTACATTTTCTATCTATTTTGTAGGCTGGAAGATTCTGAGGCACGAATCATCTTTTTACGGTATCTCTACTACAATCAAGATGTCGCATATTTCTTCCATGGATACCCATTTTCTCTTTTTCCATAAGAAACCTCCGTAACTATCCAATCATTTTACCACAAATGTAGCGAAAATACAATACGATTAAACGATCATTAGAACGATTAACTCACTAATAACAACTAAAATTCTGCATACCAGGCTGGGAATTAAAGGTAGCACACAAACTATTAAAAAGCTTTCCTGTTTTCTTCCTTATATAACCAAATCCCGTCTCGCAATTCGGATTATCACAGTAGTGTGACGCTTTTATCTGCGATAGGTTAGGCATTATCGTTACCTCCCGTATTTTCTCCGATTTCCGGCAAGCTGGACAGCCCTGCAGCTTCTTTCTTTCGCAGGATATCCTTATCCGGCAGTTGCAATTGATACTGCGCCACCATCATGGGCGAGAGTGTCCGCCCGCGGCATATTCGACCACCCTCGTCGTTTTTGGATGTGCAAAGGAGCAGTCCCACGCTCGGATTCTCGTCCGGCTTTCTGAACTGCTCTGTCCAGCCCTCAAGATAGAAATCCATCTTGGAAACATATTCGGCTTTGAACTTTCCGACCTTCAGTTCCCATTGCCACAAGCGCAGTGCAGGCTGCTGGTGGAAGAATAGCAGGTCAATCCTATAATCCTCTCCGCCGACCTGTATCGGATATTCCTCTCGACAAAAAGTGAAATCCTTGCCTAATTCGACAATGAAATCACCGCATTCTTGACCAGCGCTTTTCGGAAATCATTTTCATGAAAAGCGTCCGGAAGGTCAAGAAATCTCCACCACATACTGATCGAGGAACGGATTTTCGCTGCGACCGTAGCGGTTCCGGCAACAGTTTTCCTTGGAGCATATCGCCTGCAAAGTAACCACTGTCCATCTGCCGTTCAAGCTGTCGGGAACTGTATCGCCCTTTTACGGCGCGAGGCGCATACAGAGTCTCTCGCCCTCGTCGCGCTTTTGCCGCCGGACACGATAAGAAGATGGTTTGTCCAGTTTCAATTGTGCTTCAGCAGTGCTGATACTTTTTTCGTTATCGGCGTAGGTTTGCAAAACCGCTTTCATCCGATAAAAGACCACGGCGGTTAAAGCCTCTAATGCCGGGGAACTGATTCTGAATATATTCGGCAAGAGAATCTATATAGCTGTCCCCATAGGTTGCTCTTTGGATTTTTCAGACAAAAACTGCCCTATGCGCTGATACATGAGGATTAGTTCCTCGTTTCATTTTGCGATAGGCGCTGTTGCGGGCTTCTTCTATGATTTGAGCTGATTTCTGGTGAACGTGTTGTCAAGTTCGTTCATTATAAGACTCTTTTTCGAATTGTGTCAGCAGTGCTGACACTTTTGATTATTTGGAAATTACTCTGTTGTTATGTCGAGTCCGAGCTTCTTTGATTTCTGATGAATCTCCTGCACGAACATCTGCAACAGCAGACGAAATACCCTCGATGTCCAGCCTTGAAAATGCTCCTCCTTTCATCGGTCATGTCCTGTGTGCCCTGCAGACCTTCTACATAATAATGGAGAACATCCAGAATTCATAAAATCTCGTTGAGAGCAGTTCATCCAGATATGGCATCGTTCAGTCCGTTCCAGTCGGTCTCGCGGGTACATTTGTTTTTGCCTGCTCTAGAAGTTCAACGGCTTTTTCCGCAAGCCCACCTCACTGCATTCTTTATTATAGGAACTGACTCCCGTGAGCAGGTAATCTGGACACATCAAAATACTTTCTGCTATCCGTAAGACCTCACATCCGCCAGTCGGTCGGTCTGCCCGATGGCGTACTGGCTGATTGTCTCGCGCTGGAATGGCCCACGCCTACCGAGAGCCTTGCAGGTGATGGAGTGCCCGCCTTTCGGATGGCTTTTCGAGTATCCCAAGCGCATGTAGTGGGAATAAGCATCATAATACTTTGTCTACATTCTTGTCTCGTCGGTCGTACCTACCTTCTGCACCTCCACTAATTTTGAATTAATCTGGTACATTGCTTAAACACTTGTGCAAGCTCGGTCGGAATCTGCCGATACAAAGTAATCGTAAATAAGTGATACACAACTTGTCAGGCATTGTAGAAAACCACTTTCTTGCGAACGTTGGCGTGTCCATTTCTCGCAGGAACAAGGGAGAAAGTCGATCTGAAACAAGGAGGTGGTAAGAATGAGAAAGCAGACAAAACAATGCGAACTGAGACTGAGGCTTTTCAGAGAGAGGAAAACATCGAAGAAGAAAAGTGCCAGCTGTATGAAGGACTCCTGGATGGAGTTTCTATATAAAGGACTTGGTTATAGTAAAGGCTTGATGAACAGTCATGGCGATGAGAGAGTTCGAGGATGAAAGCTAACGACAGTAAGCGGAGCCATATCAAGACGAAGCGACAGACGGTCGGGCACAAAGAAGACCTTACTTTGCCGGAGGAGAAAAGTTAAAGCGTCCGCGCACCTGACCGGATAGCGTGAACATTGTGATATCAATTGATTTATGCTGTCTTCAGGCGATAGCATGGCGGAGGAAGAAAAGGACTTGGTCTGGCACGAAGCCACAATTCCAGCCAAGATGGCATTTACTCACCAAGATAGAGGATATTGACTGGCAATGATAGAGAGCAGATTGATAAGCTGTTTTCGGAGTTTGGTCAAAGAGAGAAGGACTCGATATTGAAAAGGCTATTGTTATGCTGAGAATAACAGCCTCATTATATCGATGGTATTTCGGCAAAATGTCAATATCAGCACAATCGAGTAGATAACTTAAAAATGCAAATTGTAATTCACAAACCATCCACTGCGAGAGGTTGAGATTATTGCTCGAGTGAATAGGACATCTCAGACTATATCAGTATCAATTAAAAGAAATGCAATTGACTGCAGAGCTTGGACTATTTTGAAATGAGCTATAAAGATTAGTTAAGTCGATACAAAATGGCTTTGACATTGCTCTGGCACCTTTGAGTAGTGGTAGAAATAGTTTCGCAGGAGCAAAGCTGACGGTCTTTCGACGATATCAAGGAGCCGGTGGTTAGCCGCACCGCAGAAAATAAAGTCTCATAGCACCTTGCGCGCTTTTTGTGACTTCAAATTCAGTCAAAGCAGAGTGATTCCGGCAAGAAATCGAGTTCGAGCGAAGAAGACAACTGAGGATCGATGCATTTAGGGAATGGTACAGGGAAATGAAATGCATCTGGCACATCCTTTTCGCTGCTTTTATAAGTTAAATTATTTAAAAGATATGTTGCTGACGATTGGAGATAAAGCAATGTCTACGAAAGAAGTGGAGCTACAAAGGTTTTTCCACAGATTTACAAAGGAAATGTTGCTTTCAAAAGCCAAAACACAGGGACCAGCCATAGTGCGGAAGTTTGATATAAGATGTTTTCTGTTCCGTGCTTGATAATATTAGTTTTGTTCTGGCACACCCACATTTCGGAACAGCAGGTGAGAAACAGTATGTAGTGAAAACCTATAAACAACGGAGTTTTGTTTCCTTTCTGTAATTATTTTCAGATAATATTTTATCTTCCAATCCAAGCATTTTAAGGATATAATCTTGATGAGACATAAGCAACTCCTTTTGATGTGATTGTGGTGATTATATTCTACAGGATTTCGTTGTTTATGTCCTCCTTTTTCTGACAAATGGCGTTAGCAAGGAATCGAATCTCTACTACTAACACCAAAAATTATACAACTTAAAAATAAAACAAACAAATGATAATTTTCTCGGCTTACCACACTTGGTAGTTATCCTACTATGTATGGTTTCGCAGTCCGGCGTTTGGTACCTGCGAACTAGTGCGAAACCCCACGAAATAAGGAGACATCATTTCCTCCGGCTGATGGATACGCCGGATAGTTATAAAAAACTATCCCACTCACTTTTGTGGGCGCAGCTGTAGACTTTGAAAAGAGAAAAGAGGCAGATTTACACCTTAGCTGATATAAAGGGAGAAGCCTAGGAGATAAAATGACAAACTAAACGACAACTAGAGAGAAATCGTACGAAAAGCGGGCGCACAAAAGAAAGGAAAGACATGGCAGAAAGCTACGTACAAAACTATTGGCGGACAGGATTTGACGGAAACAGGTTTGGGAAAAGGGAAAGTACTAGTTGGAGAGAAAAACAAACCATTCTGGAAAGCTACAAATCAGTTTGCTCGATCTCAGCCGAAGAACCGGATGCCATGGCGGATTTTGACGCATGGGAGCTCGTCTTACGAGGCGGGACAATGGAGCAACAGAGAGCGCGGAAATGGGATTGTAGAGTTTTGAGGAGGCGGCGGCGAAGGTATCTGCAGAGAGAATTTTGCAGGAAGAGGTTTGATCCGTAGACGGAGATTTGCTCGCGCTATCGGAAACCTGGTTCGCACTCCGTCACATTGCACTGGCATTGATAACCAGGGCGATGTCCTTACAATTTACGTGAGAATGCCTTTAGCGGCAGCAACTAAAATGGCTAAGGGGGAAGCGGTTTCCTGCTGTTTTACCGAAAATAAGTTTTGCCGGATTTTGAGAGCATCCGGCGGGAATCTAGGCAAAAGCAAGCTCGAGATATCAGCTACCCACTGATCCGACCGGAGCGATTGCCGGCAAAAGCTTTTTCAAAAGTAGGAAGTTTGCCAAAGCCAATCAGCTTTTGCAGTGCATGATGCGGGACTGGCGGCTAACCTACGACCAAACGGAGCCGCCAGCCTTTAGGGTATCCGGCAGCGGTGGAGGAGATCTACTCCCTCCAAAGCCTTTATTGGCGACAGGCTGGCGGCTGGCCTTTGCTGCCGGTAACGCCGCTGGTTCAGGTGCGGCGGCGGTTACAGGCAGCTACTGATGCTGGCCAGTTCAAAAGCCATCTCAGAGGGCGGCAACAGCACCGAATAAACCGGAAATTACGGTACAGACGAAGGCAAAATACGACCGGCGACCGCAAAAGCCTCGCAGGAAGTCTTTATGGAAATGGGCTTTACAAGCTAAAAGCCGCAGGCAGGGTATTTCCATATTTGCCGATTCCTGTGCTGATCCGCAGACGGCGTAAAAGTCTCAAAAAGCAGCGGATTTTTGCCGAATATTTCCTGAGGAAAACCGTATCCTTGTTTCGCCGCAGGATCAGGCAGGTGCTTTATTCGAGTGTCGGCAGCTTTTCAGGCGCTGGAGGCAGAAGAATACGGTGTTTATGAGGAAATCCGCGATGCACGCAGGCGCTGGGATTGGTGTTAAGCAAAATCAGTTTAAGTAAAATCATTTTTGGTGAGATTATTTGTAAAGAAACGAAAGGAATGAGTAAGAAATGGACGACTCAAAACAACAATTTTTCACAGGAACGAATCAGCTGAACAATGCGGGACAACCTGTTTATTCACAGCAGGTAGCACAGCCCCAGCCGAATGCACAGGGTAGCTACCAGCACCGAGTACAGGGCGGTTATCAGCGACTTTGGTCAGGGACAGCCGGCGGTGCCCGAATAATGGCAATTATTACTACCGGCAACAGCCTCCAATGATTTGAATCAGCCTTACTGCGGGCGGTTCGGGAAATGCCCCCTATACTCCGAGCCCTTATGCGCTACAGCAGGTGCCGGAAGAGATTTCTGCGTGGAAGTATCTGGGGATGATGTGGGTCGCGGCACCGCCGATTGTCGGTCTGGTGCTGATGATTATAGGGCATTTTCCAATCGACGGTATCAACCGCCGAATTATGCTCGGCAGTTCTTCTAAACATTATGAATTACCCTGTTCTTGACGATGATTCTGTGGGGAGCCGTTGCAGCGCTTGAAGTTGCAGATTATGCGGACATCAGCCGGATTATGCATATTAAAATGAAAATATCAAAGAAATGTCGCCAGCCCGGCGATAGCGTCCGGCTGGCAAGAAAAATGCAGAAGAGGTCATGGGGCGTTTGCTAAAGCTGACCGCAGCGGTAGTTTTGGTAGCACTTTGCTGGCGATTGGCATCAACGCTTATATGTCGCGGAAAAACGCAACGCTATTTGCTGCTAAGCATGATCAGATTGCGGCGGAGGCGGAAAAGGCGCCTTTGATTATATTTTGCGTTGGGGTGCTGTCTGGGGCGGGAGCCGTCCTGAATTTTACAGAAAGGCTGGATAAGGCCATAGAGCTTTATCGGCTTTTGCCGGAACAGCACTATTAATGAGCGGCGAGTAGTGCCGATATGCACTAGTAAGGAAACGGCAGCGATGGCAAAGAGTGGCAGAAAAATGCCGGCGAGCTGACAGCCGATATTCGGCAGGTGATTTTCACTGTCGTGACGTACGACAGCATGTGGCGTTTTACGCAGGGTGTATCAAGGCAAAAAGTATTGATTGTTACGCAAAAATATCATCTAGCCGATCGATTTTGCAAGAGCGCTTTGGTATGGGAGGCGGCAGATGCTCAAAAAGTGCGTTACACCGGTGGGCCGCACTGAGATGCGAGAGGCGGCCGCCTGAGCGAAAGACTTTGTTTCTGGGTTTCGGCAGCAGAGCGCGCCGCAAGGATTCTGAAGAAAATGGATAGGGTGTAACGATGAAAGGGGAGGATATGCCGAGCCATTTTTGTACAGGACCACTTTCAATCCATAAGACTTCTGATCAGCCGCAACGGTATCAAGAAGGAGCGAACGCTCGAAAAGGATACCGCCGCAGAAGAAAGAGTCCTTTTCAAAACTGATGCGCAAGATCGTCCCGCTCGGAAACGCCGACGCTAACAGCAGACAAGGTATGGGAGCGGTCTTACCGAAATGTCGCCGCTTTTTGCTGGATTATGAGGGAAATTGTCGGACTGCATTGGCATAATTATCCTGATTGACCTTTTCTGCCGGGAGTGCAGTGAGCAGGACTTGAAGGAGCCGGTGATCTGGCGCCGGAAGATGCTGAAGGCTCCGTCCGTTTGGCAGGCGCCGCTGACCGTCGCCAGGGTACGCTGCTGTGATTCATCCCAAACAGTGGAAAAATGAATGGACTCAGAATATGCCGTTAAGTGATGGCAGAGAGGCACGTCTCGGTTTTTGCCAAACAATATGGAGAAAATGTCATGATCCGCACAAGATTTGCCAGAGCCGCGTGGCTGGCACTGATGAGGCCGGGTGGCGATATGCCTGTTTTCAACCGGAGAAAAGGATAGCGCGGAAATGATACTGAAGGCGTCCTACTTCGGGCAAATAGAGCCGCACCACAGCGATGAGGAGCGGAAACAGGCTTCTTTCCGAAAAGCTAAGGCGGCAAAAAGGGCACTCGAAAATACCGTTGCTGATACCGCGCGGCATAGAGACTGGTACACAGGAACGGCGCGATGTTTGAGAAAAAGAAAATCCGGATCTGGAAAAGTCCGACCTTGACTTTCCGGTAAATGAAGCGGCAATTTCTTTACTGGAACCACTGACCGGAGGATTATAGGGCTTATTTTGGGTGAGAGGAGCTACTTTTAGAAAAGGCAAATACGCTAAGTAGCAAAATAGAAGAAAATAAAGGGAAAAGAAAATGGGGAAAATAAGGGAAAATAGGAAAGCTAGGAGGTTATATGGTAATTTACGAAGCGTCTGAAAATTATTTAGAGGCGATTTTGATGCTACGGGAAAAGCAAGAACAGGTTCGCTCTGTTGATATCTGTAATCTTTGGCCTTTTAGGGCAAATCAACCATTAGTAGAAGCATGAAAAATTAAAAGAAAACGGATATGTGCGGATTGACCAAGACGGTTATATTACCTTTGACGGAAGTCGGCGAAGGATTGCCACGAAGATTTAGTGAAAGGCATGTGCTATTGATGCAAATGTTTGTCCTATTAGGGGTAGACGAGGAAACGGCACTGGCAGATGCCTCGCCGGATTGAGCACGACATCAGTGAGGAGCAGCTTTTCTGGCGCTCAAGCATCTTGTATGCCGATTTGGCCAAGCAGGCAGACGGAGTAAGGACGAGTTAAAGGCTTTTCCTTTGCTAGTGCGCAAAGCAGACAGCCGGCAAAAAGAAAGAGAAATTAGAGAGGAATCACGCAGGTTCTGCGAGTATTTTTAACAGGCAGTCTTAAATCACAGCTATGGCGGTCGGGAGACTTTTACAGAATGTCAATTTCGGCGTGCAAAAGGGCGAGTATGTCGGCTTTAGTCGGACCAAACGGCGAGGGCAAACTCGTTTATGAATATCGTAACGGCAGACTTATGCCGGACGAGGGAAAAATCGAATGGGCAAAGCGGGTGCGGATTGGCTATTTGATCAACATGCCAGTCTGTCGCCGGATAAAAACAGTGCGAGAGGGTGCTGCGGGGACGCTTTTGCCTATTTATATGATATGGAGCGGAAGTAGACGGATCTGTATACCCACGCATGCGAGAGGCGGCAGACGATGACGCTGAGCTGATGGAAAGATGCAGCGGAGCTGCAAAAGCATTTAGAGCATAATGATTTTTATATGATTGACGTCCAAGGTCGAAGAAATTGCCGGCGGTATGGGAGCTGAAGGCGCTGGGGCTTGATACTTTGGTCAGCGAGCTGAGCGGCGGGCAGCGCTCAAAGGTGCTGTTAGCCAAGCTTTTGCTGCAAAAACCGACATTTTGCTGTTAGATGAGCCGACGAACTATTTTAGATGAAGAAAATATTGAATGGCTCCGCCGGTAGTTTGCAAAATTATGAAAATGCCTTTTTGCTGATTTCACACGATATTCCGTTTTTGAACTCGGTCACTAACCTGATTTATCACATTGAAAAATCAAGGAAATGAACCGCTGTGTCGGCGATTACAGCGCGAGTTTGAGAGAATGCGATATCAAAAAGTCAAATGGAGGCGGGCGTATGCAAAAGCAGCGAGCAGGAAATTGCCGATTTGGAAGACTTTGTGGCTCGCACAAGGCAAGAGTAGCAACTCGCAATATGGCGATGAGCCGCCAGAAAAACTGGATAAAAATGGAGCGGATTGAGCTGGTGCGGGAAAAGCCGAAGCCGGAGTTTTCTTTAAGACGGCGCCGGCGACCAGTAAGCTGATTTTTGAAACCGAGGAGCCAGTGATTGGCTAGTGATACGCCCCTGACGAAGCCCTTAAAGCTACGAATGGAGCGGGTGACCGGATTGCGTGTAGGTCCGAACGGACTGAAAAATCCACCTCTGCTGAAAACGATTTGGGGCAGCTTTTCACCGCTTAGCGGAACGGTTCGGTACGGCGAAAAACCCAAAAATCGGTTATTTTCAGCAGGAAAAACGCCGGCAATATGCGGACGGCGTTTGCCGAGCTATGGGAAGAGCTTTCCGGCGTGGCAGCAATATGACCTGGGCGGCATTAGCTGTGCGGGTTAACAAACCGATCGCATCGAGTCCAGATTAGTGGTGCTCAGCGGCGGAGAACAGCGAAGGTTCGGCTGTGCAAGATATTAAATAGGAAAACGAATATTTTGGTGCTGGACGAACCGACCAACTCACTAGACGTCGATGCCAAGGATGAGCTTTAGCGGGCACTGCGAGAGATAAGGCGGAATCTTTTGGTTTCGCATGAAAAGAGTTTTACTGAGGATTGCAAACTGAGGTTTGAATATGGAAGAGTTTGCACTTGTTCCCTAATCCGGATAAGAAAGCGAGAAATTGCGACAAAAGAATTGTAAAAATTAAAGGAATGTCCTCGCCAGCACCGCGTAAAGCACGTTACCAATGCTTTGCAGGAGGTAGCCAGGTGGTAACGGCGGTAAAGGTTGACCTTAATCAGGCGAATGCGACGGTAGAAACGGACGGCTCGGTCTGAGCAAGTGTTAGCACGCCGCTGCTGAAGCCGGCTATGCAAGTAATCAGCGATTAGTTAAACGCATAAAAGAGTTTTACGAGGAGATTGCAACCGAGGTTTGGAATATGGAAGAGTTTGTACTTCGTTCCTCAAATCCCGGATAAGAAAGGAGAAATTATGACAAAAGAATTGTAAAATTAAAGGAATGTCCTGCCAGCACTGCGTAAAAGCACGTTACCAACGCTTTGCAGGAGGTAGCCGGTGTAACGGCGGTAAAGGTTGACCTTTAATCAGGCGAATGCGACGGTAGAAACGGACGGCCCGGTCGGCGAGCAAAGTGTTAGCGACGCCGTTGCCGAAGCCGGCTGTGAAGCAACAGCGATTAATTAAAACGCATTACCGGAAGAGAGATAGGGAAGATGGTTCATGCCATTTGCAAAAATACTGTGACAGACGGTAGCAGAAGGGGATAGCAGAAAAACGAAGGCTGAAAGAAGGTGTACCTGACACGTTAGGGAAACCATAGCCCTAAAACGGCAGCAGGGCAATGCTTTTTACGGATAGGCAGTAGATAGACAGATAGCGAGAAAGGGCAGAAAAATGAAAGCAGTCATTAACGGAAGGGTTTATCTGGATTTCTATTTGCAGAGAATAAGGTGATTCTTTTTGAAGAAAACGATTCAGCAAAATTATCGAGCGGGTAGATTGGGACGGCAAAGCCGATGAGGTGATTGATGCAGGCGGTGCGTATGTTGTTCCGGGGCTTTGTGGACGTGCATATTCATGGCTTTTAACGGAGCGGACGATGGACGGAAAGACAGAGTCCTCGGCATAATGGCAAAGGGACTGACCGCCAATGGCGTAACTCTTTTTGGCAACGACAATGACCATGGGTAGTACTGATGATTCGCAGAGCCTTGGCGGCAGTCAGAGAATATACTGAGGACGCCACCTTGTCCAAACAAGGAGCGGAGATTGTCGGAGTTCATTTAGAAGGGCCGTTTATCAATCCCAAGAAAAAAAGGAGCGCAGCGAAGCGAGGATATCATTCTCGGCGGATATACGGGGTAAATTGAGGGCTATGAGGATATGGTCAGGAGTTACTACCATTGCACCGGAAAATAGAGGGGAATATGGCGTTTATTGAAAAATATGCCGACCGTTTTTGCTTTCCATCGGTCATACCGATGCCGATTACGACACTGCGAAAACAGCAGTGCAAAAAGGGTGCCAAAGGAATGACGCATTTATTTAATGCGATGACGCTCGCCGCAGCGACTCGGGCACCGGGTGTGGTAACGGTGGGCTTGACCGAGGATATTTATACGGAGCCGATTGCCGATACGATTCATGCGTGCATAAGGGCATTTTTGAGCTGATTATAAGCAAAAGGCAGCACTCGCTTAATCCCTGATTACCGATGCGATGCGGGGAGCCGGCATAGGCGAAGGAAGCCATGATTTGGGCGGACAAGAGGTCATATTAAAGACGGCCGTTGCCTTTTGACTCGACGGCACTTTTAGCCGGTAGTGTGCTAAAGCTAATGATGCGGTCTCGTAATTTTAGAGACAATACAACCATTGGCTTAGAAAGTGATTCCGCTGGACGACGCTGACTCCGGCAACTCTACACCGGAGTGCAGGATCGGAAAAGGGAGCTTGGTGGGAAAAGATGCAGACATTGTGCTATTAGATGATAATATCAAAAGTGTTAAAAGACGATTGCCAGAGGAGAAGTGAAATATGAAGCTTAATTACAGGGGAAATGACCATTTATGTGGAAAAGGATTATGCAACAGAATGAGCCGGGCGGCGGCGGAGCTTTTGGGTACAGACAGTAAAAAGAAAATCCGGCGGCGGTGACTAGCTTAGCAACCGGCAGTACGCCGATTGGAATGTATCAAGAGGTGGTCAAAGCCTATCAGCGGGGCGAAGTGGATTTTGCCCGCACACTTAGCTATAATTTGGACGAATATTATCCGATTAACCATGACAATGACCAAAGCTATCATTACTTTTATGCGGGGAAAATCTGTTCCGGCATATCAATATTTTGCCGGAAAAATACCCATGTGCCGAGTGGCGAAGCCAAAGACGTCGAGCGTTCCGCTCGCTCGAGTATGACGAAAAGATTTATGCGATTGGCGGTGTAGATTTGCAGGTGCTGGGCATCGGCAATAACGGGCATATCGGATTTAATGAGCCGGCAGCCATTTTTGCTAAGGGAACGGGCTTAGTAGACCTGACAGAAAGTACGATTTCGGCAAACTCGATTTTTGCCTCGATTGATGATGTACCGAAAAGCAGTATCTATGGGGATTGCGACCATCATGCAGGCAGAAGAGAATTATGCTTTTAGCCAGCGGGCAGGGGAAAGCTGGAATTGTCGCTCAGACCATTTTGGAGAAATCACGCCGCAAGTGCCGGCGTCTGCCTCTGCAGCTCCACCGAAATGTTACTTTTTGGATGAAGCGGCAGCGGCGGAGCTGTTAGTCAAACTTGGAAAAATAAACGGGCGAGTAGCGGAGAAGTTCGGGTAGAACATGTTGCCGGATTGAACTTATCCACAACTTTTCTCATAAAATGAAATAGAGAGAAATATAGAAATAGAGAAGAAAGTCCTAAAAATAAGGGTTTTCTTCTCTTTTCTATGGACGGTATCACGAAAATCAGCTTGTGGATAAATGGGTAGTTATCCACAGTTTACACATTTTAAAAATATTTAAAAGAAAATTTAAAAATGAAATTTAAGTTTCTTACAAAATTATTATGCCTTTTCTATCGCTGCATTGCTCCTCTGCAGGAAGGGCAAAACCATGGAGCCGGTGGTGTTCATCGCACCGGCGTCCCGACTATCCGGCACACCGTCGCCGTCCGAGTCACGGAGCTGACAATCCATAATCTTCGGTAACATAAAATTCCCGTCCGCTGCTCAAAGCTGAAAATCTCCGGATTTTTGCTCCCGATAATCTTCCCCGTAGGCAAAGGAGAACCGGCGGGGATTGGCATCGACGCCCCCAAACACGTTAATCCAAAATCGTTATCCGTCCCTCGATATCTTGCCGAATGGCTTTGTGCGAGGTTAAATACTCTTCAAAATATCCAGACAGGAAGTAGAAATCCCTTTGTACTCCGAATCTATGATAGAACCCTCGAAACATATCGCCGGCAATCGCATAAAATGACATTGGGCTCGGCTTGACGGACTTGATTGATATAACCGGACAGCATCGACACGCCGCCGACCAGTTTATCATCTATTTGCTCGGCTAAAAATCCCTCATGCAAATCATTGGAATGAAGTAAAGGTTAATTTTTAAAATGTGGTGCGGAACTCATTACGATCACCTCCCCAGCGGGGAAGCGGCATAAAACGAAAAAGAATTTTGAATAGCACAATAGAATGATGTAACATCATAGCACACTCTCCTTAGTGAAACCTTTTATCTGTACCCTATCCTTTATACATTGGATTTTTCTCTTTTTAATACGGCTTTTTCTCAATGAAAAATGTTTTTGACAAAGAGCTCAAAAGCTGTATATCCAACTACCGGCATTATACCATATTTTACAAAAATACGAGTACTTTCCCAAAAATATCAGAAATTTTTCAGGGGTAAAGGGAAAAAGGTATTTCCTAGAAGGGGGAGAAGCGGATTTTACCTTTACACCTTAGCAATTTGCCAAATTCACAAAAAGGAGAACCGTTTTATTGGTGAATAACATAGCCGGTAAAAAGCATTTTTGAAGATGGAAAAAGTAAAATGGGATTTTAGATTTGTCTTATTTGTATTATATAATATGATACAAATAAGACAAACCGAGAAAAACGGGCAAAGACAGCAATCACCGAGAAAAACGCCGGATAAAGAGCCGGCAGAAAGGGGAAGAAATGATTGCATTAAACTTAAACAGTGAAATTTCCCATTGTACCCAGCTGCGCAATCAGATTGTGGAAGCCATTGCTCGAGGCGAGGTAGCACTGGCGAACCGCCGCTGACCGTTCGGCAATTAGCGGAAGATTTGAGTATCAATCTGATGACGGTCAACAAGGCCTACGGTAGAGCTAAAGCATCAGGGCTATATTGAAACCAATTTGAAAAAGGTACGATTGTGGAAAAGAACAGCGGGAGAAGGATGCGGATTTTTACAGAAAAATCGAGCTCAGCTTCGTCTGATTGTTGCGGAAGCGTTGCTGCAGGGCGTAGCACGGGCGGATTTTTGAAGATGGTAGAAAAAGTGTATGCGCAGTTTCAGGAGGTGCAATTATGATTTTATTTTTACTTTCCTTTTTGTGTCTTAATTTGTGCGGGGTGTTTCATTATAGCTATGCGATGGCGGCAGATAAAAATTATCGGGGCAGGTATTTGCTGGTTACACTTCCGGCAGGAGCCGAACAAGACGAGGCGGTACGACAATTATTGCAAGACTACCGGCGGGAGTTAAGGAGTCTGAGCCTAAGGCTGCTAATCGGTGGGAGCTTACTTTAGTATGATTTTTGCTTTGGCGGGCGGTGTCAAATTATGTTACGGCATTCTGCTGCTGAGCTATGTCTCTTTTCTTACGCCAATGGCTTTTGTACGCACGGTGCTGTACCGCTACCGGCAAAAAGCTTTTGCAGTTAAAGGCGGAGCGTGGCTGGCGGGGAGCGGTGGCGGACGAGCCTTTGGTTTATGCTGGATTTGACCATTAGCCGGCTGAAAAACAAAAACACCGTCGGATGTTCTCTTTGCTTTGCCGGTGCTGGGGAGCGTTGTGATTTTTGGCATTTCCACAGGCAAGGCAGGGCAATATGCTGCTGTTTCTTTTGGGGCTAATTTGCCCTTCATAGGATATGCTTTTGGGCGCATTATTCGACCTCCCATGCTCCGGGCTAAGCTTTATACCGCCGATAGTCGAGTGAACCTGGCACTCAATCAGGAATACCGCCGCTGGTGGTCGGTAGCATACTTATTGCTATCGTTTTTGCAAACGGGCATGATGTTAGCGATTACCTTTTTATTTGCGTTTTTGAGGAGGAAAATAGATGGCGGATAGAGTTTGTTATCCTTTTTGCGATTATGGCATTCTTGCCGGTGCTGGTGGTTTTTACACATCGCCGAATTCCACCGGCAGGAGGAAGAGCCATTGGGCAGGCGAGCTTATCACAAGTGGTGGACGAAGACAGTTATTATGAATATTGCGGGATTTATGGGTTTTGCTACAGCAATCCGCAGAATCCGGCGCTTATGGTAGAAAAGCCCTGGGAATTGGCAGTACGCCAATATTGGAAATGCCAAGGGCGGCGATCTTTGCTTGGATGAAGGTCATGCTGGTTGCTTTTTGGTAGGGATTTCACTGTTGGTGGGGTTTGAGGACCTTTATCCCGCCGGTGATGCAGGTCAGCTCTGCTCAGGTTCGTGTTGCCAGAACGCTGTATCCGATTGAACTGACGGTGAATCAGATAGAAAGCATTCAGCTGATAGAAAGCCCGCTTTCCGGACGGAGGATTGTACAAAAACGTCGGCAGTGCTACCGGACGCTATTTGCGGGGGAGCTTTTTGCAAAAGGGAAGTCCGGTGCAGTTGTATCTGTTTCAAAACAGCAGTCCCTATTTTGCAATTTCAGTTAAAAACAGCAGACTACCGGCAGTTATACTTTAACTACCAAACTCCGGAAGAGACCAGAGCGCTGTGGCAAAAGCTGAAAAGCCAATTTGCCGGAGGAGCTGTTTACGGAAAAGGCAGATAGCGATAACAATACCAAAAAAACGACACACAAATAGCAAAAGAACCGGCACAGAAAGACAAACAGCGGACTTGATCGGCAATCTGGCGTCGCCGCTAAATCCGGAAAACGAAAGTGCGTCCGAATGGGCAGCCAAAAAGAAAGGCGGTAGTGGGAAACAGAGCTGGATTATTCGATTCCGGCAGGACAGGGAAATGACACGCTGTAAAGTTAAACTGCTGGCAGAGAAAAAGAACCGGTACCGGCGCTCGCTTTTTATTGGTGGCCCGGACCGACAACAAAGCGAGGGTATCGCTAATATTTATTTAGACACGGCGGTACAGTTGCTGGAGGATGGCATAGCCTGTGTGCGCTATGATAAGCGGGCATGCCTGGTCTGCGACGGTGGTTGATGCGGCAAAAGATGAGGATAAAATGGTGCTGGAGGATCTTGTCGGAGATGCTGTAGCTTTGCTGCAAAAATGAAAGCAGACCGGCGTTTTTCCAAAGTGTATGTGATGGGACATTCCGAAGGGGCATTGTAGCGACGCTGGCATTGCAAAAACGGCAGCCGATGGGCTGATTTGCGTAAGCGGAGCAGGGCGAAACATCGCTGAAATTACTTTTTGAGCAAATTACTGCCAATCCGAATAATCCGGCAGAATTAGTAGAAAAGAGTCGGCGCATTGTGGCAGAATTAAGGGCAGGGCGCACGGTCAGCGATGTGCCTCTGCTTTTAAAACTCCTTATTTTCGTCCATCGGTTCAGCCCCTATTTGATGAGCTGGATGCGGTACGAGCCGGCACAGGAGATTGCTAAGCTCCAAGATATCCCAATCCTGATTGTGCAAGGGGGAAATGATATGCAGGTGCAAGTACTTGATGCTGAAAAATCTGCATCGGGCAGCACCGGAAAGTCGGCTGGAGATTTTACCGCAAATGACACATATGCTGAAAGACAGCGAGGTGTTAAGGACGGAAATTTTACTCGAAATGCCGACGCTGCCTCGCAAGTATTTGGCGGTTTATCAGGACGATAGTCTCCGGATTGCGCCGAGTTTATCAAGGCAGTGGAGAGCTTTATTGATAAGTAGACTCGCTTTTCCTTATCCAAATAGATTTTTGCGAAAAAGCGAAATATTAAAAATGTGCAAAAATCTTGACAGGGCAGGATTTTAGGTATAAGATGACATGGAACGAAAAATTTGAAACGCCAAAGACCATAAAATCAGATTTAGAGGAACGGTCAAAAAGCGGAGAAATCGTTCGCCTAGTAGAAAAAGCCGCAAAAATGCGGAAAAGAAGACGGCAGAGAATGCCAAAAACAAGGGAAAAAGGAGGTAGAGAGTAGGAAAAAGGTGGAGTGTAATTTTTAGCTTTATGCTTAATCCTCGTCAATGGTTTCGGTTGAAGCCGCAACCATTCCGGATTCGGTGAAAAATCAGAAAACGGCAGGGCGGATTTTGCAGGAGCTGAATATTATCAAGGGAACAGACAAAGGGCTGGAGGAGGATAAGCCCGTCAATCGGGGAGCAAGCGATTGTTATATTGATTCGGATGCTGGGGCTGAAAAGGAAGCACTGGCAATGGAGCCCATGGTCAATTCCGTGATGTTCCGACCACGCATTGGGCTGCCAGATATGTAGATTTTTGCTATAAAAAGGGATTGACCAACGGCATCGGAAATAATCTGTTTGGCGTAGGGCAGCCGGTGAATCGTAAGATTTTGGCGACCCATATGCTGAGAGCGCTGGAGTATAGTGCTGATTGGAGCAGAGAAGACATTATGGCGAAAGCCGGAACGTATCATATTACGACCGATACGGGGAGCCGGCATGGAAAAATATCATCAGGGGCAAGCCTTTATTTATATGATAAATACGCTGGCTGTACCGAAAACGGGAATAGCGGTATGATTTTGGGAGCGGAGGATTATAAGAATTATTCTGCCAAGATGAGCCAAGCGGCGTTTGACAGCACCAGTAATTCTGCGACCAATCCCGCTACACCAAAGAAAGATGTGGTTGGCAAAAACCTTTCAAGCGGTTCAATTGCTGCCGGTGCTAAAAGCCGGTTTCCGCCAAAAACCTATCTTTACTGATGAGCTGGAGGTTCAATTTAATACTTTGGTTGCACAGCCCGCTAAGAGCAATTTTGAGTTTACGGTTGAGGGCAGAAGAGTGGAAGACGCCAATTATAATATTTCGGCGGGCGGAAAGCAGATTCGCTTTCGGTTTTCAACTGCAATGGCATGGTAAAAATCATTACCTGCCGAATGACGGGAACTAAAAGCGGCAGATGGAAGGTCTGCACTTTCTGATGCTACGATTCAAGCGGAGTTTAAAGACTTTACTCCGATTAAGTTTTGTGCAGGGCAAGGTGTGTAAGCATAAAAGTTTCTGAAAGGCACGCTGAGCATTAACGTTATGCCGCCAGATGGTCATAAAAAAGGAACGGAAGGTCATGAGGTTTATAGTGACGGCAGACGGATGCAGGAAAAAGGTAGACTATGACCTTTGCTTGGGGGCGGCAAAGAGTTTAAGGTCGTCTTTAAGAATCCTGACGCCTATCCGACAAAGGGAAGCCAGCCTAACGATTTGGGGTTATATGACATCGCCGTATCATAAGTTTATGGACGAGCCGGACACGATAGAGCTTGATTTTAGTGCGTTTGAAAAGAAAGAGATTCCGCTGCCGGAAGTCAGAGAGCCGGAACCGGCGAAGATTGTCGCAGAAAAGCCCGATATTGATGAGATACAGGTAGCGAGATGTTCAGGTGGTAGAGCAGCCGAAAAACGATTCGACTGCTGGAAATCCGGAGCCTGCTCAGCCGGCGCAAACGTATGAAGAAGCGAAGAAAAATGCAACGACAAAGGCACAACCGATTGTCATTACCGGTCAAACCTATGATGTTGCTAAGCTTACCCTTTATACCGATGGAAAGGTCGGATCGGTCGAGGGGCTTAGGCTGATAGATGCTCGGGGCAATGAAGTGAAAGTAAACTATAAGCCGTTTAGCGAAAACTTTGACGGCGAAGTATACTACGGGTTTGAGGTTACTCTGGGAAAATCGTTCCTGGGGAGCGACTTTTGGCGGTTGTCAGCTTTTTGTTGAAAAGCTCTATGAATCAACCAATCAAGTGTATACTGGACCGTTCTCGATAACGATTTATCATGTTATCAATTAGGACGATGACAGCATTTGGTATAAAAAGCAGTAAAAAATACAGAAAAATACCGAAAAATACAGAAAATACAACAAATACAGAAAATGCGTTAAATAGCAAAAAGGTAAAGGCAGAGCCGGTTTTATGGTTCTGCCTTTTTGTTGGCTTTTGTCCATGGTGCGGCAAGGAACGAATTTCCATGACCAATGCCAAAAATTATACAACCTTTTTCATATGGGGAAGCTTTGCCATAGGAAAGGGAAGCTCGTCCTTTTGGTAGATTGGCGGCGTGCTGTCAACAGGAAATCAGCGGAAGAATAAGTTGTTATTGTAAAAAGCGGTTTTTTCTGTATAATATGATAGAAAAGCCGGGAGTGTTTTTGTTTTGGCGATGGGCTGAAAAATAGGAGCTCCGCAAGGAACTAAGATAAGAAAATAAATCAGAAAAGAGCTTAAGATTATTATGAGAATTATCGTTCAAAAAGTTTGGCGGCACGAGCATGGCAGATGAAAAGGGCAGGAGCTTTGTGCTACAAAAAGATAAAAAAAGGCAAAAGAATTGTTTGACGGCGTGGTCGTCGTGGTTTCGGCAATGGGGCGACTGCACTCTCCTTATGCGACCGATACCCTGCTATCGTTGCTGGGTACAAGTCGAGAGAATGAAGCAAAACGAGAGCTGGACTTATTGATGGGCACCGGCGAGATTATCTCGGCAGTAGTGCTATCCGGTGAACTGCAAAGAGAGGGAATTGCATCAGAGGCATTTAGCGGCGGCAGAGCCGGTATTATTACCGATAATAATTATACCGGTGCGGAGGTGCTGTCCGTTGATGCTGTGCCGTTGCGGGCGGCTCTGCGAGAGGGGCTGGTGCCGGTGGTGGCAGGCTTTCAGGGACGCTCTTTAGAGGGCGAACTGGCGACGCTTGGCAGGGGCTGGCTCGGATTTGACGGCGGCGCTTTTGGGTGAGGCATTGGACGCTGAAAAAGTAGAGATTTATACCGATGTGGACGGGAATTATGACGACCGATCCGAAGCTGTGCGGTCAAGCGGTAACCTTAGAGGCATTAGCTATAACGAAGTCTTTCAAATGGCAGACAGCGGTGCCAAGGTTATCCATAAAAAAAGCAGTTGAGGTTGCCAGACGAGCGGGATTCCGTTGATTATCAAAAATACTTTCAGTGAGCATAGCGGAACGGCAATTACGGAATACCGCTATTTGCATCAGACCGGTAAGCTAAGCCGATTACGGCGATTGCCTGCCGGACGGAGCGGGTGCAGTACCGGATTGCGGGTAAATTAGAGGACGAGAGCTTTTTCGGGCGCTGGCGGCGGCGGGAGTGTCGATTGATATTATCAATATTTTTCCGGATTTGCGGGCGTTTACGATTGATGCGGACAAAACCGGCATTGCGGAAGAAGTGCTGCGGGAGTATGGGGCTCATTATCAGCGGACAGAAAATTGTACCAAAATCAGCCTGATTGGCGAGGGTATGACCGGCGTGCCGGGCGTCATGATAAGAATCTTGTCGGCACTATCCGAAAAAGGGATTGCGATTTTGCAGACAGCAGACTCTCTTCTACCATTGCTTGCCTGATTGCCAGCCCGCAAACGGCGGGTCCCGGGTGGCGGCACTGCATCAGGGAATTTGGCTTGGGCGAAAAGGCAGGGGAGAACTAAAATGGAAGTATTAAAAGCGATTATTATGGGCTTTGATTCAGGGCTTGACTGAGTTTTTGCCGGTCAGCAGTTCAGGCCATTTGGCTATTTTTGGGAATTTACTGGGCTGGCAGGGAAACGGCATTTTGTTTGAGGTGCTACTCCATGTCGGCACGTTGGTAGCGGTGTTTGTAGCGTTTTACAAAAGATATTTTGGACTTGATGAAAAGAGGGATTTTTCCTTGGTCGGGCGCTGCGCTTTGGCGCTGGTTGGCAAGCTGAAATGGCAGAGAGGTATTAAACAATGACAAAACTACTTTGTCTGCTATATTTTGCTGACCATGATTCCGACGGCGGTTTTGGGGCTATTACTGAAAAACGATTGAGGAGGCTCTACACCGGTACTTTGATTCCGGGATTGGGCTACCCTGACCGGGAGCAATTTTGCTTTTATACGATTAGGGTTCCTGCCGGCTACCAAAACCGAAAAAGGAAATGAGCTTTTGGGACGCCCTGCTGATTGGTATAGCACAGGGGTTTGCTACTCTGCCGGGCGTTTCCCGCTCAGGCTCTACGATTGTAACGGCAAGAGGTGCGGGGGCTTACGCCGGAGCTGGCGGTGCGGTTTTTCTTTATTATGTCGATTCCGGCGATTTTGGGAGCGGCGGTGCTGCAAATTCATGATGGCGCCGCGGAAAAGCCCTAAGTGCCGGAACCTTAGGACTTTATTTTTGGGAGCGGCGGTAGCGGCTGTCTCGGGCTTTTTGTGCATTAAATGGCTCTTAGGGAATTATCCGCAAGGGCAAACTGCATTATTTTTCGCATACTACTGCTTTGGCATGGGGATTTTGGCGATTCTCTTAAGCGTGTTCTAAACCTTTAGCGATAGCTTTGCAGCAAGGACTGTTTGTCGATAAAGGGCGATACTTTGCGAGCTTTTAGCGGCGGCGTAGAAAAGCAAAGACGTAGCGTTATGCGCAAGAGATTATTTGCCCTGCAAAAAGGTAAGCGGTGAAGGCTTTGGGCAAAAGAAAACGGAAAGGGGGCGTTACGCTCTCCGGTAGCTTAGCGAAACAGGATTGGGATTGGAAAAATTAAGGGGTAAGACATGGCAAATCAGCGGAAAAAAATAGTGGGAGTAGGAGATACAGCCAAAAACGGTAAGTCTGCCACGAAAAAGTGCCGGCAAGACCGCAACGAAGATAGCGGGCAAGCGGACACCAGTCGCCAAGCGGCGGAAAACGGCAGATGCCGGCAAAGCAGTATGAAATGATGATGCTGGCGCTGATGGGTTTGGCGGTCCTGCTGGCGATTGCGGTTTATTTTAAGGAAGCGGTCGTTTGCTCGGTGCGGTTCGTTATGTTCTTTTCGGACCAACCGGTGTAGTTGCCTATTCCCCTGCCGGTGGTGATTTTTTTGTGGCGGCGCTTTTAAAAGCCTTTAATCAGGGCAATCAGAGATTAGACGATAAAATCAAGCTGGTGAGTACGGCACTTTTGATTTTGTCGACTTTTTATTCATATTTTATCCGTTCGCCAGCCACAGATTAATCTGGCAATGGGCGACAAACATTTGTTTTTCCGGCGCTGGCGAATTATTTTCGGGCTATCCGGGCATTATCAAATGAGTGGCGGCTTTCTCGGCGGCCTGTTTGGCGACTCGTCTTTTTGGTGCTGCTGGGACGCTAGGGGCGGGATTGTATTTTGCCGCTGCTGTTTAGCTTGACCATATTGGTTTTAACGGAAGTTAGTTTGGTTCAGATTTTAACCCTGTTTCGGCAACTGGGACAGACGCTGTTTGCCCGCATAAAGAGGGGAATTGACGAAAACCGGCAGGGCAGTGCGGCTAAGGCAGAGAGCAGTCAGGACTGGGGAGCAAAGCATTATTCAGGCGGAGCTGGCAGAGCGCCGGACAGCCGGACAAGAGGAGATGGCTCCCTTCTGCGGTATTACCGGAAAAGAAGAAAAAGCGTTCCTTTATTGATGTTAAGCTGTTTCAGCCGGAGGAAGATTTCGAAGATGCACGGATACCGTTCCAGCGGAAGAAGATGGTGCGGAGAGTGCGGCGGATAGATGCTTTACCGGAAAGCGGAGAATTAGCGAGTGGCGAGGGAAAGCCGGTCCTATGTGGAAGAAATTGCTGCTCAGCTGGTGGCAGAAACAGAAAGCGGAGAAATCAGCGAAGAACAGATAGCGGAAGAAGCAGCGGCAATCTCTGAAATACTGGCAGGGCAGCCGGAGGAGCAAGCAGCAGGCGGAGCGATACGTTCTGCTACCGAAGACAATAGAGCGGGCGGGCAAGCACCGGCAGGTCAGGTGCAAAATGCGGGCGAAGCTGCCGGCAGTGAGTCAAAACCGAAGCTCCGGCGGAAGCGAAAGGTCCAAGGCAGGCGAAGCCGTCCAGGCTAAGGACAGCAATCCGCAAGCAGGCGATTCAGGCGGAAATGGAGCTAAGCCAAGCAAATCGAGCTTATTTCTTTCCACCGCTGGAATTATTAAAGAACTGAAACCCGCTATTACCGGCGAGGCAGCTTAATTGAAAAATGTTCAAAAATTAGAAGAAACCCTGCATAGCTTTTGGCGTCAGTGCTAAGGTCATCAATGTCAGTCAGGGACCGACCGTAACCCGCTATGAGATTCAGCCGGCACAGGGCGTTAAGGTCAGCCGGATTGTGAATTTGGCAGACGATATTGCGCTAAACCTAGCGGCCGCTGGAATTGAATGGAGGCGCCGATTCCGCAAGTCTGCGATTGGAATTGAAGTGCCGAACCGAGAGGCAGGCTCGGTGATGCTGCGAGAGTGATTGATTCGCCGGAGTTTCAAAAGTCGCTCACCAAGCTGTCTTTTGGTTTGGGAAAAAGACATTACGGGTAGAGTGCTGGTAACCGATATCGGCAAAATGCCGCATCTGCTGATTGCCGGCGCAACCGGTTCGGGAAAAATCGGTTTGCATCAATACTTTGATTGTATCTCTTCTTTACAAAGCCAAGCCCGAAGAAGTGCGGCTTTTGATGATTGATCCGAAGGTGGTAGAGCTGTCGATTTATAACGGAATTCCGCATTTGCTGATTCCGGTCGTAACGGACGCTAAAAAGGCTGCCGGAGCGTTGAATTGGGCTGTTCAGGAAATGAACGATAGATATAAGCTGTTTGCCGCCGCCGGCGTACGGGACTTAAAAGGCTATAATCAGGCGGTTGAGGAAAAAGGCGATACGCCAAAGCTCCCGCAGATTGTGATTATTGTTGATGAGCTTGCGGATTTGATGATGGTTGCCTCCGGTGAAGTGGAAGATGCGATTTGCCGGTTGGCGCAAATGGCGAGAGCGGCGGGGCTGCATTTAATCATTGCTACCCAAAGACCGTCGGTTGATGTTATCACCGGTCTGATTAAAGCCAACGTACCGAGCCGAATCGCTTTTTAATGTATCCTCCGGTACGGATTCTCGGACGATCATTGATATGAATGGAGCGGAAAAACTGCTGGGCAAGGGTGATATGCTCTTTTATCCAGTGGGATATCCCAAGCCGGTGCGGATTCAGGGGGCATTTATTTCTGACCATGAAGTGGAAAATATTGTCGAATACCTGAAAACACAGCAAGCAAACACAGTATAATCAAAAGGTAATGAACCATTTGAGTCGGTCGGACGATACGGCGACCGGAAGCGAGAGTAAGGACGATTTGGACGAGCTGTTTGCCGATGCATTAGAGCTGGTGGTGGATAAGGAAAGAGCATCAGCGTCTATGCTGCAAAAGATACTTCCGGATAGGCTTTAATCGGGCGGCAAGGTCTGCTGGATCAGTTGACGGAGGCGGGATATGTCGGCGAGGAGCAAGGCTCGAAACCAGAGAAGTGCCTGCTCACCCGGAGAGAATGGCGCAGCTTTAAGGATAAAGCCAGTGCGAGCGCCGGACAAGGCGGGGAAAATACCGACTTAGAGATGGCGAAAGAAAAGCACGCTAACCGTTAATACACCGAAAGAAAATACCGAAATGCGCAGCGGCAACGCAGGCAGCACCGGCAGAGGGAGCCGTAGCGGCAAACATGGAACAGCCGGCAGAGCAAGCAGAGAGCGAAGCCGTTAACGATGCGATTAACGATATTTGGGAAGAACTCCGTAGTAGGGATTAGCCGTTTTTCAAAATGACGAAAAACGGAGCTGTTGAGAAAGTCGCTCAGACGGAGAATAAGCAGGAGCGGCTTACGAAAGAGCGGCACGATACAGAGATAAGCATGGCTTTTTGCAAACGCCAAAAGTGGGTTGCCGAGAGAAGTCGGGCGAAGAAACCGAGAAAAAGCAGAGCAAGCTGTGCCGGATTTTTATAATACGCCAAAGAGCGGAAAGGATATAATATGCTGAGTGATATCGAAATTGCCGGTCAGGCAAAAAGAGGATATTCGGAAGGTGGCAGCCGGACTCGAATTCAGGAAAAGGGAGCTGATTCCCTATGGTTATGACTAAGGCAAAAGCTGTCCGATGAATTGTGGACTCGAGTCAAGGATAATCCGGACGGAAAGCTGATTTTGGTAACGGCAATCAATCCGACTCCGGCAGGCGAGGGAAAGACAACGATAACGGTCGGTTTGGGAGAGGCTTTTTCACCGCTTTGGGGCAAAAAGCGGTGATTGCTTTGCGAGAACCGTCGATGGGACCTATGTATGGGGATGAAAGGCGGCGCCGCCGGTGGCGGCTGGGCGCAGGTCATTCCGATGGAAGATATCAATTTGCATTTTACCGGTGATATTCATGCCGTTACCGGTGCCCACAATTTGCTGGCGGCGATGCTGGATAATCATTTGTAACAGGGCAACTCTTGCATATTGACAGCAAGCGGATTGTCTGGAAACGAGTGATGGATATGAATGACCGAGTGCTACGCCAGATTGTGGTTGGCTTTAGGCGGCAAAGGCAATGGCGTTATGCGGGAGGACGGCTTTCAAATCAGCGTTGCGTCTGAGGTTATGGCGATTTTGTGCTTTGGCGTCGGATATGGACGATTAAAAGAGCGTCTGCGCCGGATTATTGTGGCGTATAATACGGACGGTCAGCCGGTTCGAGCCGGCGACTTAAAAAGCCGAGGGCGCTATGGCGGCACTCTTTTAAAGGATGCTCATTAAGCCCAATTTGGTGCAAACTTGGAGAATCTCGTGTATTATTCACGGCGGGCCGTTTGCCAATATTGCGCATGGCTGTAATAGTGTGCGGGCGACCAAATATGCCTTGAAATTAGCGGATTATGTGATTACCGAGGCCGGTTTTGGGGCGGATTTGGGAGCAGAGAAGTTTTTGGACATTGAGTGCAGGGCGCGGGCTTAAAAACCGGCGGCAGTAGTGCTGGTAGCTACGGTCAGAGCCTTTAAAGTATAATGGCGGCGTGAGTAGGGAAGAGTTGGGAAAGCCTGATGGCGGCGTTTGCAGCGAGGAATTGTTAATTTGGAAAAGCATATGGAAAAATATCGCCAAATATGGCGTGCCGGTGGTCGTAACGGTGAACCGCTGTGCGAGCGACAGCGAGGAAGAAATTGCGGTCATTCGGCAGGCGTGCCAAAAAGCGGGGCGTAGAGTTTTTGCCTGGCAGAGGTGTGGGCGAAGGGCGGCGCCGGCGGAACGGAGCTGGCGGAAACGTTGATGAACGTGATTGCACAGCAGGAAAGCCATTATCAGCCGCTTTATCCTTTTGGCGATGTCAATCGAGCAAAAGGTAGAAACGATTGCCCGAGAGATTTATGGAGCGGCGGCGGTGTCCTTTTCTCCGGCGGCACAAAAATACGATAAAGCAGATTCGGGCACTGGGTATGGAAGAGCCGCCGGTTTGCATTAGCAAAACACAATACTCTTTGTCGGATGATCCGAAACGACTGGGACGGCCTGAGGGCTCACCATTACGGTGCGGGAAATCAGCTTGTCTGCCGGAGCAGGCTTTTATTGTCTGCCTGACCGGTGATATCATGACCATGCCGGGACCGCCCAGCAGCCGGCAGCGGAGCAAATTGATGTCGTAGACGGAAAAAATTGTAGGGCTGTTTTAAGAAAAAGGAAAGAATGGGATTGCTTTTTGCTAAGCGAAAAGGGTAGGGAAAAAGAGTGGAGTGCGGTCAGCCTGTTACAGCACCGGTGCGATAGCAGGCGGCTTTTACCGAGCGGGAAAAAAGTGGTGAAAAGTAGAGGAAAGTGAGATAAGGTCAGCCTCTCTCGGCACCGAGGGGATGCGATAGCAAGCAGTTTCTGACGGGTGCAAGCAGCAGGAGTGGTCGAAAAAAGCAGAGGAAAGTGAGATAAGGTCAGCTCTCTCGGCACCGGTGCGATAGCAGGCGAGCTTTTACCAAGCGGGAAAAGTGGCGAAAAAGCAGAGGAAAGTGAGATAAGATCAGCTCTCTCGGCACCGGTGCGATAGCAAGCGGCTTTACTGAGCGGGAAAAAGTGGCGAAAAAGCAGAGGAAAGTGAGATAAGGTCAGCTCTCGGTACCGGTGCGATAGCGCGGCTTTACCAAGCGAAAAAGTGGCGAAAAAAGCAGAGAAAGTGAGATCAGGCAGCTCAGGCACAGGTGCGATAGCAAGCAGTTTTCACTGAGCGGATAAAAAGCAAGCGGGCGGCATAACGGATTTTGCGGAAGCAGGAAAAAGAGTATGCAGTCAGCCTATTATAGCGATAGCACTATGCAAAGCAGGGTAAAGCATAGCTTTCATGAAAAGAGCAAGCGGAAATAAGGGAGTCAATATGCAGAGAATAGATGGAAAGGCAGTTTCAGAAATAATCTTAGCGGAGCTGAAAGCGCAGACGGAGCAGTGTTTTAGAGGCAGGAATTGAGCCGACCTTGGCGGTGGTTTGGGTGACGATGATCCCGCCAGTGCGGTCTATGTGAGAAATAAAGAACGGGCTTGTGCCAAGGTCGGTGTTCGGGCACAGACGTATCACTTGCCGGAAGATAGTAAGGAAGAGGAGGTGCTGGCACTATTGGAGCGCTTAGATGCCGATCCCGCGATTCATGCGATTTTATTGCAACTGCCTGTGCCGAAGCATTTCGATACCGAACGGTCGCTGGCGGCAATCTCGGCAGAAAAAGATGTGGATGGCTTTCACCCGCAGAATGTAGGCAAGCTGGTGTTACAGCAGGACGCTCTTTTTCCCTGCACGCCAAGCGGAGTTATGGAATTGTTAAAGCATTATCAAATCTCGATTGCCGGCAAAGAATGTGTAGTGGTCGGACGGAGTAATATTGTCGGGAAAGCCGATGGCGCCGCTCGCTTTTAAATGCCAATGGTAGCAGTTACGGTGTGTCATTCTAAGACGCAAAATCTACCGGAGATTTGCCGGCGGGCGGATATTCTGGTAGCGGCGGTAGGAAAAGCCAAGATGATTACCAGCGACTATATCGGGCCGGGAGCAGTGGTGATTGATGTCGGGATTCATCGCCTGCCGGACGGGAAGCTGTGCGGGATGTGGACGATACCTTGGGCATGCCGCTTACCCAACCCCTGTACCGGGCGGTGGGACCGATGACCATTGCCATGCTGATAAAAAATTGTCTGACGGCGCCCAAAAGACAAAGTGCTAAGGAGAAATAGATGGCAAACATTGCCATAAGAAAAATAGGAGCGGTATCAAGCCGAAAATACCGATGGACGCTTGCCCGAAAACGCATAACGCTTTGCCGGGAAAATATAGAATAGTAATAGGAGAAGCTGTGGAATATAAGTACTGGCGTAGAGTCGTTGGGCTGTGATAAGAACTTGGTGGATACCGAGGTAATGCTGGGACGGCTGGGGAAAAAAGGTTGCCGGATCGTGCTGTCGCCGGAAGAGGCGGATCTTTGCGATTATCAATACATGCAGCTTTATTCATGATGCCAAAAAAGAAAGTGTTGACACCATCATCGCTTTGGCAGAAGAAAAAGCAGGTAATTTACCGAAGATTATAGTAACCGGCTGTTTATCCGAGCTTTATCGGGAGCAAACTGCAAGGAGATTCCGGAAGTGGACGGCGTCCTCGGGGCGACCAATGTCGACCGGATTGAGGAGCTGGTGGAAAGTATTATGGCGGGCAAAGCCGAGAAATTTTTGACAGTCCCGATTATGATGCGGCAGTCTTTTTGGAAAGAGTTTCCGAAAGCGGAAAATACTACGGCTTTTTGAAGATTGCCGAGGGCCAGGACAACCATTCACTTACTGCATTATTCCGAAATTGCGGGGAAAGTTTCGCAGTCGGGAAATGGATAGCGAGTGGAAGAAAACCAAATATTTGGCGGCACAGGGCAAGCGGGAGCTGATTTTGGTGGCGCAGGACGTGGGGAAATACGGCTTGATTTGTATGGCAGGCGGGCATTGCCGGAGCTGCTGGAGCGATTGGCGGCGGTTGAGGGTATTGACTGGATTCGGCCGCTTCTATGTTTATCCGGAAGATGTTACGGACGAGCTGATAGCTGCTAGTGCAGGGATATGCTTTGCCGTACTTAGATATGCCGCTACAACATGCCGACGATGCGATCTTAAGAAAAATGGCACGCAAATCCACAGAAAAGCAGCCGCGGAGCTGGTGCATAAGCTCGCTGAGATTCCGGAGATCGGTCTGCGGACGACGTTTATTACCGGTTTTCCGGGGAAAGCAAGAGTACTATAATTTATTGGCATTTTTGAAAGGAAATGAAGTTTGACCGAGTAGGGGTGTTTCCTTATTCGAAGGAAGAAAAATACACCGGCTGCCCGTATGAAAGAGCAGGTGCCGGCTCGGCTCGAAGAAAAGCGGCAAAAAGGAGTTGATGTTGGCGCAGCAGGCGATTACCTTTGCCAAAAATGAGGAGCTGGTCGGACGGGAGTTTGTGGTGATGATTGATGCCCTACCTGCCACAGGATGGAGTTTATACATCGGGCGTACCTATCGGGATACGCCGGACGTGGACGGATATGCGTTTGTGGAAAGCAGGCGGGAGCTTTTTATCCGGTGATATGGTGAAAGTCAGAATTACAGCGGTCAATGAATATGACTTGATAGGAGAAGAAATCGATGAACTTAGCGAATAAATTAACGATGTTTCGGATTATTTTTGATCTCCGTTTTTCTGCTGGCTTTGTATGTCCTGCCGTTTCTGGGGGCGGTATATCGGTGTAGGCTTATTTGTAGTAGCGGCATTGACGGATTTTGCCGATGGTTATATTGCCTGCAAGTATCATATGATTACCACCTCGGAAAGTTTATGGATCCTTTGGCAGATAAGATGCTGGTGGGAGCGGCGCTGATTTATTTAACCGAAGTCCAGATTGTGCCGGCGTGGGCAACGGTGGTGATTATCAGTCGGGAATTTTTAATCAGCGGGTTTCGTTTGATTGCTGCTGAAAAAGGGCAGGTGATTGCTCGCCGATTTTGGGGCAAGGTCAAGACCGCCTTTACCTTGGTGGCACTACACGGTTTTGCTCTTGCCGCTACCGCTGGATTATGCATTTTTGCCGGCGATGAATATGATTTTGATTTTATGGTACCGCTGACGGTGCTTTCGGCCGCTGATTATTTTGGCGAAAAACAAGGGAGTACTCAAGGATTAAATATTCCTTTGCCTGGCTTAACTCGGTATTTGCACTATTTTTTTATAGAAATGAGAACTATTTTACGTCCTTTCAGGGCAGGCGGATAGTTCTTATTTCCTTTTTATGGCTTTTTGCGGATAAAGGGATTGGCTTTCATCGCTAAAATTTTCATTATAATCCTATTAAATCTGCAAACAAGGACTTCCAATTATTTTCAGATTTGGTATAATGAAAAATATTGTTCGGGAAAGAAAAGATTTTTGCCGGTGGCGAAGATAGCAAAGAGTTTCCATCGAGCCGGCAAAGACGATAGCAGACTGCCGGCAAGTGTATAGCACTTTTTAGGAGAAAGCTGCATTGGAAAACAAGCATTCGGCGGGATATAGATAGAAGCCTGAAAGATACCTTAGAGGGCTTACATCAGGAGGTTAAAAATGAACTTTGGAAAGCAAGGGAAGAAAAAGCAAAAAAAGAGCAGTCTTTCATTCAAAAACGAAAAACGACGAGCTTAATCAATTCTGTGGTTTTGAAAGTGATAGTTTTTGCTGTCGTGATTGTCGGCGTGCTGGCGAGCGGCGGCGATTGCGTTTATAAGGGCATTATTGATAAAGCCCCAGCATTGATAATATTTTTAGAAACGGTTGTGCCGGTCGGCTGCGCCTCGATTATTTATGATCAAGATGGCAACGAAATTCAAAACTGTTCGCCGCCAACGCCAATCGGATTTATTTGGAGTATGAGCAACTCCCCAAATGCATGATTGACGCTGTGGTAGCGGTTGAAGATGAAAGATTTTGGCGGCATAACGGCTTTGATATGTACGCTTTTATGCGGGCGATTGTGGCGAATATCAAGAGCCGGAGCTTTTTCCGAGGGTGGCTCGACTTTGACGCAGCAGGTCGTCAAAATGAACATCTTAAAAAGATCCCGGCAAGAAGATTGAGCGTAAGTCGCAAGAGCAATACTTAGCGGTGCAGCTGGAAAAAGCTGGCAGAAGGCGGTCGGGGCAAGGAATACGCCAAGAAAAAGATTTTGGAGCTGTATTTTAATTCGGCGCCATTTGGTAAAAACAGTAACGGCGTTCAAACCGCAGCCCAGACCTATTTTAACAAAAACGCATGGAGCTGACCATTGCCGAGGCGGTTTGTATTGCCGGTGTAGCCAATGCACCCAGCCGGTATGATCCGATTAGTAAGCCGGAAAAACAATCGGGAGCGGCAGCGCCGGATTTTTGAAGAAGATGCTGGAACAAAAATACATCACGCAGGCGGAGTACGATCAGGCACTGGCGGAAGATGTGTATGGCAATATTCGCAGCATTAACCAGCAAATGGCAAGCAATATGTCCAATTATACTTATTTTGTCGATGAGGTCATTTTGCGGCTGGTGGAAGATTTGCGAAATTCAAAAATTATACGGAAGCACAAGCTATCGCCTGATTCATAGCGGCGGATTAAGCATTTATGTTAGCGCAGGATTTGGGGATTCAGAAAAACTGGACGATGTTTATGCCGACGATAAAACTTTTTCCCGAATGGCAATCACAACGAAGTCAAGCTGATGTATTCGATTTCGACCAAACGGGGCGAGGAAGCAACGCATCACTACAAAGAGGGCGAGTTTAAGGACAAAGCCGCCGCCGAAGCATTTATTGTTCAGTATAAGCAGGGAGCTGGGCTTTGCCGAAAGCGAGATTTTGGCGGAAAAAGCGGTTTATGTGCCGCGCCCGCAGTCGGCACATCGGTGATTATGGATTATCATACCGGCGAAGCAGCGCTGACCGGCGGTCGGGGGCGATAAATCCGGTAACCTGACCTTTAACCGGGCAACCCAGGCACAGCGTCAGCCGGGCTCGACCTTAGCCGGTAGGTGCTTATGCGAGCGGCATTGGACGCCAGAGGGTTATACGCTGGCAACGACCATTGATGATTCGCCGGTAGCGATTGACGCCAAACGGACAAAAACCTATACGCCCAAAAACTGGAACAAGGTATATAAGGGGCTCGACAGTGCGGGAAGCCATCGCTCAGTCCATGAACATTATTGCGGTTCGGACGATTGCCGATATCACGCCGGAGCTGGGCTTTGAGTATTTGAAAAAGCTTGGCTTTTAATAAGCTGCGAGCCGAGGGCGATGCCGTATATGCGATGCCGCTGGGCGGTATTCGGACGGGCGTAACCCCGCTGGAGATGACAGCCGCTTATGGGGCGATTGCCAATAAGGGGTGTCTCATATAGAACCGATTTTTATACCAAGGTATTAGATGATAAAGGCAATGTCCTGATTGATAAAACGCCGGAAACTCATCGGGCGATAAAGGAAACAACGGCTTTTCTCTTGACGGACGCCATGATAGACGTAGTTCGCAAGGGAACCGGTACAACGGCAGCGGTTAAGGGCATGACGATTTCCGGTAAGACCGGTACGACACAGGACTCGAAACTGACCTGCGGTTTGTCGGGTATAGCCCGCATTATGCGGCGGCGATTTGGCTGGGCTATGATCAGCCCAAGAGCATGAACCATATTCGCAAAGCACGCATAATTTAATCTGGGCAAAGGTTGGCAGCGGTGCATGAGGACTTGCCGAATAAGAGCTTTGAAGTGCCGGCAGGCATTACGAGAATGGCGGTTTGTGCCGAGTCGGGGCTGCTACCGGTGGAGGATCTTTGCAATCTGGACGAGCGGGGCTCAACGGTGATTGAGGAATATTTTGCCGTAGGAACCGAGCCGACCGAGCCGTGCGATGTGCATAAGGCGGTGGAGATTTGTAGCGTATCGGGACCGTTTGCGACCGAGTTTTGCCCGCCGGAAGTGGTGCAGAAAGGCAATGATTCAAAGACGGGAAAAGGATATTCCCAGTGGCTGGGATCCGTCCGTACCGCTACCGGTAGCGGACGCAGCATATGAAATCGTTCTCGATGATTGGCGAATACTGTACGGTGCATGGTCCGGCAAAACCATGAGCAGTCGCACTCTAATTCGGATTCGAATAACGGCTTTTTGGACTCGGACTTTCCCGGTGAAAAATAACGGCAAGAACGGTAAGAACGATGACGACCATAACGAGAATAACAGCAATAACGGAAATAACGGAAACCACAACAAAAACAGAAAGTGACGGCAAAAGCGAGCGGACGGATTTCGAATTCAATACCGGCTCCCAAGAGCAAAAGTTCGTCCGAAAAACACTCGTCCGGTCAGGAAAACCGAAAACCCGAAGCCGGATAGTGGATTTTGATTAAAGATATGGAGTTATGGCTCTCGCTGCCCTGCAGAGAAAGCCATAGCAAAAAGAAATGACAAAACAGCCGAGACAGAGCGGAGATGATTACGAAAACAAAGGAATGATAGCAGACTGTCGGCAGACAGGAAAGGAAATAACAATGAGTGCGGAATATAACGGAGAAACGCAAAATCATTTGAAAGGTAACCTGAGTCGGTCAAAATGTATTTGATGATTTAACCATGCGGGCGGCGCTCGCCCAAAGACGTTTTATACTGAAAAATGATTGATAACGGTGAGGAATTGGATGCAGGTGTGGCAAATGTGGTCGCCAGTGCGATTGGCGATCATGATTGAAAAAGGAGCAACTCACTATTGCCACTGGCTTTCAGCCTATGACCGCGGGACGGCGGAAAAACACGAGTCCTTTATTGAGCCTTTGTCGGCGGCGGGATTTCTGGAGTTTTCCGGCAAGCGCTGATTAAGGGCGAGCTGATGCGTCCCTTTCCCGCAATGGCGGGTTAAGAGCAACCCTTTGAGGCAAGAGGTTATACGGCATGGGACGCAACCAGTCCGGCTTTTTATCAAGGATACAACCTCTATATTCCGACCGCTTTTTGCTCGTATTGCCAGCGAGGCGTTAGACGAAAAGACGCCGCCCTGCGCGTTCGATGCAGGCGGTTAGTCGGGGAGTGCCTGCGGGTACTGCCGGGCAATCGGCGATACCGAAACCGAAAAAGCTATCGCCTCGGTCGGTGCGGAGCAGGAATATAATTGATAAAGACTGTATCAGACGCGCAAGGATTTGATTTTAACCGGTAGGACGCTTTTTGGCGCCAATCCGCCCAAAGGGCAGGAAATGGAAGATCATTATTTTTGGTAGTATCAAAGAAAATATTGCGGCATTTATGAAAGAGCTGGATATTGAGCTGTGGAAAAATGGGCGTTTATGCCAAGATTATGATAACGAGGTTGCTCCGGCACAGCATGAAATTGTACCGGTCTTTTTCGGTGGCAAAATATTGCGAGCCGACCATAATCAGCTGGTGATGGATACTTTTGGTAAAGGTCGCCAATCACCATGGCTTGGTCTGCCTTTGCACCCCAAAACTGTTTGAGGGCGCGTTAATGGCTCCGGCAAGCACTGCAACTGGTCGCTGGGCACAGAAAGGCGGAATTTTTGGAGCCGGGCGAAACCCCTGCATCAAAAATACCAAGCTTTCTTTTTGATTTTTATCGGCGGTGATTGCGGCGGTAGATGAATATGCTCCGCTCCTTCGCGTCGATTTCAGTGCCGCCACGACCGGCGACTGGGCGGACACGAAGCGCCACCGGCGATTATTTCTATTTATCGGGCGATCAGTCGTCGGATATTATCCGCCAGATTTTAGAGGGCGACGATTGGGCATCAGCGAAAAAGATGTGCTGGAGCTGCACGTCAACAGTATTCCGACGATTTTTCAGGACGCTAACCGACCGCAAACCGCAGTCACCGCTTTGCCTTTACCGGTAACAAGTTTGAGTTTCGGATGTGCTCGTCCTCGGCATCGATTGCCGGGACCGAATATTACGCTCAACACCGATTGTAGCCGAGCATTGCGCCGGATTGCCAATCGACTGGAGAAAGCCGAAGATGTAGCGGCGGAGCTAAAAATGGTGATTACCGGAAACATTCCTGGGAACATCAGCATTATCTTGATGGGGACGGTGTTCCAAAGGAATGGACGAAGAGGCGAAACGGCGAGGCTTACCGGTACTGCAAACGTCTGTCGATGCTTTTGGGACAAATGGCTGACCGGGAGTTTATTATGTGGAGGCATAATGATGTTATGTCCGCCAAAAGAAATGCTGGCAAGAGCGGAAATTATGTTAGAGGATTACCGTAAGGTCATCAATATTGAGGCAAAGACGATGATTGAAATGGCACGCAAGGAGATTTTTGCCGCGCTGTATGTATGCCTGCCAGGTGCCGGATAATCTGCGCCGGTTAGCGATTTTCACGCCGGAAGAGTTTTTGGCGGAGGAGAAGAATAATTTTGCAGCTGGATTTTACGCTATTGTGGGGAAAGTCAAAAGCACACGGCAAAATATGGAGGAAAAGTTTAGCCAAAAGCCTATAATATCAAGGAAACCGGTGATCGGGCGCTTTAGCGGATACTATTTTGCCGGAAATGGAAGAAATCCGCTTGAGCTCGATGCCTTGAGGAGCTGGTGGAAGAAAAGCAATGCCGCTTCTCGACTTATTTTGATTTATTGTTCCGGATATAGGATTGGGCGACGGGGTAGAAAAATAGAGGAGGCAGGGCTTTGATTTTAACGGTGTTAATCAATCCTTATCTGATTAGGGCAGATTAAGGTATCGGGCTGAAAGCGGACGGTCAGAATAAAATCATAGAGGAAAGCCTGACGATTGGCGATAGCGGAGTGTACTCGGCTCACATTATGAAGATTTTCGCAGGGGAGCCGTTTGTGATTGATTTTCCGGCGGAATTGGCGGTCGGTTGACTAAAAACTTTTTGGATAAACGGCGGATTGTCTCGGATTTTATCGGAAATTAGCGGTGAGCCGAAAATGTTGACCACGATGACGGATTTGACAAAAAGCAGGAATATGATCCAAGGCTACGAGCGTCCGAAAACGACCTTAGCACTGAAGGCATAAAGTTTCGATAACCATCAGTCCAGGAATGTGATACTATTGTATTTGCCGGTCGATCTCATCGGCACTGGCAATGGAGCCGAGGAAGTGCTGGCAATGGTGAAGAGGGGCAAAAGCTGCGGTTCGCCATGCCAAAGATATTGAGCTTTTGCTCAACATCACCCCATGCGGTGGTACTGACGTGAAACGTTGCGCCGACTGGGCTTAGATGGGATTTGGCGGGCGTCGGAAACGGAGAAGCTGCAAAGAAATTGATGCGGACATACCGGATCAAACACTTTTTGTGCAAACGCCGGAAAACGATTTACGGGGTATCACGTTCCAAAGATTGTTCTATGTGTCTATCCGCCCAAGGATAAGACGGAAGATATCGTTCAATCTTCTATTTTAGGCGGAGTAGCGATTGGGGTGCAGCAGGCTTATTTGCTGATTTGCAGATTGCCGGAGCAATCGCCAGAGGTGACGTTCGAGCTTCCGGATATCATTCGCCGGCGAGATTGATCAGGCGATGAATCAGGTTCTGACCAAAGCAGTCTATAATGAAAGCGAGGATATATGCTACCGTCAGGAAGCAGATAATTAGGCGAAAAGGAGCTGCCTTCCGGAAGCTTGTGCCGAACGTTTTTGGGGTGGGGGAAGAGTTACCAGCTTGTTAATGCTATGCGCGGCAACCCGCTTTCGCGGGAGCGGGAATGGTTATTTAGAAGCTGAGCTGGAGGGAGCCATGCAAAAAGTGATTATACGCGGGCGAAAGAAACAATCATAGAAATTGAAATTAAAAATCAAGTTATTTGGATATTTGAAGGAACGGTAAGCGAAGAGGCACTTTTCGCTATTGCCTCTATCAAAAAGCAGACTGAGAGGCAGCCCATCATTGCTCGGCGTTTTCGAAATTTGCCGGAGCCGTCCCGTTAGAGCGCTATGGCGATGACGAAACCGCTCCAAAACAACAGGGCTGCTGATGCAGCATTTTGCAGGGGCGGGATTTATGGAATGTAACGGCGGTCGGTGCGCTATTTTGGCGGCGCAATTTGGGGCGGCTTACACAAGGGCTTATTCGAGGCGGTTCGGGAGGAGCCTGACGGACAATCCGCCGGTTTACCGGCGCCTATTTAGTGGTTTTGGCGCTGGACTGCTCGAACAACTGGAACGACAAGGTAAACTATGAGCTGGAGCGACAGAACATTTCCATCGGGCAAATTGATTATAGCGAGAAGGTATCGCTGTGAACTCTTTGTGAAAAGAGGTACTGCCTGCGACTTTTATCCTCGCCGGTTTCAGGAGCTGACCGAGGGCACAGGCTCGGATTACCCAAACTGGAGGAACAATATGGATATTTATTTTGCCGGGCAAATTGATTACCGGTTAAAGGAAAGAGAAAGGAAAAGAGTGAAGAAACAAAATGGATTGCTTGCTTTATTAGCACTGTGTGTTTGGGAGCTTAGTGCTTGTAGCGGGCAAAAGTCAAACCAAAAGAAAAGGAAGATCCGAAGTAGCAAATATTGGCGTAATTGACCGCCAGTTTGCCGGGCAGACTTTGAAAGTAACGAGTTTTACCAAGGATATGGAATTGGCCGCTAAGGCATTTGGGAAAAGCTTATGCCCTGCAAGGTTGACCTGACGATTTTAGATAGCACCGAGCTTGCGGCGGAGCGGGAGCGATTGCTGGCGGAAACGAGGGAGCCGATGTATATACGATTGAAGCGGGCGAGATGCAGAACCGGCTGGCGCCGAGGCGCTCTTACCGCTAACGGACGTAAATGCCGAGCAATATGCCCTTATACAACCGCTTACGCTACGGACAGCGCCGAATGCCGCGGGCGTTGACATGGACGGCAACGCCGGTAAACTTATATTATCGCCGGTCGATGCGCAAAGGCGGTGCTGGGCGATGATACGCCGGAAGTGGTCGCAGAGGCGATGTCTACGCTGGAGGGTTTAACGGCACTGGCAGGAAAGCCGCAAGCGGCGGGCTATAAAACATTTTCTAATGTGGCGGACATGAAAGCCTTATGTGGTGAACGACAAAACCGAGGCGGCTGCTGTAGCTCACCCGAGGAGCAGCTTTTTCTTAGTACTGCCAGACAAATGGAAACCGACTATCAGCTGGCGGGTTTGGAGCCGTGGTCGGTGGACTGGTTTAGGGATGTATGGCGAGGCAATGAACCCCATTACCGGCAAAAAGATTGAAGTTTTCGGCTACGTGATGCCCTCGTGGGGAAAGAGCTATGTCTTAGAAAAATGCCGGCGACAGCAAAGACGCCGGTCAAAGGAGAAAAATCCGACGTGGGGCGATTGGGCGCGCATGCCGCCCTGACAGCGTCCTTTTCTGACGGTATTTGGCTGGGGATTGCCGCCAATAGTCAGCGGGCGAAAATGGCAAAGGTATTTTTAATGTATGTTACCCAAAATCAGAATTAGTTGCAAACGTGGTATAGAGAAAACGGAGCCACTGGCGCTTTTTACCGGTTTTGGAAAGCTATCAGGGCGGAGGGTGAGGATTCTTTCCTGGCGGGCAGGTCATGCCGCTTTCATGTGGCAACGATTAAAAGCCATTCCGGCAAAATCAGCGGCACAATTACAGCAGGAGCAGGAATATTATGGAAAGCTGGAGGCGTACCTAAAGGGCGGGATTGCTACGATGGAAGAATTGCAGACGAGCCTGTCAGCAGGAACGGTAGCGCAATAGAATCGAGATCATGAAAACAGCCGCACAGATGTGCGGCCGTGCTCATTGTTGTTTCATTTGTAACGTTATTGCGTACTTCCGGAAAAAGCTTGTACCAAATCCTCCAAGGTTTCGCCGGCGAATCAAGACATCTTCTCCAGTAGCGGTAATTAGAACTTCGCCGGTCGCAGGCGGTTGTTAGTAAGGCGAGGACATACAGTAGCCGTAAAGCACCGGCGTCTCTAAGACTGTTAAAATATCACCAATTTTGCGCTTCCGGTAATGTCCGGTCGGCAGCCAAAATATCGCCGGATTCGCAGATGTTGCCGGTTACCTGATAAAGGCTTGTGTTATCAGCGTTGTTTTGGTCATAGCTTTTTTCGGTTTCCGGGCGGTAAATCTCCATATCGTGATGACTGCCATAAAGAAGCGGGCGCTGCAACACATTAAAGCCGATATCCGTTCCTAAATGGTTTTTGCCGAAATTGGATTTCAGCGCCGCAACGTGCCCAGCAGACGCCGCACTCGGCGACAATATAGCGCCCGGCTCGACCTTAAAGGTCAGCTCCTTGCCGTATTCGGCAGAAAAACATTGCAGAAAAATCCGCAGCTTTTGCCTAAAGGAAAGCAAGGTCTAATCTTTTTCACCGTCCTGCTTGTGGTAGGGGTTTCCAAAACCGCCGCCAAAATCAATAAATTCCAACTCCTGAAACTGACGGGCAACCGATAGTGCCGATTCCATGCCCTGAATATAGTGGTCATCTTCCATAAACAGCGAGCCGATATGCTGATTGATGCCAACCAAACGGAGCTGATAACGCTCCAGAAACAGCCTTGACTTCAGGGATTGCATCAGGATCAACGCCAAACTTGGTATTTTTATGGCGCCGGTACGACTTTGACACTGTGGCCGGCGCCGACCATGGGGTTAAAGCGAATGCAGACCTTACCGCCGGGATTGAGCTGGTCCGTATTGGGTGAGCTGAGCGAATCCACACTGACTAAGATATTGCGCTCGATAGCAAAGCGCATTTCTTCCGGCTGACATTATTGCTGATAAAAAGATTTGCTCCGGCTGAAAACCCGCTAGCCGCTGCGATCAATATTTCACCCGGCCCGGCATCGGCGTAAAAGCCTTCTCGGATAATTCGTGGCAATGCAGGTTGCCATTAGCTGGACGGAATAATTGGCACGAGAAATGCGGATAATCGCTTAATCCGGCATTTCGGCAGCTGGGTACGCAAATGGATTCGTTATACACATTACGAGCGGGTCGCTGTATTTTTGCAGGGAGCTTTTGGGTTAGTTTGCCCGAAAAAGCGAGTTTGTTCGGTATAGGTTTGCTTTTAACATAGGTTCTCCCTTAAGCTTGAGCGCCCTATCGGTGGCAACAGAGAGCCTTGCCGCAGGCGATCAAATTGCTCAAGCACTTTTAAAATAGGATTGGTTTATTGCTTGAACTGTGGTATAGTAATAAATACTAAGGATAAATAAAAAGAGCTTTTCAGTAAAACACTATAAAGGATAATCTGTCGAAAAGTCAAGAAAAAGCTATGATAGGCGGAAAAGGAGAGCTTTCGATTAACGAGAGAGGGATGGCTGGAGGGCAACAGGGAAAGGCTTTGCCGTGAGGAAAAGAGCGGCGGAGCAAAAATAGAGATGTTAAAAAGGGACAAATAACATTAGTTTTTAGCCGGTATGCCGGACAGACAGAATGAGAGAAAATGAATCACCAAACAAGAAGATTACGGTCATGGTTTATATTATGATTTGGTCGACATTGGCTAGTGCTGGGCGCACCGGGGCGGTTTTTGCCATGCCATTTCTGCTGCGGCAAGCAGGTCTGTTTTGGGGAGAAGCTCGAGCGATTAGATGCTTGGTTTAAAAATACCAAGCTTTACAAGGATAATTTAGCGGATTATGTGAACGGGCAGGGTATGCCAGCGCGCAAAGTCAGAGAGTTATGATACTGGTTGCGCTTTTACCATCGGCTTTATCGTGATGAAGGCGGCCAGCAGGGCGGATTGTTCTGCTCATTGTCCAGGGTATTTCATATGGTACTTGCTTTAAGGTGAAAACCAAAGTGGCGGTGCAAGAGGGATGGATAGAGATGTAGAAAAACTCGCTAAATGCGTATGGCGAGCTAACCGGATCAGCGAAGAGACAAGGAGACTTTTCAAGAAATCATAAGAATTAGCAAAGAGCTTTTAGGAGGGCAGGTCATAGCTTTTGTAGCGAAAAGGAGAATAAAAAGAATGGATGATACTTCTGAAAAATAAAAGCTTGTGCTATTTCTTCATTGACGTAACAATATTTTGCGTACTCGCAAAATATGGGATAATAAAGAAGGAGGAAGTAAAATACGATGGAAAAGCCTGAAATCATTATTCTGAGTTGCATTCGGCGGAGTGAGCTATCAAGGTTATGCGACGCGCTTTCAACTATCGGAAAGAAGAATCTATGTCTGATTAGAGGAAACTCGCGAATTTGATAACAGCCGGCGATTATGGCAGACTGATAAGCAGGGCAACAAGTATCAGGTGTAGTTAAAAAGCAAAGAAAATTAAGAGTTTCTGCTTGACAGGCTGTCATTGTCCGTTTGCCGAGCTTTGCGCCGTTTGGAAATGTGGATTAGCATTATCTCACGGAGAAAAGAAACGGCAGTCCGAGATCTTGAAACCCACACTGCGGTTTCTCGGACGGTCATTAAATCCGATTTGGAGGAATTGCACCGGCAAGCGGAAAAACTATCAGGTTGAGCTGCAAGTATTGCCGTTTAAGGGGGATTTGGGGCACAAGCACCGGAAGGAAACCTGCGCTGAGTCTTAATCGCCTTTGTTTGGACGGCAACTAGGGACTGCTACCTGAGCGGAATGGATATTTTGGCGATGATTCTAACGGAACTGGAGATGCCGGCTAAAGGATATCATTCTTTCCGGAGAGGAAAGCGTGCTGAAGTTTATTCCGATCGCCGCTTTAGTTATTTTGCGGTATGCCTTGGGGTAACGATGGCTCGAATTCGAATCATCTCATTCCGCCGGATTTTTCTCGGAGAACAGGAGATGCATGAAACCCGTTTTGCCGAACAACTGCTGTCTAAGATTACGGGTTTTAGGAAAAGAATGGAGCAGTAAACGGGCAGAAAACTCTTTTCTGGCAGAGCTGATTGCTGAATTCCCAAAGTGGATTATCCGCTAGAGGATAGTCATAAAACAGATTGGATCCAGATTTTATTAAAAAGTTTATCAAAGCGATGGCGGATTATTTGCACTTTCCCTTTGCGTGATGAAAAGTCTTTCGAGGTTTGTTGCAGCATTTATATCCGGCGTATATTCGCATGCGAATGGGCAAATGATTGAAAATCCAATTTTTCAGAAACTGTGCAGACCTATTCTTTGAGATACTCATGCGGTAAAACAGCAAGTTTATCTGCTGGAAGAAGGGTTAAAGGTAAGATTTACGGATGAGGAATGTGCTTATTTAACATTGTTTTTGCCGCATCCAGAAAGCGGGAGGATGAAAGAAGGTCGCTAAGGGTTCGGATCAGGCTCGGCAGGAGTCAGTACATCGTATCTTTAACCACGCAATTAGAAAAACCTGTTTTTCGGTAGAGTGGTGAATTAGTTCACAGAGAACGGTAGCAGAGGATATACAAAAGAAGGCTCTGAGTTATTGTATCGACGGTCGATTTGGCGATTGCGCAGGAATATATCAAAGGTCAGTCCGATTTTAAAGCGAACCCGATATTCAGCTGCTGGCGCGTGCTTTAATGGATTCGAGATTAAGATTAAGCCGCTTGTGCAGATGATTCAAAGCGATAGTTTATTGATGAAGAAAGTCGACGGAAGAGCCTAAATAGCTACTGTAAACAGGAAAAACAGGAAAAGGAGAAAGAAGAGATTATGCTACTAGAAATACTAACGGAAAGCTTAATTGAGTTGAACTCGGCGAAGCAGGAAGGAAGAAGCAATTACCGCCGCCGGAGAGCTTTTTACTGGCGAATGGTTTTGATTGAACCGCAACATATTAAAGCGATGTTGGAAATGTAGAGACGGCAATTATATTGTCACATGTTCTGGGATTCTGATGCGCATGCAAGACCGGAAGAGGGGCGCTAAGAAAAATAGGGTATGAGTATTGTTACGTTTAGCTACAGCCGGTAGAGTGTTTGGGCACAAGCACCAACGATCCGGTCTCGATTGGTGATTGGTCCACGTGCCGTTGTTATCGTCGACGATTTAAAGCCTTTAGCGGAGCTGATTGAGTTACGATGCAGCCACAGGCGGTAGAAAATATTTTAACAGCCAAGAGCAAGAGGTACTTCATTATTTATTGGGAGGTGAAAACACTGGTTAAAATTGAAAGCGGTTTGCGGAGCAGGCGTTACAGCAGTGTTATGTTACGGTATTTTATTCAAAATATCTGCGACAGTAAGGATATTGATGCACTGGTAGAAACCTCGGATATCGGTTCGGTGAATCCGGAAGCGTAACGATGTTTTTAAGAACTTCGGATTTGCTGATTTACTGCGCAGCGCCGGAAAATGCAAAATCATCAGAATGGACAATTTGATGGATAAGGCTTATTTAGAAAAGCGAGACTAATGAAAGCAATCAATCAGGAGGATAAGATATGGGATTTACTTATATATTATCAATAATATTTTATCAGTGCGGCATTTGTAATTGGTATTGTAGTAGTTATTGGCATGCTGGCACAGAGCGGAGATCATAGCCAGTGCGTTTAAGGCGATGATTGGTTTTACGCCATTAACACCGCCGTCAATCTCTGGGTATGGCGCTGTGCGCTTGCAGACGATGTATACCAAGATTTTCGGCTTAACGATGGATAAGGTTGATATCAATGGTGCTATTCCGAAGGCTCAGCCGGTATCGGTATGGAAATGGCGATTATTTTTGCCTTGGGATTTTTGATGAATATCGTGATTGCCCGTATCACATGAAGTTTAAGTATGTTCATTTGTCGCCGCATGTTTCTCTTTTTTTATGGACTGATAGCACTTTCTGAAATACGGAACAAACTTTAGTACCCTAATGATTATTGTAGTGGGTTCGATTCTCTGGGTATCTATTTGACGGCTTCTTGTGCTTATGCTAGCACCCTGGATGAAAACGGTCAAGGGCAGGGGAAGGATTTCATGGGACATTCCAGTTCGATTGTATTTTTGATTTCTTCCTTATTAGCCAGGCGCTGGGCAATAAAGAAAAGATTTAGAAGCTACCAATTTCCCAAAACGGCTTAACTTCCTGCAGGAAATGACGATTGCCTTGAGTATTGTTATGACATTACTTTTTATCGTATCTCTGACTTACTGGCAGGACCGGCGTGGATTAGCGAAAACGTGAGTGGCGGTCGGGATTTTGTAACGTATTCGCTGCAAAACGGAATTGTCTTTGGAATGTGGATTACCGTTATTATTACCGGCGTAAGAATGATGGTTGGGGAAATCATTCCGGCGTTTCATGGCTTTGCAGACAAGATTATCTAATGCCGTACCGGGATTGGATATTCCGCTACTGTTCCCCAAATTATCCGGTATCGGTGATTGTGGGATTTTAAGCAGACTTGGTTTGCCGGATTTTTGGGAATGTGGATTTTGGCAGCGCTTAAATACCTGATTATCGTTTTTCCGGCATTGATTCCGACATTTTTACCGGAGCGATTACTGCCATCTTCGGCAATGCAAATGGCGGCAGACGGGGGAGCGGTCATCGGTTCTTTCGTCAATGGATTGATTTTTAATTTTTGGACTGTTTTTTCTGCCAATGGTCGGAAGCTATCAAGCGATTATGCGGATTTTTGGCGGAAAGCCGATTATGCTTTTTATGGACCGTTACTGGATATTTTGCTTCAAAATTAGCCGGCTTATAGGATAGCCATAAGAAAAATTGTATTTTTATATTCCGCTTTTTATCCGGAGGAAAAAGCTTTTTATCAGATTTTGATTTGTTTGCTAGCTACAAGGTGAGACTATGTTGAAATCGGGTTACCGGCGGAAAAATCCCCATATGGATGGAGAAGCGATTGTGCGGGCGCATGCAGCGGTTTTGCGGGAAAGGGTATGGCAAAGAAAAATATCTGTCGGCACTGGCGAAGCTAGAACAGCAATATCCTTTTCGAGTGGTGCTCATGGGATATTATCAGGATTTTCAAAAAGTTTCCGGAGTTTTGGACGAGGGCAGATGCTTATTTTGATGCGATGCTGTGTGTGGATTTGCCAGCGGAAAAAGAAGAAAAAAAGCAATATCCCAATCTTAAACGAAGAAAGTAGCGGGACGGAAATTCGAGAAAAACTGAAAAACAAGCCTTTGTTTGCCTATATGTTATGAGTAGTGTGGGAAAAACCGGCGTGGTCCGCTCCGGAATCATTATGTGGAAACCATAAGGAAGGTAAAGGCAGAGCAGCAAGTAGAGTGCTTGGTTGGTTTTTCACCCGACGGCGGCAGATGTCTGTCAGGTGTTAGCCGATGGCGCCGATGGTGCGATTATCGGTTCCGAACTGCTGAAAGCAGGTTGAAAAGGCATGGATATAGCAGAAGATTGATGTGATGTTTGCCGGGCAAGAGAAGAATAAAGTAAAAGCAAAAGCGGAAATGGTTTTGGAGAGTCTTTCCGCTTTTTCTATGTCGTTTTTGGTTTTTGGAGTTGGGGTAGCTACAACTGAAAAAGTAAAATCAAAGTGGAAAGCCGGGCTTTGGCAGAGATAGGATATGCTATTTTGAAGATAGTTTAGAGAAAAACGATTTTAATGATAAGGGGAAGCCCGGCAGAGACCGAAAAAGATTTTATAAGCCTAATGAGAGAAATGAAGATGGCATTGAAAAAAGGGGGAAAATTTGGGTATAATACAAAGAAGATAATATGCTTCTGGTTTCCTATATAAGGGCAGGCTCTTATATAGGAAATAAAAAGCATGTTATGAAGATGGTTAGCTATCCTTTCCTATATAAAAGATTACTTTGATATGGGCAAACTTAGCTAATGACCAATAGCAAAAACAATAGCAAAAAGTTTTTGCATTGCTGTATTAGGAAACCTGGATTAGAGGAATGAAATTGAAACGAAAAAGAAAGAAAACCGAAACAGAAAGCAGAGAGAGAGTGCCGCGCCGGCTGGCAAAGGTACAGGTTCCGTTTTTGGTATGCGTACGATTAAGACGTTAATTGCCGTTTACCTTTGCTTTGCTATCGGCATTTTGCGGGGAGTACTGCCATTTTTACTCGGCGATTGCCGCTATTTTATGTATGAAAAAGATGTCAATGAGGGAAAAGGGCGGAGTGCACCGTAGCATTGGGGACGCTGATGGGCGGCGGAATCGGCTTGTTGTGTTTTTGCTGCTGTTTCGGCGGCTGAATATCCCGGAGTTTGGCTGGCTCCATTTTCTGCTGATTACGCTGGGGCTGGTGCCGGTGATTTATAGCATTGTTGCCTTAAAAGCCAAAAGAGTCTGTGTATATCGGCTGTGTCGTATTTTTGAGTGTTACGGTTTCCTATGGCGGAGATGAAAAGCCGTATTTGTTTGCGGCAAACCGGGTACTGGATACTTTTTATCGGGATTCTTACCTCGCAGGCGGTTATACCCATATTACCCAGAGGCAGGGAGAGTAAAGGAAAGGAAGGAGCGCTAAGTGACAGCAGAAGGAAATCAGGAGAAAAAGAACGCTGATTATGCGGTTTTAAGCATGAATTTATTATTTTTCAATATGGAAGGTATGTCATTCGCTTTAAAGCGCCCTATTCGCTGGAGTACTTTTACCTCAGTAAAAAGAATGGAATGAGGGTTATTTGGTCGTCATGGCAAAATATACACATAATTCGGAAAGCGAAGAAGAATACATTGATTTAATTCCCATACTGGAAAATCTTTTACATTTCACCACAAGATTTTTTTAAGACCGATTAAGGGGGTAAAACTCGAAAATGCTTACGCTTGATATAAAAAATTTTGCCGATGAGGCGGAGCTGATTGTCAATGGCTATGCGTTTACTAAATGTGACTTAGGATACCGGATTTTAAATTGAGATTGTCCGGAGCATGCGGCAGTTATTTCGACGCAAGGAGAAATACTGGAAACAACTATGGATGATATTGGGAGTTCAAATTGTGAAGGATTATTTTATCAAAAACAGAAAAATATCTGGAGGAGGACTGATGCCCAAATATTATGAATTTAAAAGTCGCCGGATATTATTTGTATTTTACTTCGTTTTGCATAGTAGAATGCATGCATGTGCATGCCAGTGACCGGCGATTAACGGAGGCAGGGTTCTGCCAAGTTTTTGTCAAGGAAAATGGAGATACTGTTTTACAAAATAGCGGAATGCTAAACGAGAGAGAATTATTAAAGATAAGGCAATTTATCAAGGAAAACTATAAAGAGATGTATCTTTTGCTGGTCAAAGTACAGCAGCAATAGTTTTTATGAAAAGAAAGTAAAAGCTCTGGTTTCCCATGGCGGAGATGAAAAAGCCGTATTTATTTGCGGCAAACCGGGTACTGGATACTTTTATCGGGATTCTTACTCGCAGGCGGTTAACCGCATATTGCCCAGAGGCAGGGGAGAATAAGGGATAAGAAAGAATAAGGATAAGAAAGGGAGCGCTAAGGACAGCAGAAGGAAATCGGGAAAAAGAAGTGCAGGCGTCGCCGTTTGCGCATCTGCATTTGCATTCGGAATATAGCTTATTGGACGGCTCGGGCAGGATTGCTGAGATTATCAGTCGGGTGAAAAGAGCTGGGCATGGAGAGCGTGGCACTGACAGACCATGGCGTGATGCATGGCGTGATTGATTTTTATAAGGCGGCGAAAGCGGCGGGGATTCACCCGGTGCTGGGCTGTGAAACCTATGTTGCCCCCGCAGCTATTTGAAAAAGAGGGCAAGAGCGATGTCGCCAATTATCATTTGGTGCTATTGGCAGAAAAATCAGCAGGGTTATCGAAAATTTGATGAAATTGGTGTCCTTTGCCTATATGGACGGCTTTTTACTACCGCCCACGCATTGACTTATCTCTGCTGGAGCAGTATCACGAGGGCTTAATCGGCTTGAGCGCTTGTCTGGGCGGCCATATTTCGCGCATCTGATTTTACAGGGCGATCTTGCCGGAGCGGAAAAATGGCGCTGGAATATCAGCGGATTTTGGGCAAGGGCAATTATTTTTGAAATTCAAAACCATGGCTATGAAGAGCAAAAGAAAGGTCAATGCCGAGCTTTTTAAATATTGCCCGCAAACACGATATCCCCATGGTGGCAACCAATGATGCACACTATATTTACCGAGAGGATGCGGCGGCGCACGATGTCCTTTTTATGTATTCAAACCGGTAAAAACTGGCAGATGAGGACCGGATGCGCTACACCGGCGGGCAGTTTTTATATTAAATCGGCGGAGGAGATGTATGCCAATTTTGATTGGAGCATACCGGAGTTTCAGGGCGGCGCTGGAAAAATACGGATAAGATTGCCAAACGATGCCAAGTGGAAATCACATTTTGGCGAGCTCAAGCTTCCCCGCTTTGCGAGTGCCACCCGCCCTATACGGCGACCGGCTATTTGCGGGAGCTGTGCGAGCAAGGCTTAAGCGAACGCTACGGGAAAGAGCGAGAAAAGTACCGCCAAAGGCTGGAATATGAGCTGGACGTTATTGAAACGATGGGTTATGTGGATTATTTTTGATTGTGGCGGATTTTATTCGTTTTGCCAAGGAAAACGGCATTATGGTCGGTCCGGGCGGGGCTCGGCGGCGGGCAGCTTAGTGGCATATGTCTTAAAAATTACCAATATTGATCCCATTCGCTATCAACTGATTTTTGAGCGTTTTTAAATCCGGAGCGAGTCAGTATGCCGGATATTGATATTGATTTTTGCTATGAACGGCGGCAGGAAGTCATTGATTATGTGATTGAAAAGTATGGCACCTTGCAGGTTACGCAAATTATTACCTTTGGAACAATGGCGGCAAGAGCGGTGATTCGGGACGTCGGACGGGTAATGGATATTCCTATGCCGAGGTCGATAAGGTTGCCAAAAATGGTGCCGATGGAACTGAAAATGACCATTGAAAAAGGCGCTGAGTATGAGTCCGGAGCTAAGCGAGCTGTATGCCTCGGATATGACCGTTCGCCGGCTGATTGATACCTCAAGCGACTGGAGGGACTTCTCGCCATGCTTCGACGCATCCGCCGGCGTGGTGATTTGCGACCGTCCGGTGTATGACTATGTGCCGCTCTATGCCAATGACGGCGTTTTGACCACACACAGTTTCCGATGGGAACGCTGGAAGAGTTGGGGCTTTTGAAAATGGACTTTTGGGGCTGCGCACTTTGACGGTGATTCAAGACGCCGTTAAGGAGATTGCCAAAAGAGGGATTCATTTGGATATGGACGAAATTGACTTTGCCGATCCCAAGGTATTTGCCCTGATTTCTTCGGCAAAAACCGATGGCGTTTTTCAGCTGGAAAGTGGCGGTATGAAAAACTTTATGCGGGAGCTGAAGCCGCAAAACATCGAGGGATATCATTGCCGGTATTTCTCTGTTCCGTCCAGGACCGATGAGCTCTATCCCAACCTATGTCAAAGCCAGACATCACACGCAAGCGGCGCAATATATCACACCGGAATTAGAGCCGATTTTGCAACCGACCTACGGCTGTATCGTTTATCAGGAGCAGGATCATGCAGATTGTGCGGGAGCTGGCGGGTATACTTACAGGGCGTTCGGATTTGGTGCGGCGGGCAATGTCCAAGAAAAGGACGATGTCATGCAAAAGGAAAGGCAGAACTTTATTTACGGCAATGCCGAAGAGGGAATTGAGGGCTGCGTTGCCAGAGGAGTTTCCGAGCAGGCAGCCAATCAGATTTATGATGATATGGCGGATTTTGCCCGTTACGCTTTTAACAAATCGCATGCGGCGGCGTATGCGGTGAGTTGCCTATCAGACCGCTTACTTAAAAGCAGTATTATCCGGTGGAGTTTATGGCGGCGCTCCTAACCTCGGTCAGTGCCAACCCCGGAAAAACGATTGATTATATCTGCTTAAGCAAGGACTTGGGCGTGGAAATGCTGCCGCCCAATATCAATCAGGGCTATGCCCGATTTACCGCTAAGGACGGAAAAATCGTGTTCGGACTGGCAGCGGTGAAAAATGTGGGCAAGGCGATGATTGAAAGCATGGAACAGGAGCGAGCTGCCAGAGGGCCGTTTCGTTCTCTGACCGATTATTGCGACCGCATGGAAGGAAAGGATGTCAACAAAAAGGGCGCTGGAAAACCTGATTAAGGCAGGGGGCGTTTTGACTGCTTTTGGCGGGAAGCGGCGGCAGTATTTGGAGGTTTATGCCAATGTCTTAAAAATCGGTACAAAATGAGAAAAAGGAAAAAATCAGCGGTCAGATTGGGATGTTTGAACTGGACGAAACCGAAGATGTCGGTTTGATTGATACTTTGCCGGAAATGGACGAGTTCACAAACGCCGAGCTTTTAGCAATGGAAAAGGAAGTAATCGGTCTATATGTCAGCGGACACCCCTGATGGACGATCGGGACTTATGGGAGAAAAACCGTTACACCGTCTGCCCGAAGCTTTCAGACAGAGGAGAAGGAAGAGGAGGAAGACGCCGAAACGCCGACACTGCCGACAGAGGGGCGAACGGAAATTGTGGGCGGGCTGATTACGCATGTATCGAAAACCTTTACCCGCAACAATGACGCTATGGCGTTTGCCGAAATCGAAGACTTTTTCGGGACGCTGGAGGTGGTCTTTTTCCACGAGATTATGCTAAAGCACAGGCACTGCTGGAAGCGGAAAGTGTACTTGTCAAAGGCAGAATCAGCTATCAGGGCGATAAGGAAATCAAGCTGATTGCGGCGCAAGCCTGGAGCTTTTGAAGAGGAGAAAAACACCCGGGGCAGGGAGCTCTTCGGAGAAACCAAGTCAGCTATTCGGGAAAAAGCGCCGCTGCAAGCGGCGGGCAAAAAGGCGAGCCAAACGGAAAAAGGGAAGAAGCTCTGCCGAAGCTATGGCTGGCGTTTGACACCGAGGCGGATTACCAGAGGCAGGTGAAGGAAATTGGAGAGCTGGTGCAGGGAATATCCGGGCGCAACGCCGGTGATGTTATACATCAAAGAAAATGGTCAAAAAGCGGGCAAGAGCCGGAGTGGAGCTTGTCGATGCCCTATTGATGAGACTTTATAGCATTTGCGGTATGGATAATGTAAAGATTCAGTAGCTTATAAGCAGGGCGAACAAGGCGTCCGGAAAAATCAGTTGATTTCTCGGGAAAAATGGGCTATTATAAGGGTAGCAAAAAGAACACGCATAAGGAAAAAGCAGGAAGCAAGGATTAGTAATGGAGGACAATATGTCAAAAAGGTGGAAACAATAGGCGTTTTGACCAGCGGCGGTGATGCGCCCGGAATGAACGCTGCGATTCGCTCGGTAGTAAGAACCGCATTAAGTAACGGGAAAAAGAGTGTTTGGTGTGAGAAAGGGCTATAATGGCTTGATTTCCGGCGATATTTTTTTGAAATGGACGCTCGCAGCGTTTCAATAATATTCATAGTGGCGGTACGATACTTTATACCGCCCGCTGTGGAGGTTTTTATACCGATGCCGGTCCCCGCAAGGCGGCGGATATGTGCCGGGTATTCGGCATTGACGGCCTGGTGGTCATTGGCGGCGATGGTTCGTTTAAAGGGCTGCAGAAAGGCTGTCGGAGCTGGGCATCAATACGATTGGTGTGCCGGGAACGATTGATTTGGATATCGCCTGTGCCGATTATACGATTGGGTTTGATACGGCGGTAAATACGGCAATGGAAGCCATTGATAAGATTCGGGATACTTCCACTCGCATGAGCGCTGCTCGATTGTAGAGGTTATGGGCGGCATGCCGGATATATTGCCCTGTGGTGCGGTATTATCAACGGAGCGGAGCAGATTTTGCTGCCGGAAATGGAAAATGTAACCGAGGAGCAGATGATTCGCAGTATTTTTAAAACAATCGGGAAAAAGGCAAGAAGCATAATTTAATCATTGTTGCCGAGGGCGTTGGCGGTTCGGCGGATTTAGCAAAGAGAATTGAGGCGATTACCGGAATTGAAAACCAGAGCGTCCATTTTGGGACATTTGCAAAGAGGCGGCGCACCGACGGCAACCGACCGTTTCATGCGGCGATGATGGGAGCTTATGCGGTGGATCTTTTTGCTGGCAGGCAAGTCCAACCGAGTCGTAGCATATCGGGACGGAAAATACTGTGATTTTGATATTACCGAGGCACTGAAAATGAAGAAAAGCTTAGACGATTTTCAGATTCGTGTCAGCGGAATGCTGGAAAGCTAAGACGCTTTTTGTACAAAAGATAGCGCTTTTTAGGCGAAAAACGTGAACTATCATTTAGGGAGAGATGTATGAAATGTCCGAATTGTAATACGGCGCTGGATAATGAGGGCTTTGGTTTGTTTTTGCTTGTGGTCAGGAGAGTTTCCGAAGAGCTTAGGCGGCAAAGTCGAGGCAACCAAGATCGGGAGTTTGACAAGGCGATTCAAAGCCTGATTCCGGACGCAGAGGGCGAGGAAAGAAAAAGAGTTTCAGCAGAAGATAGAGCGCAGGAAGCGCAAAAAGAGAAGGTCAGCACCGCCAGTATCGTCGGATTTCTTTGATAACGCTGGGGATACTGGGGCTGTTTTTCCTGAGCTTATTCTTAAAATGGTACTCCGTTAACGGTACGGTGGCATTTTCGGGGATATTTTTACACCGCTAAGACGGGGCGCTATTTAGCGCCCGGTGTGCGGTCGTATGCCAAGGACGAGTTAACCGACCGAACCGAGAAGGTGGCGACTTTACGCCCAATCAGCTCTTAACCTATGCTCGAGGAATACGAGGCGGGAAACGGAAATTCAAGGGCTATTGAGTCATTTGCAGATTTATTATGCGAAAGGCTTTAATTTTGCTATATTTTTCTGCTGGCGGCGTGTGCACTGGCACTATTTTTTTGGATAAAAACGGTCGCTGGGCGGAGCTGGTTCGTACCTCTTCGATTTTGGCGGTGGTTTTATCCTGCTAAATACTTTGACCATGAAGCTCCCTGTATATCAACCTGTTCGTCCTAAATGCCAAACGGGTATTGAGTGCGACTGGGACGTTTCAGCCAAATTACAGGAAAGGGGTTGCTTTTTACTGGGGCTCACATGCTTTGCCGGAAAGCGCAGGCAAAATAACCTTGACCTATTATGGCGGGTTAGAAATTGGCTGGATGATAGCAGTAGGGCTGGCGGCGGTGTGGTTTGTGCTGGCAACGGTCTTAAACAGGATGAGCCGGGCAATGAACGATGCGGCAAATAGCGAAGCTTATAGACAATAAAGGCAAGGAAAGGAGAAGGCAATGTATATCAAAACAGTGATTAAACCGGCGGCGGAACTGGAGCTCATTCGGCTGGATGATACGGGTTGGGAGTGCGCTTAAAATTATTGATGAAAAGGACTTGCAATCCTTGCCGGTCATTTCCGGTATGTATCGGTATGCTGTCTAAGCGCTATGTATACCAAACCTTTTTGAGATGGACGAGCCGAAGAAGTCTTTTGCAGCGGCCGGTCAGTGATTTTATGCGGACAGAAGATTCCAAGCCTTGGAGATACCTATATGGTGGAGGACGCTATCGGCTTTTTCATTCGCTCGCCGTATCCTTTCATTCCGGTGGTCGATGAAAATGATGATTTTGTGGGAATTATTACTCGTGGGCAGTTGCGGAACGCTATGAGCAGATTTTTAAGAGCGAAATACCCCGCTTTTTCATTTATTCCTATGATTATAAGGGAAAAATGGGCAAGATTGTCGATATCATCAACCGCTATGGCGGCGATATCAAGAACTTAGCCTTAATGGATACCGGCGTTTTTGGGGCTAAAAGAGATTTTTAAGCATCGAAAGCGACCAGCTGGATAAGATTATTGAAAGTCTGAAATCGCATAATTTTGATGTCAGAATGTAAAGCGGTGGCAAGAAAACGGCTTTGCTGGGGGATATGTGCTTTTATGCTTTTCCGTGATGTCTTTGCGGAGAAAAAGTGTGAGAACATCGCCTTTTATGCCGGAAACCGAGCATATCATATAAAGGAAAAGAGATGAATGAAAGTGACATATGAAGCAAATTAAAGCCGACACATGATGTTTTTGATGCTCACGCGATTGCGCTTTAGAGTGCGCTGAACATGTTTTGCCGGTTGCCAGTCAAAGCGGGCAAAAGCGTAGGCGTGGTGAATGCCCTCATTTACGGCAACCAGTGCGGTTTGCGTTACGGGCTGGCGGTAGTTAATACTTTAACACAGTGGTCTGTGTTTGGAAAAATTGTGATTATCAGCTTGATTCAAGTCGGCGGTCTGGGTTTTGCTGGACTTTGACCGCTGTCTTGTTTATTATCGTGGGCGAAAAATTGGGCTCAGGCAAAGGCTGTTGATTCAGGAGTCCCTTAATCAATCGACGATTGCCGGCTCGGTTCGAGATGACGAAAAATATTTTCTGGGGCACCTTGGTGGTAGAGGAAGCGGTGCGTAGCGCTTGCTTTGCTTTATCCCCATGTATGGACTCGAAAAAGGAATTGCCTATGGCGTATCAGTGCGATTAGTGCGTTTTGCAATGCCGGCTTTGATTTAATCGGAGATAGTGACTTATCGCCCTTGTTGGTCAGTTGGGGAGTCAATTTGGTGATAATGCTGTTGATTGTTGCCGGCGGCATTGGCTTTGAGGGTTTGGTTTGATGTCATTGCCGCAGGACGCAAGGTGTTTCGGCAAAAACGGAGCAATCAGTGGCTGGTTTTTGCATATACCGCTGACACGAAGCTGGCTCTGGTGATTACTGCCGGACTTTTTGGTTGGCGGCTGGTTACTGCTCTTTTTGCTGGAAATCGGCAATCCCCAAACCTTGGGCAGTATGTCCTTAGCAGACGGAGCGCTGGCGGCGATGTTTCAGTCGGTTACTTTGCGTACAGCCGGGTACGGTCGATTTTGCGCAAATGCGACAGGGTAGCCAGTTTGTTTCGGTTTTACTGATGATTATCGGCGGTTCGCCGGGCGGAACTGCCGGCGGCATCAAAACGGTAACGGTGGGCATCTTTGATTTTTACAGGTTTGGGCAACCATTCGGGGCAGACAGGGAGTTAGAGGTCTTGACCGCCATATTTCCGATGAGATTGTGAAACGGGCATTATCGGTCATTATCATTTCGCTGGGTGTGGTGGTCGGTGTAACCTCGCAGGCTGACGATAACGGAGCGGTCGAGTTTATGCGAATAGTGTTTGAGCGGTATCGGCATTTGCAACGGTGGGCCTGAGCTGAGCTTGAGTCCGAACCTGACCTTAGCAGGCAAGCTGATTATTTGCCTGACGATGTTTATCGGCAGGTTAGGGGACGGTAACGATTGCCTTTGCTCTGGCGGAAAACCGGTAAGGGCAGTAAAATCAAAAACCGGAAGGCAAGCTAATGGTGGATAGGAGCTTATTACCGGCGGCGTTTTCAGCGGCAAGTGGGGAAGGAGAAATCAAGGTTTGGAAGAGGGCATAGATAGCAAGAGCTGGTCAGAAAGGATAAAAGAAACTGGCGAAATAAGGAGCGCTGAGCCGGAACAATAGAGCTTGGCAGTGGGCATAGATAGCAGGCCAGTTAGAAAAGATAAAAAGAAACTCGGCGAAATAAGGAGTCGCTGACCGGAGAAATAGGGTTTGGCAGTGGGCATAGATAGTAAGAGCCAGCCAGAAAGGATAGAAATGAGTAAGGAGAGTAAATTTACCGGAAAAATAAAGAGTTTGTAGTGTTCGGCTTGGGACGCTTTGGCAGAAGTGTGGCGTACTCGCTGGCGGCAGACGGATATGATGTTATGGCGGTAGACATTGATCCGGACTTTGGTACAGGACGCATCGGAAGTGCTTGCTCATGCGGTCGTGGCGGATGTTACCGATATGGAGCGCTGGAAGAGCTGGGACTGGGCAACTTTGATGTGGCAATTGTAGCGATGTCCAATAACTTAGTGGCTGAGTATTTTTAGCGACGATTGCCGCTAAAGAAAAAGGGGTGCCCTATATTTTGGCAAATGCGCAAGATACGGTGCATGAAAAGGTCTGCTTAAGCTGGGAGCCGATAAAGTGATTTTTCCGGAAAAGGAAATTGGGGAAAAGGTAATAACCTAACGAGATAAAACGTTTATGGATTTTATTGAGAGTAAGTCCGGATTTTAGTATTGCCGAAGTAGAAGTGTGTGGACGAGTGGGTTGGCAATACCTTGCGGAAATTAAACTTACGGGAAAAACACAAACTCAATGTCATTGGCAAAAAGATAAACGGCGAAACGTCAATTGCGCGGATCCGGACGCACCGTTAGAGCATGGCGAGTGCTGATTGGTGATTGGTTCTTATGATTCGTTTAAGGAAATCGGGGCGTTAGGGATTCTGCCTATTTTTCGGTGGGAGAGCGTTATTCTGTCCGAAGAAAAGGAAAGAATGAAAGAGATGAAAGAAATACATCGGCGGATAATCCGCAGTATAAACTGTTTGTGAAATTGTTGTCAGCCAGAAAATACCGGCAAAGAGAAGGCCCCTTATTTGGCGGAAGGGCTAAATCGGGACTGGATATTCCGGCTGAGCAGGTCAAGGCTTATTTGTTGCCGTTTCGCCGCCAAGAGGAGGTTTCCCCGCCGGCGGCCGCCGGAAGAAAGGTTATTTTGTTAGCGGATAACTTATTTGATCAGCTATCGGCGAGATCCTGCCAGTCAAGGCTTAATGCTGTGGCGCCGGCTAAAGGCAACGGTGTGGAGTCAGGACTGGCAACCCGAGGCAGGCGGTCTTTATCTGGCGGTCGAGGCGATTCAAGATCCTGGCAACTTTGGGGACCATGATTCGGACGGCGAGGCAGACGGTGTGCGGCGCACATCTCGCTCGGCGGGAACGGTTGACCTGTATCACCGCGAAAACGATTAAAGCGGCGGCGGCTTCGCTAATCGTCTGCCGATCATTGTGGAAACAAACCTGTTGGAGCTTGTTAGCGGTGACTGCGTCAAAAGGGCATTTCCGGGTTTGCGGCTGCACCGCTGAACGCTATGCCCTATACGGATGCCGATTACAGCGGCGGAGCGTTGTTTTTAATCGGAAATGAGGGAAACGGGCTAAGCTCCCCGGTTTTAGCGGCAGTGAAGCGGGCTGCTATCATTCCGATGAATGGGGAGGTGGAGTCGCTAAACGCCGCTATTTCAGCGGCGGCATGTTGAGCGAAACGGCAGGGGGCATAATTTTTCCTTGTGATAGACGGACAAGGTTAAACGAATACAAAAATAATGGGTATTTATTTAACTATTAAATTAGAAGCCGGAGCTGTAATGAGGGTAAGCGAATGACAGACCAAAGATACGACACAATAGTCGGTGTTGCACTTATTATGTTTGGATATGAGATTTATTTTTCACAGAAGTATAGTCTAATCAATGGTTTCGAAGAAGATTATACGGAAGACGAGATCCTATGCCAAAAGGTGGGTCTAGTCGAATTTGTATTGGGAATCGTATTGGCTCTAGTTGGCATTTGCCGTAATCATAATAAGGAAATAGCTCTCCGGTTTGTCTCTGTAGGTATTTGAGATTGGAAGATCCTATAAGAAGATATGTTTAATGGAAAATGGTTCAGAAATTTATGATGCGAGGGATGGTAAGTGTATGGGAAAGTATCATAGTGGAATCGACATCATGTCGACTATCAAAAGGAATCCCAGAGTGCAGAACCCCTACATGTGCAGTTGAGATAGAAATGATGAGAAGGATTTAGTGATAGAAAGAACTTTGGCCCAGGTCGATTTTACAGCTTCCGCATTTGTGTGTCATCGAAAAATAGTAAAGAAGTTTTAATATTCATCACAGGCATTGAAAAGATATCTTCAACCGAGGACATATTGAAATCTTAGATAGGTCACCTCTTGATCTTGCGAAGCGTGGAGCTGAGGAGACGAGCAGGTCACTTTAGTTCTTTTGAGTACAAATGCTACCATTCTTTCTCATGAGTTAGTACCTTTTAATATCTCTGTTCATATGATTCCGGATAGGGAGAAGAAGGAGGAGGCCCATGACCACTATGATTTGGGTAATATCTGTTTCTGTGAGCAAACCGAATATAGTTATAAATAAAGATGAGTGCAAAGATCCTATGAATGGGTTATTAGTTGGGATGTCTTTAAGAAAATACTGGGATATGAAAATGTATTCAGAAAATAGAAGGCATCCAAAACCATGAAAACAGTTCTTTGTCAATGATTTAACAGTAGAAAATAAAATCAGGGTTTAAAGGTGGATAGCGTTTGTCTAACCCTACTTATATTAACAGGATAATAAACACTTATACCTGTGTGCCGGCTGCTCAGCCAAGCGCCATTTGTTCAGAGTATCCTTCGATACAGTGTTTGTTCAAACTCAGCTTTGTGAAATATTGCCTTCGAGATTTTTTTTTCCTCAAAAGGCATTATTTGCATATAGCTCAGCAAGTCCATTAAGGCAGAGGCAGATCTGAGGGCACAGCAAAAGCTTTGCTTGGCATGATATCATGGCAGGAAATCAGGTTTGGTGCTCATGGTAGCTCAGTGCTTTAATAAGGCAACCTCCGAAAAATGGCATATGTCTTACCAGCTGCAGTGGCAGAATCTCTCAGTAGATTCTGGGTCTGCACCAGGCAGCGTTTAAGCGCCATTGATATCATAACAATAGTTTTTTATATGGAAATGTGGCTCAATAATTCATGCAAAACTTTTTCATTGCCCAACTATGGTACGTTCTTTGGGCGTGAGTGTAAAAAACATTGGGTTATTTAAACCATTCAGAAGATTTATGACAGCTCATCTTTGTTTTGGCAAAGATATTATGTAACTGTTTGCGAGCTCTTACAGTAGCTTATGACCGACAAGATAGTGCCCATCCTCAAATTGAAAGTGCACCATTTGGAGAAATCGGCTCTTCTGCCCAAAAATAAAGTGACATACAAGTCAAAATCAGGGTTGCTGTGAACCTTTTAAGTGGATGATAAAATATAATATAAAAGTAGGTAACAAAACATTAAAAACTATTCTTTTGGTTACTTCATGAATATCCTTAACTCAAAATTAATTCCAAACTGAACCCTTTCCTCATGGTGTTTGAATTAAGACAACTTTATTTTCAGTTGCAGATGATGTCGTATAAATTCAGGTGGAAGAAAGATATAAAAGGTAACGCAGTTTAAGGAGGCTACTTTATCTTTTCCTTTCAAACATTATTAATGGACTCATTTAATAAACATGGTGTTTCCAATGTTTGAATCTTGACATTGGGACAGGTTGAATTTACTAAATGAATGAGATTGATACCGTTTGGATTAGGTAATTAATAAGTGGTGACAGGTTGTACTATTTGGTTGATTTGTGACTAGAAAGGATTTGGGCGAAGGATTTAATTTGAACTGCTGAAAAGACTGACTCTGAGGAAAATAAAACAGAGGGTGGAAGTTCAGATGGGCTGGTGGGTTCGGGATATTTTGGAAAAAAGGAATTGAGCAATGGCGACACCAAAAATGAAAAGCTGGGCTTTGCGGTAGATGACATTCAAGACACAGGACATTGCAAGGTTCAGACGCTGCTAGGAAAGAAAGAGCTGTTACTTTGCAGGCAGGAAAACGCCTGTCTTTTCTCTTGCCAGCCAACATGCTATCACAGGTGTCGTGCAGGCATAGCGTTTTGCTCCGCCGTAATCTCGAACGCGGCGACAAATCCTTTGAACGCAAAACTCAGATCAGTATTGACTGCAATTGTCGAACCGTCGTGGTGCTGCCGGTCATAATAGGATTGCCCGTACCGTGCGAGCGGGCCAACAAAGTCGCAAACAAGGCTGCCGGTTCGTCTGGTCGTACAATATGTCGCGGTTTTGATCAGCACCACGTAATCTAGCCAGTTTATCGCTAAGACAACAAGCGGTAAAGTACTGCCAGCCAGAAAAAACAAGGGCATTGCTTACATTGATTGCTCTTGGCTTCCTGAAATAAGCAGAAGTCGTTAAATCCAGCTCGCTGACCGTAATGAGCGCGATGGCTCTGGTGAAAGCGGGTACTGCGACCGGTCTGATGATTCAGTACAGCGGAAACATGAGCGCATCCGGATGGCGCATGCAGATTCAATTCAGTCATTATCGCTACCATGCCTCACGCGCAGCCATCAAGCGGCACTCGCGCTTTGGTTGATGAATATCGGATGCGCAAAGTTCGACGCCAGTATGGTTTAATAAACTGTGCTGATTTTGACGCACGATCATGATGTATTCCGGTACCCTCCATGTAACGTTCTGTCCGAATTAATCTCGCGTGTTGGCACCGTGTCAGCGTGGCGTCAGCGACGCCTGGAAAGTCAAGACAGCTGACCGCAGGTGTCACTCCGGTCATTATCGCTGATCAGTTGTTGTTTTTTGGTTCTCTGGTGGATGTGTTTTTAGTGATATAGAACAGTCTGTTGTGGTTGTCAATGTTGCAGTGCATTATTCATTCTTCTAATCGCCCTTCTTTGGCTTTGTGACAAACAGGATTTTTGCCTCGTCAAATTCATTTCAGTATTTGTTATTGGGTAAAATCAGGCAAAAAGTTAAATCTTCAAAATAGTATGACATTAGTCCTTGTTGGATGACACTGCTTCCGGCGTGGTAAAGTTGCCATTCAAGCTCCAGGTGGTCATGCGGAAAGAACCATCTACCCAAGAACGAACCATATGAGCTGGACAAATGATCTTCATTGGTTAATCTCTTGACCCTACCCCATGCCTGGTCACAGCATTTGCAGGTCATCAAAGATCAAAATAGACTCGCCGTGAAGAGGAGTGAGCTGCACATGGAGTAAGTATGCGGGCAATGACCAGCAGATGCTGAAACGTAACCTTTGAACAAGGTTTGGGTTACAGCGTCAAACAGTGGTTCAGGGCTATCTGTCTGTTTTCCTCCAGCGCGGAAATTGTGAAGCAGGGAAATATCTTTCCCGGCGTCAATGTGTCATGACTGAGCACCGAAGTCAAACCGCACTGCCGATCCGGTAGGCGGGAGGTAACAGAAATCACTTGGGTGCCGCGGAGGTTCAACCGACAGACTGCGAGCTCGAATGAAGTGGTGCTCTTTCGGATTAAAATTTCCTCAGCAACTCCATAAATGGTTCCTATCCGAATGACATTGAACAGATATTGCTGTTTACATCTGTCTCCTTCGGTTGGTCTCGTTAAATAAACATTTTCATGATAAATCATAAACATCTTTGATACTGGTTTGATTACATGTGTCCTTTTGTGACATCAGCTTTTCTCGTCTTTTATCTGTTTGTGCCTGATATTTGCAGCAGAAAAGTATAGAAAACAGGGGAAAATGGCTAAAGATATGGATCGACACAAAGATATGGGGATAAAGGCGCAAAGTTTTCTGGTCTCAATTAAAATCCGTACTTTTGCTTTAACAGCGACCGTTTTAACGATGAAAGCCAGTTAGAGGACTCATGATTTTCTAACTCATTTCCCTCAGCATGTATAATTAGTTAAAGTTTTATTATACATTATAGTTTAGGGCGAGCCGGTTGGAATTAGGGTAAGTCAATTCCGGATAGAGGGAGCGAGCAGTGAAATCGGACATACTTTTTGCCGAGGTATTTTGAACGCAGTACGTATCAGCGCTTGCAAACTGACACCATTTGCACTGGGAGGTTTAGCAAATGGAAGATCCAAAACTTTATAGAGCATATTATTGATGCGGATTTGGCAAGCGGTAGGGTAAAAGAAGTCGTTACCCGTTTCCCGCCGAGACCAGATGGTCACACGCAAGGCGGTGTACAATTACAATACTCGCCAGAAAGTATAACTGGCAAGTTTAATCTGCGGTTTTGTCGATACGGATCCTTCCAGGAAAAATGGAATATCGTTGAAAGCATCAGGAAGACCTGCACTGGCTGGGGGCAGTTATGCAATCGGGGAATACAGGCATCGTCTTATTTTTGATGCATTATATGAGGCGGCACTGAAGCTGATTAAAAAGGGTTGCCTATGTTGACGACCTTTCCTTGAGCAGATTAAAAGTATCGGTACCTTAACCGAGCCCGGTAAAATAGTCCATATCGGGATCAGCTCGATTGAGAAACTTGGAATTATTTGAAAGAATGCGGCAGGGTGAGTTTCCGGACGGAGCAAAGGTACTGCGGGCAAAAAGTCGATATGGCATCGCCCATGTATGAATGTGCGGGATCCGGCGATTTTACCGGATTTTACAGGGAGCATTGTGCGACCGGCGATAAATGGAAGGTTATCCGCTGTATGACTGCCCATCCGATTGAGGATGCGTTGAGGGAGTAGCTATTCGTTGTGCGGCTTGGGTTTGAACATCGCGATTTATAACTGGTTCAGGCAGTTGGATGGCCGATGCGCAACAAATAGGTTTCCGAGCACTCGGCTACCGTTTTGGGGAAAGCAGTTCGGCCGCTGGTTGGGGCGGGGTTATTGACAGCTGGGACGATCCTCGTCTGGCGACGATTGAAACATGCGCCGCAGGGGATACTACGAAGGATCCTGTATACGCTTTTTGATGACGGACTGGCAAAGGCAAGGCTTGGGTGATATTTCAATGTTGAGCACGCTTTGCGGAAGATTTGAAAAAGACCTCGTCTGATGGCTGTAATCGATTAAGGTTGTGATTACAATTGGGAAAAGGTTGGGTGGGAATGGTTAGATCAGCAACAATCTGGAAAAATGGGCGCTTGGGCAAGGTGCCGTTTACACAGGACGCTATGTTGAGGCGGAGGATATTTTATGGGAAGAGGCGATAAAAAGTATAAGCGTTTAGTAAAAGACATGGTACGGCTGATGTATGCTTATTTTATTCGTTGCAATGAGGTGAGTGCGAGAGATGAGGCGGGAACATCGTAGAGCTGCAGCTGCACGATCGGAAACCAAAAGCGGAAACGGCTTTGAAGGCAGAAAGCCTCGAGGTACGATTCATTGGGTTTCGGCAACGGAGGGCGTGGACGTGAAATCCGTCAGTACGGTTATTTGTTTGAAACAACGGACGATGGGGGAGCCGAAAAATCAATGAAAACTCCCTACCGTTTTCCCGCATGCGAAAATGGAACCGTATATTAAACAGCTGGAAAAGAAGATAAGATGAGCTGATTCGCTTGAGCTACTACAATGTGATCCCAAAGACAGCAGCAAGGAAACGGATTGTACTAAATGAAGCGGTTTTCGCATCATCTTATAAGTAAGAACCTCCAGTAGACGAGAGGGCAGTTATGCATTTTCCATAAGACGTGTTTTGACAGGAAAAAGACGCATAAAAGGAAGAAGAACATGAAAATAATTGAAGTAAGCTATAAAAGAGAAGAATTACCGAATGGCTATACCGCAAACAAATGACTGCCCTGTCTGTAAACGTACCTTTTGTGACAGTTACCCTCGATAACTGAGGCTGAGTGAGTATGTAGAGCCGGATTTGCGTCCGCATTATGTAACCAGACGTTTCGCGCTGGGATATGATATTACCGTTTGCTTTAATTGCGGTTATAGTATGCTGACCGACTGTTATAGGGAAGTTAGTGAAACGCAAAGAAAGGCACTGCAGGAGAAGATTTTGCCGAAGTTTCAGTCGGCATTATCCGCTGGTCTTGACTCGGGGAGCAGATCGGAGGAACGCTATAAGCTGGCGAGCTTTCCGGACAGGTGCCAGACACCAAAGCATCGGAATGGGGATATTTGATGCTGCACAGTGCTTGGTTTTATAAGAGAAAACAGACGAGGGCGAGCAGGTCGATCCGAACGAAAAAGTGGATTTGGGCGGGAAACTCTCAAATACTATAAAGAGGCGGCAACGAGCTTTGCCGAGGCGTATATTGCCGAACCGTTCCCGATTCCGGGGATGAATGCGCTGACGATGGCGTATTTGGAAACCTCTTTTACCGGCTTGAGGATTTGGAAAGCAAAAATGGTTGCAGGATGTATGAACAAAAGAAGAGTTTAACGCTTATGAAAACAAAAAGGTCAAGGAAAAGGTGCTGGAGATAAGGGCGATTTTAAGTGCCGAAACGAAAGAATCGGAGTAAGCTTATCTTTTGACAAGGAGGAAAGTGAGCACCGGCAGAAGCAGAGCGAAAATGCAGCCGACAGGCAAACTCAGAAAAAGTTAAAGAAAGCATAAAAACTGTGAAAAACTTAAAAAGGGGACGGAGAAAAAGAAAGAAATAAAGAAAAAAGAGATTTCCTATCTTTTTGGCGTTTTTGAGCTTACAATTTTCCGGGATTTTATATAAACTAAAGACACTTCAGCACTCGATGAGCATAGTGCCTAACAAAACGAAAAACTTAGGAGGTCATCATGAGATTTCAAAGCCACTTACAGACAGAGTTGTATTAAAAGCAGTTGAGGCCGAAGAAACGACGGCATCGGTATTATTTTTAACAGGCGATATAAGGAAAAACCGCAAGAGGCAATTGTTTTGGCGGTTGGCCCAGGCGGAGTTGTTGACGGCAAAAAGTAAAAATGGAAGTGAAGGTCAACGATCCGGGGTGATTTATTCCAAATATGCCGGTACGGACATGAAAATTAAAGGCGAGGAATTAAAGATTGTTCGTCAGTCCGATATTTTGGCGATTGTGGAAGACTAAAACCGGTTTTGAAATAAAGAGTTCAGTTTGTTTCCGTGGATGCTGGCAGGTGATGAAGCGAGAAAATCCCACGAAAAGCAGGAGGAAAGCAAAATGGCAAAAGAAATTAAGTTTGGGCAGAAGCAAGAGCGGCGCTGGAGCCGGTGTAAAATAAAATTAGCCGATACAGTTAAGGTAACGCTGGGCCGAAGGGCAGAAATAGTTTTTGGATAAGAGTTCAATTTGCCGTTAATTACCGCAATGACGGTGTTACGATTACAAGGAGATTGAGCTGGAGGATTCGTTTGAGAATCTGGGAGCACAGCTGGTGAAGAAGTAGCAACCAAGACCAATGATGTTGCCGGAGATGGTACGACTACGGCGACGGTATTAGCACAGAGCAATGATTCAGGAAGGTCTTAAGAATGTAACTGCCGGTGCAAATCCGATTATTTTAAGAAATGGTATGAATGGAAGGCTACGAGGCTGGCGTAAGAAGGCCATCCGCTTTGAGCCGGGAATTGGAGGCAAAGCGCAGAATCAGCTGAAGTAGCTGCTATTTCGCTGGAGATAGAAGTCAGCGACGCATGATTGCCGATGCGATGGAAAGCATCGAAGGGCGGCGTAATCACGATTGAAGAATCTAAGACATGGGAAACCACTCTATGTGAGTAAGTAGAGGGAACGCAGTCTGACCGTGGATACGCCTCTTCGCAAGATGCAGCGAATAACTGGATAAGATGGTAGCAGAGGCACAGATAATCCGTATATCCCGATTACCGATAAGAAAATCAGCAATATTCAGGAAATCTTGCCGGTGCTGGAAGATGTGTTGTGCAGACGGGGTACCAAAGCTGCTATTGCAGCGAGAGACGCTGAGGGCGAAGCTTTGGCGACCTTGATTGTCAATAAACTGCGTGGTGCTCCAATGTTGCTTAGCAGTAAAAGCTCCGGGCTTTGGTGACCGGAGAAAGGCAATGCTGGAAGATATCGCTATTTTGACCGGCGTGAAGCGATTTTCCAGCGGAGCTGGGCAGAGAACTCAAAGACGCTAAGCTGGAGCTGCTTGGTAAGGCAGAGAGTCGGTTCAAGGTAGAAAAGAAAATACCATTATTATCGGTCGTGCCGGCACTCTGCACAAATCAGTGCCAGAGTGGCTCAAATCAAGGCACAAATCAGAAGAAACGACTTCGGAGTTTGAGTACCGAAAATTACAGGAGAGATTGCAAAATTGGCTGGTGGCGTAGCGGTCGTCAAAGGTTGGTCGCTTGCTACCGAGACGCGAAATGCAAGAGAAAAAGCTGCGCATGGAGAGATGCTTTGGCGGCCGCTCAGGCGAGCAGTGGAGGAAGGTATCGTGCGCCGGTGGCGGTTCGGCTTTATGTAATGGCGTACGCTAAGGCAGCAGCAAAGTTAGTAGCTGAATTAGACTTTGCGATGAGATGAGCCGGCGCTCAGATCGTGGCTAAGGCTTTGGAAGAAACCGCTTCGCTTGCATCGTTTCAAATGCCGGCTTAGAGGGTTCCGGTTGTAGTGAATCAAGTAGAAAGCGGAAAACACGGAGATTGGTTTGATGGCTTTGACGGAAGAATACGCCGCTGCTGATATGGTTAAAAGAAACGGCATCATCGATCCGACGAAGGTAAACTCGCTCCGGCACTGCAAAATGCCAATTCCGCTAGCATCGACTTTGCTTACGACGGAGTCAATTGTAGCGGATATCAGAATCCGGAAGCCGCCCGATGGGCGGAATGCCCGGCGGCGGAATGGGGTATGATGTAAGCCGTTTTCGAATTCAGCGGGAAAACAGATAATCGTCAGCACGCTCGCGCTTTGGCACAGCGTGCTTTCTGCTCTGTATAAAATGATGTTGGTAGGCTTGTTTTCTTTTCGCCGAATGATGTTAATCGGTTTTTAGAGGGTACAATCGTTTCTTTTGTCCAATGATAGTAAACGGTTTTGGCGCATGAATAGTGGCTAATCGGTTTTATGGGATAACATCGGTTTTGTCCGGTGGTGCCGTAGGCTTTTTGAGAATGAAAATCGCTTTTACAGTGAGATGGCGTTTGGCTATCTCACCTTTTATAGAAATGAGGTAATCGGACGGATGCTGGTTAATTTGCTTTTAGGCGGTTGGGGAGAGATAGACAGCGGGTGGCGTTGAGAATAAGCGAGATTGTTACCCCGACTATCGGCAAATACCGCTGCCCACACTATTGGCAAGACCCAAGGCCGCCAAAAAGAGCACCAAAACCTTAATCCCGATTGCCAGCCAAATGTTTTTCCTGACAATCCCAAGGCATTTACGCGAGAGTTGAATGGCAACAGGAATTTTTAAGAGGATCGTCGTCCATCAGGGACAACATCAGTCGCCTTCAATCGCCGCATCACTTCCGATTCCGCCCATGGCAGCAAATATCCGATAGCGATAGCACCGGTGTCGTGATTCCACGCTGACAAGCCAGTTTTCCCTGGAGTTTTGCGGGCGGCAAGGAACGATTCGACCAGTGAACTCGTTATCTTGGTGCAGCAGAAGGAAAGTGCTATAACCAATTTCATCCACGCCCAGCTCTCAGTGCACACTTTTCCGCTGCTACTCGTCGCCGGTCAGATTGACAGTTTGTATGATGCACATACCGCATATTTTAGTGCCGAGACGCAGACCTCGACTATGTTCTTTGAGTATCGGCAATCGCACTATGCCCGACACATAAGTGCGCCGTTCCATTCCAGAACATGTAAAATGGTGCCGCCAGTGTTCCGACAGGGCTTCCAGAGAGCCCAATCGCCGTCATCATCTGCGTACGCTTTATTGCCAGACCGTATTGCCGCTGACGTGCCGCGTTCTGAATGCATGGCCGGCGGTTGCCTCACCCGCCGAACGCCACAATCATCTTGTTCTTTGCGGACAGGGCACCGCGCAGAGATTGGGCAATCGGCAGTAGAAAAGCGCCTCGACATGATGCGCCAAATGGAAAGCGACTCTTCCTGCTCAATGATTTCGGATGAATGTCGGTAACGTGAAACGTTCCTTTGGTCGCAAGTACCGGTTTTATCAAAGACACAGTTCAGGCACTCCGACAGTGTTTCCAAATAGTTGTGACCTTTAGCAGATGCCTGCCGGCTGGCACCGCCCAGTCTCGGCACGATAGTGGAAATCAGAAACGACCAAAGCACAGGGGCAGCCTTAATGATTAAAAGGTTAGTGCCCGATAAATCCATTCTGCCCATTCTCGCCGACCCGCCGGTCAGTATGTAGAAATATCGGTGGCAAAAAGGCAGAGTGCGAGCGCAGCGAACAACAATCGGCGTATAAACCAGAAAACTGAGCGGCAAAAGCGCAAGGACTCGGGATTTACGGGAGCTGGCATCTTCCGATTAGCTCCATAATTTTCCAGGCGGTTGACTCGCGACGCTGGTTAGCTGGATTTTAAGCGCCCGCTTGTAGCTGATACTGCCGGAGAGAACTGCGCACCTTCCGACCATCATGCTTCGGCAGATTCCGGCGGTCAGAGCGTGAGCCGTGTTATTCAGGGCAGAGCGACCTCTACCACAATGTCAAATCAGTCGGTACTTTTTCACCGGGCTATCCTAATAAGAATAGAGCCGATTTCCACATCTTCCGGATCGACTCGCTCCCATGTGCCGTCAGCGCTTTCTAAAGTTCGCATAATCCGGTGCATTTTAGATTCCTCAGACTGGCAGAAATGCTTTGCGGCTTTTCTCCGACGGCATAGCGAAACCATTCGCAGATCTGATGCGCCAACGCGCACTGCTCCACACCAATCACCGCTTCGAAAGCGCCAGCTGCATCGCAAGCGTAGCAATCACCATGATGAAACATCGTCTCAAAGTGCCGGTGTAGAATCACGCGGCACTGGATATCATAGCCAATCAGAAATAGATAAAAAGCAAAGCGATATTTCAACGGCATTGATCCCCATCGAAACAGCAGTCGGAAGGTCCGATAGTTTTTATGACATCGCAGGAATCATTCTTCATTGACTTCGCGGTTGGATTCTACTTTTTTGCAATTTAGCTCAACGTTTTCGTCGCGAACAGCTCGGCTCAAATCCATAAACTCCACTTTCATTTTGGATGCCCGCGTCTTTGACATGACTCTTCTTGTGGGATACCATTTTGTCAGCACAGGCGGCGCGATCTGCTTCGATTTGTAACTTTTTCATAGCATTTCACAGTCAATTCTTTGCAGTTCAAGCAATCGTTTAATTGTTATCTTCTCTTGAAAACTAAAAGGGACAATGGTTTTTAATATAAAGAAGGGAATCCAGCGGCAGGAAATATTATTGAATGGGCGGCTGATAGCATTAATTTGTGCATAACCATGCAGTTAGAAATAAATATCTTAAAGGTCAAAATGGTGAAAATAGCTGTCTTGAGTAGAATGGGTGTGGAAAAACAAGGAATCTTGGTTACAGGAAAGAGATAGGAGAAAGAAAGGCGAGAGTAAGACGCACGCAGAGGCAGAGTTAATTTTATATTTTAGAAATGACGATGCAGTAAGCCTGAAAAAAAGGCATTGGGTGAAAGATTAAATTACGCATCAACATCATTCAATGAAAAAATAGAAACGAATCC